>Ga0163144_10017609_pt1 | contig 14548 bp, 14 predicted proteins | sample OliLak19BULKMAT1_FD_123175 | JGI IMG/M metagenome (GOLD analysis project Ga0163144, IMG submission 123175) | Freshwater microbial mat bacterial communities from Lake Vanda, McMurdo Dry Valleys, Antarctica - Oligotrophic Lake LV.19.BULKMAT1 | ecosystem: Environmental > Aquatic > Freshwater >... | reverse complement strand
TATGAATGTCAAGACATCCGATGACGAACACTTCTTCCTCGCCCTCACCGAGGCCGCCGACCGCACGCGCGCGTTCGTCGACGCTGTTCAATCGCGCTTGGGCATGACCGGCGGCGAGTACGCGTTGCTTCGCGTCGTCGAACGGCATCCTGACATTACCGCTGCCGAGGCCGGTGAGCGGCTCCGCATCAAAGGACCGTCCGTCGCGGAGGTGGTCGCGCGCCTCGAAAAGCGCCGCCTGCTTACGCGTCTGCCCGACCCACTCGACGCGCGCCGCCGCAAGCTGCGTCTGAGCGCTGCGGGGCTTACGCTGGTTCAAAGCGGCAGAAACGCTACGATGGAAGCAATTCGTGACATGAAGTTACCTCGTGCAGAACTCTCCGCCCTCACGCGCTCCCTTCGCTCGTTCCTCTCTTCCCTCCCTCCGTATGGCCAGCAGTAAGTTCACGTGGACGCCTTAATTAGCCCTGCGTCTTCATCAGGCGATCGGGTACATGGTTGGCGCAACGGTTTGTACGTTTCCGTTCATCTTGTGGTCATTCTCCGTGTCGATGATCGTCGGCTTGGCGTCCGCAATCGGCGGCGTCTGCATGCTTATGGGCTTGAATATGGCGCGTGAAGTAACGCGCGAGCTCGTTGCATCACTCGGTGGCAGGCCGTCCCCAAAAACCAGTGCGTACGGCGCACAGGAGACGGAGTACGTGCCGGAGCTTCCTACCGCTGTTTTCGAAGCCCCGCCGATCTCGGCCTCCCGCCCGGCACGCTCGACGACGGTCGAACCGCCGGCTGCGGTGTACGCGCGTTCTGCATCGGCTCCTAAAAAGAAAGCAGCTCCGGTGAAGTCCGCCGCGCCCGCGATCGATTGGGAAGAGTGGGTGGGCCAGAAACTCCTGCAGAAAGTCGGCATCATCATCGTGCTTCTCGGAATGCTCGTGCTCTTGCAGCAGGCGTTCGAGAACCGTTGGATCGACGAACTCGGCCGCGTGTTCCTTGCTCTGCTTGGCGCGGCGGCAATGCTCGGCGCTGGAGAATACTTCAATCGCACATACCCCCAGTGGAGTCACGGCTTCACCGGAGGTGGCTTGGCCCTCGCCTATCTTTCTGTGTGGGTGGCGCACGTGATGTACGCCGACGAATTGCTCCGTTCCTACAATCTTGCCGTCCCCGCGGGCGTTGCGTTCGCGTTGTACGGCGCCATCACGGCCGTAGGTGTATTGCTTGCCATCCGTTACAAGGCGCAGACCATCGCATGGTTCGCGGTCGCTGGCGGCTATCTGACGCCGATGCTCGTGGATGCGATCCGTACCAGGAAGACGAGGACGCGGACGGCATCGGCAATCTGTGTGATGACGTGGATAGCAGGTTCTCGTCCGACAAGCCGTGGCTCCTCTGGGCCGGCATCGCGGCGATGGTCGTCGCGCTCATGGGCGTCGCGGCCCTCTCGCTACGGCGCCACTGAACGTCAGCCTTCGTCGAGCTCAGACTGACAGATGATGTCATGGTGAGCCCGACGAACCATGACGCATGAAAAAGCCCGCCTACGCCCTTGGGCTTCGGCGGGCTATTGTCGTTTCGATTATGCGGCCACCGCGCCTTCGCCGGTGAGGGGCTGGCCTTCGTCCGGTGTGTTCGAGCCCGTTTCTGGGTTTACTACGACCTCGGCGGGAGTTTCCATCACGTCCGTCTGGGCGTCGCGCTCCGATACCGGTGCAGTGCCGCCCTCGATGATCTCGCCTTCCGGTGTCAGGTGCGCCACGGGGACCTCTTCGCCACGGAGTTCCGCGAGCTTGGCCTGGAAGGCCGGAAGTTCCTCGTAGTTGTACATGTCGAGTTCGAAGCCCGTGAGTTCCGTCGCGAGGCGGATGTTCTGGCCCTTCTTGCCGATGGCCATCGGGCGCTGTGCTTCTTCCACGAATACTGCGGCGCGCTTCTTGATCTTGCGGCCGTCGACGTCGACGCCTTCGCTGTCGTTCACGATGATCACGGCCGAGATGGCGGCCGGTTGGAGCGCCGTACTGATGAGCTTGATGGGATCGTCGCTCCATTCGAGCATGTCGACGCGCTCGCCGTTGATCTCTTCCATGACGGCCTGAATGCGCACGCCCTTCTGGCCCACGCATGCGCCGATCGGGTCGATGCGCGGGTCCTTGCTGGCGACCGCGACCTTGCTGCGGAAGCCGGCGTCGCGGGCGATGCCGCGGACGATGACGTCTTCGTTGCGCACTTCGGGGATCTCGAGCTCGAGGAGCTTTTTCACCAGGTGGGCGTGCGTGCGGGAGATGCGGAGCTGCGGACCCTTGCCCGTCATTTCGACCTTCTCCAGGTACACGCGAATGCGCTTGCCCGTGTAGTAGTGCTCGCCAGGGATCTGTTCGCGCCACGGGAGCGACACAGCCATGCCTTCGACTTCGAGCGTCACCCAGTTCGGGTCCGTCTTTGTAACGGTAGCCGTGAGGAGTTCGTCCTCGCGGTCTTTGAACTTGATGTAGAGGCTCATGCGCTCGGCTTCCTGGAGCTTCTGGAGGATAACCTGCTTCGCGGCCTGCGCGGCGATGCGGCCGTACTCGGCGGGCGTCACGTCGATCTCGATTTCGTCGCCTTCTTCCGCGTCGCGTTTGATGCGCTTGGCTTCGTCGAGGGAGATTTCAAAGTTCTCATTCTCGACCGATTCGACGACTTCCTTGATCACGAGGATCTGCGGACCGTCGTGGCCTTCGGGAAGGTTCACGCGGATTTCCTGCTCCTTGTTGCCGTAGTCTTTGCGGTAGGCCGTGGCGATGGCCTGCTTTACGGCTTCGATAACCTGATCCGGTGAGACATTCTTCTCGGAACAGATCTGGTTAATGGCGGCGATGAACGATGCTTTCATGGGAAGGAGGGGAAATTGTGCGGGACGGCCCTTCGAGGGGCTCGGGGTAAACCACCACCCCGACGAAGCGGGCTAGTGACATTACGGGTCTATTCTACACCTGAGCGGGCGATATGCAAGTGTTAAAGCCCTTTAAGAGGCGTGCAGCGCAAGATTGACGAAAGCGTCTTATTTGCTCTTAACAGTCTTCGCGCGAGCTTTTTTCACGGGTACAGGGGTCTTTCCTGCCGCAGGGGGCGGCGGGGCGATGGTGGTTGAAGCGCGTGTGGGGAACTTCGAGAGCACATAGCCCATCCATCCGAAGAAGAGAACATACGCCGGCCACGAGACGCCCACGGAGACCATCGTGAGGGCAAAATTCAGGAGCAGCGAACTAGTGATGCCGAAGAGGCCGAGGCGATAAAGCTCGCCGTAGCGCATGCCGCGGCCCATGATGGACGACACGACCCAAAGCAGCAGCGTGGCCCACAGGAGGAAGAACAGGTTCATGGCCCACAGCACGCCGCCGAGAATCCACGGCAGGACCAGGAGGAGTAGGACGACGATGCCCCCCGCGATCCACGGGAGCCACGGCGTCATGCCCGCGAGTGCGGTCGTGCCTTCCAAGATGAGTGCCTCGTTGACGATGAAGTTTTCGTCGATGTCGGAGTAGTCGTATGCACGCAGGCCGTTGTCATCCATTGCAACGAGCGACGTGCGGGTCAGCAGGACTGCCGTGTCGTACGAATCGAAATCGTCAATGCTCGCCGAGGTGTCTATCACCACTATGTGCGCGGTTCCGCCCTCATCTATACCCTCCCACTCGGGCGGCAGGTCGAGGAGGTAGGGTTCGTTCGCGTTCGTGCTGAGAACCCCTCCCGAGAGCGTGAGCACCAGTTCGTCGGGGTACCACCGCTGAACGATCGCGAGTTGTTCGTTGGCCATGGTTTCGGCGCTGGGCGCGAGGATCGCGAGCCCGATCGCGAACGGCAGCAGACCGAAGAACGCGAGTGTTGTTGAGAGCGCGTACAGATACCCGATGCCCGAGCCCGTTCGACGTTTTCCGAAGTCGGTGACGTAGGAGAGTGCGTCCGTGGAGGCGCGCCAGATCGTGAGGGCGAAGCGTTGGATGAACATGCATGTTATATTATCATGCTTCACGGATTCCTTCGAGCAGCGCCTTCGCATGCCTTCCGCGCATCGTCGGTAACAGCGACAAACCACGGTACGCCCACAGTTTCCAGCTGCGGGGAATGCGATCGAATGCGGGATCGCGCGCGGCGAAGATGGCGGCGGTTGTGCCGATCGCGCGCATGCGCTTCAAAGAGTCTTCGAGTTCGATCCTGTGCCGGTGCAGAGCCTTCGCTGATGGTTGATACAAGAGGCCGACGCCTTTCTTCTTCAGTTCCATGCCGAACACAACGTCTTCCCATCCGTATTCCGTGATGCCCTCCGGGAACGGCAATGCGCGGGCGACGTCCGTCGGCAGGCTGAGGTTGCTCGCGTAGGTAAACGCATGCTGTAGGTGTTCCGGCACGCGTTGCCCTGCGTACCGCGCGAGCTTGTCGAACCCGAATTGCCAGCCGGTGGAGTCGAGCCAACGCATGACGGGCGTGATGCCGACGGTCGGATCCCACTCGATTTTCCCGAGGGCCGCGATCTTCGCATGACCCGAGTGTGCCGCGAGATGCGCCTTGCACGCACCCGGCACGAGCAACATGTCGTCGCCGAGGAAGAGGATGATGCCGCCTTTTGCTTCCTTCACGCCCGCGTTGCGCGCGGCGCCTTGCTGGGCCTTTGGGATTTCTCGGAACGTCACCGGAATCTTCCAGGTTCGCTTTGTCACCGCGTCGATCGTCGCGGGGTCATGCCCGTCGCTCACCACGATCGCTTCGATTCTGTCTGCTACCGACTGGCGTTCCAGATGCTCGAGGCACGCGGAAAGAATCGCTGGGCGGCGATGCGTGGGGATAACGACGGAGAGGGCGGGAAGCATCACGCTCCTATCCTACGCTTATGCCCTCTCACCAAGGAGTGAGATCAGCGCGCTTACGATGCGATCACGCCCCCTGCAAATCGCTTCCCCGATGCCACAGGGCAAGTGGTTCATATTGTCGACTTCGGTGTTAGCATGAATGACGGTGACCAATTCATTGATCTCGTCTTCCGTAATGACCGCACGGAGAATGCAGGAGACGCGTTGCCGTATTCCAAGTTCGTGGAGCTTTGTCACCACTTCGCGCGTCCCGAGGTCGAATGTCCGGTGCTCAGCGTCGGCTTGCTGTGTCTGTTCCTCGATTGGGTTGCCGAACTCGTCAACGCCGAGGTGCGTGAGGATTTCTTTACCGGTGAACGTTTTCGACATAGTGAAATACTATGATTGTTATAAAAAATTTGTCAATACTCCTCCCAAGGGCATAGGCTTGCCGCGTGCGCATACTTTCCTTGGATTTTGCCTCTCACGAAGGCCATATCGCCTGCATCGCCGGCGATGTCGTGCGTGCGATCAAGGTTGTCGGCCGTGTGAACGATCCCGAGCTCGTGCCGCTGCTGGAGAGCGTGTTACAGGAGGCAAATTGGGCGAAGACGGATATCGGCATGATCGCCTGCAATCTCGGCCCCGGCGGGTTCACGAGCGTGCGGAGCGGCGTCGCGTTCGCGAACGCGCTTGGAGACGGACTTGGCGTGCCGCTCGCGGGATATCACGGGAGTGCGTTGATGCTCGCGCGCGGCGGCGCGGCAGTTTGGCATGCCAAACTGCAACCAGACTCGGGTGCGGCCGTCGACTGGTGGATCCATTCGACCCGCCAGGATCAGGTGTTTGTCTGTGGCGGATCCTGGAAAGAACCCACGCTCGTCACGTTGGCCGAGGCCGTGGCGGCGATCCTCCCAGGCACGACAGTCGCCGGTGATCTTCTAGAGGCTCATCGCGCGGCGTTCCTCGCGGTGGGAGCGTCGTTTCCGCCGCTTGCCCCGCTTCATGGCGTCCTGCCGGGCTTTTTGGCCCCCCTTCCTTCCCAAAAGGAGTTACTCGTTCCCTGGTACGGCCGGGGCATCTAAGGTAGGATACGCGCTCTTAGAACCATGGCGATCCTCGATTCCATCAATAAACTGCTCGGCGACCCGAACGAGAAAGAGCTGAAGAAGCTTCGTCCGATCGTGCCCGCCGTGCGCGCGATCGAGCAGCGGGCCGACATCCGTACCCTCACGCGCGAGGCGCTTCCGGCGAAGACCGAAGAGTTGAAGGCGCGCGTCGCCGCCGGCGAGTTGCTCGACGACCTGCTCCCCGAGGCGTTCGCCGTCGTCATCCGTGCGTGTGAACTCTTGCAAGGCGAGACGCTCGGCATCGCCAGCCAAACCCTCACATGGAACATGGTGCCGTTCGATGTGCAGATCATCGGCGGAGCAGTACTCCATCGGTCCGGCATCGCGGAAATGAAGACCGGCGAAGGAAAGACGCTCGTGTCCACGCTGCCCGTGTATCTCAATGCGCTCGCAGGCAAGGGCGTGCACGTCGTCACGGTGAACGACTACCTCGCCAAGCGCGACTCTGCGTGGATGGGCGTCCTCTACAAAGCGCTCGGACTCACGGTCGGGTGCGTGGTGCACGGACTTTCCACCGAGGAACGGCGTAGCGCTTACGGCAGCGACATCACGTACGGCACGAACAACGAATTCGGCTTCGATTATCTGCGCGACAACATGGCGTCGTCCTTGAAGAACAAAGTCCAGCGTGAGCTTCACTACGCCATCGTCGACGAAGTGGACTCGATCCTCATTGACGAAGCTCGCACGCCGCTCATCATCAGTCAGCCCGCCGGCGAGTCGACTGCCAAGTACGGCCAATACGCCGTGCTCGTCCGTCAGTTGCAGTTCAACACGCACTTCACGAAAGACGAGAAGCAGCGCGCCGCCGTGCTGACCGATGAAGGCATTAAGACGATGGAGAAATTGCTCGGCGTGGAGAACATCTACACCGAGAAGGGATTCGAGGAGGTGCATCACATCGAACAGGCCCTCCGCGCGCACGCCATCTACCAGCGCGACGTCGACTACGTGGTGAAAGACGGCGAGGTGATCATTGTCGACGAGTTCACGGGCCGTCTCATGCCGGGTCGCCGCTACAGCCACGGCTTGCACCAGGCTATCGAAGCGAAGGAAGGCGTCGAAGTGCAGCGTGAGAGCAAGACCCTCGCGACGATTACCTTCCAGAATTACTTCCGCCTGTATAAGAAGCTCGCCGGCATGACCGGCACGGCGAAGACGGAAGAGGAAGAGTTTGAATCGATCTACAAACTGCGCGTGGTCGTGGTGCCCACGCACCGCCCGATGGTCCGCGTCGACAATCCGGATTCCATTTACCGCACGGTGCCCGCGAAGTTCATCGCCGTCGCGAAACTTGCGAAGGAGAAGCACACGACGGGTCAGCCGATTCTCATCGGTACCACGAGCATCGAGAAGTCCGAAGCCATGAGTGCGCTCCTCACGGAGCAGGGCATCCAGCACAGCGTTCTCAACGCGAAGCAGCACGAGAAAGAAGCCGAAATCGTCGCATTGGCCGGCCAAAAAGGAACGGTGACGATCGCCACGAACATGGCCGGCCGCGGTACCGATATCAAGCTTGGAGAGGGCGTCGCAGACCTTGGCGGACTCTGCATCATCGGCACGGAGCGCCACGAATCACGCCGCATCGACAACCAGCTCCGCGGTCGCAGCGGCCGCCAGGGCGACAACGGCGAGAGTTACTTCTTCGTTTCCATGGAGGACGACCTCATGCGTCTCTTCGGCGGCGATCGCTTGAAGACGATGATGGAACGTCTGCAGGTCCCCGACGACCAGCCGCTGCAGAATGGCATCGTCTCCCGCTCGATCCAGAGTGCGCAGAAGCGCGTGGAAGGCCACCACTTCGACGTTCGCAAACACGTGCTTCAGTACGACGACGTGATGAACCGCCACCGCGATATCATCTACAAGCGGCGCCATGCGCTGCTCGAGAAATTGGCTGCTCAGTCGGAGGCGGTTACGCCCGCCGAAACCAATGTGAAGGCGGGCCTCCGGCAGGACATCGTGAAGGCGCTGCGCAAAGAGGCCACGGCCATCGTCGCCCTGCACGCCTCGACGATCGACGTCGACGCGTGGGACATCGAGAAGATGGGCGACGCGTTCGGCGCGCTGCACCCGGAGCTCAAGAAAGTCCTCTCCCCCGAAGCTATCCGCGCCGCACGCGACCCGGATACGTTGAAGGACCTCGCGGAGGACTTCATCGTGGAGACGTATGAGGCGAAGTGCGCCGAACATCCTGCCGATGCCGTGGCCCGCGCCGAGCGCGTGATCGTGCTTCGCAGCATCGACACCCACTGGATGGACCACATCGACGCCATGGCGCACCTGCGCGAGCAGGTCGCGTTCGCGGGCTACGCGCAGCGCGATCCCCTCATCGAGTATCAGGATCAGGCTTTCCGCATGTTCCAGCAATTGCTGCAGACCATCGACACGACGATCGTACGCACGGTGCTCGGCATCGACTTTGTGCAGTTCGCCCCGCAGCGTGTGATCCAGCAGGCGGAGGAAGAACTGTTGGGCCTCCAGACCAACGAGAGCGAGATCGAAGGTGAGCTCACCCAGACCGGTGTGCAGGCGTCGCTCGAAGGCAGCGCCGTGCTCCAGAACGCGCAGAAACGCCACGCGCCCGCGGCGCAGCAGCAATTCAACTCCGACAAGGCGGGACGCAACGATCCCTGCCCCTGCGAAGCGACCAAAGAAGACGGGACTCCGGTGAAGTACAAAAATTGCCATGGGAAAAATGTCTGATGGACGCCAGCCACATGAAGCCCTGAGCAGCGTCGAACGGGCGGCAGCGGGAAGAAGTATAAAAAATGCCATGGAGCCAACGGGTGATAAGCGGCCCCATCTCATCGTCACGCTCGTCATGGTGCATGAAGGAGGACGCGTGTTGTTGAGTAGAAAAAAAGAAGGCTTCGGCGGCGGTTTGTGGAACGGATACGGTGGCAAGGTACAACTCGGCGAAACGATTGAAGATGCAGCGCGCCGCGAGCTGATGGAAGAGGCGGGCATCGACGTGAAGGTTCTAAAGAAAGCGGGATTGCTCTACTTCGATATCGAAGGCGACGAACGACTGCACGAAGGGCATATCTTTCGCGCATCCGGTGTCATTGGTGAGCCGCTGGAAACCGATGAGATGATCACGCCGCAGTGGTTCGATGAATCCGAGATTCCTTACGACAAGATGTGGAAGGGCGACGACGCGTGGCTTCCGCTCTTCCTGCAGGGCAAACAATTCGAAGGCGTCCTTACGTTCAACGCGAAGCATAAATTGCTCAGTGCGGTGGTGAGAGCGATGGAGTAGGATCGATCGCATATGCGCAACTTCCTCCAATTGTCCGTTCTCGCCGCCAGCGTCACACTTCCTTTTGCCGCGTTCGCCGCGAGTGAGCCGCACCTGGTCGTCAATGAACTGGCGTACGACGACAACAATCGGACGCTTGCGATGACGATCTGCAACGACGGCGACCGCCGATACGCGGTGGACGAATTCGGCCCCATTTCTTACGCGATAACGATCGATCACAAGACCGACCATCACGCGTCTCTCCGGACAGATATCGATGTTGATACGTGCGAAACGTTTACGACGGATAATCCTTTCTCGGCTTTCAGTGGCTGGGGTGGAATCCCGCAAGGACAATATAAATTGTCGATCGCATTGGAAGTGCCTCCCGCGGATCACGAGCCCGTACATACCGATGTCGCGATCTGGATGCCGATCCCGCCCGCTGCAGATCTGCAATTCTCGGACTTCGATCAAACGTACAAATATGCTGACGCGATCTACTATCTTCGCGCGCATGGCATGGTGTCGGGATACGCCGACAACTCGTTCCGCCCCGAGTCGACGATCAATCGTTCGGAGTTCGTGAAGGTCATGGTCGAGTCGTTCTATCCGTCGACGGATTGTTCGCTGGAGCAGAATCAATTCCGCGATGTTGCGAACGGGCAGTGGTTTGCGGTGCATGTCTGCGTTGCAGCGGCAAATGGATGGATCCAGGGCTATCCCGATAAAACGTTCGCTGCTGCCAATACGATTAACTTCGTTGAAGCTGCGAAAATCCTTGCGAAGGCGTTCCAGCTCGAGGCGCGGACGACGATTCCCGCGTGCGACGGCGATTGTCCGTGGTACCGGTCGTATGTCCTCATGCTCGAAACGAAAGGTGTGATCCCGAACTCCATCACGTCGTTCGACCAGCCGATCACGCGCGGCGAAATGGCTGAGATGATCTACCGGCTGAGGATTGGCAGTAACGACAAGCCATCGCAAACATATGAATTTCTCTCGTTTATGCAGTACTGCCGTGAATGGCTTGCGGCAGGCGGTAAAAATTGCGAGTGAATCGGTGTAGAATGGCCGTCCATGGAGAAGTCCTCCATCGTCGGCCATGCGCGGCAGCTCGCGAACCTCGAGACGGACCTCGAAATGGGGAACGTCTCGCATGCGTACCTGTTCGTCGGGCCTGAGCACGTCGGGAAATCGACTGTTGCGCGGTGGTTCGCCACGGAGCTTTTAACGCGTGGTATGGAACCCGAGGCGAAGATTGCCGCCGAGGCGCAGATCAATCGCCTTATTCACCGCGATTTCCTCTCGCTTGATCAGCTCTGGATAGAAGACCAGTCGGAGAACCTCGACGAGATCGCAACGTCGTCCAACATCCAGCAGTCGCACCGCTGGAAGGCACCTGAGATGCGCAGCGACATTATCTCGGTCGACGACGTGCGCATGATCCAGGAGAAGGTCTACGAAACGGGCGACGGTGCGCGGCGCGTCTGCTTCATCCGCGGCATCGACCGCCTGCAGGACGTCGCCGGTAACGCGTTTTTGAAGATCCTCGAAGAACCGCCCGAGGGCCGTGTGTTCATCCTCACGTCCTCTAGTGATTCCCTCCTCCTGCCCACGATCGTCTCTCGCTCCCGCGTTCTGCGGTTCGACCGTGTCGCCGACGCCGATATCGCGCCGCTCGTGTCGCGCGTGGCCGAGGACGACCGCTCGTTCGTGTTGCACGTGGCGCAGGGCGCGCCGGGCACGGCCATCGTGCTGGCGTCCGATCCCGATCGCCTCCGCGAGGAGCGCCTCATGCATAATCAGGCGGTATCGTTCTGGGGGCCGATGTCGGCGAGCGAGCGCATCAAGGCCCTGACGCCCCTCACTGAGAAGGGCGGAGACGAGCGATTCCTAATCCATCTTGCCCTCGCGCTGCGGGAGTCCCCTATCGCGTCCGTCGCCCGCTCCGACGCCTTTCGACTCTTGGTCCGCCGATTGCAGACGAATGCCTACAAACCGCTGATCGTACAGGAATTCGTGCTTGGAATACGCTAACGCGCGCGGAGCCCTGCGCTATACTCTGACTCCCATGGATATCCGATACCACATCACGGGCGGAATACCTCTTCAAGGCGAGGTCACGGTGAGCGGATCGAAGAACGCGGCGCTGCCGATGATCGCGGGTGCGGTGCTTGCCGATGGTGTCACGACGCTTATGAACGTGCCGCGGCTGCGCGATACCGAGCTCATGCTTCAAATTCTCGAATTTCTCGGATGCCAGACGTCGTTTATCGACGGCACGGTGACCATTGATTCGACCAACATCATCAGCAAGCCGATCCCCGCGGAGTACGTTTCGAAACTGCGCGGCTCGATCGTGCTCCTCGGCCCGCTCCTCGCGCGCTTCGGTGTGGCGGAGATGAGTTACCCGGGCGGCTGCGTCCTCGGCAAGCGCCCCGTCGAAGCGCACGTCTTGGCCCTCGAACAGATGGGCGCCGACAACATGAGCACGCCCGAAACGCTGCATCTGCAGGGCCAACTGAAGCCGTCTCACGTGATCCTGCCCGAGTTCTCCGTCACCGCGACCGAGAACGCGCTCTGGGCCGCCGCTATGCTCGAAGGCGAGACCCGCATCGATATCGCCGCTGGTGAACCGCATGTGCAGGAATGTGCGCGCATGGCCGTGGCGATGGGTGCCGAGATCGACGGCATCGGCACACACACGCTTATCATCCGCGGCCGAAAGAACCTCACGCCCGTCACGCACCGTGTGCCGTTCGACTACCTCGAAGCCGGCTGCCTCGTGATCGCCGCGCTCGTCACCAAGGGCAAAATGCGCATCAAGGATTTCGACGCCGACCACCTCCGCATTTTCGTCGATGTCATCACGCGCATGGGTGGCATCCTGAAGTACGACGCCGCGGAGAAGACGATGTTCGTCGACGGCGAGCTGTCGTTCATGAATGCCTGCAAGGTCCAAACCATGATCTTCCCGGGCTTCCCGACCGATCTGCAGGCCCCGATGGGCGTCCTCATGACGCAGGCCAAGGGTGTGTCTCGTATTTTCGAAACGCTCTTCGAAGGCCGCCTCGCCTACCTCTACGAACTCGAGAAGATGGGCGCCCACGTCGAGATCCTTAACTCGCACCAGGCGCTGATCATTGGTCCCACGCCGCTCAAGGGGCGCATCGTTGCCAGTAATGACATCCGCGCCGGCGCCGCCATGGTCCTCGCGGGCCTCTGCGCCGAAGGCCAAACCACCATCACCGACGTCCGGTACATCGAGCGTGGGTACGACAAGCTCGACGAAAAACTCCGCTCTCTCGGCGCCACGATCGAACGCGTCGTCATAGATCCGCCGAAAACGGCCGCATAACCCGCCAGGGGCTGGCCGCTCCCTTTTTCATCCTCTACACTCGCGCCATGTTGCTCATCACGTACGTCAGCGGTTCCAGTGTGTCGCTCAACGACGGCAAAACGACAGTCGTCGCGTTCTCGAAGAAGCCAGTCGAGAAGGCCGTAAACCTCCTCTCGGCGCCCGAAGAAGATCCCAAGGGTAGGGCTATTTCCTGGCCGGGTGAATACGACGTAGCGGGTATCGCGATCCGCGGCATCGGCCAGAGCGAGGGCCAGCACGTGTCGTACACGATGCAGATCGACGACGTTCGCGTGGCGTTGCCGTCCTGCCCGCTCGAGGCATGGACCCAGGCCGATATCGAACGCCTCGGCGATGTGCAGATCCTCATCCTCCCTGCCGAAAACCCCAAGGTCGCGCTGTCGCTGATCGAAGAGGTTGATCCGCGCATTCTCATCCTCGTGCCCGGTGGCGACGGCTCTATGCATCCCGATGTTCTCAAGTCCGCAGGAGCCATGGGCAAAGAACCCATCTCCGAATTCAAGTTCAAGGGCGGTTTGCCGTCCGAAGGCCGCGATGTCATAGTGATGTCCTCTTGAGTTCCCCCTTCCTCCCATGCTTCCCCGCATCTTTCCCGTCGCCCTGATCACGCTCTCGCTCGCTGCGTGCGGAGTATCCGAGGAGGCACAGATCGCCGCGTATTTCGAAGAGTCCCAGTCGGTGGCGGAACGCATGGCCGAGGTTGGCTCGACGTTCGAAACGCTTATGGACGGGCAGGACGAGTCGCTCGCGTGGAGCGAAGACGTGAAGGTGTCGCTCGATACGCACTTTGCGGCAATGCAGGGCCTGCGTGACGAAGCTGCGGGTATGGCCGTGCCCCGCGCGTTCTCTGGCGCGCATCCGCTGCTCGTGCAATCGATCGGCGAAATGGCCGGCGCGATCGATATCATTCGCGGCATAGCGAACGACCCGGAAAGCGCGACGATGCAGAAGGCCCAGGAAATGACCGCCAAGGCAGAAAACGGCGAAGAGCTCGCGAACGCCTACGTCGCAGACATCGAAGCGATCCTCACTGCGAAGTATCCGGAGATGATGGAGGAGGGTGACGATGAGTGATGGGGCTCGCTTGGTCAGTCCCAGACTGAGAGACTATCGGTGTCGGCGGCCGTTTCCATTTGGATGTTTTCCACGGCTTTTTGCGAGTGACCGTCGATGCGTATGATGCCGCCCGGCGCCAGTCGGTTGAGGGACGATATCAAGAGGTTGGCCAATCAGCCTTTCGGCGTGAATCGTCGCATCGTCTTGCTATCAACCTCCACCATTGCGTTCCAGTCGTCGATGGGCCGCGTCCATACGGTCCCTTTCGGGCTGCGGTAAACGACCAGATGACTCAGCGTCGCTTCTTCGAGTGCATTTGCGAGCACCTCGTATTCGCCGCCTTTGTAGTGCCGAAATTTCGACCCGGGCGCCGGCCCCGTTTCGTTGATCTTCAACTGTGCGAGGTCTTTGTCGTCCATGTCGCGCATCATACGCCCATTTCTTCGCCCACGCCGTGTCGAAGGACACCGAGATTTCGGTGCGTTGTTGCATACAAAAAGAAGACGTTCAATCGGCCAAAAACTGTCAGCCCAGCAGTTCCACGACGGTGTGCCAGTTCCGCGTGGTTACATCTTTGCCGTATTCCTTCTCGAGCACGTTCATGGCGTCCACGGTCCGCGCCTCGCCGTTGAGTCGCAGCACGCTCACGACTTCGGTCTTCGTGGCGAGCAGGATGCAAAACGCGCCGCTCTCGGATTCATACGGGACAGTGATAGCTCCCTTCGGTTTCGATTCCCCGAGGAACGTGACGTAGAGTCGCGTGTTGTCGTCGATCGTCACGCCCTTGAACGGATCCTTCGCGGCGAGGTTCTTTAATTCGTCGGCCGTGCGGACGATGGTCGGAACCGAAAAGCCGAACGTTTTTTCGAGCAACACTTCCAGGTTTTTTCGCAGCGCCGCAGCACTCTTTTCC
>Ga0163144_10017607_pt1 | contig 14549 bp, 8 predicted proteins | sample OliLak19BULKMAT1_FD_123175 | JGI IMG/M metagenome (GOLD analysis project Ga0163144, IMG submission 123175) | Freshwater microbial mat bacterial communities from Lake Vanda, McMurdo Dry Valleys, Antarctica - Oligotrophic Lake LV.19.BULKMAT1 | ecosystem: Environmental > Aquatic > Freshwater > Lake... | reverse complement strand
GTCCCTTTGGTAGCCGCGCCTCGCATCGTCTGCCAGCCCTCGGGGAGTTTGCCAGCCGCTGCGAGCCGGATTTTGTCCAGCATCCGGCCGAAATATACGATGCCTTTGACCTGGTCGAACGGGCTGCGGAGTCCGGGAATGATGGTTGGATATGGAAGTGCCATGCCTGATCGAACTGTTGCCCGGAAAATATTGCAAGAGATTCGGGGGATAAAAGAGTCCGGAATTTAACCACGGAGAACGGAGATCACGGAACAAAAAGCAGCGGTTCCAGGCAAGGTGGGCTGGATGGAATCTCCCATTCCACCGAAACTTTTCCAATCGTTGAAATCCGATGCTTCACGATCCAATGTCACCTTCAAAGGCCGAGAATTAATTCTTGTCCCGAGATCGTCCGATCATGAGCTTTTTCAGACAAACCAAATGCAGGTGGATCTTGTAGCAGAAACAAACCCTCGAGTTAGAAGGACTGGAAAAGATGGCGACGCTGGCGAAGGGCGATTTGTCTATTGCCTTTTTAATCCGAAGACCGGCCTCCCTTTTACCGGGGGAGACGCATTCCTGGTTATATTCGAGTTTGGTGTCCGGTTTAAAACCTTTGATGATGTGCAGGCCTACGGGAAAAAATGGGCTGAATTATCCTGTCAACCCTTTGACGCCTTGGTCAAAACCAATCCCCCATGTGAAGATCGCTTCAACCAGCAACTCCAGATCATCACTGATCAATTCACCGAATTGAATCAGCTGAGAACCAACGAACGGCATCTGGGCAATATCTGGGAGCTCCGCGAGTTTCGGGTGAAAAATGAAGGAGGGTTTTTTGCCGACACGGTTAAACGCAATCCCGCCAATCGCTACGCCTCTTTCTTGCGGGCTTCAGCCGCCAATCTGGCCATCCTTGAAAAGTGGGTCGCAGCCAATCAGGAGGCCATCACCAATGACAACTTCACAGTCCCGGATACTTTTGAATTCAACCAGTCCAACCACGTTTTCGCCGGAGCTGCCGCGCTCACGCCGAACCCCGGCAGCGCTTGGGCGATCCCCCGAACGCCGCGCGACAAAGACGCCTTGTCAGCGCAAACATACTCAATGAATTGTTGCGCGAAGAATTGAACTTTGTTCATTGAACTGGCTTTTCAAGGTGATATCGATGCTTGCAGGCGAGCTCTCCCGGATTTTCTTCATCTTCTCGCCAATGTGTCATCACTTCGTAACAGAGGGCTTGCTACACTTGGACGGCCGTTCCCAACTCGGTGGTGCCGAGCGGCAATGAATATCTCCCCCGGGTCGGTCAGCAGCAAACGTGATGCAGCGGGAAGCGGCTTTTTGAACCGGGCCTAAAGATCATGAATCACTTTGGGCGGGAAAGCCGCCCGCAGGGCGTTCAGCACCGCCAGGACATCGATGATCTCCTGCAATATCGCGCCGGTCACCGGGCTCAGATGGCCGGTGGCCGCGAACCCCATGCCAACGAGGCTCAAGGCCATGCCTCCAACAGCGCTTTGCAGGGCGATGGATCGCATCCGCCGGCTGATGTGCATGAACTCGTCCACCTTTTCCAATGAGTTGTCCATGATCACCACCCCGGCCGCCTCGGCGGTCACATCGCTGTTTTGTCCGATCGCCATCCCCACCGTGGCGGCCATCATGGCTGGGGCGTCGTTGATCCCGTCGCCCACATAAAGTGTCTTGGCGACAGCGGTTTCCTTTCGGACGATCGCAAGTTTTTCTTCGGGGCTTTTTTGTGCGTGGATTTCCTGGATGCCAACCTGTCCCGCCAGATAACGCACCTCCGACTCGCGGTCACCAGAGATGATCATCACCCGTGAGAATTGATGTTTTGGTCCAAGATGGCTCACGAATGACCGGCTTTCCGCACGCGGTGCGTCGCGAAAACGGAAAACGGCCGCGTAACGCCCGTCAATGACCACCACGCATTCAAGTCCGCCCTCAACCGGGGGGAGCAGTTCGAAGCCCGGAACTTTATCTGCGATCAATTTGTTGCGGCTGGTGATCTGCACCTGATGGCCGGAAACTGTTCCGGCCAGGCCTTGTCCCGGTCTTTCGCTGACTGCCGTGGCTTCCGGGAGTTCAATGGATGCTTCCTTTGCCGCAGCGAGGATTGCGCGGGCCAGCGGGTGTTTGGAATAACGCTCCAGACTGGCGGCGAGCGTCAGCAATTGTTCCGGCTCGACTCCGGGGGCGACAAACCGATCGGTCAGTTTAGGTTCGCCGTAGGTCAACGTTCCGGTCTTGTCAAATATGGCGACGCGACAGCCTGTGATCTGTTCGAGCACGACCGGGCTTTTGACAATGATCGCCCTGCGGGCGCAGAGCGAAATTGAGCCGATTATGGAAATCGGAATCGCGAGGAGCAGGGGGCAAGGTGTGGCGATCACCAGCACCGCGAGGAATCGGATGGCTTCACCGCTCAACAACCATGCGGCGATGGCGACGGTCAGGGCCACCGGAGTGTAGATTGCGCCCAAGCGGTCACCCAGACGGCGCAGGTTCGGACGGGTGGCCTCAGACTCCCGCATGACCTGCATGATTTTTGCGTAACGCGAATCGGCGGCCCGTTGCGTCGTCCGTATCGTCAGCGCCGAACCACCGTTGATCGAGCCCGAGATCACGCTGGATCCGGAGGTCTTGGTGATCTGGAAAGGTTCTCCTGTGAGATACGACTCATCCATCACCCCGTGGCCTTCGGTGACCACACCGTCCACAGGACATATTTCATGGGGATAGATTACCAGCGTATCACCCACCGCAACATCGGCCAGCGCCACGTCATCCATCGCGGTGACATTTTTCCTGTGGGCGATGGAAGGCATGCGCTTGGCCAGTGCCGCCAGCACCGAAGAAGCGCTGCGCAGGGCGTAGTTTTCCAAGGCTTCACCACCGGAAAGCATCAGGACGATGATTGAACCGGCCAGATATTCGCCCAGCACAATCGAGGTGATGACCGAGATTCCCCCGAGCAGATCCGATCCAAATTCCCCCTTGAAAAGTTTTTTCAAGAGATCCAAGACCATCGGAACTCCCCCCACAAAAAGTATGATCAGCAGCGGCATCTGGACGACGCCCGGGGTGGCTTTGAGAAAAAAGCGGAGCGCGAGATGCAGCAAGATCGCTGCGACCGTCAGGACGGCGATGATGGTCGTCCTCCGGCGCCAAAGGCCTGCCGGGGTTTTCCACGACTCCGATCTGGGTGAGGGATCGATCGACTTCTCCTTTGGATGTTTTTCGGGAACCGGGGGTTGTTTTGATTTCATCGGGGGCGGTAAAAATAACCAAGTTCAGCGTTGCCTGAACCAGCGCCTGCCGCAAACAAGATCCTCCGGGAAATCGGAAATGTAACGAATCTTCAGATCTTTCAAAAAAAGTTTGGCAGTTGATGAATTCTTTTTTGGCACTATCGTTTTAACAGAAATCATGGGCAAAGAAAAATTCATCATTTTAATCGTCGGACAAGGTCCCAGCGATGCCTGTTTGCCGAACAGACCCTTTGATTTTGCAGAGATCACCCACCCCCTCCAGGTGATGGAGGAATCGATCTCCTCTGGAAGATTCTGATGTCCGGTCCGGTTGATCACTTCGAGCCTCAGCTAACATTAATTCCATGCCCAGCAGCGATTCCATTCAGTACTACAACAGGTATTCCCGGCAGGTTGAAACCGAACAGGTCTATGGTCTGGCTTTCCTCAAATGGACCTATGGCAATCCGCTCGGTAAGCTCTCGTTGCACGGATTTGTCAAAAAGGCGTTCTTCTCCAAGTGGTATGGCAGGAGAATGGATGATGGGCAAAGCCGCGAAAAAATCGCACCATTCATCCAAACCTATCGTCTCAACCCGGATGAATTTGCTGATGATGCCGCGTCGTTCCGGACTTTTAATGAATTCTTTTACCGCAAACTGAAACCCGGCAGCCGCCCGATCGCTTCCGGCAAAGCCTCCGCAGTTTTTCCCGCCGACGGGCGGCACCTTGGATTCCCCGATCTGTCCAAGGTCGGGGGTATCTTCGTCAAGGGCCAGAAGCTGGATTTAAACCGGATGCTTGGAGATGCAAAACTGGCCCGGAGATACCAGGAGGGGACGTTTGTTTTATCCCGGCTCTGTCCGGTGGATTATCACCGGTTTCATTTTCCTGTTTCCGGCCTGGCTTCCCAGCCTAGGGTGATCAACGGCCCGCTTTATTCCGTGAACCCGATCGCCCTGCGGAAAAACATCTGGATACTCGCGGAAAACAAAAGGGCGGTCTGCACCATTGATTCACCGGAATTCGGGAAGGTTCTGATGTTGGAAATCGGGGCCACCTGCGTCGGAAGCTTTGAATACACTTTCCAGCCCGGAGAGCGTATCGAGAAGGGGGCGGAAAAAGGTTTCTTCAAATTCGGCGGCTCTTCAACCATCACCTTGTTTGAACCCGGCACCATCCAACTCGATGACGACTTGGTGGAATACAGTCAAAAAGGAATGGAGCTGTACGCTCGCATGGGGGATCATCTGGGTGACAAAAATTCCAGAAGCTGAGGCGTGGATCTCCCCCGTCGCCGCGAGTTGAGCTCCGGGACTTTCTGCCTGTTTCGGACGGCTGATTACCCGGTTGTTCTTTCGGGCAAGACCCGATTGCAAAGCGGTTGTCCGGGCCTTATCACTACAGAAGTTGTTCGCGCAGTTGGAGTGGAAAGCCGGATCGTTTAACGGCTTGGAATCTGCGCATTTGCGGCGAAGGGATCAATGACCCGAGGAAGCATGCGACCGGCGGTCTAAGGTTTCCTCACAATCAAGAATGGAGCATAGGGGTGACGCTGTTAAAATGGATTCCATGGCGGTTTTTCGTAACCCGTGTGGCGCGTGCCAACGGATTTCTCGACCCAATATCATTCCTCAGCAAACTGCGGGGGTTTGCCCAACCATCCGAGGTCAGTGAACCGGTCGAATTGCTCCGGGCCGGTGTGCTTTTTCACGCCCGCGGCCTGATCAACACCAAGGCCATCCAGAACAATCTGGACTGGGTCTGGCCCTACTGGGTCGAACGCCAGTTCAATCCGTCCGATCTTTCCTTCATCCCGCGCGCATTTTCCTTCAGTCACATTAACCTGACCCATCGGAACTGGACTGCGGTCGGACTTCCTGACGTACCTTTTTATCCCATAGTTGATCCTCGCGGACTTGTGACTGCGATATACGACGGATGGTCGGTGGATTTCTGGCTGGTCGCACGCGACGGTCGGAAACTCATACCTTCGAAACTCGAATCGGTCGGGCAGAAAATTTATCGCAAAGATCAGGACAACCTGCATATCCAAACCGTCTGTGAAGAGCACGGATGGACTTTGCAGAGCGATGTCTGGATGCAGCTCCTGGACCACCGTCCCACATGCGTCATTGATCTCGAAGTCAAAAGCGAGCCGGACTGCGACCTCGTTGTGGTCATCAGGCCCTACAATCCTGAAGGGATCAGCTTTATTGAAAAGATCAGCCTCAAAGCAGGAAGTGCGTCGTGGATGGTCAACGAGAAGGATAAGGTTTTTTTCAGCGAAGCTCCCGGACGTTGCGTGCTGGCGAACTACAAGGATGGGGATGTGCTTCATCTGCTAAAAGAGTCCGTGCATCGAGAGGAGATCAGCTGTCCGGTCTCCATGGCCACCGGGGCGGCTCTTTACCATCTCGATACAGGGCGGAAAAAACTTCAGATCCGAATACCGGTGCTCGACGAGCTGGAATGGGGGAAAACACCCGTTGTCGAGCGAACGCCCGATTGGACGAAGGAAATTGCCACCTTCAGCCGGTTGCAGGTTCCGGACGCGACCATTCTAAATCTTTACGACACCGCCGTCACCTCCGTCATCATGCATTGCGGAGATGAGGTTTATCCCGGCCCATATACCTACAAACGCTTCTGGTATCGTGACGCCGCTTTCATCCTGAACAGCGTCATCAGCCTGGGCGCGGTGGACCGCGCCCGGAATTCGCTCCGGATTTTTCCCGAAAAACAAAACCGGGCCGGTTATTTTCTTTCGCAGGAGGGGGAGTGGGATTCCAACGGCGAGGCATTGTGGATCATGCACCGGTTCTGGAAGCTATCCCGTGAGCCGTTGTCCGACATTTGGCTGCAATCGATAGAAAAAGGTGCCCGCTGGATCATTAAAAAACGGCTTCCAAGGGATCTCGATTCTCCACACGCGGGACTGCTCCCCGCCGGATTCAGCGCCGAACATCTCGGTCCGAACGATTATTATTATTGGGATAATTTCTGGGGGGTCGCCGGTCTCAGATGCGCCGCAGAGATGCTGGAAAACAGCAACGGTCCTGTGGCTGCGGAGTTTAGGGCGGTTGCGGATGAATACCTTGAAACGATCCAAAAGTCGTTCAAGAAAATCCCGGACCGCGAGGCGCGCGGCTCCATTTCAGCCTCACCGCATCGCCGCATGGACGCCGGGGCCATAGGATCCATCGTGGCCGATTTTCCGTTGCAACTTTACCCGGCGGGGGAGACCCGGCTGATGAAAACACTGGACTGGCTTTACGATCACAGCTGTTTCGAGGGCGGGTTCTTCCAAAACATGATTCATAGCGGGATCAACGCCTACCTCACTCTTCACATGGCCCAGGTTTATTTGCGGGCCCGGAATCCAAGGATGTGGGGGTTGATCGATACCGTGGCGCGGCTGGCCAGTCCCACGGGGCAATGGCCTGAAGCCATTCATCCACAGACCAAGGGAGGTTGCATGGGGGACGGACAACATGTTTGGGCCGCTGCCGAGTGGTTAATGATGATCCGGAATCTTTTTGTGCGTGAGGAAAACAACGGCCTGGTTCTCGGCTCCGGACTTTTCCCCCGATGGTTGCAATCGGGCGGGGCTTTGCATTTCGGCCCGACGCTCACCCCGTTCGGAAAACTCTCCGTCACTTTTGAACCACAAACGCCGGATGGCATAGCTTTAAAACTGACTGCGGACTGGTTTGATAAACGGCCTCCCATTGAGGTTGCGGTTCCAGGTTTTGAATCCTTCCAGATCAAGACCGACGACTTGGTTTTTGTAATGAAGCCTGCTTTATGAAAATTTGCATGATGACCAACACCTACCTCCCGCATGTGGGGGGGGTGGCCCGATCGGTGCAGACTTTCAGCGAAGAATACCGGCGGCTGGGTCATGAGGCATTGGTCGTGGCGCCAACATTTCCAGAAGAAGAGGGCAAAACACATCTGGACCCGGATTGGGTGGTCCGGCTGCCGGCTTTCCAGCAGTTCAACGGAAGTGACTTTTCCGTCCGGCTTCCCCTGGCCGGGGTGATCAATTCCACCATCAATGATTTCGAAGCCAACATCATTCATTCTCACCATCCGTTTCTGCTTGGTGACACGGCCCTGAGAATCGCTGCCACCAAACATGTGCCGGTTATCTTCACGCACCACACGCTTTACGAAGAATACACCCATTACGTCCCATTCGATTCGCCCGGTTTGAAACAGTTTGCCGTCGAACTTCCCACACATTATGCCAACCTCTGCGACGGCGTCATCGCCCCGAGTCAGAGCATCGCCGACCTGATCCGCAAACGCGGAGTGGTGGTCCCCGTCCAGATCGTTCCAACCGGGGTTGATGTGCAAGCCTTCAGTGGTGGGGACGGAAAAGCCTTCCGCAAAAAACACAATATTCCACCATCCGCGTTTATTGTCGGCCATGTCGGACGCCTTGCTCCGGAAAAAAACCTCGAGTATCTCGCCCGCGCGGTCGCAGGATTCCTCAAGCTCGAACCGACCGCATCCTTTTTGCTGGTCGGTGGCGGGAGCGCCGAAGAGTCGGTGAAAACCATTTTTCAGGAACAGGGCCTCGGTGACCGGCTCCTGGCGGTGGGAAAAAAGTGCGGACCGGATCTCTACGACGCCTATCGTGCGATGAACGTTTTTGCATTTTCCTCCTTTAGTGAAACGCAGGGGATGGTTGTGGCCGAGGCGATGGCGGCAAACTTGCCTGTGGTGGCTTTGGACGCATCAGGGGTGCGGGAGGTTGTCCGCCATGATCGAAACGGTTTCCTGCTTTCCGCAGATTCCGCCGAGCCGGATTTTGCGGCTTCACTTCAGCGTCTCTGCCGGGAGCCGGAGCTACGTAAGCGTCTGCGTGAGGGCGCCCGGCGGACTGCGCAAAAATTTGCCATGGAAAGATGCGCCTTAAACGCGCTTGATTTTTACGAGGCGATCAGGACGGAAACCCGGCCCCAGCGGCAGGAGGACAGGTCTGATTTCTGGCTCTCATTGCTCAAAAGGGTAGGCGTGGAATGGGACCTTCTCGAGGAAAAAGCCAGGGCGGCATTTAATGCATTCCTGACCGAAGATCCGGAAAACGAACCGAAACCAAAAGCGATCAGTGATTTATCCGCTTGAAAACTTTGTCCGTGGCATGCGGCGGAGATTCAGCCGCAGCGAATGGGCCATACGCCGTCTGCACCTCTCCACTTCGGAGGAGACCAGCCCCGATCCCGGGCTCCTGATGATTCAGATCGACGGACTCTCCAGGGCGCAGTTCGAAAAGGCTGTGGAGAATGGCAGGCTGCCGTTTTTACGCAGGCTGATGCGCCGCGAACATTACGAGGTCAGGACATTTTATTCCGGGCTTCCCTCCAGCACTCCGGCGGTCCAGGGAGAACTTTTTTACGGCAAATGCTGCGCCGTTCCAGCCTTCAGTTTTCTCAACCGCGCCTCCCGGCAGATTGCCACCATGTTCCAGCCGGACTGGGCCAAAGAGATTGAAGCCGGGCTCGCCGCCAAATCCGAGGGTTTGCTCAAGGGTGGCAGTTCCTGGTCAAACATCTATACCGGTGGAGCCACACAAAACGAATCGCACTTTTGCGCGGCCAGCATCGGTTGGGGTGATCTCAGAAAATCCGCCTCCTTCTTCGGTTTCCTCAGCATCCTGATCTTGCAGCTCCCGGCCATCATCCGACTGGTCGCCTTGTCGTTTGCCGAGGTTTTTGTCGCGCTATACGACGTTTTTCAAGGGATCAAAAAGGGCGAAAAGTGGAAGCAGGAATTTAAGTTCATCGTCGCCCGGGTGTTCGTCTGCATCGCACTCCGGGAGTTTATCACCATCGGTGCAAAGATAGACCTCGCCCGCGGCCTTCCAATCGTACATCTCAATTTTCTCGGATACGATGAGCAGTCCCATCGACGCGGCCCTGCCTCGGCTTTTGCCCACTGGAGTTTGAAGGGGATCGACGTCGCCATCGAGAATCTCTACCGCGCGGCGCAACGGTCTGGCCGCCGGGATTACCGAGTCTGGATTTATTCCGACCACGGCCAGGAAAGTGCCCGGTCGTTTCCGGAGCATTTTGAAGGCGGGGTGGAGGATGCCGTCCGACGCGGTTTGGCCCATGTCAACCGGGTGGTGGCGGAGCGCAGCTCCCGACCCCAAGTGGCGGAGAGCCCGGCGCTTTGGAGCGGTACACGCCGCACCCGAAGGAGCCTGGAAAAACAGGCGGATTCCCAGAATCTCACCAGGGAGGAGGAGGAATCTTTCTCCGTCACCGCGATGGGCCCTGTCGGTCACATTTATTTTGCGAAACACCTGGCCGACCTGGACAAACGTGAGCTGGCAAAATGGCTGGTGCATCACGGCAAGATTCCCGGAGTGCTCTTTCAAACCTCGAAAGGAAAAGTCGAATGGATCATGGCTGCGGGAACTGTGAATCTGCCTGAGGACGGTCCCCGAGTCTTTCCACATCCGGAAGAAATTCGCAAACAGCTCGCTGCGGACCTGGTCACCATGACGGAGAACGAGAATGCGGGAGATCTCGTGATCCTGGGTTGGAGCCCGGACGGGCCGCCCTGGACTTTTGCCATGGAACGTGGAGCCCATGCCGGGCCGGGTTTGATCGAAACCCAGGGGTTTGCACTGCTGCCTGTCAAAACCCGGTTGCCCGCAGGAGTAAGGGAATTTATCCGTCCGTCGGCCCTCCGGGAGGCGGCTCTCCACCTGCTTGGCCGAGACCTCATGCCGTCGAGGGAGCGTTCGGCGAGTTCTGAACCAAGCCTGAAGTTGCGGGTCATGACCTACAATGTTCACAGCTGTTTCGGCATGGACGGAAAAATTTCTCCCTCCCGGATCGCCCGGGTGATCGAGATGCACGATCCCGATATCGTCGCCCTTCAGGAGATCGATCTGGGCCGAGTGCGGTCCCGCGGCCATGACCAGGCCCGGATGATCGCCGATGAACTTGGTTTTCATTTCAGTTTTTGCCCGACGGTGGTGCGGGGCAAGGAACTTTACGGGCATGCGTTGCTGACCCGTTTTCCGGTGGAGGTGGTAAAAACCGGGCTTTTGAACGGCGGTCCGAACCCCCGCTCCAAAGAACCGCGCGGCGCCATCTGGGCCAAGGTTGAACTCAACGGCATCGGTTTGCATATCGTGAACACCCATTTCGGGCTCGGTCGGCAGGAAAGGGTGTTGCAGGCCGCAGATTTGTTGGGTGACAACTGGATCGGAAAAATCAGCCCGGACGACTGCCTGATTCTGTGCGGAGATTTTAATTCCTTCCCTGACAGCCTGCCCTACCAGGCCATCTCCTCACGTTTTCGAGACGCTCAAATGTTGATGAAGAATTTCCGTCCGCAAAAAACTTTTGCCGCCCTTTATCCTTTCACCAGGATCGACCACATCTTTGTCTCTCCGCAGTTTGAGGTGGAAAAGATTCAGGTGCCCAAAAATAACCTCACCCGGATCGACTCAGACCACCTTCCATTGATCGCTGACCTGTCGGTCAAAACGAACACAAAAGCCAAGCCGCATGCGATGAAGCATTCGCATTCAGCATCGGGAATCGGGAGAGGTTGAGGGGGTGTTCCAGCCTGCCTTGGGAATCAGCAACACCTTGTCCACCCTGTGGCCGTCCATGTCGATCACCTCGACTTGGTATCCTTGATCGTCGAAGGTGTCACCCTCCTCTGGCACGTGACCCAGCTTTTTCACGATGTATCCGGCGAATGTCTGATAATCCCTTGTTTCAGGCGGATCCAGTTTCATGTTGGGGACGAGCTGTTCAAACTCTTCGACCTCCAGCATGGCGTCGATAAGCCACGAACCATCCTCCCTTCGCTTTGCGGTTGGTCGGATGCGTTGATGCTGGTTCGGAAAATCGCCGGCGATGGCTTCAAGAATGTCATGTACGGTGACAACGCCGACCATGTGGCCAAATTCGTCAGATACCATCGCCATGTGTTTTCCATTCTTTTTGAATCTTTCGAGCAGGGTGGTGCAGTCTTGGGAACAGGGGACTACCATGATGTCGGTCATCAAGTCACGCACTTTGACGCCGGCGCCGGCGGCCAGGTTTGCATAGAGAGATTTCACCGATAAAACGCCGATTACGTGGTCCCGGTTTTCCGCGTAAACTGGAAACCGGGTGTGACCGCTCACCACAATCTTGTGCCAGATCTGTTCGTGCGCTTCAGCCACGTTGATCCAGATGATTTTGTTTCGCGGGGTCATGACTTCGCGCACTGCGAGTCGGTCCAGATTCAACACGCTTTCAACCATCTCTGTTTCGCTCTTCCTTAGAATACCTGCGCGCAGCCCCTCGCGGGCCATCAGTTTGACCTCCTCCTCGGTGATGCCGGCCTCGGTCTGCGGTTTGATTCCAAACAACTTGAGCATTCCTTCGGTTGAGGCCGACAAGAAGGTGACAATTGGGCCGGTGATCACCGAAAGTTTGTTCATCGGCCCCGCCAGGAACCTGGCGATCCCTTCCGGATTTCCCAGCCCGATCCGTTTCGGGATTAATTCGCCGATGATCAGCGAAAAATATGTGATCAATGTGACCACCAGTCCGAAACTGATCGGTTGTGCGTAGCTGCTTAGCACCGGAATCTTTCCGAGCACCCCTGCAAGTTTTTCCGCCAGAGTCGCCCCACCGAAAACACCCGCGACAATTCCCACCAGCGTGATGCCGATTTGGACCGTGGCCAGGAAACGGTTGGGAGATTCAGCCAGGGCCAGCGCGGCTTTCGCCTTCAGGTCGCCTTTGTCGGCCCATTGTTTCAACCGCGCTTTACGGGATGAAACCACGGCGATTTCTGCCATGGCAAAAACCCCGTTGGCCAGCAGCAAAATGAACAAGATCCCCACCTCAAAAATTAGTTCCGCCATAATATTGATGACAACACCCCTCAACGTCCCGCAATTGCAGGGACTAATAAATCACAGTTTGTCATTTTTATCCCCTTTATATTCAGTTGCAGATTTTTATGGTTTTTTGTTATCCGGTATTCAAAGTGTTTTGGTTCCATTTCTATGACGTTTTTTTCAGAAAACGGGTTTGCCTTCCGGTGCCTCCGTCCTCGTCCGGGGATTGAGTGGCTGCGGTATGCGGGCGGCTTCAGCGGGATGTGGCTCGCCATGGTAGTTTTGGCCGGTCTCATCATGGAATCGAATCTTCCGGCCGCCGATGCCGTTTTTTTTCGCGGGTTCAATTTGAACGGAACGGCGTTGGAAATCGACGGACGACTCTGGGAGGGGAACGGCACATCCAACCTGTCATTCAAGGGTGGCACTTTCGAAAACCAAGCGGTCCTGCTCAAACCACCCACCGACCCGGCCCGGGCAAGCATGATTCGGAGCAGCATCTGGGGAGGAAATGCGGATCTGACTTTGAACCATATTCCAGAAGGCAGTTACCAGGTTTTTCTTTATGTCTGGGAAGACAACCACAGCGAAAAAATTGATCTCCTGGTGAACGACCGGCCGGTTTTGGAAGGATTTCATAGTGGAAACGCCGGGATGTGGAAAAAGCTTGGTCCGTGGAAATGTGAAAGCCACAACGGAAAAATCAAGGTCTCTGCCCGGAGTGGTGCCGCCAACCTTTCAGGTGTTGAGATCTGGAGCGGAACCGGGCCTGTTCCACAGGCATCCAGTCCGGAATTCAGCTCCAATCCGAGCCCGGATCAGGTCGCTTTTTTTGAAAGCAAGATCCGTCCTTTGTTCATTGAAAACTGTTATTCCTGTCATAGCGCCAAGGCTGAAAAGATCAAAGGCGGGTTGTTGCTCGACTCCCGGAAGGGATTGGTCAAAGGTGGCGACACCGGTCCCTCCATCACTCCCGGCGATCCTGAAGCCAGCCTATTGATAGAAGCCGTCCGGCACAAAAGCGAGGACATGGCGATGCCTCCCAAAAAGAAACTTCCACCCGAACAGATCGCCGCCCTCGAGGAGTGGGTGAGAATGGGTGCTCCTGATCCACGGACCGACGATACGGTTGCGGTGGTGACGGCAAAAAATGCGATCGACTGGAATCAAGCCCGGCAATGGTGGTCCATAAAACCTTTGGCTTTGCCGGAACGGCCCGCAGTCAAGCAGGCAAAATGGCCGGTGAACGAACTCGATTATTTCATACTGGACCGACTGGAAAAAGCCGGTATACGCCCCGCTCCGGATGCGGAAAAAAGAAAGCTGTTACGGCGCGCCACATACGATCTTACCGGTCTTCCTCCAACCCCTTCCGAAGTAGAAGCCTTTCTAAGTGACAAATCCAGGAAGGCTTTCGCCAGGGTGGTGGACCGATTGCTGGCATCGCCACGTTATGGCGAGCGCTGGGGTCGTTACTGGCTTGATGTCGCCCGATATGCCGACACTGCGGGGGATAATTCAGATTTTCCGATTCCACAGATGCACCGTTACCGGGACTGGGTGATCTCCGCCTTCAACCGCGATATGCCTTACGACGAGTTTCTCAAGGCTCAGCTGGCCGGTGACTTGTTGCCAGCTTCGAATGAACAGGATCGTCATGAAAAAATCATCGCCACAGGTTATATCGCTGCCGCGAGAAGATTTGGCTCGAGGGTTGATGATTATCCGCAGCACCTCACCATTGAGGATACCATCGATAATTTTGGTCGCGCCTTTCTGGGGCTGACCATCAACTGCGCGCGCTGTCATGACCACAAGTTTGACCCGATCACCACCCAGGATTATTACGCCCTTTACGGGATTTTTAACAGCACTAGGTATCCCTGGCCTGGAATAGAACTGGAAAAAAAGCAGCGCGACTTGGTTCCACTGGGAAAACCGGGGGAGATCGCAGTTTTTGAGCAGGAAAAATCCGACGCCCAGAAGGGACTCGATGCGGAGGTGAAACGGATCGAAAAAGAACTGAAGGACGTCGAGGGGGAGGCCAAAAAGGACCTGGAAAAAAACCTTACAAATGCAAAAGAAGCGGCGCACAAAAATGCGGTGCGTCAGCCACCCTATGACATGGCGTATGCGGTGAGCGAAGGTTCAAAACGGCAGGATGCCCAGGTTCAGCACAAGGGTGATCCTTCCAAACCGGGACCGGAGGTGCGTCGGCGCTTTCTGACCGTGCTGGGTGGAACGGAGTTGCCTGCGGAAGATCACTCCAGCGGACGACTTCGACTTGTGGACTGGATATTGGACCGAAACAATCCACTACCGGCGCGGGTGATGGTCAAGCGGATCTGTCTGAATCATTTTGGAAGGGGGTTGGTGGCGACCCCCAATGATTTTGGAAAACAAGGAAAACCGCCGACACATCC
>Ga0163144_10017606_pt1 | contig 14550 bp, 13 predicted proteins | sample OliLak19BULKMAT1_FD_123175 | JGI IMG/M metagenome (GOLD analysis project Ga0163144, IMG submission 123175) | Freshwater microbial mat bacterial communities from Lake Vanda, McMurdo Dry Valleys, Antarctica - Oligotrophic Lake LV.19.BULKMAT1 | ecosystem: Environmental > Aquatic > Freshwater >... | reverse complement strand
CGTTTCCGGTGGCGAAGGCTTCCAGAGCGGCACGAACGGCACCATCGTTTTCGGCTCCGGCACCATCGAGTTCATTACCAACCCCGCCGACGCCCTCTACCGCGCCGGCGACATCATCCAACTGACGGCCTCAGCCACCACCACCCAGAACCCTCCCACACTCACCTACCGGTGGCGCAAACGCAACGGCCTGGGCGTCTTTGAGGCTCTTACCGAAGGCCAAAATGGCCGCTTCTTTAACGTCGCCACCAGCACCCTCACCATCGCCGGAATCTCCTGCGACGACGGCGGTTTCTTCGATTGCCTGGCCACCGATTCCTGCGGCTCCGCCCCCTCCGAGCCCGCCGCCATCATCGTCGATGCCCCCAGTGACTGGAACGACGACGGCGCCATCGATTCCGACGACATCGTCGCCTTCTTCAGCGACTGGGAGAACGGTGAAGGCGACATCGACCTCGACGAAGACAGCGACTCCGACGACATCCTCGCCTTCTTCGCGGGCTTCGAAGCCGGATGCTGATGACGGAAGAAGGCATTCGGCATTCGGCACTCGGCCTTAGGCGAAGAAAAAAGGCATTGGACTTCGCGGATTGGTCTTTGCCCAAGGCCGAGTGCCGTGTGCCTTTTCTGCCTTCGCCCAATGCCCGATGCCCAATGCCTTTCCCCCCTCACCGCTTTTCCGTACGACACGTCAACTCAGCCCGCCCGTCCCTCACCCGCAAGCCCAGCAGCCGGACCCGCCGGCCCCCATCGATCCGCAACATCGGCGACGCCGCCGCGGCCTGTTCGTTGAGGAGAGTTCGAAACACGCCCTCCATTTCCGGCAAGGTTCGCACCGCCTTTGGCAGCGCCGATTCCACACGGCCACGTAACCCGCGCACCACCACGCCGGTCGGAAAGACTGCCCGCCCCGCAAAAATGCTCGAGGCCGGAGCCCACAGCGACCCATCCGCCCCGACTCTCGGTCGCAGCGTCGCCCCCAATATGCCCGCCCCGCCCCCCGCCCGGTCCATCCCCTCAATATCCGCCGATAGGTTCGCCGCCACATCCACGCGGCCCTCAAGAAAACGCACCCGGACTTCCTTCAGGTGTACGGCCCACGTCGCACCCGGATAGCGGTTCGCAAGCCACTGCGGAAGCCGCGACTCCAGCCACGCGTTGGCATCCCCCTCGCTGATCGAGACCGACCACTCTTCGCTGAACCACTTCTCGGGCGTCGCGACCGGGTCCGCCGCCCGCACCAACGACGCCTGCGCCACCGCGGCGTTCTCGATCGCCTCCGCCCGAACCCGAACCGCCCCTTGGTCCTCCGATCTCCCGGGCCACCAGGACGGAGCAAACTTGGACAACGACAACACGATCAGCACCGGCGTCACCACCGCGGCCAGCAGCAGCCCCCCCACCATGAGCACCCGCCGACGCCGGTTGTACGAACGCCAGCGCTGATGAATACGACGAATCACGAACGAAGGTAGGTTCGAGGCGAAGAAGTCACAAGGCAATCTCATTGATCGCCGCGGCCGCGATCAACGCCCCGTCGGCCGGGCCGAGCGACGCCAAGCCGGTGCTCATCGCCGCCCGCCGCCCCCCGTCGGAAAGCAGTGTTCGGAGCCCGGCACCGGCGGCACCGCTCGCGTTGCGTATGGGGTCGATGAGGTCGTCCGCGATTTCGGCCCCGCCCGCGGCGAAGAGTTCCTGCGCGTTGGCACGCTGGTGCTGATCGGCGTGGTACGGATAGGGCATGAAGAGCGTTGGTACGCGGTTGGCCCATGCTTCCGCGACGCTGCTGGCACCCGCGCGGGCCAGCCCGCAGTCGGCCGCGCCCCAGCACGGACCCATGACATCGAAGAATGGTTCCACGACCGCGCGGATGTTGGCGGCGGCGTACGCGTCCTTCGCATCGGCGGTGTCGGAAGGGCCGGTTTGATGGATGATCTGCCAGCCTTGAAAGAGTTGCGGTGCGTCCGCCACGAGCCGCATCACCAGACGGTTAAGGGAGGTCGCGCCCTGGCTTGCGCCCGTGACAAACAGCGTCCGTGCCTCGGGGTCAAGGCCAAGAGACGATCGGGCTGCCGCAGGAGTGCCGGGCCAATGCGCGGCGGATCGGACAATCGGCGGGATACGGGTCCAGGTCGCGTTGGGAACTGCGGCGGTGGTCAAAATCCGATCTGCACGCCCCGCGATCCACCGGTTGGCCCGCCCGGGAACAGCGTCCAGGTTCATCATAAGGACGCGGCACCGTTCAGCCCGGGCCGCCTGCACCAGCGGGGCCGCGACAAACCCGCCCATCGCGACCACCACCGGATTTGCGCCGCCCGCAGCCAACCGGAGTTCGCCGATCAGGCCCCGCCCGTGCCGCACAGCGCCGCCCCACGCCCCGATGAACCGGAGCAGGGCGCGGGGCTTCAGGCCGAACGGCTTGCCCGGATTCGGACGAAAGTCGATCGCCCGCCCGTTGAGCGTCTGAGCCTTCAGAATGCGGGCGTCGATCTCGCGCTGGGAACAGGCGAAGACGACCACGCGGGCCGAGTCGCGAGCCTTCAGCACTTCCGCGATGGCGATGCCGGGAAAGAGATGCCCGCCGGTGCCGCCGCCCGCGAAGATGACCGGTGCGGATTGAGGTGACACTTCTTTCCGACTTCCTCTGTGTTCTCTGTAATCGTTGTAGTAAAACCGACTTCAGGCGGTCGCGAGCGGGCCGGCGTGCGGATCGCCGATCGGGCCGGGAGCTCGCTCTGCGGTGCGGTCGATGGCGATCAGGACGCCGAGCGAGAAGGCCGTGAGGATCCAGCCGGTGCCGCCGGAGGAGAGGAGCGGGAGAGCGATGCCCTTGGTGGGGGCGAGCGCCGTCACAACCATGAGGTTGAAGACGGCTTGGCCGCCGATGGTCGCGACGATGCCCAGGCTCCACAGCCTGAGAAGCGGGTTACTCTCTCGCCAGGCGATGAGCATCCCGGCGATGACCAGGACCGCAAACAGCACGATCACGACCGCCGCGCCCGAGATGCCGAGTTCTTCACAGATCACAGGGAAGAGGAAGTCGGTCCAGTCTTCGGGGAGGTAGCCGAACTTGTTGAGCCCGCCGCCAAGGCCGCGCCCCCAGCCGCGGCCTTCCGAAATGGTGATGAGCGACTGGACGATGTGGTAGCCGATTCCTTGGGAATCCTCGAAGGGGTCGAGGAAAGCGAGGATTCGCTTGCGGCGGTAATCGCTGACGAGGATGGCCCCCGAGAGCCCGGCCAGCCCCAGGGGCACAAGCAGAGCGAGTTGCCAGATCCGGCCGCCGCCCGCCAGAAGGAGGATCGCGGCGACCCCCGCGATCAACGCCCCGGTGCCGAGGTCTTCAAGGATGATGAAGCCGGCGACGATACCGACCATGGCGAGGATCGGGAAGAGCCCCTTGAAAAAGTCGCCCATGACCCGGGCCCGGACGGTGACGTACCAGGCGACGACGGGGATCATCACCCACTTGGCGATCTCGCTGGGCTGAACCGAGAGGCCGCCCGGGCCGCCGATGGGAAGCCGCAGCCAACGGTGGGAGCCGTTGACTTCTTTACCGATCATCGGGAGGTAGGCCATCCCGCACAGGGCGAGCAGCGCGAGCCCGATCCCGATGATCGACCAGATTCCCGCCCACCGGTCGTGCTCCAGAGCGCGATCGTTGACGGCCCGGTCAGCGAAGCGGCGGATCGGCAGGAACGCCCCAACCGTCATCGCGGCCAGCGCAAGGCCCATGTAGGCGGTCTGACGCGAAAGGATGATCGATTCGGCGGTAATGCCCGGGACGGTGGACGCGAGTTCACCGACAGGGGCGACTTCCATGCGGGCAGAAGTCACCATCACCACGCCGATCGTGAGGAGCGAAAGCACCGTCAACGCGATGGTGTGGCCGAGCCGCATGGAGTAGCACAGAGTATCGGCCGGAACCCCGGGTGAGCATCAAACGGGGCCGCGACGGCCGTCGTTGGCTCGGCTGGCGTTCAAGCGAATTTCGTTTGGTGATCGGGCACCGATCCGGTACACTAACGGGTATGAGCGGCGAATCCTCCAACCCCCACCCCCGCCCCCACCACAACCCCCACGCCCAACCCAAAGCACAGCCACTCCCGCCAAGCCCGACCGGATCGCTTGGAAGCGGAGTCTCGACCCGGGCTCACTGCGTGGTCTGGCATCCGCCCGGCATCGTGGTCGACCGCGAACTGTTGGAAACACTCGCGAAAAAGAATGTGTACATCTCGGCCCGGGCCACGTCAGAGTTTGCGGCCTTCGCGCAGGTGACGCTCGACTGCCGCGGGATCGCCGAGGGAGTCGTTGGGGCGTCGATGCTGCTGGTGGTTGAGCCGCGGCGGGTGCCGGCGGCGGGCGACGTATGGCGACTGATTCACCGCCACGGGATGCGGACGGTGGTGTGGGCCTTTGATTCCGCCTCGTCGCCGCGGTTACGACCGTATGAACCGGCGCCAACTCCGTTTGAATCCGCACAGCCGAAGCCTCTCTTTGGGAGTCCATCGCCCGCGACTGGCGCGAATGTTGCCGCTCGGGCGGTTTCGGCGTCCCGGGTGCCAATAGGGCCGCCGAAGTTGCGATTGGCGGGCGAAGGTTCCGAGGCGGCGGCGGGTGTGGCGAAGGCATCGCCTTCGCTGCTGTCGGACGCCGAACTGGCGATGCTGCTGTCGGACGAGCCTCTGCGGGGACGCTAAACGGTTTACTCTCGGACGTTGAACTGTTTGGGCGTAACGGCCGTATCGTCTGCTGAAGAACATGGCTCGCATCTTGGCTGGCAATTTGGTTCGTAATTTGGCGCAGAGGGGATTAACGGTTTCAGATGGAACTGCCTGTCAAACAACATTCTGAAAGCCGCGTGCGAGTCATTTTGGTAGGCCGCACCGGGGCCGACGTAGCGCTGCGACTGGACGCCTTGTATGCGGTGTGTCGCGCGCACACTCCCCTCGAGGCGATGGGGGAGGTGGCGCATCCGCTGGGTGCCGCAGCGCGGACCGTGGTTGTGCTGGGAAGCGACGTTTTGGAGAACCTGCGGACTGGGCGGGACGCGATGGGGCCGGCGCTGGGAAACGAGGAAGAGGCCAACCCGATCGCGGACTTTGTGTCGAGCCTTCGCCGACTTGATGAGTCGTTGCTGGTGTTGGGAGTATCCGGTTCCAACGATCGGGCCACGGCCTGGTTCGATGGAGTGATGGACCCGCGGGAGGCCGGAGAGTGTGTCCGCCGGGCGCTACTCAGCCCCGCGCGTGGACACCCGGCGACAAGCCCGCCCGTCGGGGACGCGGAAGCGGGCAGCGGTGCCACTCCTTCGGGGGACGCGGTCGGAGCGTCGGGCGCTGAAGCGGCTGAAGTTTCCACGGGCGAAAACGACGGAGCCGAGGGGGACGCCGCGCTGGTTGCGCTTTCGGTGCGTGGGGCCGACGTGACCGAACGGGCGGTGGCCCTCATCCGGGCGCGAACCGGCAATGCATCGGTGCGGTTTGTTCCTGCGGACGCGCCCGCGACGCCGCGTGGTCACTCGGGACAATTGGAAGCGGTGGTGGCATGGGACGCCCACGTGTTCGGACGGATTGTCGCGGACGCCTCGATTAGTACTCGGAATGTGGCGGACCTCGTCTCGCACGCCGCTTGGCTGGCGGGATGGCTGCGGCTGGCGGCCCAGCAGGCACAGCTGCGTGACGCGGCGTTCAAGGACGGGCTGACGGGGGCGTGGAATCGGAGGTATTTCGACCGCTTTCTGGGGGCATCGATCGGGCAGGCGCGGGCCGCTCGCCGCATGTTGACCGTGATGGTTTTCGATATCGACGACTTCAAGCAGTACAACGACCTGCACGGGCATGATGCGGGGGACGAGATATTGGTGGAGACCGTCAAGCTTTTGCGGAGCGTGATCCGGCCGACCGACCGCGTGTGCCGGATCGGTGGGGACGAGTTCGCGGTGATTTTTGACGATCCCGAGGGGCCGCGCCAGGAGGGGAGCCGTCACCCGGTCAACGTGTGCGAGATCGCGCACCGTTTCCAAGGTCAGATCGCCACCCACCGGTTCCCGAAGTTGGGCGTCGGCGCCGCGGGCCGGCTCACCGTTTCGGCGGGTTTGGCGACGTATCCGTGGGATGGTCAGACGGCCCGCGAACTGGTGTGCCGGGCCGATCAATTGGCGATGCAGAGCAAGAAGCAGGGCAAGAACGCCATGACTCTGGGCCCGCGGGAGTGATGCGGGGGTTCGGGTTGGGCGATGGGTCCTGCCACGCGCTGACCGGTCGGATGGGCGAATGGTCAGTCGTCGCCCGAGTCCGACATTGGTACGGATTACACATCATCTTCGCGCAAGGGTTCGGCGGAGGCCGTTCGGCAACCCTCGTCGGAATCGTTTCGCGAGTGATGCGCGAGCGGTTTGAGCGGTTACCATGGCGGCCCCCACGTTCGCCCCCCCACGTCCTTTCCCCCACGTCGACCACGTCGGTGTTCGCGACGGAGCGGGGCCACAAGGTCGTCGCAACATGCTGATCGCGGTCGTCATCCCGGTGTACAACGAAGCCCGGTGGATCCGCGCTGCCGTGGAACGCATCGAGGCGGTGCGGCCGCCTTTGATGGGGCGCGGGCAGCAGGGCTCGATGCGGTGTGAGCGTGTGGTCGTATTGGTGGACGACGGCTCGACGGACGGATCGGCCGCAATCGTTCAGGAGTTGGGGCGGCAGCCGACGGTGAAGTCGCTGTCGCATTCGAGCAATCGCGGGAAGGGAGCGGCGCTGCGAACCGGCATTGCCGGAGCCCTGCGCGAAGGGGCCGACGTGGTGATTGTTCACGATGCCGATCTTGAGTATGACCCCGACGATCACGAGGCGATGCTGCGGCCGATTCTGGACGGACGGGCGGATGCGGTGATCGGTTCGAGGTTTCTGGGGCAGACCCACCGCGTGCTGTACTACTGGCACGCGGTGGCGAACCGGCTGATCACGACCTTCAGCAATATGGTGACGAACCTGAACCTGACGGATATCGAGTGTTGCCTCAAGGCGTTCCGGCGCGGGGTCTTGGAGGCCGTCACGATCGAAGAAGACGGCTTCGCGGTGGAGCCGGAATTGATCGCGAAACTGGCGGGTCTGCGGCTGCGACCGCAGGCCGGGCCCGGGGCGTCGGGCACGGAACCGTTGGCGACGGTCGCCGCGCGGATTTATGAGGTTCCGGTGAGTTATTCGGGCCGGACGTACGCGGACGGAAAAAAGATCGGGTGGCGTGATGGGCTGAGGGCATTGATAGCGATCACGCGGTACAACCTCTTCCGGTGATGCGTCGCCGGGCGGGAGCGGACAACGGCCGGGTATCCGACGTCGTGACGGGGCCAAAGGGGGACGTAGCACGTTGACGAATATTCAAGAGACACGGGTTGAAAGCCCGCTCGCGAAGGCTCTCGACCTGCCGCGAACGCTGGGGTTTCTGCCCGCGCTGGGGATCATGATCGGGGTGACGGTGGGGAGCGGCATCTTCGCGACACCGGCCGGCATTGCGCAAGCGTTGCCGGACCCCGGTTGGATTCTGGCGTTGTGGGGGATCGGCGGGCTGCTCAGCCTCTTTGGCGCTCTGACGTTCAGCGAACTGATCTGCATGTACCCCGCGTCCGGGGGTCTGTACAACTTCCTGCGGCACGGCTTCGGTGACCGGATCGCGTTCATCTTCGGCTGGACGTACATGCTTATTACCAAGCCGTTCGCGGCGGCCGGGATCGCGATCGTCTCGGCCCTCTATTTCAACCGGTTTTTCGGCACCGACTGGCATCCGCCAACGATGGTGTGCGTGGAATTGATCGTGCTGACGGCGATCAACACGTTGGGGATGCGGCTGGGGGCGGGGATCGGGGCGTGGATCACGGGGCTCAAGGTGCTCGCGCTAGCGGCCGTCGTGGTGTTCGCGGTGTTGGGGACCGGGGGTGACGCGGTGAATTTCGCGGCCGCTCCGGGGGCGGCGTTGTCGATCGCCGCGGTGGTGGCGGTGATGTCGAAGGTCCTGTGGACGTATGACGGGTGGTCGGACGTGGGCTCGGTGGCGGGCGAGATTCGCGACCCGCAGCGGTGGCTGCCGCGGATTTACCTTGCGGGCACACTGATCCTGATCGGGATGTATCTCGCGGTGAACGCGGCTTACATGTACGTTCTGCCGATCGACACGATCGCGGGGTCGGAGGCGGTTGCGGGCGACGTGATGACCAAATTGATCGGGGAGAAGGGCGGGCGCTTGGTCACGGCGGCGGTCCTGGTATCCACCGTGGGGGCCACTCACGCGTCCATCATCACGGGGGCTCGGGTGACGTTCGCGCAGGCCCGGGACGGCCTGCTCTTCCGGTTTCTGGCGCGGGTGAGCCCGAAGCACCAGGTTCCCGCCGTCGCGTTGTGGAGCCAATGCGCGTTGTCGTGCATCGCGGTGCTCTTCCTCGGGAGTTTTCAGAAACTGGCGGACGGGTTTGTCTTCACGATGTGGATTTTTTACGGCCTCGGTGGGGTGGCGATTTTCGTTCTGCGACGGGCACAACCGGATGTACCGAGGTCGTTCCGAGTGCCGGGGTATCCGGTGGTGCCGGCGTTGTTCGTGGTTGCCGCGCTCGCGATGACGGTGCTGACGGTGTGGTCGGATCGGGGCGAGCGATTTGTGAACACTTGGCCCTGGCTGGTGGTGCTGGCGGCGGGGTGGCCGGCGTTTGACTTGTGGAAGTGGCTGACGCGGAGGGACCCGGAGAAACCGTGGGGTTGACAATCGTGTACAATGTCCCTCGCGGCACCGGATCGCCCGTTCTGGGTTGATGTGGATGCCCTGCACGAACTCCGTCCGCCCGGGCGACGGCTTGAAGGAGCGGATCATGTCTCGCACGCGACGCGCGGCGTTCACACTCATCGAGTTGCTGGTGGTGATCGCGATCATCGCGCTACTCATCGGGATTCTGTTGCCCGCATTGGGGGCGGCCCGGAAGACCGGGCGGGTGACGGTGTGCACGGTGAACCTGAAGCAGTTTGGCACGGCCACGGCGAGTTACGCGGTGGATGCGCACGACCGGTTGTGGTCGTTCAGTTGGCAGGGTGGTCGGACGCTTCCGAGCAACTACGCCGACCTGTCGGGGGCCCGGGGAAGCGACTTGGAAGCCGCGAGCGCGCAGGCGGTGGACATCCTGCGTCGGCGGGCGGATCGCGAGGACATCGGTTTTATCGACAACTGGATTCCGCAGATTTTGTACAACCACCTCGTGCTGCAGGATTATCTGTCGCAGAAATTGCCGGAGAAAATGGTGTGCTGCCCGGAGGACAAGTTACGCCTGCAATGGCAGGCGGACCCGCTGGCGTTTGATCGGGGCGAGATCACGCCGATGGCCCCGGACCAAGGGGACAATCAGGGCAAGCGGTGGCCGTACTCAACGAGTTACGAGTGCATCCCGGCGGCGTTCACTCCGGATCGGGGCGACGGCCCGGGATACGGCTCGGTGACGCAGGCGGGGACACACCGGTACTACCAGTTCACATCGGAGAACACCAGCGGCATCTTCGGGCGCAGAAGGCTCACGGAAGTGGCGTTCCCCGCGGGCAAGGTGCACTTGTACGAGACGTTTGCCCGGCACTTCGGCAAGCAAGGGCTTTTTTATGCGTACCAGGACGCAAAGAACCCGCTGCTGTTCTTTGATGGGAGCGTACAGAACAAGCGCACGGCGGACTCGGGGCGGGGCTTCAACACGGGCAATCCGTCGCGGGTGTTCCCGATCCAGTTCAACTTCATCCCGGCCCGATGGGAAGAGCCGGTGCAGGGCGGCGGGTATTACCCGGAGCGTCAATCGACGCTGTTCGGCCATTACCGATGGACGCGGGGTGGATTGCGGGGGGTTGATTTTGGTGCGCCGGAGATCTCGACGCGGGATTGGCGGTAGGGCGGCTTCTGCTACGACCGGGAAACGCGGTTCACCGCAGGAGCCGCAGAGAATACATCGGTTCAACTCGATCGTGGGAAATTGTTTGATCGCCGCGCCTGCGGTGACTGCGATTTCGAACTCACGAGCCACATGTTTAACGGAAATTGATGCCGCGGGCGCCGTCGTCGACCGAGTTAAACGCAAGCGGAGCGGTGCCGCAATCGAGTTCATACTCCGGGAAGCCGGCGGGTTGTCCTTCAAAGGTCAAGGCCCGCGCAGCGTCGGCAGGTCGAACCACGCGGGCGTGGCCGTCCACGAACGCGGCGTTAAGCGCGTCCGGCATTCCGCTTGCGGGTTGCTGATTTCCGTGCATTGCGAAGAGTTCAGACATGCTGACCTTCTGGGAAGGGAAGGTAAACTCGTGTAATGGAACGCGCCGAGCCCACTCGGAGGCGTCCTGCCGTCGCTCTTGGCCGTCCGCCCGCCAGAGCAATGGGTCGGTAAACATCGCCGCAGGTTGATGGTAACTCACGATCCCCGCGTCGAGCGGGTTCTGAGCGAACCCCGCGCCGATCGAGTTACCGGTATACCGCGTCAGCCGTCGCCGGCACGACCACGGTTCATACCCGCTCTCTTCGCTCCAGAGATCCGGGACCATCGCGGCCATCCAGAAGTTGACTTGTTGAGCGGCCGAATGCTGTAACTCGTGGTCCCGAGCGTCACGTCATAAAAACGGGATGGCGGATCGCGATTCTCGACCACGTTTGGCCAGACGTCCCCCTTCGCGGTCGCCCAGGCGTGCTGCTGCTGCGAGATCGAGCGGAGCGTGGTAAGACAGACGGTGGTGTCGGCGCGGCGGCGGGCCGCACCGAGAGTCGGGATGGGCAGGGCGACGAGAACCGCAATGACGGCGATCGCAACCAGCAACTCGACCAGGGAGAAGGCCCGAGCGGGAACGAAAGGCGATTTAGAAGCAGAGCCAGACACCGGCGGTCCCTCGTCTGTAAAGGTCGCGGACCAACCGTTGTCGGCCGACCGGATCGAAGTACCACACGCCGCCGAATACACATCGCAGGCCGGCCTGGGTTTCGATCACGTTGGCGGTCTCCGCGATCAGTGCATGGCCGTCGCGGGCGATCACCTGCTCGAGCGTTGTTCGCGGCAGTCGATACCGAACCGCCGCGTGCGTCGGACCCGCCATCCACGCCTGCCAAGTATCGTCGGGAGTGACTTCCTTGAGGAGTTCCGAGTGGGCCTCACTGGCGTGCGCGATCCAGCGAAACGCGGCACCGCCCCCTTCCGAAGTGTGAGCGATCGCCGTGAATGAGCCGCGTGAGACCGTTTGCTCATGGTCGATCACTCCCGCCAAGTACTCCTTCGCACGCGTTCGATCCACATCGTCGGTCTTGAAGATGAACCTGACTTTGGGCTCAATGATCTTCCACTCGGCGTCCGCGGGAGCAAGGAATCGATAGCCCGCCTCCCGAGAGGCGAGTTCCAAATAGGCGTTTGAACTTTCCTGAGCCCGGGCGATCAACTGAGCCCAGAGCGCTTCCGCCAGTTTCTCCGGCAACGGCACTTGCGGCACCTGTTTGCGCGATGAATCGGTGGGAGACTTCGCGGCGAGCAGGATGGCGCTTTCGAGCGCCGCCCGAGCGCGTTCCGAGTCGTCGGTGAAAGAGGTCGTTGGCAGGTTGCGAAGGAAGCGCGCTTGGTGGTCCAGAAAGTCATCGATGGGAATCGGCCCGATATGGGTTCGGGCGTCGATCCCGGGCGGAGCCGCGCGATTGACGTGCCGCCAGATGAAGAAGAATGCAACAAGCACCAACGCGCCGACCAGCCCCGTGAGCGGGCCGCCTTCCTTGGTCACTTGAGGTATATCCATCGGAGAAACACCCAAAGACTTCCTTCAACCGCTCCCGGCGGAGGAGCGCACGCACCGGTTTCCAACAACGCCGGGGAACTCGATCCAGACGATGTCGCCGGGATTCACGGGGTTCACGGGATTCGCCTGATTCACTGGATTCCCGGAGCGCCCGCGGCTTCATCGCTCGAACGTTCCGCCTGTTGAGCGGAGAAGGCGGTGCGGACGGCCAGATCGTCTTCCGACCAGTCGTCACTGACGTGAAGCGGTTCTTCCGACGGTGCAAGATCGTCGATGATGAGCCTAACGAGTTGCAGTCGCTCGGCGGGGGGCATCGGTCTGACGCGGGTGTCGTGAAGGTCTTGAATCTTGCCCATGGAAACTCCACTTTTCGAACCAGATTGCACAACCCCCACCTCGTGAGTGTCGAGCGTGCCCCCTCGCCAGGACTATTCGCGACTGAGTGAAGATCAGGCCTTCGTGAGGTTAGATGGCTTTACCAAGCGCATTTCCGCGAGCGTCGGAATCGGTGTCGGCAGCGACGTTCCAATCCGCGAGGAAGCGGCGGGTGGCGGAGCAGTTGCATCCTCCCCCGATGGCAACGAAAAGCCGCATGTTCCCACGTGGAGACTCACCCCGCTGGAGGTGTCCGGGCGTTGAGCCCCAGCTCGAAGGCCTTGTTGTCGAGCGCCTTGGAGTAGGCGAAGAGATCGAACTCGAGGGGGTGGGTGGGGACGAAGTTGTACTGGGCGACGGCGATGCCGTCGAGGGCGATGATGGCGAGGTCGGGCTCGCGCCGCAGGTCGATTTTTTCGGGGGCGCGGACAGAGGCCGTGAACCGGCCCTTGAGGGCGCTTTCGTCGACGGGGGAGACGATCGGGCGGCAGGGATCGGCGGGGAACCAGCGCATCACCACGGCCCGCGTGCCGTTCGAGAGCGTCACCATCGAGCCGGGCGGGTAGGGCGGAACGACCGCGAGCAAGGCCCGGAAGACCACAGGGTCGACCCAGTCGCGGTACGGGGACTGCCGCATGAGGTCGAGCGTCTGCACGACCGTCTTGGAAGGATGCCGCCGGGCGTCGGCGCCCGGGCTGTCGGCGGGGTTGCGGAGCCGATCAAAGAGGTCGGCGCAGGCGATGATGCGGGCGAAGATGTGGATCTCGGAGCCGGCCACGTTGTGGTCGATCCCCGAGAGCTCGCGGCGACGAGGGAAGCCGGTGCCGTCGTATTTTTGATGGTGGTGCAGGACCGCGCCCGCGGCGGAAGCGTCGATCTCGCCCTTCACCATCTCGTAACCGATAAGGACGTGCTTCTGCCACTCGATGTCGCCTTCATCATGCCCGGCGTTCCACTTGACGAGGACGTGGGGCGGGAGCCGGAGCATGCCGACGTCGGCGAGCATGGCGCCCAAGCCCAGACCGGAGATGTCCTTCGCCGCGGAACCGTGCAGACGGGTGCGCTCTTTGAGGAGATAGAAATCAAGTTTGAGGCCCATCAGGATGCTGAGGACACAGACGTTGCTGGCGTGGCGCACGGCGGGGCGGGCGGCGTTCATCATTTCGCCGACAAAGAGTGCGCCCTTGGGGTGGTCGATGATGCAGTCCATGACCGAGACGACGCCCCGTCGATAGGCGGCGTAATCGAGTTTGGCGTGAGACTGGGCAACGACCCCGTCGAGCGCGTTGCCGATGGAGGCCGAGAGTTCGCGATAGGAGGCCATCACCGCGGGGCTGATACTGGAGATCACGTCCTCGAACGCCGGGTACCGGATCCAAGCCTGCTGGACACCGATCTCGCGCAGCCGCCGGATGGTGTTGTCGTCGAGGGCGGCCCCGGTGCGCAGCAGAATCACCTCCGGACAAACCGGGTGAGGGATCGGCATGGCGAGCACCATGCCGGGCCGCGCGTGGGCCATCGTGAGCCTGAGCAAGCCAGCGGCTCCGTAAAGAACAACGTCCCCGAGGGCGAAATGCCCCGGACGGACCTTTGGATCGGAGTTTGGGGGGGCAAGGTTGAGAAAGGAAGGTCCGAAGAGGCAAGTCGTGCTTTTTGGGATTTCTACCTTCTGCGTGCTGAATCCCAAATCCTGAGTGCCGTGTAGAGACTGATTTGCAGCAACGCGTCGGTGGCAACGTCTGTGTAGGGAAGGATTTGCGATGCCGGATGCGGCCATTTCGGAGGCCGACACTCATTGTCGACGCATTAAGACGAGTCCTGATAATTTCTCCCAAATCTCCTTGACACATATACCGCGTTAAGGTAATCTGCGCTCGTCGTCATTTATTACCGGAACTTGGTGGGGGAGTGATCGCGTGAAGTTGATCGTTGCAGCAGTCCTTTCCATCGTGACCACTGTGCTCGCCCAACCGGTGCTCATCACCGGCAACACGACGGTTGGACCCACAGCAACCACAATTACACCCACTGCGGGCGGTCCCCCGGTTGCATTGGCAACTGCGGACATCACTGTCGGAGGAAGCGGCGTGCTCACGATGAGCGGGAGGCACTCCATCACCAGCCTAACGCTAAGCGGCACTTCTACTTTGCGTCACGCTTCGAACGCGGTGTATGACTACGGCGATGCAGTGGTCAACGGGCTCAATTTGTCGATGACCGGGGCCATGACCGTTGCGGCGACCGCGACAGTGAACCTTGATGGCCTTGGCTTTGCGGGGGCCTCCGGCCCTGGAGCCGGCACGGATGCACCGTCTTGCTGCTATGGCGGTGGCGGCGGCCACGGGGGAACGGGAGCAACTTTTAGTATCGGCTATGCTGGCGGCACGACCTACGGGTCCTT
>Ga0163144_10017605_pt1 | contig 14550 bp, 14 predicted proteins | sample OliLak19BULKMAT1_FD_123175 | JGI IMG/M metagenome (GOLD analysis project Ga0163144, IMG submission 123175) | Freshwater microbial mat bacterial communities from Lake Vanda, McMurdo Dry Valleys, Antarctica - Oligotrophic Lake LV.19.BULKMAT1 | ecosystem: Environmental > Aquatic > Freshwater >... | reverse complement strand
TACAGGCAAGCCAATATTTATCGGGCCGGTTTGTCATCAAAAAGCCATTGGCGCCATTTTGGCGACAGTGCTACACTTGGTGGTCCAACTAAAAGCAGGAGGTAGTAATGGGAACCGCCATTGCCAAGCAGGATCGCATCGGCGCTCGTGTACCGCACGAGGTTTATGAAACGCTTTGTCGGGCTGCCGAATTGACGGGTGCCACGGTCAATCAGTTTCTGGTGCAGTCGGCGCTGAAAGAGGCGCAGTTAGTTATCGAGCGCGAGGAAGTTATCCGCCTGTCGCCTCGTGACTGGAGCTGGCTGCTTTACCTAATGGAAAACCCGCCCAAGCCAAATACAAAGTTGAAGGCTGCCATGAAACGCTACCAAAAGGCCAAGCGAGATGATGCAGGTACTGCCTTTAACTGGGAGTCATGACCGGCAGGATTTCGACTGCGGCCGCCAAGAACTAAACGATTGGTTGCGCCAAGTTGCCCGCCAGCATCAGGACAAGGGGCTGTCAAAGACCTTCGTCGCCATTCGCCAAGAAGCGCCAGCGAGCATTTGCGGCTATTACGCGATGACGCTGGCCGAACTGGAGAACCAGCATCTGCCAGACGCCTGGCGCAAGAAGCTGCCTCGGCGCATCCCTGGCGTAAGGCTGGGACGCCTGGCAGTCGACAGGAAATATCAAGGCAAGGCGCTGGGCGAGTTACTGCTGGTAGATGCCTTGACACGGGCGCAGCGCATCTACACCGAGGCCGGTGGCATTGGGCTGTTTGTTGATGCGCTCGATGAGCAGGCAGCCGGCTACTACCGGCGCTTTGGTTTCGAGGCGTCGCCGGATAATCCGCTGCTGCTATTCTTGTCGGCAAGGGTAAGAGGGTAAGTGGGCGGTTGGTTTGCCTTCATAAAACGAGAACGCGGAGAAGTGGCCTGATGATTTTCAGTGAAGACTCAAGAGCCAAAATCCCCTGCATCCTGCATCTGATCCGGCTTCGCTACCGCTACCATTCCCTCAAGAACGCCATATGGGATGAAGAAACAAACATCTCCCCTGAGCTCTTCCGCACGGCCATCGCCCAGTGTTTGACGACAGTGAGTTGTTCGAGGATTCAGTTATTGGAAATTTTCGAATAACTGCCGCCGACGGCAAAAGCTACAGCGCTAAATGGAAGACGAGCGCCTGAAGAGCGACGGCTCGCTGTTCATCGAACAGTCCTACGCGGAGCAATTGCCGCGCCTTCGGGAAGTCCGCCTTGGTTGCGGTTGGCATTGTTGCAATTTCCTTTACGCCTACTATAATGGATTCCATGGAAGCCATTATAAAACTTAAAGACTCTTACGGGAGCCGTAAAGCTGATACTTTGCCCATTCCCATGCCGGTCGAACGTGCCATCGCCAAACTGGGCAACGACCTCTCATTAGCCCGCAGACGCAGGCATATCTCGCAAAAATCTCTGGCGATTCGCATCGGCGCGTCCGTTTCTACGGTCAAGCGCATGGAGAAAGGTGACATACGGGTGCCGGTGCACTTTATTGCCCGTGCGCTGTACGTTTTTGGTGAACTTGAACGGCTGACTTCGCTCATCGATACCGCCAAAGACGATATCGGACTCACGCTTGCTGATGCGAACCTCCCTAAGCGCGTTCGTAGCAAGACCAAGCACCTACCAACGGGGGCGCTGTGATGAAGTCTGTCGGCGTCAGGGAGGCCATCAATATCAGCCGTGCTGTAGATGTCTGCATCGGTGACGCTGGCACGCTGGTTGGCGAACTTGGCTATGTCAAACAGGGGCCAAGAGAAAATACGACCTTTGTCTACGCCGCCACATGGCTTGCAGACACCAATAGCAACCGATTTGCCATATCCCCCGATTTGTCGCTGACACCAGACTATCATCGCCGCCGCGCGCCTACAAAGGAGGATTCAGTTTTCCATTTCGCACTTGCCGATACCGTTCCGGACGCATGGGGGCGACGAGTCATCGCGCGCGACCACGCAAAACGTCGCGTAGCTGAAAAACTGCAACCTTTAAATGAGATGGACTACCTCTTGGCTGTCGACGACTTCAGCCGCATGGGTGCCCTGCGCCTGCGGCATACCGGGGGAAACTACCTTCGAACTGCGGCGGATGGGCGCCGGAATACGCCGCCACTGGTAGACCTTCAGTTGATAGTTGAAGCCAGTCGCGCGGTGGAAATGAATCAAGAGACCGCAGCAGATCTACGATATCTGCAAGGCAAGGGCACGTCACTGGGAGGTTTGCGCCCCAAATGCACGGTCATCGACAGCAATGGACGCCTTTCGCTCGGCAAGTTTCCGAGCGTAAGCGATGAGCGCAGCGTTACGCGCGGGGAGGTGCTGGCAATGCATCTGGCGCGCCTCGCCGGCATTGACGTGGCGTCCGCACGCATTGAGGAACTGCAGAAAACGCCAGTCGCCATCATCGAACGTTTTGATCGCACCACGGATGATCTGCGCATTCCGTATCTATCCGCAGCCTCAATGCTGCAAGCGAGCCGTGCCGAGGAGCGCACCTACTTCGAGGTTGCCGATGTGATTCGCGCCAGGGGCGCAGAACCAGTCGCCGACACAAAGCAACTGTGGCGGCGCCTGGTATTCAATCTGCTCATCACCAACGTTGATGATCATCTGCATAATCTGGGATTTCTGCATGTGGCAAACAACCAATGGCATCTTGCCCCCGCATTTGATATCAACCCATTCCCTGACAAAACCAACGAGTCCAAGACCTGGCTGTCGGATCAGGATGGACCGATCACCGCCTTGTCGGATTTGATGGCTCGCGCACCTTACTTCGCTTTGGGCTCGGCTGAGGCATTGGCCATTCTCGCGGAAGTGGTCCGCGCCGTATCACAATGGCAAACCGTGGCATTGAGCCCTGCAGTTGGATTGCAGGCCAAAGAGGTCAACGACTTTGCACCGGCATTCGAGCACGAACAGAAAGCTGCCGCTCACTCAATTCTCAACCGGTAGATCTACACATGACCGCATCCAACACTTCGCAAAGCACTTCTGCCGATTTGCATTTCAAATCCATCACGTTTACCGGGCTGAACGCCGGGCCGCGCCTCATCATCACCGGTGCAGTGCACGGCAATGAAACTTGCGGCACGCAGGCGATACATCGTGTGCTCGACGACATTGAGCAGAAGCGTATCAATATCGTCGCAGGCACCGTCACGTTTGTGCCGGTCACGAATCCGCTGGCCTACGCGCGGCTCGACCGGGCAGGTGACCGCAACCTGAACCGCAATCTCTATCCCGTTGCGCAGCCCGCCGATTTTGAGGATCACATTGCGAACTGGCTGTGCCCTTTGCTGGCGCGCCACGAAGTGCTACTCGATCTGCATTCAACCCGCGCACAGAACCCCGCATTCGCGATGTTGGGACCGGAGAACAACACGGGTGCGCTTGAGCCGTTCGTCCATTTCGAAAAGGAGCGAGCACTCGCCAAACGGCTGGGTGTTCACCGGTTTGTGGATGGCTGGCTGAGTACTTACGCAAAGGGCGTCGAACGGCGCGTCGGTCAGAAAGGTAGTACTGCAGATCGCGCCAATCAGTTGAATACCGATCCGCGTTACGGTGTCGGGACCACCGAGTACATGCGCTCAGTCGGTGGCTACGCGATCACGCTCGAATGCGGCGCGCACGATGATCCGTCATCGCCCGAAGTCGGTTACCGCGCGATTCTCAATACGCTTGCGTTTCTTGGCATCACGTCGTCAGCTGCACCTGCACCGGTTGAAAAATACGAAGCGCTGCGCATGTTCGAGGTCTTTGACAAGAATGAAGTTGGCGATACCTTCAGCCGCGCATGGGCGAGTTTTGATCCATTGCGCAAAGGTAATCTGATCGCGACCAGACAAGATGGCACGCGATTGCTGGCAGAGGACGATGGTTGTATTTTGTTTCCGGATGCGAAAGCCGAACCCGGACACGAGTGGTTTTATCTGACAAAGACGATGTCGGCGATTTGACGAAACACCAGCATTGGCGGGCTTCTTCAGGGCTTTTTGCCTGAAAAACCCCGCCAAATGGCGTTCTGCATATTTTTAGTGGAAAAACAGGTACGCCACAAATATCGCCGTCACCACGCCCGCGAAGTCAGCAAACAACCCATAGCTGATGGCGTAGCGCGTCCGCTTGATTCCGACCGCCCCGAAATACAGCGCCACGATGTAGAAGGTCGTGTCTGTGGAGCCTTGAAAAATACACGCAAGGCGGCCGACGAATGAGTCGACACCGTAGGTTTGCATCGTATCGATCATCATCGCTCGTGATCCTGAGCCGCTGATGGGTCTCATCAGCGCTGTCGGCAATGCCGGTGTGAAATCAGTATTTACACCGAGCAACGAAAAGAACCAGGTGAATCCACTGACGACGAAACCGAGAACGCCTGAGTTGCGCAGAACGCTGATGGCGACCAGCATGGCGACCAGATACGGAATGATCTTCAGTGAGGTCTCGATGCCGCCTTTCGCGCCTTCGATGAAGGCGTCGTAAACATCGACGCGCTTGCGCAACGCGGCGACGATGAAGCCGACGATGATCGAAAACAGGATGAAGTTGCTGAAGACCTTCGAGAACACTTCGATTTCCGTTTTGGTCAGAAACGTAGTGATGTACCAAACGGCGACAACGATGAACGTGGTGATACCGCCGAGCCAGCCGAGGATGACGCTGTTGAACAAATTGATGCGCTGCTTAATGGCCAAGGCCACCATTGCGACGACGGTAGCCACGTAGGTCGCGATCAGGGTCGGGATGAAAATGTCCGATGCGTCCTTGGCACCCAGAACCGCGCGCTGCGCCATGATCGACAACGGAATCAGCGTAAGGCCGGAAGTATTCAGCACCAGAAACATGATCTGGGCGTTGCTGGCTTCCTCCTTGTTGGGGTTCAACGTCTGTAGGCTCTCCATGGCCTTCAGGCCGAACGGCGTCGCGGCGTTGTCGAGCCCCAAGAAATTTGCCGAAAAATTCATCACCATGTGGCCGGTGGCAGGATGGTCCTTGGGCACTTCCGGGAAAATGCGTGAGAAGAAGGGCGCGATGAGTCGCGCCAGCAGTTTGATTGCACCCGCTTTCTCGCCGATGCTCAATATTCCCAGCCACAAGGTCATGATACCCGCGAGCGGGAGTGCAATGTCCATCACTGCGACCTTGGCAGACGTGAACGTGCCGTCGATAATGCGCTTGAAAATTTCCACGTCGCCGAGGAACAGAAATTGCGCGAGCGCCGCCAGAAAGCCAACCAGAAAGAAGCCAGTCCAGATGTAGGTGAGCGTCATGTTGTCGGTCGTTTCTTTTGAGTGAGTAGCGAGTGGTGAGAGCGTTTTTCGGTACTTTACACGCCCGCTGGCTGGCTGGCGGTGTCAGAATGCGCTGTCAGTCCAAAGATATCGTTTAGTGATCGCCCCCTCTCCCCTGATGGGAGAGGGTGAGAAGTCAAACATCGCGGCATTCTCCAATTGTCCTTCCAACCAACTCGTGGCACATGTCTCCCACCCTGCTGTTCTGCTTCGTCATCGCCTATTTCGCGCTACTGCTCGGCGTGGCGTGGTTCACCTCGCGCAATTCCGACAACGAATCATTCTTCATCGGTAATCGCAAAAGCAACTGGATGCTGGTCGCTTTCGGGATGATCGGTACCTCGCTCAGCGGGGTCACCTTCATTAGCGTTCCCGGCGCGGTCGGCGCCAACGCCTTCACTTACTTCCAGATTGTCATCGGCCAACTGGTCGGCTACTTCGTGATCGCCTTTGTACTGTTGCCGGTCTACTACCGACTGAACCTCACCTCGATTTATCACTATCTCGATACGCGAATGGGGCCGCGTGCATACAAGACCGGCGCGGGATTTTTCGTGCTTTCACGGACGCTGGGCGCGACGGCACGTCTGTATATCGTTGTCAAAATATTGCAAGATGCCATTCTCGATGGCATGCATGTGCCGTTCTGGATGACTGCGCTGGTCATCCTTGTGATGATCCTGCTCTACACCTATGAGGGTGGTGTGAAAACGATTGTCTGGACCGACACCTTGCAGACTGCCTGCATGCTGGCGGGTCTGGTGATTTGCGTGAGTTACGTGCTCGACGGCCTGCATCTCTCGTTCACCGAAAGTCTGTCGCAATTGGATGCACGCGGGCTGTCGACGATCTTTTCGACCGACGTCAATAGCGGGAAATTTTTTGCCAAGCAAATACTGGCCGGTGTCTTTATCGCCATTGCCATGACCGGGCTCGATCAGGAAATGATGCAAAAGAATATCTCGGTAAAGACGCTGGCCGATTCGCAGAAGAACATCGTTACCCTGAGCATCATCATGCTGGGTGTGGTGCTGCTTTTTCTCTACCTCGGTGGCCTGCTTTCCATGTACGCGCCGACCGTGGGTGTGACCGAAACGGGCGACAAGATTTTCCCCGCAGTGGTGTTTGGCCATCTGCCAGCAATGGTGCAGGTCATTTTTGTTATCGCCCTGATCTCAGCACTTTTTCCCAGCGCCGATGGTGCCATTACCGCGCTGACCTCATCCTTCTGCATTGACATTCTCGGTATCAATCGTCGCAACGACATGAACGAAGCACAGAAGAAACGCTTGCGGCACCAGGTCCACATCGGCTTTGCCGTGTTGTTCCTGCTGTTGGTGATGGTGTTCAAGTGGGCAGACAACCCGAGCATGATCGGACTGATACTGAAGCTGGCTGGGTATACCTATGGACCACTGCTAGGCCTGTTTGCCTTCGGAATTTTGACGCGAAGGATTGTCGAGGATCGCTTTGTGCCCGCCATCGCCATTGCCGCACCGATCATCTGCTTCTTTATCGACAAGTATCAGAGCCTGCTGTTCGGCAAATATGAGATCGGGCTGGAGTTGCTGATCATCAACGGGGCGCTGACGTTCGCAGGCTTATGGCTCGCTTCCACCCCGCGCAGGGTGCGCATCGCGCACGCTTGACCGGCGCAAGTGCGCAACGCACACCCTGCGAAGGCGCGTGGACACTGGGAATTTGAAGTCAGGCGCAGCTCTATACCGCTTCACTGTCATTCCGAGATGCATTTGCGAGGAATCTGCTTTTTTGCAAACGCTCAAAAGCAAAAGCAGATTACTCATGTAAAGCCGTTCGGAATGACAGGTGCCCGGAGCGCGCTGCGCAGGGCTCACGTCCGACGTGCTCGGTGCGCACCCTACGTGGTGGAACGATTGTCTATTTGATCGTCACCCAGATCGGCGCGAATTTATTGTCTGAGCGGTGAATCAAGCTCACGTTCGCACGCGATACCCAGGGAATCACCTGGCGGTGAATCGGAATCACAAATACCTCGTTCTTCACCATCTCGACCGCCTGGTTAATGAGGCTCTGGCGTTTAGCGATATCCATTTCAAACTCGGCTTTGTCGATCAGATCATCGAGCGCCGCACTTTTGAAGTTGCCATAGTTGGTATCGCCTGCACCTTTGTCATTGAGGCTGTGAAAGAGCGGCTTCAAGGTAAAAATGGCGTCGCGGTTGTTGTCTCCCCAGCCTTGCATGCAGGCGCTGAATTCCTTCTTTGGTGTGCGCTGGAAATATTGCGCTTTGGGCATTGCTTCTACTTTGGTATTGACCCCAATACGCGCCCACATGCCGGCCAGCGCCACACAGATTTTTTCGTCGTTCACGTAGCGGTCATTGGGGCAATGCAGTGTGAAGCCGAAGCCATTCGGATAGCCCGCCTCGGTCAATAGCTTCTTGGCAGCCACCGGGTCGAATGGAAAGCGCTTGTCCATCGCATCGGGGATACCTTCGGCCTTGGGGCTGGGCGTGGCAATGGCAGTTGGTGTCGACAGACCGCGCATGATCGAGGTCTTGATGGCATTGACGTCGATGGCCTGATACAGCGCCATGCGGACGCGCTTGTCCTTGAACGGATTCTTGCCTTTTACATCCGAGAACAGCAATTCATCGCGCGCCTGATCGAAGGTGATCGAGATGATGCGCGTCTCGTCGCCTTCCCAGATTTTCAGGGCGCGGTCTTCTTTGAGTTTGGCAATGTCCTGCACCGCCGGGTCGAGTACGAAATCAATTTCGCCAGATTGCAAGGCCGCCATGCGCGTCGCCGCATTGCCGATGGGCCGGTATTCCATTGTTTCGATGTTGCTCTCGTAGCGACCGTCTTTGATGCCCCACCAGTCGGCATTTTTTGCTAGCACCGTCTTGATGCCCGGCTCATACGACACCAATTTGAACGGCCCGGAGCCCATGGCATTGCGCGAGGCAAAGGTCACTTCCTTGGTGCTGAAATTCTGTGCCACCGTGGCATTATTTTTCTCCGCCCACTTCTTGCTCATGATCGGCACTTCACCCAGATAGATATGCCCAACCGGGTTTGGCGAAGCGGTGGTGAATTCAACGGTGTAGTCGTCGATCTTCTTGGCCACACCTGCTGGCACGGCGTATGTTTTGTATTGATTGGACTTGGCGGCGCGCTCAAAGGAGAACACCACATCGTCGGCCGTCAATGGCGTGCCATCCTGAAACTTCACATCGCGGCGCAACGACACTACACGCTTGGTGGGACTGGTCACCTTCAAGCCGGTTGCCAGCCACGGTGTGGCGAGCATATCTTTGCCAGGCTGGAAAAGGCGTTCGTAAATCATCATGTTGATGGACTTGGTGAAGCTCTCGTCCTGTCCATGCGGGTCTTGCGTTGTGACATCACCGGAAGATGACCAGCGGAAATTCTTCGCTGTTGCAATAGTTGAAAGCGAAGCACATAAGGTGACAATGAGGCAGCTCAGCAAAACGCGAAATTTCATTACATCCTCCAGCAAGGTTTGATTTGATTTTGTAAGGGCAAAAATAGTCTATTCGACTACACGCAAAAGCGCCATAAGCGACTTTCACCTGCGAACGCGACATCGTATCGTGCTTAGCGCTTGTTTGCCGTTGTACTCAGTCCCCTGAAGTTCGACTTCAACCGGCCAGAAGGCGCATATTCTTGTAACCTTTCCGCGAAACACCCGTTAATCCCTTTGCGCACCACCGTGCTGCCAGCTATGAGTGGCTGCGAAAATAACACAAAATGAAACCCAAGCTTTCCAACATTGCTGCATTCGGAGATTGCCATGCGTCGTAATCACTTTGCATACGGCTTGCGGGGAAATTGGCTGCCACTACTTCTCGCGTGCAGCGCTTGCCTGCTTGCCTTGATGGCACCGGCTTATGCCACCAACAAGAATCAGCGTATCGAAAACGCCACGTCCGGGCCGCTCGCGGAGTTCCCGACGGTGCGTGGTCAAGCGGTCGAGTTTTCGTCGCTGGCGGCGGGTGCCTATCCGGTTGCCTGCTCCAATCTCGCGCACGACGTGGCACGGATGAACCAGTTGGGCGGCTCGCTCGACGACTACTGGTCTGGCGCTAACGACCGCTACGTTGGCGACATCCTGCTTGAGCCCGCCAGCACATTGAAAGCCAGCCCGGTGGTGCCCGATAACGATCTGTATCCAGGACGCCGAAGGTCCGCGGTCGATTTTGTGGTCATTACCTGCTACCCAACAGATGCCAGCAACAATCGCCCCGACTACTTGCTGCCCGACGGTCAACGTGTGCCGCGTATGCAGCGCAGTGGTCAAGACTCAATTATCGCGAGTCAGCCATGCATTGCCATTTTCCCGGCGCCGCCTGGCTGCGGACGCTGGCCGTTTCTGGTGTTTTCGCACGGCCTTGCGGGCAGCCCCGTGGATGGGAAGTCGATCGATTTCCTGGTGCGGCTGGCCAGCTATGGCTATATCGTTTCCGCGCCCTTCCACGGGGACGGTCGCTTCGCCCGTTTGAAAAGCGATGACCTGCGGGACCTCTTCTACATTATTCGCAATTTTGACCGCATCGTCGAGTTGCAGGCGCTGCGGCCACTCAGCATAAAGTCCGTGATTGATTTGATGCTGGCGCATCCCGATTTCGGGACGCGCATCGACGCAGCGCGCATTGGTGGCATCGGCGGGAGCATGGGTGGCGCCACCATGACCTGGTTACTCGGTGCGCAACTGACTGACAACTACCCGCGCCTGACGGCAAAAGCGACAGTGCAGGACCCGCGCATCAAGGCGGCGGTCGGCTACGTGCCCTATGCTGGTCAGAGCTTCTTGCCGGCGTTCGGCGACAACAATGCAACTGCGAGGAACGTCACGACGCCATACCTTTCGATTTCAGGCACGAACGATACGACGGCACCTATGTTCATGATGGAACAGGCGGTCAATAATTTTCGCGGCGCGCGGTATCAGGTCGCGCTGAGCGGCGTTGAGCATACCTACGATCCGAGCTACTCCAACGACGTATTCGGCTGGGCGATTCCGTTTTTTGAGGCTTATCTGAGCGGCGATAAGACTGCGTTGGACAGGTTGTCGCGACAAAGAAATGTCGCCGGGGGGCTCAACGATTACCTGCGCATCGATTACGCAGCGCCGTTGGCCCTCGCAAATGGGGAAGTACTTGTTGAGGAGTATTACAACACCATTGTCAGGCGCCATTTCATTACTGCAAGCGCGGTCGACAAGGATGCAATTGATCGCGGTGCGGCCGGAGCGGGCTGGATAAAAACTGGCTACCAGTTCAAGGCCTATCCGATCCCTGGTCTAGCGGAGCTGCGCGTTGCCAGCCAGGCGCCTGTGTGCCGTTTTTACGCATTAGCCCAGAACGTACACTTCTTTTCGGCAGACTTGCGTGAGTGCCAGCTATTGCGTGCGAGCCGCGCCTGGCGAGACGAAGGCATCGCATTCTGGATCAATGTCGCAACTCAAGCTGCCTGCGCCCAGGGTACGATGCCCGTGACGAGGTTGTCGGACTCGCGTTGGCGCGAGAGCACCTCGAATCATCGTTACATCACCAGCAACTCCCAGATTGAGGATCAGAAAGCCAATGGCTGGGTTGAAGAGGGTGTGGTGATGTGCGCGCCCTTGTAGCTTTAACCTAGAATCCTCAGTTGACCGCTGATCGCTATCAATATGCGCTTGATAAGGTTGAAAATTTTCGCAGTCTGGCTGATCACCTTTTCGGTGAGAGCGCTACGGGTGTGATTGCACGTTTTTGCGGCTCCCTGGTGGCGTTGCTTCTCCTGGCATGGTGAAGCCTGCTTCGTCGTCTCCCTTGCAGGGCGCGTCTGCACAGGCACGTGCAGACCGTTTCGCAGGCGGTCAGCATGCTGACCGAATTCCCTGCTACACCCTTGCCAGAAAGCCGCAAAAACATACACTCACACCCGTCCAACTGAGGATTCTAGGTTGAAAGGCTTATTCGTCTTTCAGAATTGCATTGGCACGTGAGAGTACTTCTGGGCTGACCGCCACTGCGGCAGGAAGTGCGTTAGCCTTTCGGCGCCGACCCATAATCCACAACAGGATTGCGCCGCCGATCAGCAAACAAAACGGGCCAAACCAGAGTAAATAGGTTTTGCCGTCTACCGGCGGACGATAGAGCACGAAATCGCCATATCGCGCGCGCAGGTGCTCCTTTATTTCCTTGTCTGATTTTTTCTGTTCGGCGAGTAGCCGGACCTCGCGGCGCAGGTCGCCCGCAAGACCAGCGGGAGACTCAGCCAGAGTCTGATTCTGGCAAACCAGGCAGCGCAACTCTGTTTCGAGCTTTTTCAGCCGTATCTCCATTTCGGGGGACATTGGCGGCATTTCGGGTGTTGCTGTTTGCGCATTGGCTGCAAATACGAAACCACAGCACAAGAAGATGAAGGTCAAGCTCTGGCGCGCATTGCAGACCAGAAATGCTCTGAACACCTCGCCTATACTCGATGTTGCAAAAACGGCATGTGTCATGATTTCTTCAACTCGCGGATAACCGGCAACAATTTCTCGCGAAGTACCGTGGCGTCAATCGGGCCGGTGTGTTTGTAACGAATCATCCCGGTCGCGTCAATCACGAATGTTTCCGGCGCGCCATACACGCCGAAGTCGATAGCGGTGCGGCCATCAAGGTCACTCACCGACACCATATAGGGATCGCCAAACTTTGCCAGCCAGGCCTTCGCATCCTCAGGTTTGTCTTTCCAGTTGAGCCCGACGATGGGGACCACTTGTTCTTTCGCCAGCTGATTGAGGAAAGGATGCTCATAGCGGCATGAAACGCACCAGGAACCCCAAACGTTTAGCAGCCAAACCTTCCCCTTCATGTCAGTGTTGCCGAACTTTTTGTCCGGCGAATGCAATTGCGCCAGTTCGAAACCTGGCGTCGGTTTATTGATTAGCGCAGATGGAATCTCTCGTGGGTTGAGAGATAGGCCGGTGTACAGGAACCAGAGCAGCCCGACAAAAATGGCCAACGGCAAAAAGTAACGCCAGGTGCGAAGCATCTTGTTGAGTTCCAATCCTGTTCTATGCCGCTGGTTGCGTACCGGCTTTCGCCGGCGTGGCATTGTGGCGTTTGCCTTTGGCCTGTGCATCTTCGGCTGGTGCCACGATTGCTGGTGTTCGCACCTTTATCGCCAGCCGGTAGCGTCTGTCCAGCATTGCCAAAACGCCGCCCAGCGCCATCAGCAAACAACCCGCCCAAATCCAGTCGATGAACGGCTTTACGTAAATGCGGACCCCCCACGCGCCATCGGCCGCGCCTTCGACCGGTTCACCGAGCGCCACGTAAAGGTCGCGCGTGAAGCCCGAGTCAATTGCAGCTTCGGTCATGTTCTGGCCTGACGCGAAGTAGAGGCGCTTCTCCGGAAACAGCAACGTAACGAGTTTGCCGTCCTTGCTGACTTCGAAGCGGCCTTGAATCGCGGAATAGTTCGGGCCTGGTAAGTCCGCCACCTTGTCAAACTTGAATTGGTAACCACCTTCGGTGACCGTCTGGCCCGGCGCCATACGGACATCGCGCTCGGTCTCATAGCCTCGGACCATCGTCACGCCGATGACGAATACCGCGATACCAACGTGCGCCAGATGCATGCCGTAATAGCTGGAGCGGTTGGCGGAGAGTTTTGCCATGAAGCCGGTACCAGGTGTCGCCTTGAACCGGTGCGCGAGTGCGGTGACACTGGCCGCGATGATCCATGTCGCGAGCAGCAGCCCCAGCGCAATCATCGGCGTCCATTTTCCCATCAGTAATGGAATGAAAATGCCCGATGCGACCGCAATACCAAACGCCCATTTCAGCTTCGCCACCAGATCAGGCACGGTCGCGTTGCGCCAGCGCGCGATTGGGCCGATCGCCATCAGAAACAGGGCAGGCGCCATGAGTGGATAGAAAACAGCATCGAAGTACGGCGGACCGACGGAGATTTTTCCGAGCTTCAGCGCATCAAGAAACAGTGGATACAAGGTGCCAAGCGCCACCGCAAGCAACGCCACGACCAGCAACACATTGTTGGCAAGCAGCAAGGATTCGCGCGAGGCCGGCGAGAAGTCGCGCGGCACCTTGCCCAGGCCCAATTTAGGAGCGCGCCAGGCATAAAGTGCCAGCGAGCTGCCGATGACGATGGCAAGGAAGGCGAGAATGAAAACACCGCGCTTCGGGTCTGTCGCAAAGGCGTGTACGGACGTGAGCACGCCTGAGCGCACGAGGAAGGTGCCGAGTAATGAAAGCGAAAACGCGGATATGGCAAGCAGCAGCGTCCAGCTCTTGAACACACCACGTTTTTCAGTCACCGCCAGCGAGTGAATCAACGCAGTGCCGACCAGCCAGGGCATGAACGAGGCGTTTTCCACTGGATCCCAGAACCACCAGCCACCCCACCCCAACTCGTAATACGCCCAGGCCGAGCCCAACGCGATGCCGAGTGTAAGGAAACACCAGGCTGCCGTGGTCCACGGGCGCGACCAACGCGCCCAGGTGGCATCGAGCTTGCCGCCGATCAACGCGGCAACCGCAAACGCGAACGCGACCGAGAAACCCACGTAGCCCATGTAAAGCATCGGCGGGTGATAAATCATGCCTGGGTCTTGCAGCAACGGATTCAAGTCGCGCCCTTCGACGGCCGCGGGAAACAGGCGGTCGAATGGATTAGAGGTCAGCAGCATGAAAAGCAAAAAGCCGATCATGATCAGGCCCATTACGGCAAGTACGCGCGCAATGACTTCCTGTGGGAGATTGCGGCTGAAAATCGATACCGCAAAGGTCCAGCCGGCGAGCATCAATACCCATAGCAGCAAAGACCCCTCGTGCGAACCCCATGAAGCGGTAATGCGGTAATAGACCGGTAACTTGCTGTTGGAGTTGGCTGCGACGTTCTGCACCGAAAAATCGTTGCTGATAAACGAATAAACGAGACAGACAAAGGCAAACACGATGAATACAAACTGACCCTGCGCCAGCGGTCGCGCCACAGACAGCAGTCTCGCATCACCGCGAAATGTGCCGATCAACGGCACGATGCCAAGCACAACCGCCAGGCAAAGCGCAAGAATCAACGAAAAATGGCCTAGTTCTGGAACCATGGTAAATGCCTTTGCGTGTAATTCAATTAGACTTCGGTGATTGCGTGGTGACGGGTTTTTGGCCCGCGAACATTGCCCCATCAATCGGCTTGCCCGCCCGTTTCAATGCTTCGGCAGCCTC
>Ga0163144_10017604_pt1 | contig 14551 bp, 12 predicted proteins | sample OliLak19BULKMAT1_FD_123175 | JGI IMG/M metagenome (GOLD analysis project Ga0163144, IMG submission 123175) | Freshwater microbial mat bacterial communities from Lake Vanda, McMurdo Dry Valleys, Antarctica - Oligotrophic Lake LV.19.BULKMAT1 | ecosystem: Environmental > Aquatic > Freshwater >... | reverse complement strand
CGCGACCGGGCTGGAGAACCGGCTGGAGGTGCGGACCCAGCTGGCCGACCTGCTGCCGCAACGGCTGGAGTACCTGCAGGATGCCGCAGTCCGCTGCGAGGAGGCCGCTTTGTGAGGCCCCGGATCCTGACGCTGGTCACACCCCTACTGGTCGCCGTCGCCCTGACCACCGTCGGCTGCGGACAGCGGCTGCAGCCGGCTGACCCCGCCACTCCCGCCCCTGCGGCGCCCGCGGCACCTGCCGACGACGCTGTGACCTCGAACAGCGTCGAGGAGGCAGAGGTGGCAGAGGTGGAGGCGGCGCTCGCCGAGACCGACACCCTGCTCGCCTCGATAGAGGCAGAACTGGCGCAGGACGCCACCCTGCCGTGATCATGCAGATGTCAGGGGAGGGGCTCGGCCGAGACCCCGAAATCTGCATGATCACGACCGAGGCGGGTGGACGGCGGGAGCCGTCCCAGAGCCGGGCAGCCTGACCGTCACGGAAAGGCCACCCTCGGCGGCTGTGCCTGCCGTCGCGTCCCCGCCCATCAGCCGGGCCAGCCGGGACACCAACGCCAGCCCCACACCACTGCCGACGGGCCGCTCGCCGCGGTAGCGCTCGGTGAGCAGGCCCGGCTCGAACGCGACGGCAAGGTCCTCCGGCGCCAGACCCGGCCCGCTGTCGCGGACCTCGACGAGCACGGCGTTCGCCGCCGCCCCGGCCGCAAGCACGACGACCCCGGGGGCGGCCCCGGCCCGTGCCCGCAGGGCTCGCAGTGCGTTGTCGGTGAGCGCATCGACCAATTGCCGCAACCGCTCGGCATCCGCGCGTACCCAGAGTCCGGAGACATCGACATCGACATCGACGGTGATCGACACTCCGGCGGTCGCCGCGCTGGCCGACCAAGCCGCCGCGGCCGCTCGCAGCAACGCGACCACGTCGACATCACCGATGTCGACGGTGACGTCGTCCGCCTCCAGCCTGGCCAACGCCAGCAGCTCCTCGATGCGGCGCTGCAACCGGCCGGCCTCGCTACGTATCACCTGCCCGGCGCGGGGCACGTCGGCCGGCGCGAGCACACCGTCGGCCAGGGCTTCGGCATAGCCGGTGACCGCGGTCAGCGGGGTCCGCAGCTCGTGCGAGACGGTGAGCAGGAACCGCCGTTGCCGGTCCTCACTGTCGGCCAGGGCACCCGACAGGGTGTTCAGCGCGCGGCCGACATCGGCGATCTCGGCGGCCCCGCCCGCCGCGACGGTGATGCCACGCTCCCCGGCCGCCAGCCGCCGAGCGGCAGCATCCAACCGAACGAGCGGGCGGCTCAGCGCCCTGGCCAGCAAAGCGCCCCCGACCGCGGCGAACACGGCGCTGATCGACGCCGCGATCAGCGCCCGGCGCCGCGGCGTCGGCACGAAGGACGTCGCGACGTCCAGCGGCTGCGCGAGCAGGACCGCGTACTCCCCGGCCGGGCGCCCGGCGACGATCCATTGCCGCCCGCCGGAGGCCCGGATCTGCGACACCTCCTCGCCGGCCGCGAGCTGGGCCAGATCCTGGGGCAGCCAGGGCTCGCCGGGGGCGGCGCCGGCGGTGGACATGACCGCCGTTCGCACCTGTGAAGTCTCCAGGGCGCGCTGCAGCGCCGCTACCCCCAGCCCCGGCGTGCGGCGCAACCCCGTCGATCCCTGCACGACGCGCGCGAGTAGGTCGGCGTCACGTTCCAGCGACGCCACTGCCGCCTCGCGGGTGGCCTGCCTGGCCAGTCCGACGATGAAGACGAAGATCAGGGCCGAGCTCGCCAGCGACATCACCACGACCAGCACCGTGATGCGGCGGGCCAGGCTCATCTGTTCCCCGATTCGACGCTGTAGCCGACGCCGCGGACCGCTCGGATGGTGACGCCGTCACCCAGCTTGGCGCGCAGCTGTGCGACGTGGACGTCGACGGTGCGGGTGACCAGGCCGGCCGGGTACCCCCAGACCTGTTCGAGCAGCTGCTCGCGGGAGAACACCCGCCCGGGTGACCGCGCGAGGTGATGCAGCAGGTCGAACTCGGTGGTGGTCAGTTCGACCGGGCGCGCGTCGATGCTGACCCGGCGCGCCTCCCGGTCGATGACCAACCCGCCGACCCGCACCGGCTGGTCACCCTGCGTCGGCTCTGCCGTGCGCCGTAGCACCGCCCGCACCCGGGCCACCAGTTCTCGGGGACTGAACGGCTTGGTCACGTAGTCGTCGGCACCCAACTCCAGACCCAGCACCCGGTCGACCTCGTCATCGCGCGCCGTGACGAACAAGACGGGGGTCCGGTCCCCCGCCTCGCGCAACCGGCGGCAGACCTCGGTGCCGTCCAGAACCGGCAGGCCCACGTCCAGCAGCACGACCGCTGGGGCGAATGCGGCGACCTGGTCCAGGGCGGCCCGCCCGTCGCGGGCTATCCGGACCTCGAATGCGCTGGCCTCCAGATAGGTGCGGACCAGGTCGGCGATCTCGATCTCGTCCTCGACCACGAGGATGCGCTCGCCGCTCACGTGTCAGCAGGCTACGCGGGCAATCGAGGCCGCATCTGCCGGACGCGCGCGCCACGGTTCGACGCTGCCACCCCGCTCGGCCAGGATGGCTGTCATGTCGAGCCCGACCCACGCCGCAAAGCTCATACCCCTGACCGTGGAGACCGGCCTGCTGGCTACCGTCGCCGCCGGAGCCCACCATGATCCGCATGCGGTGCTGGGGGTGCACAGCCACCCCGATGCCGCAGCCGTGACCATCCGGGCACTTCGGCCGTTCGCCGCGTCTGTGACGGTGCTGACCCCGGACGGCGGCCGCACCCCGATGAGCCACGAGCACGATGGCATCTGGGTGTGCGTCCTGGACCTGGAGCAGACCCCCGACTACCGCATCGAGGTCCACTACGACGGTGTCGCGGGCCCGCACACCGACGTCACCGACGACTCGTACCGCTTCCTGCCGACGCTCGGCGATGTCGACTTGCATCTGATGGGCGAGGGCCGCCACGAGCAGCTGTGGCAGGTGCTCGGTGCGCACATCAAGCACTATGACGGGCCGATGGGCGACGTCGTGGGAACGGCCTTCGCCGTCTGGGCACCCAACGCCCAGGCAGCGCGCCTGGTCGGGGACCTCAACGGCTGGGACGGCCGCACCCATGCCATGCGCTCGCTGGGTTCGGCCGGGGTATGGGAGCTGTTCGTGCCGGCCATGGGCGCGGGCGCGCGCTACAAGTACGAGATCCAGGGCGCCGACGGCACCTGGCGGCAGAAGTCCGATCCTCTGGCGTACGCCACCGAGATCCCCCCGGCGACCGCATCGGTGGTCACCGAGAGCCGCCACGTGTGGGGCGATGGGGACTGGATGGCCAGGCGCGGAACCAGCAACCCGCACACCGGGCCGATGAGCGTCTACGAGGTGCACCTCGGTTCCTGGCGGCAGGGGCTGAGCTACCGGCAACTCGCCGACGAGCTGGTGGCCTACGTCAGCGACCTCGGCTTCACCCATGTCGAGCTGCTACCCGTCGCCGAGCACCCGTTCGGGGGTTCCTGGGGGTACCAGGTCACCGGGTACTTCGCGCCCACGTCCCGGTTCGGCTCACCCGACGACTTCCGGCATCTCGTCGATCAGCTGCATCAGGCCGGCATCGGCGTCATCGTCGACTGGGTCCCGGCCCACTTCCCCAAGGACGAATGGGCGCTGGCGCGCTTCGACGGACAGCCGCTGTACGAGCATGGCGACGCGCGCCGTGGCGAGCACCCCGACTGGGGCACCCTGATCTTCGACTACGGCCGTAACGAGGTGCGCAACTTCCTCGTCGCCAACGCGCTGTTCTGGCTGGAGGAGTTCCACATCGACGGCCTGCGCGTCGACGCCGTGGCCTCGATGCTCTATCTGGACTACTCGCGGCGCGACGGTGAGTGGGTGCCCAACATCAACGGCGGCCGGGAGGACCTGGCAGCGATCTCGTTCCTGCAGGAGGTCACGGCCACCGCCTACAAGCGGGTGCCCGGGATCATGATGATCGCCGAGGAGTCGACGGCCTGGCCCGGCGTCACCCAGCCGACCAATCTCGGTGGCCTCGGCTTCGGGCTGAAATGGAACATGGGGTGGATGCACGATTCGCTGTCCTACGTCGCCAAGGAGCCGGTCTACCGGCAGTACCACCACCACGAGATGACGTTCTCGCTGATGTACGCCTTCAGCGAGAACTTCGTGCTGCCGCTGAGCCACGACGAGGTGGTCCACGGCAAGGGCTCACTGCTGCGCAAGATGCCGGGAGACCGCTGGCAGCAGCTGGCCACGCTGCGCGCCTATCTGGCATTCATGTGGGCCCATCCCGGCAAGCAGCTGCTGTTCATGGGCGCGGAGCTGGGGCAGGAACCGGAGTGGTCGGAGTCACGGTCGCTGGACTGGTGGCTGCTGGACACGCCCTGGCACCGCGGGGTGCACGACCTGGTCCGCGATCTGAACAAGACCTATCGCGACACCGCGGCGATGTGGTCCGACGACTTCACCTCGGCCGGCTTCGAGTGGATCGACGCCAACGACATCGACCACAACGTCTTCTCGTGGATCCGCAAGGCGCCCGGGCAGCCCACGCTGGTCTGCATCGCCAACTTCGCGGGCGTGCCGCACATGGACTACCGCATCGGGTTGCCGCAGGGTGGCCGGTGGCGCGAAGTGCTGAACACCGACGCTGCGTACTACGGCGGTTCAGGCGTCGGCAACCTCGGCGTGGTCACCGTTGCGGGCCCGCCCAGTCACGGTCGTCCGGTGTCGGTCAATCTGGCCGTGCCGCCGCTGGCCACAGTGTGGCTGGTCTGCGAGGACGCGCCGACAGAGCAGCTGGCCGGCACGCGCGTGGCCGACCTCACCGGGCTGCCGACGCCGGCGTCCAGCACGGTCCCGCTGGACCGCGCGGACACCCGGGTCGACCACGCAGCAGATCACGAGGCCCGGCCGCCCGGCTCCGCACCCACCCCCGCGCCGCCGGCCGGCACGCCGCCGACACCGGAGTAACGCCTCAGAACAGGGCGCTGGCCAACGCGGTCCGGGCAGCGGCGACCCGCGGGTCCGCGCCGCCGACCACCTCGAACAGTTCGAGCAATCGGGTCCGGACGGCGGCGCGTTCGTCACCGGACGTCCGCCGGACCAGCTCGACGAGCCGGCCGAACGCGTCCTCGACCTTCCCGCCATAGAGATCGAGGTCGGCCACCGCCAGGTGGGCGTCGATCGCCGTCGCGTTGGCCGCGGCGGCCTGCCGGATGCCGACCGCAACCGGCGGCGGGATCGCCAGCACCCGCTTGAGCAGCGAGACGTGGGCCAGGCCGGCCTTGGCGTCGGCGTCGGCCGGGCTCTCGGCCAGCGCGCGCTGGTAGGCCAGGATCGCCGCGTCGTAGTCCTCGCGCCCGATCGCGTCGTAGGCCTCCTGGTGCAGCGGCGGCAGCGGAACCTCCTCATCGGCGGCCGGGGCGTCCGCGGTGACGGTGAGCCTGCCGCTGACACCGTTCGCGGCGGCCACCTTGAGCAGCTCGTCGATGTACTGCTTGACCTGTGGTTCGGGCAACGCGCCGGTGAACAGCGGCACGGGCTGCCCTTTGACGAGGGCCAGCACCGTGGGGATGGACTGGGCACCGAAGGCCTGCCCCAAGCGTGGGTTGGCATCGACGTCGATCTTGGCCAGCAGGAAGCGGCCGCCATAGGCGACGGCGAGCCGTTCCAGGACCGGCGAGAGCTGCTTGCACGGCCCGCACCAATCGGCCCACAGGTCGATGACGACCGGAACGGTCGACGACTGCTGCAGGACGTCGTTGAAGGTGGCCTCGGTGGCGTCGATGACAACGCCGGTCGCCGGGCCGGCGGCGGCGTCGCCAGCCGGGGCGGGGGACGACGAGGCGGGGGTGGCCGGCCTGGCGAGTCCGGAGAGATCAACTGCGCCCCGGATGTCCAACCGGGGGGCGGGCTGCTGGGTCATGTACGTCCCTGAGGTGAGATTGTCGCGGTCGAGCGGGGTGTGCTGCGCCTGCCAAGACCGTAACGCGTTGGGCTGTGCTTGATCTATCTACGTCTGATCCAGTGGTTGATTCGGTGGCATGCTGATGGCATCAGCGGCACCAACCACACGGATGTTCCCCTCGGCCGCGGGTACCACGAAGGCCAGCGCCGCGATCCAGCGCGTGGTCACCCCCCTCAGTCCGGGACCGGCCGTTGCGGTGACGGTCGTGACGAAGCCTGCGACGACCAGGGCGTCGCCGTTGCCGGCCACCGCCGCGAACACCACGTCCGGTTGTCCCTCCTGACGCAGCACCTCGTGCGTGACTGTCGTCCGCAGTTCGGGCCCCATCCGGGTGCGCTCGGCCTCGATCCGGTCCCGCAGTGCAGCCGCGTAACCGTCGGTTTCGAACTCCGGCGCGTGCGCGCTGCGGTCCCCGTCGCGCAGCACGTCGGCATAGCGGTCCGGCACATGGGCCACCACGTCGGCCAATCCGGGACCGCCGGCGGGCCCGTCGGCGGCTTCGTCGGCCGTTGCCCGCTGTGGGTCACCGACGGCAACGTCAGGGGGCCCGAAACCCGGCAGTTCCTGCGCGAGGGGAACGGCCCCCCACATCCGGTACGGCAGCTGCGCGGACTCGCTGACATAGACGGACAGGAGGGGGCCGCTGCCGTCGAGGGCGGTGCTGTCGATCACGGCGAAGGCGCGCGGCCACGCCCCCGCCTGCGGGGCGATCACCGTCGCGGCGCCACCGCCCGTTCCAGGCACGATCGGTGCCAGCTGGCCATTGGGCGCCGGGGCGGCCCACTGCAGCGCCGGACCGGTCAACCGGGTCGCCGCGAGATTCGGGTCCCATGCAGCCCCGGACGCTGCCGATCTGGCGAGCAGGTCCTGGGTGGAAGCCACGATGCGCTGCGCCTGGGCGGTGGTCACCACCGGGGCGGACCGCGAGGCGGGCGGCACGGGCCTGGGCAGGGCAGCGCAGCCCGCGAGCACGGCGACGGCGGCGAGCCCGGCAAGCGGCGCGAGATCGCAGCGCCTCATGCCCGGCGCAACCCGGCAGGCTGCACCGCCCGCAGGCTACGGCGACGCCGGGCCCGCAGCGCGGCATTGCGGCGGGCGAGCCCGCGAGCCGCCACCCCGAACAGCAGGACTGCCCCGGCGAGCAACGGCCAGCCACCGGGATGCCGTGCGGGGCGCTGCCAGATCAACGTCGCCTCGTCCGCGCCCACCACCAGGATCGCCCAGTCCGCCGGGGGTCTGGGAACGACCAGTTCAGCGGTGCCCGCCGCCACGGCGGAGTCCAGCCAGATGTCGCTGCGCGCCGGGTCGGGCAGCGCCGCGTCGCCGCCACGCTCCGCACCGGGATCGCGCAACTGGAGCTCGGCTTCGCCGGCCACGCCCGCCACCTCGGTGACCGGCGTGTCGGCCAGCCACGCCTGGATGTCGTCCCGACGAGCCACCGCGATGAAGACCGACGCACCCGTGGCCGTGACGGTGACGTCCTCACCGGTCAGCCGTGCCACACCGGCGCCGGTCACGATCGGCAGCGGCCCGGCGACGGGGCCGCCCACGCGCTGGGCCGGGACGAAGACCGTCAGCATGCCCCAGGCGATCAGTATCGCGACGAGGGCCAGTGTGCCGAGAAGCGTCCAGCCGGCGCGATGCACCACAGGTGAACGATACGAAGACATGGCCGTCACCATCGGGATCGCACCCGGCGTGGCGTTGTTGTGACTGTGCGTAGTGTGGAACCAGATCGCGTCCCAGCCCGTCATAGGGGCGCCGACGATGTCGTCGCCGGCCCGCCGCAGCAACGGGCGAACGGCCCGACGTGAGGAGAGACCATGAGCACCGACATCTCACCCGAAGCTCCTCGCCGGAGTCGTTGGCGGGTCCCGGCCGTAGCTGCCGGCACCGCGGTCGCCGTGGCCGGCGCGTTCGCCGTCGCCACGACGTTCGGCGCACCCGAGGCGAGCGCCGCGGAACTCGTCCCGTTCGACTCGTGCGACGCGTTGCAGGACTGGTACGCCGAGCTCGCGCTCGCCGAAGTGGGCCCGTACGGGCTGGGCGGTGGCATGGCCTACGCCAGCGCGGACAATGCCGGAGGCGAGGTGGCACGAGCCGCGGGGGCTGCACCGGACGCTGCGTCGGCCGCTGACCTGGGCACTGGGGTCGGCACCTCCGGCACTGGAACCAACGTCCAGGAGGCCGGCGTCGACGAGCCCGCCATCCTCAAGACCGACGGCGAGCGGGTCTACACCGTCGCCGGGTCAGAACTGGTCATCACGGACGTGACGGCGGGTGAGGTCACCGGCCGGGTCGCTCTGGGCCGCGCCGCCGACACCGGCGGGTTCGCGGCAGGCGGGGAGGTCCTGCTGGTCGATGACCGGGTACTCGTGCTGTCGGCGGGCTGGGGAGGCACCGTCGACGGCCCCGCCGACAGCGGGTCCGACCGAGTGGCCATCGACATGATGGTCGGGTCCCCCACCACCACGATCACCACTGTCGATGTGTCCGATCCGGCGTCCCCGATCGTGGTCCGCAACCTGGAGATGGAGGGCTCGTACCTGTCGGCCCGCGCATCGGACGGCACCGTCCGACTGGTCCTGACCGCCGGCCCCGTGCTGCCCTTCGTCTACCCCGGGTTCGACAGCGAGGTGGCCGGTGACGCCGGCATTTCCAGCGACCCCGCCCTGTTGGCGCCCCAACCCGAGACCGCCCCGGACGAGGCCGCGGCCGAGGCGCACAACCGCGAGGTGATCGCGGCCGCGACCGCGCAGGACTGGCTGCCGCAGCAGATCGTGCGCGGCGCCGACGGCTCGGCCGCCCGGCAACCGCTGCTGTCCTGTGAGCAGGTCTCGCACCCGGCGACCGGCGCCGGTCTCGGCACGCTGGCCGTGCTGACCCTCGACCCCGCCGACGGCAGCGTCGCCGACACCGACGCGGTGAGCGCCAACGGTGAGAACGTCTACTCCTCCACCGACCGGCTGTACGTGGCCACGACGGCCGGCGGCTGGTTCGGCACCCCCGGGACCGATCCTCGGACAGAGCTGCACGGCTTCGACGTCAGCGCGCCGCTGCAGACCAGCTACGTCGCCTCGGGCTCCGTGGCAGGCACCCTGCTGGGCAGGTGGGCGATGAGCGCCGACCAGGGCTACCTGCGGGTCGCCACCACGACCATGGACCTCACCGACCCCGCCGTTGGGGCACCGGCTACGCAGTCCAGCGTTCACGTGCTGAGCGAGTCCGACGGCGCGCTGGCCCAGGTGGGCCGCGTGGACGGTCTCGGCCCGGGCGAGTCCATCCGTGCCGTGCGCTGGTTCGGTGACATCGCCGTCGTCGTGACGTTCCAGCAGACCGACCCGCTATACACGATCGATCTGTCGGACCCCAGTGCGCCGCGGGTCACCGGCGAGCTGAAGGTGACGGGGTACTCGGCTTACCTGCACCCGATCGGTGACGACCGGCTGCTCGGCATCGGCCAGGAAGCCACCCTCGACGGCATGACGACCGGCACCAAGGCGGAGGTCTACGACCTCAGCGACCTGGGGGCCCCGACGGCGACCGGCAGTGTGGTCTGGCCGGACTCCTCGACCTCCGTCGAGTGGGACTCCCGGGCCTTCACGTATCTGCCGGACCGATCCTTGGCTGTCTTCGGCGTGGACTTCTACCAGCCTTTCACCGAGCCGGTCCCCTTGCCCGAGCCGGTCCCCTTGCCCGAGCCGGTCCCCCTGCCCGAGCCGGTCCCCTTGCCCGAGCCGCTGCCGGAGCCGGCCCCACCGACGGAGCCGACCCCACTGCCGGAGCCGGTCCCATTGCCGGAGCCGGCCCCACTGCCCGAGCCCCTGCCCAGCGCGGAAACGGTGCCGGGCGATGCCGGCAGCGGCTCGGCGGGCTCGAGCGGGACCGTCGGGTCGGTAGCCGTCGAGCCGGATGCCTCCGCCACCGCGGTGGCTCCCATCCCTGGGATGGCTCCGGGGTACGGGCCCGCGGTGGTGTCGGTCGCGGTGGCGCCGGACGGCACGGTCGCTGAGCAGGGCCGTTGGGTGGCCAGTGAGGGGGACGACGTCGGCACCGATCCCGGCTACGTCGAGGGCACTATCGTCGTTGGTGACCTTGTGGTGGCGCGCCTGGTCGAGTACCAGTTCGACGGCAGCCAGACGACCCGGCTGGTGCTGCTGAACGTCGACGGCCTTGCCGAGCAGGGCACCGTGGCGCTGAACTGATCGATTGGTCAGTCGTGGTGGATCCGGCCCCGAACGGTCGTCACGAGGGCGCGCAGGCCCTCGGGGGTGGCGAGCCGTTCGGGGTCGAGATCGCTCACCGTCAGGGTGCCCGTGAGCGCGCTGAGGTCCACCCGCTCCTGATCCTGTCCGGCGCCGGCCAGCATCGCCCCGCCGAGCAGGGCGATCGTGGCGGCGAGGTCCCCCAGTGCGGCGGCGTCGATCGCTCGGTGCCATGCAGCCTCGCCCGCCGTGAGGAAGGCAGTGTCAGCCTCTGGCGGTGAGGTTCGACCAGGATGCTGCACGAGCCACTCCCGGCGATCGTCCAACGCGGTCACCAGCTCAGTGATGTCCGGCGTCCGGGAGGAGACCAGGACCACTCGTGGCTGCCACTCGCCGCCGGCCGCGGTGCGAAGCGCCGCTCGCCACTGGGCGGCTGCCTGTGCGGCACCCGGCAGGTCGGCCTTGGTGACGCAGATGATGTCCGCCAGCTCAGCGATCCCCGCCTTGGACGCCTGGATCTCGTCACCGAGACCCGGCGCGGCGACCAGCAAGGTGGTGTCCACCGCGCTCGTGACGGCGATCTCACCCTGGCCCGACCCCACCGTCTCGACCAGGACGTCGTCGAAGCCGAGCGCGACGGCCACCGCGATCGCCGTGGGCACCGCGCGGGCGATGCCGCCGCCATGCCCACGGGAGGCGATCGACCGGACGAGTAGCCGCGGGACGGCGTCGGCCGGGTCGCCATCACCAAGCGGTGGCGATGCCGGAGCGGTGTCGGCGAAGCGAACCCTGTCCCCCAGCAGCGCACCGCCGCTACGCGGGCTCGACGGATCAACCGCCAGTACGGCAACGCGTCGGCCGCGACCAGTCAGCTCGCCCGTCAGGGCAGCAGCAAGGGACGACTTTCCCGCCCCAGGTGGACCCGTCAGGCCCACCACATGCCTCGGGCCAGCGGGAGACCCCGCAGCTGCGCCCTGTAGGGCAAGCATGAAGGCGCGGATACGGACATCGCTCACCGCGGCGTCCTCGGCCTCGGTGAACAGCCGGCCGAGCGCCCGGCGGGACCCATGACGGGCCTCGGCGAGGAGGCCGGCCACGTCGGGAGCGCCACCGTCGGTCACGTTCGCCAGCCTAGAGACATCACGCTTACGCTGGGCCAATGCCCGACCAGCCCGCGCCCGTCGTGGCGGTGCGGCGGGTGGACCACGTCGGCATCGCCGTGCCTGACCTGGACGGCGCACTGGACTTCTTCAAGACCATCTTCGGGCTGCGTCTGGAGCTACGGGAGAAAAATGCCGACCAAGGGGTCGAAGAGGCGATGCTCACCCCCGAGCTGACTTCCGAGCTGAGCGCCAGGTCGAGCCCAGGGTCCCGCGGCGGTGCGCCGGGAGGCACCCAGAGCAGCCGCTTGCAACTGGTCTCGCCCTTGACGCCCGACTCCACGGTGGCCCGCTACCTGGCACGGCGCGGCAGCGGCATGCATCACCTCGCCTTCGAGGTCGACGACGTCGAGGCCGCGGCCACGGCGCTGCGTGGACACGGACTCCGAGTCATCTTCGACGACCCACGGCCGGGCGCCTCGGGTACCCGGGTGAACTTCGTCCACCCCGGCGACTCGTTCGGCGTGCTCGTAGAGCTCGTCGAGATCGCTTCGGCGATTCCGGTGCGCCATGACTACTAGGCTCTTGGACAAGTCGAACCGGCTACCGTCCCGCGGTCCGAAAAGCCCTTCCAAGGAGTGCCCGTGAGCGAGATGATCCGCCCCAGCGAATTCGACGTCGTGATGCGCGGGTTCGACCGCGCGCAGGTCGCTGCCAAGCTGAACCAGCTCGAGCGCGCCCTCAAGGACGCCCGGGCGCGCGTGGAGGACCTCGACAACCGGTCGATGAAGCTTGCCGGTGAGCTCGCGGACTCCCACCGGCAGCTGCGGGAGTCAGACCGCCCTACCTACGCCGGCCTCGGATCACGGATCGAGCAGTTGTTGCGCTTGGCCGAGGAGCAGGCGTCGGAGATGGTCTCCTCCTCGCAGGCCGACGCCGAGGAGATCCGGGCACAGGCCCGGCTCGAGGTCACGGAGCTGCGGACCGCCTCGGAGAGCGCGGTGGCCGAGATGCGCGCCACCGCCGCGCGTGAGTCCAACGAGTTGCGGGAACGAGCACAGGCCGAATCCGAGCAGCTCACCGGCGAGACCGGCCGCCGTGTCGAGGACATGATGTCGACCGCGCAGCGCACCGCCGCCAACCTCGTCGGTCAGGCCGAGCAGGACGCCTCCGAGCGGCGCTCGATCGTCGAGCGCGACGCCGCCAAGATGCGGGCCACGGCCGAGCGGGAGGCGACGGCCGCTCGCGTGGCGGGCAAGCGCGAGGCGGACGAGCTGCGCGTGAACGCCAAGCGCGAGACCGACGAGATGCGCGCGGCGGCAGAGGTGCTGCTGGAGCGCACCCGCGAGGACACCGACCAGCAGCGCTCGGAACTGGAGATGGAACTCGCCTCGCGTCGCGAGGAGGCCGAGCGTGAGATCGCCGCCCGGCACGAGGCGGCACTGACCCAGGTGCAGACGATGGTCGGCGAGGCCGAGGGCCGCGCCGGTGCCGCTGAGGCCCGCTCGGCCAAGGCGCTGGAGACTGCGGAGGCGATCCGGCGCAACGCCGATGAGCAGGCCAAGTCCCTGCTCGGCAATGCGCGGCGCAACGCCGATGAGGTGCTCGCCCAGGCCAGGCTGCACGCGGAGCGGGTGCTGACCGAGGCGCGTGGCGAGGCCGAGCGGACCCGCAGCACGGCGCAGCGGGAGGTCGACGAGCTGGTCAAGCAGCGCGAGAGCGCCATGGCCCACATCAACCAGTTGCGCAGCCTGCTGGGAGCCTCCGCGCTGCCGGCATTGCAGGACTCCCCCACGCCGCAGGAGCCGGCGGCGGCGCCGGCCGCCAAGCAGCCCGAAGCCCCGAGCAAGGGTCGGCCGACGACTGTGGTCCTTGACGCCGAAGCAGACCGCAGCGTCGAGCTACCCGAGCCCGAACGCACGCGCTGACGCGACAGATGGCCGCCGATTCCGCGGCAGACCGGTCGGCCGACCAGCTGAGCCTGCCCGGCATGGCACCGCCCGAGCCCGACCAGCCGAACCGTCCGGTCGGTCGCCGGGTGCTGTTCGCCAAGCCCACACTGGTCCGGTTCGAGGCGTTCCGGTTGGGTTTCATCGGAGCGCTGGGTGTCACGGCGGCTCTCGCTGTGGTCAACTCCTTCGCCGAGGCGAGCCAGGTCGTCACCCTGGTCTTTGCCGCGCTGTTCCTCGCGCTGGGCCTGGACCCGTTTGTCACGCTGTTGGAGCGCCGCGGGATGTCACGCGGCGTCGCGGTCACGGTGACGTTCGTGCTGCTGTTGCTGGTGACCGCCGGCTTCTTCGCGACGATCATCCCGGTCGTCGTCGAACAGACGACGTCGCTGGCCACCGAGGTACCGGATTACGTCGTGCAGATCCAGGACAGTTCGTGGGCACAACGGCTGGATCGTGAGTACGACATCTTCGACCGCCTCAACACCGAGCTGGAGAACCGGCTGAGTTCCGGCGACACGGCTCAGACGATCTTCGGTGGCGTACTGGGTGCGGGCCGGGCCGTCGCGACAGGGCTGTTCGGCTTCTTCACCGTGCTGATCCTCACGCTGTACTTCCTGGTGTCGCTGCGCCAGATTCGTCGCGCCCTCTACCGCCTCGTCCCGGCCACCAATCGGGTCCGTTTCGAGGAGATCGCAACGGAGGCGCAGCGTCGCGTGGGTGGCTACGTGGCCGGGCAGCTGGGTATCGCCGCCCTCAACGCCACGCTGTCCTTCATCGTCATGTTGTCACTCGATGTCCGCTACGCCGCGGCCCTGGCGTTCGCCGTCGGCGTGCTGGGGCTGATCCCACTCGTCGGGGCGACGCTGGGAGCGGTCCTCGCATGCTCCATCACGGCATTGTCGACGTTCGCCGACGCCACCGCCGACGCCACGTGGTGGACCGTACTCGGCGACGCCATCATCCTGGCCATCTGGTTCATCATCTATCAGCAGGTCGAGAACTACGTGATCGCCCCCCGCATCTTCGCCAGGTCCGTGGCGGTGCCGGGCACTGTGGCCGTAGTTGCCGCCCTGATCGGTGGATCCCTGCTGGGGCTGCTGGGTGCACTGGTCGCGGTGCCACTCGCGGCGGTGGTGCTGCTGGTCATTCAGGAGGTCGTGGTCCCGCACCAGGACCGCAAGTAGCGCACTCCCCCTCCCCCTCCCCGTCCTTACCCCGCCATTTGTCGACAAAGGGCGGGCGCTGGGGCGCCCGCCACGTGCCTTTGTCGACAAATGGCGTGGGGGTGGGGGTGGG
>Ga0163144_10017602_pt1 | contig 14551 bp, 13 predicted proteins | sample OliLak19BULKMAT1_FD_123175 | JGI IMG/M metagenome (GOLD analysis project Ga0163144, IMG submission 123175) | Freshwater microbial mat bacterial communities from Lake Vanda, McMurdo Dry Valleys, Antarctica - Oligotrophic Lake LV.19.BULKMAT1 | ecosystem: Environmental > Aquatic > Freshwater >... | reverse complement strand
TGATCCTCACCTGCATGCAGATGAAGGCCTCGGACATCCATGTCGAGCCCTTCGAGGACCCGACCGGCAAGACCTCGAAGATCAACCTGCGCTTCCGCGTCGACGGCATGCTGATTCCCGGACCGTTCACCGTACCGTGGACCTACCGCAACGCGATCGCGGCCAAGATCAAGATCATGACGAACTCGATGAACATCACCGAGCGGCGCATCCCGCAGTCGGGCCGTATTCAGATCCTGGCGCAGGGCAAGCCCATCGAGTTCCGCGTCGAGATGGTGCCGACCGTCTACGGCGAGTCCTGCGTCATGCGTATTCTCGACCGCGCCAGCGTCCAGGTCGACATCCTGAAGATGGGCTTCCTGGAAGACACCCTCGCCAAATTGCTCGGCCTGCTGAAAGGCATCGGCGGCAAGAAAAACTTCGGCCTGATCGTCGTCTGCGGCCCTACGGGCTCCGGCAAATCCACGACGCTGTACGCCTGCCTCAACCACATCAACCGCCCCGACATCAAAATCCTCACGGCCGAGAACCCCGTCGAGTACAACCTCGACGGCCTCATTCAGGTCCCCGTCAACCCGGATGTTAAGCTCGGCGGCGACAAGAAGTTCGACTTCGCCGCGGCCCTGCGTTCCTTCCTGCGCCTCGACCCCGACGTCATCATGGTCGGTGAAATCCGCGACGAGGAAACCGCCCACATCGCCATGGAAGCCGCGATGACCGGCCACTTGGTCTTCTCGACCATCCACACCAACGACGCGGCGTCGACGATCTCGCGCCTGACCGACATGGGCCTGCCCGCGTTCATGGTCGCCACGACGGTCAAGTCCGTCCTGGCCCAGCGCCTCGCGCGCCGGCTGTGCTCCTGCAAAGTGCCGCACGACCCGACTCCCGACGAGATCAAGATCTTCGAGGAGAACAAGGTCGAGCTGCCCAAGGGGATCAAGCTCATGGGCCCGCCGAAGGGCGGCTGCGAGAACTGCAAGACGCTGGGCTACAAGGGACGCGTCGGCATGCACGAGATCCTCATCATGACCGACACCTTGCGGAGCTACTGCCTCAAGGACGTCGCCGCCGACAACGTGCGTCGCGAGGCCATGAAGGAAGGGATGCGCCTGATCGTGCAGGACGGTCTCGAGAAGGTGAAGATGGGCCTCACGACATGCCGCGAAGTCATCGGAGGCACGGACTAGCCATGGCACAGACCAACGCGAACGCATCCGGCCCCGAAATGAACGTCAATCTGGCGCTCGAGCTCTTCTCGATCGCCGGCTCCCTGAACTCGACGACCGACCTCGACTTCCTGCTTCAGAAGATCGGCGCGGCGGCGGAGCAGCTCCTCGGCTCCGAGGCGAGCGCTATCATGCTCGTCACCGATGACAAGAAGCACCTGTTCTTCCGCGTCGCCTCCGGGGCGCACGCGAAGGCGCTCAAGACGATGACCTTGCCCATCGGCCAGGGCATCGCGGGCTGGGTCGCGCAGGAGCGCCAGCCCCAGGTCGTCAACGACACCCGCACCGACCCCCGCTTCGCGGGCAAGTTCGACAAGGCGTCGGGCTTCGTCACGCGCTCGCTGCTGTGCGTGCCGATGATGTTCCGCGGCGAGCTCGTCGGCGTCGTCGAGGTCCTCAACAAGATCGAGGGCGGCTACGGCGAGGGCCATATCGGCCTGCTGTCGAGCCTCGCCAACCTCGCGTCCGTCGCGATCGTCAACGCGAAGATCATGGCCGAGCAGAAGAACTTCTTCTCGCACGTGCTCGAGCTGCTGAGCGCCTCGATCGAGACCTCGCGTCCCGGCCTCGAGAACTACCCGATGCGCGCCGCGAAGCTCGCGTGCGCGATCGGGCGCGCGCTCGAGGTCGAGGAATACGACTACCGCATGATCTATTACGCGGGCGTGCTGCACAAGATCGGCTACGTCGCCTTCAAGAGCCCCCGGCTGCTCGCGGACCTGGGCGTGACGAGCGCCTCCGACGAGATGCTGCCCGCGTTCTCGGCGCGCATGCTCGAGGGCATCAAGATGCTCGACGGCTCCATCCCGATGATCCGGCATCATAAGGAACGCTTCGACGGCAGCGGTTATCCCGGCAAGCTCAAGGGCGAGGCCATCCCGCTCGGCGCCCGCATCCTCGGGCTCGTCGTTAAGATGGAGGAGCTGCGCTCGGCGGGCCTCAGGGACGCGGCTCTCGGCGCGCAGGCCGTCAAGGAAGCGCGCGACGGCTCGGGCACCAGCTACGACCCGAAAATCGTCGAGGCGTTCGCGGCCGTCGTCGAATCCCAGGGGGGAACGTTCTAATGGACAAGCCGCTGCGCGTATTGATCGCCAAGCCCGGGCTCGACGGGCACGACCGCGGCGCCAAGGTCATCGTGCGCGCCCTGCGCGACGCCGGCTTCGAGGTCATCTACACCGGCATCCGGCAGACCCCGGAGATGATCGCGGCCGCCGCGATGCAGGAGGACGTGGACGCGGTCGGGCTCTCGCTGCTGTCGGGCGCCCACCTGACCTTGTTCCCCGCGATCTGCAAGGAGCTCAAGAAGAAGGGCCTCAAGGACGTGCTCGTGTTCGGCGGCGGCATCATCCCCGACGAGGACATCCCCGTGCTCAAGAAGGCCGGCGTGGACGGCGTCTTCGGTCCCGGCACGCCGCTGCAGACTATCGTCGACTACCTGAAGGGGAAGCTGGCCGTTGCCAAGTAAGATCGATCCCCACGATCTCGTGAAGCGTGTTCGCCGCGGCGAGCACGCGGCCGCGTCGCGCGCTCTTTCGATCGTCGTCAACGACGACAAGGATTCCGAGATTCTCGCGAAGGAGTTTTTTAAAGCCAGCGGGTCGGCCCAAAAAATCGGCGTGTCGGGGCCTCCAGGCGTCGGCAAGTCCACGTTGACCGGGCGGCTGATCGGTTATTACCGTTCCAAAAAGCTGAAGGTCGGCGTTCTCATGGTGGACCCGTCTTCCTCCATCTCGGGGGGGGCCTTCTTAGGCGACCGCCTCCGCGTGATGGAGCACGCGACCGACTCGGGAGTCTTCATCCGGTCTTTGGCGTCGCGCGGCATGATCGGCGGCCTCACCTACGCGATCTTCGGCGCGATCCACGTGCTCGAGACGCTCGGCTGCGATAAGATCCTCATCGAGACGGTCGGCACCGGTCAGGACGAGGTCGAGATCGCCTCCGTCGCGGACACCGTCCTCTACGTCACCACGCCGTCGATGGGCGACGAGATCCAGGCGATGAAGGCCGGCGCCATGGAGATCGGCGACATCTTCGTCGTGAATAAAGCCGATTTGGCCGGAAAAGATAAGGCCGTCGCCGACCTCAAGGCCGCGCTCGGCCTGGGCCACTCCGCCGGGCAGGCCGTTAAAGCCTGGGAGCCCCCCGTGCTCGCATCCTCGGCCAAGAGCGGCGAGGGCATCCCCGAGCTCGCCAAGGACCTCGACGGCCATTGGGATCATCTCAAGAAGTCGGGCGAGGGCCGCGCGCGCCTCAAGCGCCAGCACGCCACCGAGCTGCAGTTCTGGATCCAGCGCCGCGTCATTAAGAGCGCGCTCGACCGCGTGACCGACAAGATCCTCGAGGACATGGTCCTGCGCAAGACCGATCCGGCGAGCATCGGGCGCAAGCTCCTGAAAATCTCATGAACCTCCATCACGTGGGCGTCGCCGTCGAGAACCTGGACGAGGCGATCAAGCACTACGAGTCCCTCGGCCTCAAGCTCGCGCACCGCGAACGCATCGAAGCGTTCCAGGTCGAGGTCGCCTTCATGGGCGAGCGGCCTTGGATCGAGCTGCTGGTCGGCACGCAGCCGACCTCCGGGGTGTCTCGCTTCGTCGACAGCCATGGTCCGGGCCAGCATCACGTCGCCTTCTCCGTGCCCAATATCGCCGCCGAGCTCGAGCGCCAGGCGGCGGCCGGCAACCTGCTCATCGACAAGACGGCCCGCCCCGGCGCCTGGGGCCACAAGGTCGCCTTCCTTCATCCGAAGGACCAGGGCGGCGTGCTCATCGAGCTCGTGGAGGAATCCCTCTGATGGACAAGAAAGAACGCCCTCTCGTCTCCCCTAAGACGCAGCAGCTGCTCGACCGCAAGGCCAAGGTCGAGGCGGGGGGCGGCCCCGAGCGCCACGCCGCGCAGAAGGCCCAGGGCAAGCTCAGCGCGCGTGAGCGCATCGAGATGCTCGTCGACGACGACAGCTTCGAGGAAATCGACGCCTTGGTGGAAACTCGCGCGACCGACTTCGGCCTCGACAAGAAATATATGGCCGCCGACGGCGTGGTCACCGGCTTCGCGCGCATCAACGGCCGCCCCGTCTGCCTCTACGCGCAGGATTTCACCGTGGTCGGCGGCTCGTTGGGCCTCGCGCACGCGATGAAAATCTGCAAGGCCATGGACCTGGCGATCACGGCCGGCGTGCCCGTCATCGGCCTGTGCGACTCCGGCGGCGCGCGTATTCAAGAGGGCGTCGAGTCCCTCGGCGGCTACGCGGAGATTTTCTACCGCAACGTCGACGCGTCCGGCTATGTCCCGCAGATTTCCGCGATCCTCGGCCCCTGCGCCGGCGGCGCCGTGTACTCTCCCGCGCTCACAGACTTCATCTTCATGGTCGAGGGCACGAGCCACATGTTCATCACCGGCCCCGACGTGGTCAAGGCCGCGACCGGGGAGACCTGCGATTTCGAAACGCTCGGAGGCGCTGACACGCACGCCCGCCTCTCGGGCGTGTGCCACTTCACGGCGGGCTCGGAGCACGACTGCTTCCGGCAGATCCGCGAGCTCCTCGATTTTCTGCCGCAGAACTGCCGCGAAAAGCCGAAGGCCGTCATGCCCTCCGACGACCCCAAGCGCGAGAGCGACATTTTAGAGCGGGTCGGCGAGCTCGAGCCTAAGAAGGCCTACAAGATCCACGACGTGATCTGGGAGATCGCCGACGGCCACCAGTTCTTCGAGGTGCAGAAGGGCTTCGCGCGCAACATCGTGGTGGGCTTCATCCGCCTCGACGGCGAGTCGGTGGGCGTGGTCGCCAACAACCCCCAGGTGCTCTCCGGCGCGCTCGACATCGACGCTTCCGAGAAGGGCGCGCGCTTCATCAACTTCTGCGACTCCTTCAACATCCCGCTGCTGACCCTCGTGGACGTTCCGGGCTACTGGCCCGGCCTCGAGCAGGAGCACGCCGGGATCATCCGCCGGGGTGCCAAGCTGCTCTACGCCTATTGCCGCGCCACCGTGCCTAAAGTCACAGTCGTGCTCCGCAAAGCGTATGGCGGGGCTTACGACGTGATGAGCTCCAAGCACATCCGCGGCGACGTCAACTACGCCTGGCCGTGCGCCGAGATCGCCGTCATGGGCCCCCAGGGGGCCGTCAGCATCCTTTATAAGGCCGAGCTCAAGGCCGCCAAGGACCCGGAGAAGCGCCGGGCCGAGCTCGTGGCCGAGTACGTCGATAAGTTCGCCTCGCCGTATCAGGCCGCGAAGCGCGGCTACGTCGACGAGGTCATCGAGGCGCGCAAGACCCGGCCGAAGGTCATCCGGGCGCTGAAATTTTTGAAGGGGAAGAAGGTCGCTCGTCTTCCCAAGAAGCACGGCAACATCCCTTTGTGAGGAACAACGGGGTCAGGCTTACAAATTCGCTAAATTCGGCTCCGCCGAATTTAGCGAATTTGTAAGCCTGACCCCAAGATAGAGGAGGTCGTTGATATGGCCAGAACAAAAGTGACGGTGATCGGCGCCGGAAACGTCGGAGCGACGCTCGTGCAGCGCCTCGCCGAGATGGAAGTCGCGAACGAGGTCGTGGTCGTCGATATCCCCATGACCGAGGGTATGCCGGCGGGCAAGGCGCTCGACCTGCTCGAGAGCGGCCCCATTGTCGGCTATGATACGAAGATCACCGGGACGACGACCTACGAGCCCACGGCCGGCTCCGACATCGTGGTCATCACGGCCGGCATTCCGCGCAAGCCCGGCATGAGCCGCGACGACCTTCTCAATACCAACGCCAAGATCGTCGCGTCGGTGACCGAGAACGTGGTCAAGTTCTCGCCGAACTGCATCCTGATCATCGTTTCGAACCCGCTCGACGCGATGTGCCAGGTGGCCCTCAAGACCTCCAAGTTCCCGAAGCACCGCGTCATCGGCATGGCCGGCGTCCTCGACAGCGCCCGCATGCGCTGGTTCATCGCCGAGGCGCTCGACGTCTCGATGGAGAGCGTGCACGCGATGGTGCTCGGCGGCCACGGCGACACGATGGTGCCCATGCCCCGGTTCTCCACGGTCAACGGCATCTCCATCACGGAGCTGCTGCCTAAAGAGAAGATCGAGGCCATCAACCAGCGCACGCGCGACGGCGGGGCCGAGATCGTCAAGCTGCTCAAGACGGGCTCGGCGTACTACGCCCCGTCCGCGGCCGCGGCTGAAATGGTCGAGGCGATCCTGAAGGACAAGCGCAAGATTCTCCCATGCGCCGCGCTGCTCGAAGGAGAGTACGGCGTGGATGGCGTGTTCGTGGGCGTGCCCTGCAAGCTGGGCGCCCGCGGCATCGAGTCCATTATTCAACTGAACCTGACGGTCGAGGAGCGCGCGGCGCTTCTGAAGTCCGCCGGGGCGGTGAAGGAATTGGTCGGAGCCTTGAAATAAATTGCTGCTAGCCGTCGACGTCGGGAACACAAACCTGACCGTCGGAGTCTTCGCCGGGGATCGGCTTCAGCGCCAATGGCGCTTGGAGACCGATCCCCGGCGTTCTGTCGAGTGGTACGCCCGCGCCTTGAAATGTCCGTTTCGGAAGGTGGATGGGTTACCGACAAACGCCGTGGTCGGTTCCGTCGTTCCTGGTATGGATGCCGTGCTTACCAAAGCGATCTTTAAGGCCTTCGGCCTTCAATCTTCTTTTATATCGCCGGCCTCGCCCCTCGGCCTAAAGCTCTCCGTGAAAACGCCGGCGCAAGTCGGCGCGGACCGGATCCTCAACGCTCTGGCGTTGCGGGAATTGTTCAAAGGCCCGTCCATCGCGATCGACTTCGGCACCGCGACGACGTTCGATTGCGTCGACACTAAGGGCTCGTACGTCGGCGGTGCCATCCTGCTCGGCCCCAATTCCGCGGCGCGAGCCCTCCACGAATTTACGGCAAAATTACCTCTCATCAAGATCCGCAAGCCCCGCACCGTCATCGGCAAGGACACGGACCATTGTCTTGAAGCGGGGCTCTATTTCGGCTATCTAGGCATGATCCGCGAGGTCCTCGCCCGCACGAAAAAGGAGATGGGGGGGGAAGTAAAGGTCGCCGTGACCGGCGGCCTCGCTCCGCTGTTTCTAAAGGACCTTCCCGGCGTGCGTCACGAGCCGGACCTGACGCTGAACGGCCTGCGGATCGCCGCCGGCGTTATTTCAGCGGCGCGTGGGGCATGAGCATGGCGACCGCCGCGCCCATCCCGAGCGCCACGCCCGCGATGCCCAAGAGCTGAACGCGCCGTTCCTGAGGCTGATTGCGCATGGCGCGCACGTGCTGCTCGACGATCAGAAAGAGGGGAAGAAGCACCATCGCCATGCGGATGTTCTCTCCGGTTTTCTTGCAGATGACCACGAGGGCGGCCACCCCTGCGAAATTGAGAGCGGCCGTCAGCAGGACTAATCCGGCGGAGGCGCCGACGCTGCCGGCCGCGATCTTGCCCTTTATCCCGTCCGCGGCCTTCTTCTGGACGGCGTTCGCCGCGAAGAAAATCGCCACGGAAACGACGTAAAGGACGAGGAGTTGGACGCTCAACGTCCACGTGGCCGGCTGCTTCAGCTTCCCAATCAATTCGTTCAAAGGGTCTCCTTGAGGCTCATTCCGCGAGTAGGCCTTTTGGCCCCTAAGCCGGGGGGCCCTAAGCCGCTTGTTCACAGCGGTGCAATGAGATATCATATTCGCAAGTAGCCGTCTACGCTTAATGCCGTCGGAGGTATTGATGTCCCGAGCCAGAAACGCCGTCATCATCATCATTCTCTGCATCATTGGCGCATACACCGTGAAGAAGGGGCCTGAGCTCGGCTTGACCCTCCCGGACATGCAGGACATCAAGGACGCGGTCGCCGGCGGCCCTTCCCGCGGTCGCGGCAACAAAGGTCCCGCCCTGACCCTCGCGAGCGGCACCGGTGACGAGCTGCGCGACGCCATCGCCGGACACGCGGTCGGCACGCCCCAAGGCACGAACACCCTCGGCGACGTCGACGGCCCGCCCCGCGGCAACGGCTACGGCGGCTTCGGTCCGCAGGCGAACAACAACAACATCCCGCCCACGACTCCCCCGAACCTTTCGCCGTCCGGTCCGAGCGACGTCCCGACCGAAGTTCCGAGCAACAACTAAGGCCGTTTAGAACTCTCTCGACGGAGAGCCCAGTCCCCGCACGGGACTGGGCTCTCTGATTGAGAGGATACGCATATCCCCTCCGTGCAAGGACTCCGAATGCGCCTGATGATTCGCGCCGTCGCCGTGCTGACCTTCGCCGCCGCGTCGTCGGCCCACGCTGTCAACCTCGACTGGCTCACTCAATATAAGAAGCCGAATATCCATTACGGGCAGCTCGCGCTTCATCCGTACTATCAGTTTACCGAGGTGTACGACACGAACATTTACCTCGTGCCCCGCGAGACCCCGACGCGCGTCGTCGGCGGCGGCGTGCGCGGCTCCTGGATCACGAAGAACGAGCTCGCGCTCGAGGCCGTCCTCCCTTGGCACCGGCTCCACAATTTGGCGGCCGGCTACGCGGTCGAGGCTCATAATTATTCGACCGACGCGCGCGTCAACGACACGATCAACCAGTCCGCCCATCTCGACTACACGTACGCGGGCGCCTACGGGTTGACCTTCAAGCTAGGGGACCGCTATATCAACACGCGGGACCAGGCTTTTTCCCAGCTCGTCGACCGCGACAAGCGCTGGTCAAACGAGATCTACACGTCGCTCGATTACGCTCCCGAACGCAGCTTCCTGGTCGGCGGCGTCGACGCCAGCCACACCGTGAACAAGTACCTCGGAGCGACGCGCGCCCGGCAGCTCAACCGCTACACGCAACGCGCGGGCTTCAACGTCGGCTACATGGTCCAGCCCAAGACCAAGCTCTACCTGGCCTATCATCGCTCCCTCACGCACTATACCGTCCATCGTATTTTCCCGGACCAGGACCGGAACAGCAAGTCTCACGAGTTCGGCGTCGGCCTGAGCGGAGTGATCGCGCCCAAGGTGACCGGGCAGGTCGAGGCCGGCATGTCCTACCGGAAGTACGACGAGGCGCCCATCGGCGGCGTGACGCGCGAGACGCGCAACCTGACCGTCGCGACGGACCTCATCTACCGGCCGACGGAGCGCACCGACGTGATCCTGGCCCTGTCCCGCCGTCTGCAGGAGTCGATCTCCGACACCAACCGCTTCTATATCAGCCACAGCGCGACGCTCGACATCAAGCACAAGCTGCCGTACAAGTTCTCGGTGGGCGTGAACGGCGCGTTCGGTCTCGACAAGTACCCCGACACGCAGGCCATCAACGGGACGCGCGGAGACCGCCGCGACGACATCTACCAGGGCGGCGCTTGGATCACCTACGATATCCAGGCGTGGCTCACGACGGGGCTGTCCTACGTGTATCGGGAGCGCTTCTCGACGTTCTCGGGCGATTTCAATTATCAGGACCAGCAGACCGCTTGGAACCTGGCGCTTAAGTTCTAGACCCTGTATAATAACGGCGGATGAACCGCTCCCCGTTTTTCGCGCTCGTGCTGTGCTGCCTGACCGCCGCGTGCGCGGGCTTCTCCGTGTCCGAAGGCTCCGCCGATCCGGCTCCAGCCGTTTCGGCGCAGGCCCTCCCCGTCGCCGTTCCGGCCGCGCCGGCGCTCGACCCGGCGGCCCGTCAAGCCGCGGCCGAGGCGGAGGAAGCGGCCATCGCGTCGGCCCTTAAGCAGGTCGTCCGCTCGAAGAACGACTACCGCATCTCGTCGGCGGACCTGATCAGCGTCACGGTCTATCAGGACCTCGAGATGAACCGGAAGGTCCGCGTGAACGCGAACGGCACGGTCTCGATGCCGCTGATCGGCTCGGTGAAGATCGGCGGGATGACCTTGCTCGAGGCCCAGGCCGCGGTCGAGGCCAAGCTGGCCCAGTTTCTCGTCACCCCGCAAGTCTCGCTGTTCATCGAGGAGTACGGCAATAAGACCGTCTTCGTGATGGGCGAGGTCCAACGTCCCGGCTCCTATCCGATCCCGACCGAGTCCCGCTTGACCGTCCTGGAGGCGATCAGCACGGCCGGCGGCTTCACTCCGATCGCGGGCCAGGACCGCACGCGCGTGCTGCGCAACGTGAACGGCGTCAGCGTCAGCTACACCATCGAGGTCAAGGCCATCACGCAGGCGGGCCAGAAGGAGAAGGACCTGGTCCTCGAGCCCAACGACGTGATCTACGTCCCTCAGAGCTTCTTCTAGCCATGGCCGACAACGAGCAGGACGTCGAGATAAACCTGGCGCAGTACGTCGAGATCCTCTCCCGCCGCCGCTGGATCGCGCTCTTCGTCGGCGTGTCCGTGTTCTCCGCCGCCGCGGGTTACGCCTTCCTGTCGACTCCCGTTTTCCGCGCGCCGACCTTGCTCAATGTGGAACGCGTCAACAAAGGGCTCACGCAGCAGGGCGCCGGGATGGAGAGCGGCGACGACGAGTACTTTCAGACGCAGTACAAGCTCATCACGAGCGACACGTCGCTCGAGCGCGCCTACGCCTCGCTGAAGCTCGAGAGCTCCCCGGACTTCGCCGCGGGCCTCCACAAGCTGCGCGAAGCGGTCACGATCGTCCCGGTGCCGAAGACCCGGCTCTGCTACGTCAACGCCGACAGCACCGATCCGCAGCTCGCGATGAAGATCTCGCTGACGCTCTCCCAGTATTTCGTCGAGCAGAACCTGAATAACCAGATGTTCATGTCGAAGGACGTGCTCGACGCGCTGCAGATGCGCACGAAGGGCGTCGACGCCCAGAAGCTCAGCGAGTCGCTGCCGTCGGTCGTGAACAACAAGCTCGTCCAGGACATCAAGAGCCAGATCTTCTCCGCGGAGGCCCAGCTGGCCGATCTGCGCATGAAGTACACGGCCAGCCATCCGGCCGTCATGTCGCTGAACTCGCGCCTCGGCTCGATGCATAAGGTCCTCAACAACGAGGTCGACAACATCGTCCAGAGCCTCAAGACCGAGCTGTCGGGCCAGCTCCAGGGCAATAACGTCCGCATCATCGATCCCCCGAAGCTGCCCTCGAAGCCGGTCCGCCCCCGCAAGTCGCTGGCCCTGGTCTTCGGCCTGCTGGGCGGTTTTATCCTGGGCGTCTTCACGGCGCTGATCATCGAGATGCTCGACCAGACCGTGCGCACGCACGAAGATATCGAGCGCAAGCTGGGGCTGCCGTTCCTCGGCCTGATCCCCTACACGCGGCACAAGAAGGACGCGAAGGTCTACGCGCAGCTGCTCTCCTCGGACGTGTCCCTCATCAGCGAGTCGTTCCGCAACCTGCGCACGATGGTCGGCTACGCGAAGGTCTCCGAAGGCGAGCCCGTGATCCTCATCACGAGCTCCGTCCAGGAGGAGGGCAAGAGCTTCGTCGCCGCGAACCTGGCCGTGGCGCTCTCCCAGCTCGGGCAGAAGGTGCTCATGGTCGACGGCGACCTGCGGCGCCCGCGCCAGCACCGCAACTTCCACCTATCCAATGAGACCGGCCTCAGCGACTACCTGTCCGGCGCCGTCGCGTCGCCCGAGAGCCTCATCCAGAAGAGCGGCGTGCCTCATCTCGACGTCATCGTGTGCGGGCCGCGCCCGCCGAACCCCGCCGAGCTCCTCAACACGGAGCGGCTGGACAAGTTCCTCGACTGGGCGCGCGGCCGCTATACGCGCATCATCGTCGACTGCCCGCCCGTGTTCCCGATCAGCGACATCCTGCTGTGGGGCCGCTACGTCAAGCAGAACATCTTCGTGACCCGCTTCGGGCGCACGCGCGTGCCGCTCATCCGGACCGCCTGCGCGCGCCTGCGCGTCGGCGGCCTCAAGATCCTCGGCGGCGTGGTCAACGGCGCCCGCCTCGGCACGATGACCTACGCCGACGGCCGCTATTACGAGCAGTATTACCGCGACTACGTCGATTCGGAGAAAACGAAAGACCGGAAGTCATGAGACCGCGCGTCCCTTCCGGGGTCGTGGAAGGGCTGCTGTACGCGCTGCTCGCGTTCGGGCCGCTGGCCTTCGGCGCAGTGGAGCCGTGGTCGCGCGCGGCGCTCCAGAGCCTCGCGACGTTGCTCGCGCTGGCCGTCTTCCTGAAAGGCCGCCCCGCCGCTTCGCTCGCGGGCTCGTGGTTCTGGCTCTTTCCCGCCGCCGTCGCGGCCTTCGGCTGCCTTCAGCTCGCGTTCGCGGCGCTTCCGGGAGGGCCTCACCCTCTGCGGCCGTTCACCGCGGCCCCCTACGAGACGAGAGCCTCGGTCATGCTCTGGCTCGCCTACGCCGCCGTGCTGTGGAGCGTGCCCCGCGTCATCGTCACGCCCGATGCCGCGCGCCGCTATACGCGCTTCCTGTTCGCCCTGGGCGTCGCGACGGCGTGCCTGGGCTTGGCGCAGGCGGCCACGGGCGGCGACAAGCTGTACTGGTTGCGCTACGCTCCGCGCACGACCTCGTTCGGGCCGTACTACAACAAGGATCACGCGGCCAACCTCCTGCTCGTCTGCATGGCCGCCGGGATCGGCGCGCTCATCGCGCGCGGCCGCAACCGGCGCGCGCTCGAGGGCCTGCCCGACGGGGGGAGGATGTCGCAGGGCATGCTCGCGGCCGCCGTCTTCCTCATGTTCGTCGCGTTCGCGGTCTGCTCGTCGCAGGCCGCCTTCCTGGCGATCCCGCTCGCCGCGGCGTTCACGGCCTTCCTCGGCGCCGGGTTCGCCGACACCACGGGGGGGCGCCGCCGCCGCGCGGCCGCGGCGCTGGGAGGCGGCGCCGTTACGGTGTTCCTGGCCTACTACCACGTCGTGCTCAACGCCGACGCGGGCGCGCTCATCGACCGCTCCGTGATGGCCCGGCTTTCCATCTATGGCGACGCCTGGCGCTGGTGGCGCGACGCGCCGCTGTTCGGCACGGGCCTGGGGGCCTTCGAGACGGTCTATCCCGCGTACCAGGACCTGGCGCTCGTGGGCTTCGCGACCCACGCGCACAGCGACTGGCTCGAGTTCACCTTGGAGACCGGCGTCGCGGGCCTCGCCGTCGCCCTGCTCGCCTCCGGCCTCGCGGCCTTCCTCGCGGCGCGGAGCTGGCAGGCGGCGCGCTCGAGCGAGATGCGCGCGCTGATCGGCGGCGTCCTGTTCGCGGCGGCGGCCTTCGCGTTCCACTCGCTGTTCGAGTTCAGCTTCCAAATTCCCGCGAACGCGGTGCTCCTCTTCTCCCTGCTGGGCTTCCTGCTCTCCGCACCTTCCTGGTCGGACAAGGGCGGCCCGCCGCGCGCCGCCGAGGCTCCGCACCCCGGGGCCGCGCTGCTGGCGGCCGCCTACGCGCTCGTGCTCGTGCGCGCGGCCTTCCTGCCGGCCGCCGCGGCCCGGCGGGCGGCGACGCCCGGGGAGCCCGTGGAGCGGGTCGTCGCCCTCGCCCAAGCGGCCGCCCTCGATCCGTCGCCGGACTACGGGGCCGCGCTGGCCCGCGCCGCCGCCAAGGCGGCCGGCGACGACGAGGGGTCCGGCTACGCCCTGCGCCGCATTTCGCTGCGCTACGCGCTCGCGGCGGCCGAGAGCCGCCCGTTCAGCGCCGACGCGCTCTACCTCGCGGGCGGGGCGCTTTGGCGGCTTCATCGCCCGGATGACGGGCAGGTCTTTCTCTCCCGGTCCTCGGCGGTCCGCTTCGCGCGCTCCGAGCCCCGGCGCGTGAAGGCGTCGGAGCGCCGCGAGAAGAACCTCCGGACGCTGAAGGAGCTCAAGCTGCGATGAGGGACGGGTCCGGCGTGCTGCGCGTCCACAACCCGATGAGCGCCGTCGTCTGGCTCGCGCTGTTCGTCCCGGCGCATCTGCTCGGAGGCAGCCTCGGCTACGTGCTGCCGCCGGTCGTCCTCGTGCTCGGGGGCCTGATCCTGTTCACGCAGCCGGCCCTGTGGGAGGCGCGCCGCCCCGCGCGCGAGGCCGCGGCGATTTTCTTCCTGCTGGGCCTCTGCGACGCGACGTCCTACCTGTACGCGCTCGCGTTCAACGGCGTCCGCACGGGGCCGCTCGACGTCTGGGCGCTCGGGCGGCCGCTGTTCGCGGGCGTGTTCACCGTCTATCTCATACGGCATCATGACGCGCACGTGAGGCGTTCGCTCGACGCGGCGCTCGCTGCCGCGATCTATCTCACCTTGTTCCTGCGCACGATCGGCGCCAAGTCGTTCTCCCTTTTCGAGGCCGCCCCGTCGATGGGGTATCTCGCCGCGCTCGCCGCGATCCACTTCCTCTTCTTCTCGCGCGCGCCCCTGCGTCGCGCGCACGCGGCCGCCGCCGCGGCGGTCGTGGCGCTCAGCATGCCGACGGCGCTCGTCTCCTCTCGCGAGGCGCTCGTCATGTTT
>Ga0163144_10017600_pt1 | contig 14551 bp, 7 predicted proteins | sample OliLak19BULKMAT1_FD_123175 | JGI IMG/M metagenome (GOLD analysis project Ga0163144, IMG submission 123175) | Freshwater microbial mat bacterial communities from Lake Vanda, McMurdo Dry Valleys, Antarctica - Oligotrophic Lake LV.19.BULKMAT1 | ecosystem: Environmental > Aquatic > Freshwater > Lake... | reverse complement strand
ACAAAGACTTTTATCGGCAAACCACGCAACGCATACGACAGTTTGCCAAGGATCATCCAAGTATGACGTATTTGGAACCACTGGACCTAACATTGTCCTCGCCGGAATTGGGATCCTGGCTAGAAGCGCATATTGGGATTGAAGAATCTTGTTGGGGCAAATGTCAACCGGATGGACAAAATGCCAAATGTGAATGAACATGCTTCTTTCCATGGGAATGAAATGAAGGGCACATCCACGAGCTACACTTGTGCGACAATAATCAAATGTCACACCATCAGCTACCACAAAATTACGATATATGCAGCTAGGCATACCATACTTACTTTGACAAGCTACTAGCGTGGCTGTTTACCATTCCTTTTCGCCTGGCTGTTCATGCTACACACCCGTCGGGGCGACGTGATTATGGGTAGCTTCTTTCGAGTATGTCTCTTTGCCGTCATGGAAGTGACTATATTCAAGTAGATTAGCTCTTCGCCCTCTATTGCATTTAGTTCTCCAATCCAATTCTCCAAAGTCTTTTATTACAATTTTTTGTTTTTTTCACCGCAAACTAAATAAATTATCTAAACGTCCTTGACCCAGCGAGAGCTAGTAGGACCATTAATTTTCTTCCAAAGAATACTATTGTGGTATGATGATGAGGCATGCATGCATGTATTTTGATCGTTTGTGTGTGTGTGTGTGTGTCATGTTCGGATGGACAATCCTCCTTGTTTTCCTGTCCACGATCGAATAATATAGTATGCTGCAGTACGGGATGTCATGATTGTCATGAGGCATCCGCCCATGTTGCATCGGCGGTAGTAGTATCCGCCACTGCTGTCGCCGTTGGTTGCTTGGTTCTTTGCAACAGGGGCAAGACCCTTCCGGCCAAAAAGCCACGAGTATTGTTCCGCCAATTGTTGCGTGTTTCTTTGGACAAGAATCCTGTCCGGGTGGTTCCTTTGGCGGCGGCAGCAGCTGCTGCTTCTGCCTCCTCTTTTTCCTCGTCAAAATACATTTCGGCCTTGACGGAAATCACCATGGCACTGGTATCGTCTCCATCATCATCGTCGTCGTCACTATCATCATCCGTGCCATGGTGGTCCTTGCTATTCTGGCTCGTAGAATCGTTGCCTTTGGCTGTCCGTGGTGGCACTACTATTTCTTTGGACTCTTCTTCCTCTTGCTTTGGTTGCTGTGGAGCGTCTGTATCATTCTTGCCTGCATTTTCTTCCTTCTCCTTGCCACTCTCCCTATTGCTGGCAGTCTCGTTTTCAGCACCGGTGCTGCTGGATTGCTGTTGCTGCTCAAGTTCTCCACTTTCTGCGCTCGTTTGATCTTCCCCCATGGCCGTAGTCGTCTTCTTCTTTTTGGTTTTCTTTTCTTTAATGACAATTCTCGGCTTTTTTTTCTCCTGTTCTCGTCGTTCCAATTCGTCTTCGTCGGGCGCATTAATCGTGGATTCCACATTGTCAATCAATTTGTCCCGGGCATCTTCGGCTCCCGCTTGGATTCGGGTCATGACGCGATTGGCCACTTCAAATTCGGTCCCCAACAAGGCCATGCCCGATGTGGCTACCACACATCCCATGGGCGTGGGGAGGGGAATCATGACCAATCCGACAGCCGTCAAGGTACCACCGGCCACGGCGACACCGGCTTTGCGAACGGTTGAAAAAATGGGGTTGCTCAATTTTTTATGAGTATTCCTAGTGTCGTCCTCATCATCGTCGTCGGGGATGGGTTCGGAAGTCGGTGGCTTTTCTACCTCCTTCTCCTCCTGTAGTGGTTGTTCCACGTCGGCATCAGCTGTGGGTGGCGGAGGAGGCGGGTCTTGCGGTGGTGGGGGTGGAGGAAGACTTGGTGGAGGTGGAGGAAGACTGGTTGGGTACGCTGCAGTCGTGTAGTCGTGAAAGTCATTCTGGTCGTGGTGGTGGTTGTTGGAATGATAGGGATTCGGTTGTTCTTGGACGGGATCGGCCAATAAAAAGACGGACGAGGATGGACCCTTCATCATCTCGCTGTTGTTGTGGTCGTTGGACGACGTTGTTCCCATGACACAGAAATCAGAAAGGTCAAAATCATCATCGTCCTCGACACCGCCAATATTGTTGTTGTTGTCGGCAGTACCAACAGTTGAATCTTGATGTGGATTACCTGCTTCACCCGTTTCAGATGGTGGTTGCTCTTGCTCTTCCAATTCTTTCTCTGGAGTTCGATGCTGCTGCTGCTGCTCTTCTTTTACGACCAACACTCCCCGGTCACCATTGCCATTAATAGAAATGTCCGACACTTGCACTTGGACGCTCTCGTTGCAGCTTGTTGTCATGGTCATGGTGCAGCTTCACACAAGGACTATACTATAAACATCACCTGGTAGATAGCAATCTACTGAACTCTAGGTAGCCAACTGCTGTAATATGATCGAGGAGCTAGCTAGTTGTTGTAACAGAAAAAGAGAGAAGTGGGAAATCGAAAGATAGAAGGACGATTTAATTTTCGTCCATCAGCCCTAACGCGTACAGATAGCTGTACGCTCGTAAAGTCATACTACTACTAGCTAGCTAGCTAGCTAGCTAGTAGTAGTAGTACCAACAAAGTAACTTGTCGTTCAGCACCTGGTGAAGCGAAAAAGAATTAAGCCAGTTTTTCAAATGATTTTGTCGTGATCCGATCCCGAGCGAGGGCAGTTCCCTACCAAGACTGCTTCACGATCCAACAGGCACGCACAAAGTATCGATGCCTACCGCTTAGTGTTGGGATAAACATGTACAGAACAATAGCTAGCTATCTAGCTAGAGTACAATCATGTAGGACAGCTAAACCCAAACTACCGTGAAGGCGGTGAGCTTCCTTTACTGTATTGTTCTTAACTAAAGCCACTGGTAATAGCAGACTTGTAGCGGCTACTGTCTTGAAAATAGCTAGGTAGTAGGTAGGTAGTAGAAGGATTGCATGTAGCTCCCCTCCCCAAATCCGCGACGAAGCGGTTTGGCATCCTCGTCGAAACAAAATTAATGATAATCAGTTTTCTATATGAATTTGTAATAACTTTTCTTTGTAGTAATTTTCATCATTTTTCGTTTGTTTAAAAGATGGCTGCCTCGTGCTCGAGAGCTTCCATGGCCAAATTCACATATTCTTGTGCCAAAGGAAAGTCGCCATTGCCCTTGTTCGTAGGTTGCCCAATGATATTGCCCAGGATTTCGGCACTGGCCACATCTCGAATGGCCCGTAAACGTTTGGCCAGCTCATTCAAGACCAATCGAGAAGTCTCAGCAGGAGCTTTGATCGCAATCTCTCGCACGACAGCACGTTTCAGATCCATCAGATTCTTGCTCAGGTATACATTCTCTTCCATCAACAGCTCGATACACTCTTGATTGACGTCCACCCCGTTGGGGTCCAACTGGAAGAGACGTAACCACAAAACCAAAAGTTGAACTGCCACTGGACCACTGCAAACAGAACAGTGGGAAGGCGAGAAAGCTTTGTTGGGGGGCGCGGCTGCAGCGCTTAATGAGAGACATCTACCTTTGTCGGCTAGTTCATCACGTTCCAAACGTTTCCAAGCTTCCACTCGGCGATGCAAATCGTAGGCCTCACGTTCAGCTTCTCTCAACAAAGCATGCAACTTTTCGCAGTCATCAATCGCTTCCTTGAGCTTGCGATTCAATGCATTGCTGGTGGTGGTGGTGGAATTGTGGCTTGCGGTGGATGCATTTGCAGTACTGGCAGCGCGGCCTCTGGTAGTCGTACTAGAGGACAAAGCTTGTCGCTCGACTGGGTTCACTCCGCTGCTCGTCGCGGCCCGCGTGCGATTGGCGGCGCTGGTGCCAGCAGCGGCAGCTACTGCGCCAGCGCCGGCGGCGGCTCCGCTACGTGTGGTTTGGAAACTCGCCAGCAACCGGCTCAGCGGGTCTGATGCACCCAATAAGCCACCTGCCCCAGCAACGCCGGAAAGTCCGCTAGCCAGGCTACCCAACGCGCCACCGGGATTCTCCAGCAAATTCAGTAGATCACTTTCCTCCTCGATCGCTTCAATGGCAGCGCCACCGCGTCCCAACTGACGAATGACAATATCACCGGAACGTCTCCGCCCTTGTGAACCACCCTCAGTGCGTAGCTGCCGGGCAAGTCGTAGCAAGGAACGAGTTCGGTCGGCTGCGGCAGCGGCAGCAGTAGAAGCCGCGATCGGAATACTGCTAGTCAAATGGCTAGGCATAGCTATCATCTTTACAGCCCACCCTTTCTTGCCTGCACGTTCCAGCAAGATGTTAGTGCTTATGCTGGGTGGGTCTTGCTCGTGTCCTTGGAAGGCCCGCCGTAACCCAGGGCTTGACAAAAACGATCTCGGCCCTGCGCTTTCATGCTGCTGGTCCTTCGATGTTGTCTTTGTCAGATGGACAGCTGTACGCAGCCTCTCCCGCAAACCTTCTCGCAAGTCTTCGTGTAGCCTGGTGGCGGTCCGCAACATGACGTCTGCACGATCTTTTTCATCGTCGCTGGTGATTGCCACAGCGTTGGAAGCCACCCCAGCGACGAGATCAAACGCGAAACTCCCAGCCGAACAAAATCCGCACTCCACGCATAGCTGCCAAGGTCAATAAAAGAAATAAAAGAAGGTTTAATTGAGCTATTCAGCATGCCATTCATTCCAATTCAAAATTCCTACTTACAAAGGATTGCAGCTGATCGTAGTTGATATGCCGGCACTTCCGGCACTGAAACGCTACCTCGCCACAGTTACCGCAAACACCGTGAGCATTGTTTACAACTCTTGTGCACCGAGGACAATGGACCAACAAAGTGCCATCGGCAGCCTTGGAACCGCCTGGTCTTTCATAAAATTCGGTATATTCAAGCTTCAAATTTGCGGCAATCACGGGCTTGGGAAGAACAACTGAAGCCCGACTGGCCCCGCGAGTCAAATTCAATGAAGCGCATCTTTGCCATTTCCTAGAGTAAGCATCGGTCTTGAGGACTTGCACATCGCTCACTGGCCGAGGAGTGAAATAGACTGTGATTGTTTTGACAAATCTGCCACGAGGGTCGTTTACGGTGACATGTATCTCCGATAACGCCAATCGATACTTCAGCTGACGGTAGGAACTAAATGAATCGTTTGTTGTCGTCTCTTTGCTGCTGTCAAGACGCCCACGAGTGAATGGGCTCACTTGTGAAGGAATCCACTCCCTTTTGGCTGCACTATGAGGAGCCAAAGTTTGCGTCGACGCTGTATTCCCTGCAGCCGGCACAACATTTGAGGAACGAACAGAAGAGCTACTGGCTCTTCCACGTGTGGCGCTTGCTACATCTGTCGTTTTGCTGGATGAGGTGGACTCTTTGGAAGCGTTTGTTGTGTTGATCCAATGACAATGAACACAATTAGAAAGATCAAAACGCCTTCTGGACATTCCTGAGTTCGATTCTAGGCAAACCCACTCGCCGTTAGCTCGGTCATGCTTGATCGCTTGAAATTGTTGTTTAAAATAATGAAGGACGATGGCAGCATACTCCTTCACTTCCATAGCAAACATCGACGAATAGCGGAGCTGGGCTTGAAGTGCGTTCAGCATTTCAACTCCATTCTTACCCAAAAAACCCGCATCGCAAAGTGGGTCGGCCAAAAGCTGCCCAACGAGGGCGCCAGTGTCTGCTGGGTTCATGGTCTTCATCAATTTCGATGCAATGGACGTTGCAATTCTGCGCAATTCTGCAGTTCTCCCATGGTAGGCAAATTGCATAACAAAGGCATAAACATCTCCGACGCTGCATTTTCGTTGTCCGCGAAGCAGAATCTCCTCTGGCGATTTCCTCTCTGTCGTAAGCCAGCTCAAAGAGCCCTTTGCATCCCCGTCTGCGGCCCCTTCTTCTTCGCTGCTGGTGTCTTTGGCGAACTTAGTGTTGCTCTTTTTGGAATCAAGAAGGGCAAGATCCACAAGTCTCAACGCCTTCAGCTGGTTTGGCCCGGACACGACACAGGAGATCCAAAGCAATGCGATTATTGGGGCTGGTGATTCAAACTCTCCAAGAAGACTATCTTCTGACAATGGCGCGTTCCCTTTGTACGACTGAGGCAGTGCCACTAATCCACAAAAACGCCTCCAGTTTTCGGTCCTGCTTTTTGCTATGTTGCAGAGGTCGTCTAGGATATCGCATGTTGTGGCATCACACTGAGAGTAACAGTCTTCCGATATCAGCATCTCGGCACCAATCAAGTCTCCTGCCTTGAGCTCCGCCCAGCCAATCAAAGTGTCGCTACTCCAGTTCGGGCCGCTTTGCCGTGCCTTTTCTTTCATGAGCAGAGCGTTTTTCAAAAGCCCCTGGGTGTTCTTGAGAAGCATTTTGAGTTGGAAGCCCAAAACATAATGATCTCGAACAGCATGATAAAGGGACTTTTTCCCTCCGCAGAGCTGCTTCAGGACGCGTTTCGCCAGTGTTCGCACGCTGGCTGATTTCGAAGAAGAGGAGCCAATAATCTCGCAAAGGATTCCGAACCAGCGATCTATACCTTCCGTTTCATGATTTGCAATCAATGCAAGAAGCTTAAGAGCGGCCTCGATTAGCTCAATGTCGCCATCGGCATAAAACGAGCCCGCGATCGAAGCGATGCTTGGTTGTGACGCTGCATCCGTGGACTGGATAACTTTGTCGGCTGAAAAATCTTGAAGCTTTTCGCGGCTGCAGAAGACACCGTCGGAAAAGTCAACCATGGCCTTTTTGTTATCGTGTAAAGCGAGTTTTTGGAACTCTTCGTTTCCATCTGCCGCTGCTAGAGCCAAGCGCGAAGAGGCACTTGAGCGCCATCCATCAAGAATACCTTCGAGCAGGCTACAGAGTTGAAGGTGAAGCATCTCAGTCGCTCCTGCGTTCGCGGATGAGCTGAATAATCGCCAAAGTGCAGCGGCAAGCTCCTTATCGTTTTTTGATTTGACCCTTCTTGGCTTTGTCGCGGCATTCTGCCCAGTGGGATCAGCCCACTGAAAAAACTTGCATCTAAGATGTCTTTCCATACCGCAAACGTAAAAGCGGCGGTCCTTGTGTTCCCCTCGAGCACATTTTTCTCTTAACGCTGGCACCCTGTGGACGGCGCAAGCAATTTGTTTTAAATCCGGCCTTACCGCAGCACCTCGGGAGTCAATCTTCTTGGCCTGGTCCTCAACTTCTGGAATGAGCAGGTATGCAAGAGCTCGCAAGCACATGATCAGAGTGAGCCGCCCGGTACGTTGGAAATCTGTGCTTGATTTGCTGGCGGCGACAATCAGGCGTGAAGTTCCAATAGAAATTTCAGCCGCCAACTTCTTCGCGCGAGAAAGACCAGCTTTTTCGCTGGAGTGATGTACAAGATCTGTCAACAAAGCAAGCATCAAACCGAGGCGCGGCTCCCCAGGATGCCCTACTAAGGCATTTGACAGTAAGTCGACAACACTCGAGAAAATACTGTCCACGAAGTCTTCCAGTGACTGGTCTACCTTTTGGGAAGACTGGATAGTCTCGTCGTCATTGGCGCTGCCAAGGCTCAATCGCAGTGCCCTCTGCAGCTCGTCGTTCTCGTCCCCGGCATCTTCCATTTGAGAATTACGATCACCCTGGACGTCGGCGACTTCTGTGACATCTGCCTTCACGATCGGAACGGGTTGCATGGCTTTGATCAAAGCGCAAGTCAAATCCAGCTCTTTGCCTTTGATAATCACTTTCGTACTCTGGTCGAAGTTCTTTTTTTCAGAAAAGGCAAAACCGAGCTCAAAACACTGTTTACACAAGTCAATGTCGTGGTCGTCTTCGAGAAGAGTGAAACGAACATCAGTGATGGGGACTACAGCACAGACAAGCAAATGTGACAAATTCAGAAAGCAAAGTGAGAAGGGAGCGAAAGAATAAAGAACGGCCAGCAACTCTTGCAAGGCTGACCTTTTTCACAGTTGTCGCACTGATAACAGACGACTCTAGCAGTATGCAAGGCCGCGAATAAGTCGTTCGTGCTCTCGCCACGTGACTGGTCTGAAGAACCATAGAGCCTGCAAAAACAAGAAATCGCATGACAAGATCTCTCAACAACTGCCAGGTTGTTGGACTCCAGTAATTTTCGAACAATAACAAAGCTGGCAAGATTCTCGCCCTGGTTCATGGATGTGTTGTCGGCGATTGCACTTTCGGCGAGAGCTACTTCCACAAAAAGCTCACAGAGATCTTCACAAGGAAGCTCCCTTCTGATTCCCTCCCTAATAAGTTTGCTGGGAGATGAATGCAACCAAAAAAGTTGAGTGGGCATCGGGGGAGTTGATCATGTATCGGTTCGCGTCCAATCCTCCTTCCTCCACTTACCTCGAATCGACGGCGATGGAACCTGAAGAAATCTTGTTCTCGGCGATAACATCGGAAGCTCGCAGATAGTTGATGGGGCGTCGGCGAGCGATGTGGGCAGCTGCTCTCAGGCAGCTGCGAAGAAGTGCCCTGACAGTAAACCACCCATTTTCGAAGCTGGATGAGTCGGGCATAGCTTCCTCGGTGGCCCTTGTTGTTTCCAGCAATACTTGGCATTTGCTCAACAACAAAGAACAGCCCTGTAGTGCTCCTTCGTCTCGTATGGAATTACGGGCCTGGGGGCTAGGGTATAGTCTGCATAGAAGTTTATCGACGCAGTCGCGGACAACAACGTTGCGGTTGACAGCCGTATGTTGCACCATGCGTTTGAGAAGGTCGCTTTCTGTTTTGGGTAAAGACTTTGCTGTGCCAAGGATATCGCATAGAGATTCCAACGACCGTGATGTAAGGATGATTGAATGTGGGCCTGCGCTGTCTACCAATGTCTCGTCTCTCCCAGAAGGCGCGGACTTCGTCGTATCCTGTAACTTCTTCGGCAACCAAGAGTCAATTTCAGGCTTGTCTACAGCGTAAACTTCGAACGCATCCAATATTGAGTTGCTGGAAGAATCAAAAGCCTGGGATACCGTTATAGCTAAAACTCCTGATACGAGCGGAGAATTAGCAAGAATTAGCATGCTAGAAAGAAAATTACAATCCCGTGAAGCAATGAGCGCAACAACGTACCCGTTCTCATTGTCAGAGCGATCTCTTCGTCTGTAAATGATATCGAATACCACTTCTTGGTTCCAGCGGTTATGTCCACAGGCCTTCCCTGCACAAACACTTTTTTGGGAATACACTCTGTCGACGCCGAACCGACCAAAAACCGAACGGCAGCAAAAACAAGGCTACTCGACTTTGTCCCTTTGGACGAGCCCGCGTGACCTGTCTCCGTGCCCCCTTTCAGGGCTACAGTCATAGTAAAACCATCGCGTCGTGGACTTGCCAAGAACACGCTGTTGTCACGAGTAAGCTTTCTTCTTATTTCCTTTGAATCACTTCGAAGCGAAAGCAACAACAACAACAACCACAACTGTTAGAGAGAGAAATTTGGCAGTTCAATTAAACGGACATGCTGCACTGTTTTAGCCTACCTCCCGAGACCGTCGCCGCCGTAAATAACTTCATCAACCGAGTCTTCTGAGAGATTTTGGAGGCGCTCAAATATCGTAATGGGGTAGTTCGACAGTATAGCTCGATCCGACATGAAGGGCTTCGCGACTTCGGTCTTTACGTTGGGCTTGTTAGCAATTAATTTCGCAGGGTCAGCAGGTTCGTCAGCGTTCGAGCAGATAGGGTCCTCTTTTGGTTCGGACAAAGAGAGGCCACTCTCCTCGCCGTACAGCAGCATGCATCCATTCGAAGTGACCGCGCATAGAAAAGCTTTCTCAGCAAACGCAAAAGACACAGCTCCAACATCACTCCGGACCGGCAATGAGAATGCGCAGGCGCCCTCAAATGACGAGTAGAGACTGAGACCACACCCAAGCGAGTCTGACCATGTCACTTCCTTTACCTTCACAGCGGCGTCGTTAAACTCAATGACCAGCATCTTGGGTTGAGTGGTTCTCCAAGAACGGCCGACACAAGCGACGCGGAAGTATTGGCTCCCATCAGCATACCGCGCTTGCCCCAATTCCGTCCAGTTCGTGTAGGGTCCACCTATGCTGTATGCCGTCATCGGGCTGGCCCCCAGCATTTCAGGAGAGATGACATGAGGCAAGAACTCAAAGCTGCCAGTAATCTTCCCAGTGATCCCGATCGTGAGAGCCAACACGCAAGAGTTCGAGCACTTGTACAAAAGAAGATTGGATTGGGCCAAGTAAGCAAGGCACGATCCGTCGCCAAGGGTAAGAGAGTGAGAATCCTGACCCTCTACGACAGCAGCTGACTGAAAGCTTCGTGCTCCTGCAAGAGGTAAGTTAATGGCTTCACTTGCTTCAAATTGGGCCCCAGCTCGAGCAGAAAGTTTTCCATCTCGGTCGTTTTCCAAGTCAACACAGTGAAGCCTGCCGTTTTCTAGCATCAGATAAAGACTTGCTGCAGTCTCAGGCGCCAAGACAGATGCAGATGTGGTATTTAACGACAGAGTCTGCCTTAACGAATGGTTAGGCACAGCAGCAACTTGAACAGGAATTAGGAATGACAAAGTGCATTTGTTAGATGACGACCACTCATCCTGTAGGCAAAATTTCAGCACATATTCGACACTCACTGTCTCTTAGACTCGAATCCAGGGCCAGCGCAAAACTGATCACAGGAACTGCGCGATTGTCTTTGTCTGCTCTAGCGATGTCAAAAATCGAAACAAATCTTCCGCATCCAACAGCAACGCAGGTTTGTGAACCCGGAATCCATGTACATTTGACAACATAATCAGTCTCACACTCTGACGGATCAAGTTCAAGCGACAGAGCGATCTGTCGGTCGACGCCGTCGTGACTATCTTTTAGAAGAGCAACAAAAGATTCAGAGGTACCCCAAACTAACAGGTGTCGATCATTTCCCGGACACAGCTCCATCCCCACCACGTTACACCTGACGGTAGTAGATCCAAGAATGCAGACAGACAAACGCGTCAGCGGAAGGTCAGTTGTTTCTTTCAGGTGCCTCACATTGACGCATGATGCGGCGCTAAGGAACAGAAGAGAACAGGGCTCTGCCATAACCAGGCGCCCCCGGTTATCAGCAACAATTGCTGCCCGATTCAGCTCATTCTTAGACCTCTTTAACCTCTCGCTAGTGGTCCCAGAAAATTTCACTTGAAAAGAGTTGGCTTTTGCCGCCCTGATTGGAGCCAGACCCACTTCTTTGAGAGGCTCCAAGTTCAAAGGTTTTCCGATTCTCCGTGGAAGCGACTGCCTGAGGACGTCATATTCAATTGGGTCGTATTCATCCAGCAAAACCTCTTCTAGCGAGGAGCTGTCAGAGGTGCTTTGACTCCATGCGTCAAATTTTTTTCGGAGAATTTGAAACAAGCTCTCAAGCCAACCCTTGTCGCTGGCTTCTTTGACCAATTTGTCTAGGGACACCTGCGCTTGTTTTGGAAACGAGGCCTTTGCGATTTGGATGTATAAAGTCTCCGATTCATAATTCTCTCCCTTTGGCGGTTTCCCTCTGCTTCTATCGGTCTGCGTTACCTTGTTCTCTTCTTGTTCGACACCCCAACCTTCGTCTATGTACAGCGCCCGCACTTTTTCACTAGATAAGGTTGACAGACACTTGCAGGAAACCCTAGTCCGATCACTCTCTCCACCGTCCTCTGCTCCGCAATCACAAAAGAAGGAGCTATATCGCGAGTATGAAACGTCGTGGCCTTGGTGGCAGACTAGAGCGCACAGCGTACAGCAGCCTTTGTCCCTATTCAACAGTAGCCCACAAAGAAAATGGTTAGAGCACAGGTAGCGGGTAGAACAGCGGGGTGTGAGTTTATAAGGCGACTTACCAGGTGAGCCCGCAGGTGTAGCAATTATACCAGTGCTGGCCATGAAAGCCACTTTTGAGGGCGTAAGAGCACGCCAGAGGTAAATCTTGCGATGTGGTTTTGCCTCTGCTCGTCTGGGGCTGCGCATCGGACTGGACAGCGTCCCCTCTTACTAAAGAGCCCTTAGCAGGCGCATTCCCGGGCAAGTTCGTATCGGGCGGGCACTCGAGATCGCCCTTTTTATCAACAAGTGCCGCTCTCAATCCTTGAAGGAAGCGGAAGAATTTCGCAACTGACTCAAGATTGCCTCCATCCGACGCCACTTCCTTCAGAAGAACTTCTCCCACAGCTATCAAGTTATTGTCACAGCACCCAAATAAAAGTAGAAGATCTAGGATGCTATCCGTCCCTGATTTAGCTGTCAACCATTGATGCGCGCATGAGGTGAGGATTTTCACAACGTGGTTTACCCTTGTGAAAAAGGGTTGTTCACGGGATTGAGCGAGAACAAGGTACCCTAACAAAAGGCAGGCCTCTGTCCTGAAAGTGTCGTCGCTTGACTCGACCGATGGCTTGGTAATTTCGGATAAAAATGTTTTGAGAGTCTCATCGCTAATCGAATTGAAGACTGTCACCAGCGTACTAATAACGAAAAATTTGCTCGCGGCATCTTCTTTGATCATGTCATATTCTGCAAAAGAGAGGCGGCGGAGGATCATGGACATGCAACCTCTTGATCTCATGTCGGCAAGAGCATTCTCATTGCATACCAATGATGCCATCGCGACGATAGGCTGTTCATGTGACCCTCCCCAGCGCCACGTTGACTCGTGCGGCGAAAATGTGTCCTTGTCGTGCCCCTTATTATCAAGAAGAGCTAGCATTGATCCAATTTCAACGCCATTTTCTGCAACAGTGTCGATTTTCAATGCCTTCGTGTCGCGAAGTAAATTCATGAGACGACCGAAGGAATTCGCATTGTTGGTTGGATCCAAGTCCCGCCCCCAAAACTCCACAATCGCAGTCGCCCTTTTTATCAGTAAACGCGAACGTGACGGTTCTGAGAAATCGACCATTTCATCATCTGACATTTTCCCACTAGAATCGTGCAATTCGGAAATGATAGTGAGTGCGAATCGAGAAGATTCGAAGCCCCGAAGATCCTCAAATGATCTTCCGTCAATGAGCAGGTTTGATGCTACAGCATGGCAAGATGTACTGCTCAGCGAGTCGCCTGCGCTTTGGGCGCTGAATCGTGCAAGGAGTGATAAAGTCTCCGAAAGCATGTCCCGTAGTTGCTTCGACGCAGTCATGCTCACAGGGAGCCGCTCGACCACCCTAAAGTGTTCGAAACAGTCCCCTACCTTGGTTATTTCTTCCTCTTCAACGGAAGCCAGAGCGTGTGCCTTTCTTCCTCCTCTAGCCATTCCAAACCGCAAAAGTGCCGCCGCTGGCATGAGAGTGCTTACAGCAACCTCGCAAACGCCAAGCCAGTTCTCCGCGTTGATCAGAGCCTCCCGAATTTCCTCCTCATCGGCAGATTCAGGAGCAGCATTTGCAGAATCACGACATGACGATGCTAGCGTGCTGCCAAGAAGAACTATAAAAACCAACATAGATTCGGTTTAAGTAACCGCGCTGCGAAACAAAGTAAAAATCGAGAAAGCCCGACTTCAGACACTTACCTTCCCACTGTCGATCCGTGCGCAATTCCGGTAACGAGCAAGAGGAATCAACAGCCCCGCATAGCCAGGCACTTTGTGTTCCCTTGTTTGCCTCTGGAAAAAGAAACAAAGTAGAAGTGAGCCAAAGCTGTTTTCCAATCCGTTGCTCTCTCTGTAATACATGCGATACAATGAAGATGCAATCCAATCCAATGCAGCTGAAATTGAAATACTCGGAAACTCTCACCTTGGAAACGCCCTGGAATTCTTTGTGCTGAATTCAGACACCAAGCCGTTTTAGCCTCTTCCAGGTTTTCAGATGCGCGGCAAGAGGTATAAAATTCCAACGAAGAGGACGCGCATTCTCCGAGAGAAGCAAGAAATTCCTTCTTTAGGACATCGTAATCCTCGTTGGGGTCGTACAAGGATGTGCTAGGATCCAATCCTGTAGAATCATATCGAGTAAGCAAAACCAGGATTTTTCTAGCAAGTAGCGAATGGGCCTTGTCGACTTTTCCTTTCTTCGCTTTGCCAAGCAAGTCGATGGCCCTTTGCAGGTTACGCTTGTGCCTAGCAAAGCTAGTAGCAAGTAGTTTTGTTAGACCCCTGACTGCCGTGCGCCCAACGTCGAGTGCCTCACTAGAAGCTACACCGAATTGAAGGAGGCACTTTTCGTCTAGCCAATCAGGATGAGTCGGAGCAGCGCCGAATTCCGTACAAGCGTTCCGCAGCCGTTCCCGTAACTTCGAATCTGGGTCATCTTCGTCACTGTCGGATTCAACAGAATCCAAGTCAGAGGTATGCTCCCGTTCGCTGTCCGATGAGTAGCCACGCTGGCGCTTTCCTTGTTCCAAAACGCGGTTCTCGGAAAATGCATCATTACTAGGCTTCGTGTGTGATGCCACGCCGAAGGACATATAGATCGCCGCTGCTTCCAGGCTTGAAAACAATGACGGCATCGATTCATCGCAGTCCAAAAGTGCCAACAGCAATTTCTCGCCAGTAGCCACCACAGATTTCAGGTTCTTTTTAATTTGTGGTGAGGACTGGGCAGTTTTCTCCTTAGATTGTGCAAGTTTCAAGGCTAAGGGCAGGGTGACTGGTT
>Ga0163144_10017599_pt1 | contig 14551 bp, 15 predicted proteins | sample OliLak19BULKMAT1_FD_123175 | JGI IMG/M metagenome (GOLD analysis project Ga0163144, IMG submission 123175) | Freshwater microbial mat bacterial communities from Lake Vanda, McMurdo Dry Valleys, Antarctica - Oligotrophic Lake LV.19.BULKMAT1 | ecosystem: Environmental > Aquatic > Freshwater >... | reverse complement strand
CGCCGCCGCGGCAAAGCGCGCCGTCACGGCGCAGCTTTGTGCCGAGACTCAGCGGCGGGGCACCGTTGCAGGCCGAGCGTCCTGAAGCGTGCCGAGTCGCGCCATCGGAGTGGTGGCACGGCTCGAAGGTGGGGTTCGGAGGCGAGCAGGACCTGCCGCACCCAATTGTTTCACCTACGCGCCCAGTGCAGACCATCGACGCCCGAGAGCAAGTCTGCAGCACGCTCAATGAAGGTCACAAGCGTGCTCGTGGCGAGCGGGATGCTGCGCTCAGCGAGATCGCGGCGGATGCGGTCGAGCGGCGTGAGCAGCCAGAATTTCTGGTAGACGAGCCAAGCGAGCCACTCGCAAGTGATCTTGGAACGCTCGTAGGGAGCGGGCAGCGAGCGGAGCGTGGTGCGCTCGCCGCACGCGCGACAGCGGCAGGTATAGCGCCGCACGACGCGGCGGCGCTGGTGCTCTTTGACGACGTGGAGCTTTTCTTCGAGGAGCTCGTCGGCAACGTCCAAGGCGGCACCGCCGCACGACGAACAGGCGTCGGGGCGCAGCTCGTGCTCCTCGGCTTCGAGGTGGCTGGGGAGCGGCTTGCGACCAGTGGGCTTCGCCTTCTTCTTCGACGGAGGCTCCGCCGGAGGCTTCTGGGGCGCCTGCGGGCGCGCCTCGAAGGCACGTTGCTCTTCGCCCTCGACCACCGGCGGCGGCGCGGGTGGCGCCGCTGCGACCACCGCGCCGGCCTTGCGCTGCTTGCGCTGCGCTACGGCGAGCAGCTCGGCGACGCGATCGTTGAGGCGCGCGAGCTGCTCGATGAGCTGCGTGACTTGGTCACGCAGCGCGACATTCTCTCGTCGCAGCGCTTCCAGCTCGTCCACAGACGAGTACAGATCACACTTGGGGATCTGTGTCGATCGTCTTGATCATTCTCTCGATACGAGGTCGCCGGTACCAGCCGCGCCGCGCGGCGGTGAAGTCGATGCCTGCCAGGAGCGACGCGAACGTCGACCCATCAATGGCGATCTGCGGCTTGTCGCCGTCGAGCGGCGGCAGCTGAAAACTGCCGGCTCCGAGCCGTTTTGCAAGCAGGCACCAGCCCGAGCCATCGAACCACAGGGCCTTGGCCAGCCGCCTGCGCCTGTTGAGAAAGAGGTAGAGGTGCCCGTCGACGGGGTCGAGGCCGATGCGGCGCACAGCTCCGGCGATGGCGTCGAACGAGCCACGCATGTCGAGCGGCGCAACCGCCACGAACACGCGCACTGTCGGAGGCAGGCTCAGCATGACCGCAGAGCCTCGAGTACCCGGCGCAGCGTCGCGACCGCGACATCATCGCCGAATTCGACCCGAGCACCATCGATCACCAGGACGTAGCGGGCAGCGCCCACTCGCTGGGTAACGCGCGAAGCGGTGGGGACGCGCTCGACCAGCGCGTGCGCCGCAGGCACCGCCTGCCGCCTGCGCGCCTTCCGCCGTCGAACTGGCGCCTGCGTGCCACGCCGCGCGATATTCATCTGCCAGGCGTGCAGCGACCGTCCGTCGACGTGCGCCCGCGCCCACTCGCCCGCGCTCAGGCCGCTCCGCTCGGCCGCACGCAGCAACCGAACCGCTTCGCGCTCGTCTTCGATCTTCCGTCCAACTGACAATCGCAACCTCCGTGTTGCGATCGAGCCTGAATCCTGCCTCCCCGAAAATCATCCCGCCTTGGCTGATGGGTCACCCAGTTGCGTTCAGCGTCGCGGTCATCTCACTCACTAGGGAGGGCAAGCTTTGGGTCGGGCCACCTATTGGGGAGGCCGCGAGCGCCAAGCGAAAGGGTTTGGCCGTCGTGGCTCTCCTGCTGGCGCCCGCCTGGCTCGCCCTCTCTTACTCGAGCATTCCTTCCCTGAGCACCGTCAACTGCGGGGGGATTCGCTGGCTTCTGCGGTTTCTAAAGCGAAACGGGAATGAAACGACCGCAAAGCGGTGGAGTCAGCTCGACTACGAGGCAGACCTCCGGAAGGTGGAGCACAGCGGAGTGAATTTCCTCGGACCAAACGTATACACGCCGTAGCCGCCGCCCTACCTCCGCACCTCCCGATCCAAAATCCGCCCCTGAATCGCCTCCGCCACGTGCGCTGCGCGCACGCGCTCTTCGCCTTCGAGATCTGCAATCGTGCGCGCGACGCGCAGCACCTTGTTGAAGGCTCGGGCTGAGAGCCCGAGGCGGTTGACGGCGGCTTCGATGAGACGGCGGCTTTCGGCGTCGAGGCCGACTACCTTTTCGAGATCGGCGTGGGGCAGAGTGGCGTTGAGGTAGCCGTGCAGTTCGAGGCGCTTGGCGCGTGCGTTTTGGCATTCTCGCGCGCGGATCACGCGCTCGCGCACGGCGGCGGAGGTTTCGCCGCCAGCCTTGCGTACGAGCGCTGAGACTTCGACGGGCGGGACGGTGACGTGCATGTCGATACGGTCGAGGAATGGTCCAGAGAGGCGCGAGCGGTAGCGCTCCCGAGCGGCCTCCGAGCAGCGGCAGGGCAGGCGCGGGTGGCCGTAGTGGCCGCACGGGCAAGGATTTACGGCTGCCACGACCAGGGGCCGGGCGGGGAACCAGGCGCGGGCGCGAGCGCGAGCGATGCAAACTTTGCCGTCTTCCAGCGGCTGCCGCAGGGCTTCGACGGCGGCGCGGCGGAACTCCGCTAGCTCATCTAGGAACAGCACCCCGTGATGCGCGAGGCTGACCTCGCCTGGTCGCGGGACGTCGCCGCCGCCGACCAAGCCGGCTTCGCTCACTGAGTGATGAGGAGCTCGAAAGGGCCTTTGCGTGACAATGCCACTGTCGAGCGGCAAGGTGCCCGCCACCGAGTGAATTGCGGTGCACTCGATGGCTTCTTCGAACTCGAGCGGCGGCATGATGGTGGGCAGGAGGCGCGCGAGCAGGGTTTTGCCGCTGCCGGGAGGGCCAACGAAGAGCAGGTTGTGGCCGCCGGCTGCGGCGACCTCGAGTGAGCGGCGGGCGCTGCCTTGGCCGCGCACTTCCGAGAGGTCGCCGTTCGCTTCCGACAGTGTGGGGACGAAGCTGGTGCGGGGTACTTGGGGTAGCTGCCGCTTTCCTTGCAGATGCTGGACGACGTCAGACAGCGTTTCGGCGGAGAGGACCCGCACCCCGCGTGCCAGGCCAGCTTCGGCTGAGCTTTCGCGGGGCACAATCGCGGTGTGGATACCGCGCCGCTCCGCACCATCCAAACGCGGGAGGATGCCGGTGACGGGGCGCAGTGAACCGTCTAGAGACAGCTCTCCGACCAAGAGCACGTGCTGAAGGGATTTCGGGTCCAGCAGGTCGATTGCGGCCAATACTGCGGCGGCTATGGCAACGTCTAACGCCGCTCCACTCTTTCTCAAATCCGCGGGCGCCAGGTTGACGGTGATGGCGTACTCGTCGAGCAGGACGCCAAGCCTTGCGAGCGAGCTAGCTACTCGAACGCGAGCCTCGCGCACGGCAGCTTCGGCTAGGCCTACCATCTGGAAAAACGCTGGCCCGCGCGTGCAACAGACCTCTACCCGTATGGCGTGCGCTTCAAGCCCGAGCAGGACCGAGGCTTCTGCGCTGGCAATGCCGGTGGGCGCTCCCGCGATGACTTGAGCGGCCGATGATCCCATCATGGAGGGCTCCTGTGTGCGCGTGGCGTGCCAAGGGCGGGAGCGGCGGTAATTGGCGAGTGTTGGGAGCCTTGGAACTGGCCGCCAGCGGCGGGGCGGCGGCCGGCGGGCACTCAGGTTCGTCAGGTTCGCCGGGTTTCCTCAGCTCGGAGTCCCTCGGGCGCAGTGTCTTGCGAAGGGGGTTGCCGTGCTGCGCTTCCTGAGCAAAAAAGGGCCCATGCTTTCCCAGAATGCTGCCCGGAGCCTGCAGGCGTACGTGCCGAGCGACGCTCGCGAGCGCGGGTTTCAGGAACGCATGCTGGAACTTTTGGAGCGCGAGAAGCCTTTTTCCCGAGAGCACTTCGAGCCGGGGCATTTTACGGCGAGCGCGTTCGTGCTCTCCCCAGAGCAAGATGCCGTGCTGCTAATCCTTCACAAGAAGCTGCAGATTTGGGTGCAGCCGGGCGGGCACGTGGAAGCCGACGACATCAGCCTGGTAGCAGCCGCGCGTCGTGAAATCGGGGAAGAGCTGGGCATTCTTCTGCCCGCCGGCCTCGACGTGCCGATTTTCGACATCGACATTCACCCCATTTCAGCGCGGAAAACCGATCCCGCCCATGAGCATTTCGACGTGCGCTTTCGGTTCCAGTCTTCCACGCTCGCCTTTGTTCAGAACGAAGAGGTCGCGGAGGCGCGCTGGGTCGAGCTGCGCACGGTAGAGCGGGTGACAGAGGACGAGTCCGTGCTGCGCGCCATCCGCAAACTCCGTTAGCATTCCAGCGCCGTGACACCGAAACCGCGCGCTCGATTTTTTGCCACCGCTGCCAAGGGCACGGAGCCGCTATTGCGCGACGAGCTGCTGGAGCTCGGCCTGCCTCGAGTGCGGGCGGATCGCGGCGGGGTACACTTCGGCGCCACGCTTCGCGACGCCTACAACGCGTGCCTTTGGTCGCGCATCGCGCTGCGGGTGCTGGAGCCAGTTTCGGACTTCGCTTGTCCGAACGAGGATGCGCTGTATGCGGGCGTCGGGGCGATCGACTGGCAACGAGTGCTAGACGAAAAGCGTACGCTTTCGGTCCGGACCGCCTGCCGGTCGAGCCGGCTCACACACACTCAGTACATCGCTCAGCTCACCAAGGACGCGGTCGTCGATCAGCTTCGGGAGCGGCTTGGCGCGCGACCCAGCGTCGATCGCGACGCGCCGGACGTGCAGCTTTTCGTTCACCTGGTGAAGGATCGAGCCACCGTTTACCTCGACTACTCCGGTGACTCGCTTCACGAGCACGGCTTTCGGAAGCAACAAGGGGCGGCTCCGATCAAGGAAACGCTGGCTGCCGCGCTCGTTCGGTACTCCGGTTGGGACGGTACGACTCCGCTCTCGGATCCGATGTGCGGCTCTGGGACGTTGCTTCTAGAAGCGGGTTTGTGGGCCGCGCGGCGCGCGCCGGGCCTTTCTCGTGAGCGCTTCGGCTTCGAGCGCTGGGCGGACTTCGACGCGGCAGCAGCCAAGGCGCTCGCTGAGCTGCGCGAAGCGGCGCGCGACGCCGCACGCCCCTTGGCGGTATCGCTCTTTGGCTCCGATATGGATCCGAACGCTCTCGAAGCGGCGCGTGCCAACGCCGAAAGCGCCGGCCTGCGGCTCACGTTGCGGGCGGCCGCGCTGCGCGATGCCGTCCCGAGCGCAGACACGGGTGGGCTCGTTATCAATCCGCCCTACGGTGAGCGCTTGGCTCAAGGGCCCGGGCTTGCGCGGGACCTGGAAGGCGTGCTGCGACGCTTTGCAGATTACCAGCGCGCCCTGATCGTGCCCGGCGGTTTCGAGTTACCGCTCCGCGCGGATCGCTTCCTGCTCGTCTACAACGGCGCCCTGGAGTGTGAGCTCCGCCGCTACGACGCGCGTGCATCCTAGTCCCTACGGCTCTGCCGGGCCGCCGGGCGCCAGCGCCACATAGCCTGCCATGCGGGTCCCGAAGGCTGCGCGGCGTTCCACGTAAAGCCTAGCTGCTAGGGCTAACGCCTCCGCTTCTAGCTCGGCTCGTTGAAGCGGCACGTGCAGGCGAGCAGCCTCCAGGGCGGCGGCGCTGTCGGGCTCGGAGGGCAGGCCCGCCAGACTCATCTCGAGCAACATCAAGTCGTGATGCCGTCCCAGTGTTTCGCTCAGGCGCTGCGCTTCGCCGCGGCGTGCCGCCATGAGGTCCGGCCAGGCTTGCTCGACGAGCGCCAGGTGATGTTGGTGATGCTTGACCTGCCTGCGGAGGTCGTGAAACGCCTCCCCCGAAGCGTCTGCGCGCAGCCCGCGGAAGCGCTTGCGCCCTCTGCCGTAGGTGTCTGCCACGCCCTTCACTAGCTGCCGAACGTCGAGCTCCAGCCTGCGCTCCTCGACGCTGGATAGCAGAGTGACCAAGAGCTCGCGCGCTCGGCTCACGTTTTCAGCTTCGGGCGGAGCACCCGCGAAGAGCAGGCCGCGGACCTTGGCCAAGCCATCCAGGCTCACGTCGAGCGCGCGTCCCGACATGGAGTCCGCCAAGCGATCGAAGGATTCGCCCAGCGCTGCACGATCCCGAGCGCCCGCGAGAGCGTCTGCTGCACTGCGTAGTTGTGCCTTTCGCTGCTCGTGAGCCGCGTGGTTCAGGGAGGGCCTCACGGCTTCCAGCAGGGCGCGCAGCTTCTTGAGGTGCTTGCGGGCCTCGTGTACGGCGCGCGCGTCGGGCGTTTCGAGCTCAGCGTAGGCTTGCTCTAGCTCCTGACGTTCTACGCGAGAAACCTCTGCGGAGAGGTCGGCTGTCAGCGACAATGAGTAACCCATCGACCGCGAAAGTTAGCCTCATGCTGGCCTAGGCGCGAGCGGCCTTCGCCGCGACGGCTGCGACGGCCCAGGGCATGACGTTTTGTTGATGTTCGGTGAGGTGCTGAGCCATGGCTTCAGCGCGCGCGGAGTCGCTGGCTCGCAGCGAGGCGAAGTGAACCGCCAGCAGGCGCCCTTCCGTTGACAAGGTGTCGGCTGGGACTAGCGACCGCACGCAGTTGCCTTCGCGAGTGATGAGGCCGGCGTCCGAGAGTGCGCTGAGCACGCGCTCCAGACTGCGGCGACTGACACCGGCCCGGAGCGCCAGCGCCTCGGGAGTGGCCGGGCGATCCACAGACGCGAGCGCGAGTGCTTCGGCGACGGCTTCCAGGGCGGAGGGTTTGAGGCGTTGCTGCGCCAACATGGCTTGCACTAGGACAGCGTCGCCCGAATCCGCAATCATCAGGGCCGCGGCACCGGCGGGTAGCCACGCCAGGTCTTCGAAGCGCTGCTCCAGCGACAGCGGAGCTTGAAAGTGGATCAAGAAGTGAAGATCCGGCCGCGGCGGCGCGCTCGACAGTCCGAGCCCAACCTCCGCTGACCCCGCCAGCCCAGACGGGCAACCGTGTGGACTGACTGCGACCAGGACCAATCGCTCGCTGGGCGTTCCAAAGCGAGTCAGGGCCGCGGCGCGCTCTTCGGGCGCCATCCCCGCGTGGGTGCGCACGCAAGCAACGCCTCGCTGCGACAGCTCGGCAAAGACGCCGTCTGCCTCCTGCGGGGTCAGCGTGAGCACGATGCCGGGTGCCAAAAGCGCATCCACAGCCGCAAAAAGTGCGGTTTTTCGGGCCACCCCTCGCAGCCATTGAGCCCGCTCTACAAGCGCCGGCGCGCTGGCTACGACGACACCGCTCGGGCTCGCGCCGATGGAAGCCGCGACCGCCGCAACCACGCCCTCGGCAGTTTGGGTGCTGGTCGCCAGGACCGAAGCACCGAAGGCCTTGCACGACTCCTTCAGGCGGAGGTACGACGGTGACAGCTCGTGGGCTTCCGGCGAGCTGGCGTGGGCCGCCGCCACACCGAGTAGCGCGAGCGGGCTCTTTGCGATCACGCCACGCAGCTCCGGATCCAGCAACTGCGCAGGTTCCACGACCACCAGCAGTGAGCCGCCGCGCAAGAGTCGGCTCTTCGCGGAGCCCCGCGACCCCGGCTTGACGAACGCGCCGAAGCCCAACACCTCCAGACTGCTCGACGCGCGCGCCGCAGCGTAGAGCTCGGCGGCAAACGGTGACGCGACCAGCACGGGCCGAGCCGATAGGCTTGCCGCAGTCGCGAACAACCCGAGGTCACGTGCCCTTGGCGAGCTCGTGAGCAGCGTGCTCTTGCCTCCGACCGCCAGGGCCAGCACGCGACACTCTTCTGGGCGAAGCTCGAACCCGAGCTTGTGACCGGCGACTGCCACCTGCAGCGGGGAGAGCTTGAGCGGAGCCTGCTTCGGGGGTGAAGTAGAGGCTGAGCGGGGCGTTCGGGACGCCTTTGGCGGCGTCCTGGGCGCCGCTCGCGGTGGCGCAGGCTTGCGCGGCGATGCCGCGCGTTTCGCCTTTACTGAACGTTTGACAGCGCTGCGCGCTGCCGGAGCGCGTCCCGCTTTTGCGAGGGAACGTTTGGTAACTTTTGACGATTTTGCCATGCCATCGGCCTGCGCTGCGGCCCAAGGCCGGTAACCCGCTCTAGCGCTATCACTATTAGGAACAAAAGAACAGTGGACTCTAGGGCAGTAGTACTCTGCCGTTCAGCGTCGCCGTGTCCCTTCTTTTCGAAATCCTTCCGGCTCTCCAAGGTCAGGTGCCGTGGCTGTCGCTGGGCGCGCTGCCTACCCCGGTCGAGAATGCTCAGCGGGTCTTGCGGACGAGGGGCTCGGGCTCCGACCTTTGGATCAAGCGCGACGATTTGTCGTCGCCGGTTTACGGCGGGAACAAGCTCAGGATGCTCGAGCACCTCTTGGCGGGAGCGAAGCAGAGCGGCGCCGAGCGAGTTTACGCCACGGGCGCCAGGGGTTCGAACTTCGCTATCGCCACCGCGCTCCACGCGCCGCGCGTGGGATTGAAAGCGGGAGCGATCTCGTTCCCTCAACCGCTCACGCCGGAAGCCGAGCGGAGTCACCTAGCTTTGACGGGGCGTGCTCGGATGGTCGAGGTTGCGCACTGGTCGCTCCTGCCATTGGCGAGCGAGCGGGTACGCCGGCGCGCCGAGCAGGATGGCGAACGGGTCGTCGTCTTGTCGCAAGTTCGCGCCGGGCCCGAGAGCCTGCTCGGTTATTTGACGGCGGGCCTGGAGCTGGCGCAGCAAGTTCAGCGCGGAGAGTGTCCCGAGCCCACACGAATCGTGCTGCCGATCGGCTCCGCTGCCACGAGCGCTGGGATTCTGGCGGGAGTTTGGCTGGCGCGCCGCCTCGGCATTGGCTTTCAGAGCTCTCCACGGCTGGAGGCCGTGCGAGTTGCCGCATGGCCCCTGTCGAGACGGGCGCGGGTGATTTCCCTGGCAGTATCGCTGCTCGACCACGTCGCGTGCTTGACGGCGGAGCCGAGCTTTCGGGCGGGGCGGGCAGAGCTGGGCAATGCTTCGGTGATCACGAATCAGTTGGGCGCGGGCTACCCGTACGCTACGCCCGCGGCCACCGAAGCGCGCTTGCTGTTCGCGGAGGAAGGCTGGCCCATCCTCGACGACACCTACTCCGGCAAGGCGGCGGCGCACCTGCTAGAGAGCCTGCGCTCGCACAAGAATGCCGGGCCCGTGCTGTTTTGGTCAACGAAGTCGAGCGCGCCGTTGCCAGTACCTAGCTCGAGCGCGCCACTGCGTTAGCTGCGTGCTCTCATCACGCCGGACAGCGTTTGCATGAGCGCGCGGTCGACTCGATGATAGTAGGCCCGCAGCGCCGCAATCGCGCTCTCTTCGTCCGCGCGCTCGATCGCGCTGGCGACGTCCCGCAAGTGTTGCGGAAAGCTCGGCTCGAGCACCCACAGCGCCGGGAACCGATCGAGCAGCTCGCGGTAGGCGTCCAGGAACGGGTTGGCGATCCAGCGGACTGCCACGGAATGGCCAGCTTCGATCAGCGCGTCTAGCCAGCGTTGAAATCCATGGGCTATCACGACCGGGTCGCCATGGTCGAAGGCCGCGATCAGTAGATCGGTGATATCGCGGATGCGCGCCAAATCCTGCGGATCGGCGCGGTGCGAGGCCAGCTTGGTCGCGAACTCGAGCACCATCAGCCGCGCCGGCAAGATGTCCTCCAGCAGATGCGCGATTTCACCTAAGTCTGACGAGTTTTCCAGAAACGGAGGTAAGAGCTCCATCGTTCCGGTCTTGCGGAAATCAGCGACCGTGACGCCTTGACCGTGGCGCACGGTGACCAGCCGGGCATGCTCCAAGCGGCGGACGGCCTCGCGCAGCGTGTTTCGGTTGGTCTCGTACTTCTGAGCGAGCTCACGCTCTCCGGGGAGCCGCTCCCCGGAGGCGAACTTGCCGCTCAGGATCGCGCGGCGCAGGTCGAGGAACACGTTGGCGGCGATGTTGCCGGCCGCAGGGGCTCGCTCTTTCGGTTTGGGGGCGCTGCGAGGAAGGGTCATCGAACCCCGCCAGGCTACTTTGCCCGCTCGAAGTTCGCGAGCTGGACGCGAAGTGTGGCCAAAAGCTCGGGTGCCTCACGCGCCACGGCTGGCCGAGTGGTCTCTACCCATTCGGCCAACAGGACTTCGCCGGCGTCGTCGGTGGCCAGCCGCGGCCTGCCAGAGAGGGTGCGTCGAATGCGCGTTGCGACCAGTGCTGCGGGTAGATCGCGCCGCGTGGCGCCGCGATCGAGCAGCGCCGCTCGCAGGGCGGACAGGCGTTGCTCGTCGCCTGACACGGGAAAGCTGAGGGCTTCGCTCAGCGGCGTCACTAGCGCTGCTACGTAGGCGTCGCGCGCCGCCGCATCGCTGGCCATCTGCTCGTCCAGTAACATTTCGATGCCTACGTGGGCCACGGCTCGCGCGGGGCCGCGCGGTAGCCGCCGCAGCGTGAGCCAGGCGAAGGCGGCGCGTGACAAGTGCAGAAAGCTCGAAAGCTCGTGGAACGCCTGATCCGTGCGATGGTGAAATGCCACGCCGCGAGCGCACGTCGCGCCCCGGACGTCCGGACGGCTCAGGCGCAGCATGGTCACGAAGTCCGGCAGCATGGCGCCGGCGCAGAGCTCAGCGAGTGCGTCTGGCAAAAGCTCGGGCTCGTGACTGTGAAAGTGGCTGGCAGCGATGGCCGCGTGACCGAAGAAGTTCATTCAGTTCTCGGTTTTTCCCAGCCGAATACTGCCACGTGGGCCCCGGCCGGTACAGGCTCTCGCGCTCCGAAACCGGTGCTATGAAGCGATCTTCATGCCCAGCTTTTCGGCGGAGCTCATGCAGCGGGCAGCGCTTTCTCCACGGGTCGTTGGGCTCACCTTCGTCGCAAGTCAGCCGTTCAAGCGCTTGGCCGGACAGTACGTGGTGCTTTCGGCCGGCTCCGGGCCAACACATGCCTTTTCGATTGCCTCACCGTTCGAGCCCAATGCTCCGGGGCGTTTCGAGATCGCTGCCGCGCGCGCCACGACTGCGCAGGCATTGCTCGAGCTGCCGCTGGGAAGCGTGCTGGACGCAACAGGACCAGGCGGCAACCTCGTCTGGCAGGGCAACGCGCCTGCCTTGTTGATTGCCACAGGCACGGGTATTTCGCCGTTGCGTGCGTTGATCAAGGAGGAGCTGGCTCGTGCTACGGACTCGCCGCTGCTCCTGCTTTTCGGATCTCGGGATAGCTCGGAAGAGCTGTGGGGCGACGAGCTGCGCGAGCTTTCGCAGAAGCACGCCCGCTTCCGGTTCTGGCCGACGCACTCGCAGCCGCTGCCGGGGTACACCGGCAGCGAAGGCCACGTGCAAGCCCACTTAGCCGGTGCGGCTCAGGCGCTGGGTCCCGAGCTGCGCGCCTACGTCTGCGGACACACCCCGATGGTCCGCGACTGCACGGCAGCGTTGGTCGCCCAAGGCGTTCTGCCGGAGCACATTCACGGGGAGAGCTACTGAGGCTAGTGCCCGGGTCCCGCTTCCTCGTTCACCGCTGGGACTTGGCCGGGCGCGGCTGCTTCAGCGGCCGGCGGTGGAGCTGCTGGCGGAGGCTGGGTTGCAGGAGGAGGCTGGGGTTGGAGCACGGGGCTCGGCTCCGAAGGTGGTGTGGCCTGCGCTGGGCGATCCAGCGGCGGAGTAAAGCCACGCCTGGGCAGGTTGCTAGCCAGACGAGACGCCGCCCGGCCGCCCGCCTTGGCCACCGCAGAAGTGGACCCGAGCTGCTCGTCCGAGGTGTCGTCACCTGAGAAGTCCGCCGCCTGCACGACTCCGCTTGCGGCCTGTGTGCGTGAGAGCTGCAAGCCCAAGCGAGAGCCGGTGCCACTGCTCGACGCTCCGTCGCCAATGCGCTCCGGAATGGCCAGACACACGAACCCCACGAACGAGAAGGAGCCGAGCACGAGAGCGACGCAGGGCGCCCATCTCCAAGTCAGCACGTGAGAAATCCCAGTGGCCCGCATCCGTGTCGAAGCGTAGCCCCGCACAGCTTTTTTTTCTAGGCTTGCCAGCTCTGAGCTCAGCCGCCTGAGAAGGGATCCTCGGCGCCTGCCTCAGGAGGCGTCGCATCTAGCCGATTTTCCAGGTATCCGGGGGGCAGGCTGACCTTTTGTGTCCCGGACGATTTGCCACGGGGTACCCGCATGGCGAGCGCCGGGAACGGCTCCGCCTGGTTCAGATCCGCGAGAGTCAGTTCGAGCTCCAAAAGCGTGCTGACCTGCATGAGACGCGCGCGGAGCTCTGCAGTCCTTCGAAAACACTTCGTATACCAGGTGGCGTGACGGCGAAACGCGCGCATGGCCGGACGTTCTCCGAACCACGCCGCTAGGCCGCGAGCGTGGTCGAGCAGCACTTCGCGTACCTCGCCCAAGGTCGGCGGGTTTCGCGGTTCGCGCCCGGCGAAAACGTCTGCAAGGTCGCGAAAGAGCCAAGGTCTGCCCAGGCAGCCGCGCCCGACGATGACGCCGTCGCAGCCGGTGCTTCGCATCATGCGCAAGGCGTCTTGGGCCTCCCAGATGTCTCCATTCCCCAAGACCGGGATCGAGATGCGCGATTTCAAATCCGCGATCGATTCCCAGCGTGCTTCGCCGTCGTAAAGCTGCGCAGCAGTTCGCGCGTGGAGCCCGACCCAGCGGCACCCCGTCTGTTCTCCCACGCGACCCGCGTCGAGGTAGGTGATGCAATCTTCGTCAATGCCCAGCCGGAATTTGATGGTGACTGGCACGTCGCCAGCGGCGCGCACGGCGGCGCCCACGATGGCCTCCAGCAGCCGCGGTTTGGCTGGGATGGCGGAGCCTCCACCCTTGGAAGTCACCTTGCGCACCGGACAACCGAAGTTCATGTCGATGTGATCGACTCGCCCCTCGCCGACCAAACGCCGTACCGCCTCGCTGACGTAGTACGGGTCGATGCCGTAGAGCTGGAGGCTGCGAGGTGACTCGTCGGGCCCGAAGTCGGCCAGCTTCAGCGTTTTCGCGTTGCCGTCCACAAGTGGCCGCGCCGTGATCATCTCGCTCACGTACAGGCCGGCGCCGAACTTGCGACACAGCGCGCGAAACGGAAAGTTCGTGACGCCCGCCATGGGCGCCAAAACTACCGGCGGGTCAACCGTGATCGGCCCCAACGCGAGCGGGCGAAACTCGCCTGGCTGAGCGGGCGGGACGCTGCGGTTGAGGTCGCTCTTGTAGACGTCGTCCATCGCGGAGTCGGGCCCTTTAGCATGGGCCAGTCGTGCTGGAGCCAGATAGCGAGCTCAGCCGCCAGGCAGGCTCGTGCGCGGCAGTTTGTCCCTCCAGGGTTGCCAATCCTTTTGCGTATCTGGCGCGATGGCGTCGTCGCAGCGTGGTGGCGCCTTGAATCCCGAACGTTGCTTGCCCGCAATGGCGGGAGCCAGCCAAATGCGCTCATGCTGGTCGAGCGCAACGGCGCGCGTGAGACCTGGGGCCGCTTCGCTCGGCCACGCATAGGCGATGAAGCGGCGCTCGGCTAGCTCGTCGTCGATGGATTCGGAGGGCTGCGCGGTCAAGCCGCCCCCCAGTCGCGGCAGGCAGACGATCAACAAGTAGCCGCCCATTTCCGTAGCGGGACCCAGCGGCGTGCCCACCAGCTTCGGGTAGCTTTCGAGCAGCGGAGGAACGAGCGGCTTCCCGCCGCGTATCCCAAGCTCGCCTGTTAGCTCGCCCAGTAGAGCCGCCGAACCAATGCGGTCTCCATCGGGGTCGTGCTTGGCGTGCCGGCGCGCGCTGTCTTCTGCGAACAAGACCTCGCGGAGTCGGGAGACGGCTCGCTGCTCGGTGGCGCGATTGCCTCCCGCCACGATACCCGGCACCGCCTCGCCCACCAGAAACCGAAACAATCCCAGCGTGGAAAACCCCGCTGCAAGCAGCAAGAGCCAGCGCGCCTTCTGCAGTCCGCGATCAGCATCCCGTGGCAGCGAAGCCCACGCGATGAACGTACCGAGCGCGGCGAACAGCGAAAGCTTGGTAACGAAGATGGAAATCAGCGCGACTACGGCGGCGAGCAGCGCGCGAATCCACAAACGGCTACTTTGCACTAGCGCTTTTGGGGTGGCTTGGAGGGGAACCGGGCATCTTCGAGCGTTTCGCTCCGAACGCCGTCCACACCAAGCGAATACCCAATCAGAGGTCGAGTCAGTGGATCGGGCTTTTGCTTCAAAGGTGGAGTGTCGCTCGGTCGCGGGGGCGGCAGGCTAGCGGCCGAGACGGAGGCTGGGCGCGGGCTGAGCTGGGGCGAGCGCGGCGCTTGGCCCGCTGGCGGGGGACCAAAGCTCACTGGAGAAGAACGCGGAGCGCTGGCGGGCAGCGGCGGCACTGCAGGCGAGTGCGGTACCGAAGGCGGCAGCGGCGTACCGACACCGGGCTGAGTGCTGGTTCGGGCCGAGGGCGGACGCGAGCGTAGCGTTACATCGAGCTCACCCGCATCGAGCTCGAGGGCTGCCGCTGGCCGGAAGCTAGGAGGCCGGGCGACGCCCGGGGGTGGGGGAGTCGTGCTGATGGTTCGAGCCGAGCCGAGCTGTGCG
>Ga0163144_10017598_pt1 | contig 14553 bp, 15 predicted proteins | sample OliLak19BULKMAT1_FD_123175 | JGI IMG/M metagenome (GOLD analysis project Ga0163144, IMG submission 123175) | Freshwater microbial mat bacterial communities from Lake Vanda, McMurdo Dry Valleys, Antarctica - Oligotrophic Lake LV.19.BULKMAT1 | ecosystem: Environmental > Aquatic > Freshwater >... | reverse complement strand
CCGTTGTATTGGAATAGCAAAGTCTCCTTCACGGTCTCTACGTTCCGCCAAGAATCCTCCGCCTTATGGAGTTGGTCTCGGATGGGGAAAACGAAATTCGCATCCCATTGGCTGTGGAAGCCGGCGCCGCCCTCGACGATGCTTTTCGTTAACGCCGCGTTGCTCTTCAGATCCTCGGCAATGATGATTTTCCCGGGAAAAGTTTTCCGTATGTCCTCGTTGATCCACTGGACAAGGGACCAGCCATCCGGGATCTCGTTGGAGGGAGCCTCGTCCTCGCTGATATTGCGGATCAGCAAGGTGGCATCATAACGGAGCCCGTCCACACGGTATTCGGAAAGCCACATCATCGCATTGTCGTGGATGTAGCAGCGCACCTCATCGCGACCGTAATCAGGGCGGGTCGCGCCCCACGGGGTCTGCGCCCTCCAGTCATTGTAGAAATAGATGCCACCGCCATCGTTTTCCGACCAACCATCGAATTTCCAAAGATCCAGATCCGCCGAGCCGAAGTGATTGTAAACCACATCGAGGATCACAGCGAGGCCATGTTCGTGAGCCGCCTTGACGAGGCGCTTCAGCGCAAGCGGGCCGCCGTAACTGCTCTCCACGGCATAGGGGTGCGAGGGATTGTAACCCCAGGAGACATCACCGGGGAACTCGGCGAGAGGCATGACCTCGATGGCATTGATCCCCAATTCCGCGAGGTAAGGAAGCTTCGGAATGATCGCATCCAGGCACGGCGTATCATGATCATCGGGAAATGTCTTGGGATGCAATTCATAGATCACCAGTTGGTTGTGCGCGGGCATGCCGAACTCGCCCTCCCCCCAATCGAAATCTCGGGATCGGATGACTGAGTTTCCCGTGGAGTTTGTGACCTCTACGGCACGGGGATCATTACGCGCCATTTTCTGCTCTCCGTTCTCAATCGCATACTTGTATTCGTCTCCGTCCTTTGCGCCCTCGACGAAAAGGCTCCATATTCCGGAGTCGTTGCCGTCCATGGGATGGGAATCCGTGTTCCATTCATTGAAAGAACCGATCACGGAGACACGGTTAGCGTTCGGCGCCCAAACCCGGAACGCAGTGCCGCCATCCGTAAGATTGCCGCCAAGGGGGAATTGCGTGGGATCAATGGCTATGGTCTGCATTTCATTTTTTGTTTCTGTTGAAGCAGCATTGTTTTGGCGATGTAATCCTTTTGGATGCATTCGCACGCAACCGGCCAGCTTAGAAACTGCGGCAAAACCTTTGCGAGCACGCCCCTGCTATCACTTTCTTCGCGCAAAACGCATGACTCTGCATGATTCGAGTTGCATTTCGCACGATGCTTGGCACCGGGAGTATGAATTCTTTTGTATCAAAACAAAACCTGTCTTCAAGGATCGCTGGATACCGCACGTACGATTTCTCCCCATACCCCGATTCCGGTTGATGGTCCAAGGGTTGGTGAAACGAATCTTCCGCAAATTGCCGCAGCGGCACGGAACATGCGAGAGCATTGAAACCAATCAAACACCAAGAATTCCATGAAAACCAAGCATATCATCATAGTCAGCGCCGCACTCGTCGGCAACGCAATCGCACAGGCACCTACCCCACCACCGGTCATCATCGAGGAAAGGGTCATTGAAACCGTCCCTGCAAATCCCGTCCCGGGATCCGAAGTCCAGGTCGCACAGCGCAGACTAGATGCCGCGCTGGCCCGCGAGAGGCTTGGGATCGCCCCAGTGGTGATTCCTGCCGCAGAGCCGGGAGTCGTGGAAACCACGGTGGAGACCACCACCGTAGAGGCGCCCGGCCTGCCGACCAGGGTATACAGCACGGAGCGCAACGTCGTCATCGTCGGTGGTCGTGAGCTTCCATACCTCACCCTTCCTGTCCTTTTTGTCGAGGGCACTGCGGATCTTCTTGATGCCGAGTCGCGCCTCGCCATCGAGGACACCGCCATGGCGATCAAGTCCGTATTGGTCGCGAATCCCACCGCAGTCTTCGATGTCGAAGGCCACACCAGCACCGACGGTACAGATGAGATGAACATGACCCTCTCCGCCGACCGCTCGCGCCGCATCTACACCGAACTCATCGAGCGCTACGGTGTTGCCACATCCGCCCTCGCCGCACACGGCTATGGGGAGAGTTTTCCAAAGTATCCAAGCGGAACAGAGGAGCAAATGGTTCTCGACCGTAGGGTGCTCGTCGTCCGAGTGAAATAAGGGCAAGTTAGAAACACTCAATCTTTCGCTGTTTCAAATTCGCTAACAACGATCCATGCAAATCGATTCAGTCGGTGGCCAAATCTTGTGTATCAAGAATTTCTTATCAGATTTCAAATTTCGCCGGACAATCTAAATCTGCACGGTGAATTGTGAATCAGATTGCAATATGCCCTTTCCTCCTCTGCTCCCCGATGTTGGATAACCTTGATTCTAGGGCATTACAGCTCACTCGTGGAACGGAACGAAACCTGCAAAGCCTAACTTGTCCAACCAACCAACAACAATGAATCCCGTGCAAACAGACAATACCATCCAATCATATCCATACGCCGCTGAAACCAACCAGTTCAGAGACAAGCTTCACAACTCACTCGAATCCGGCAAGCAATCCGCAGTTTCTTGCTGTGCGGCAATTCGCAAGGAATCCAACCAAATCTGCGAAACCACTGCCGATGGCATCCGGAAAAACCCAATCGCAAGCGTCGTCGGTGCAGCTTTTGTGGGAGCCGCCGTCTGCTATTTGATCCTGGAGGGTCGCTCCCAGCCCACCTTCCGAGACCGCTATCTTTCAGGCCCCATTTCTGACGCCAGCGATAAGGTCAGCGACTCACTTGGTTCCGCCTTCAACTCACTGAAATTTTGGTAACATCATGAACGACATTCCTACCACCACAGAGCGGGAGCCTGACTTCGGCCATGATGGGGCCAAATCCGTAGCTCAGAACGTCAGGATCAAGGCTCACGAGAACTACGAATCGTGTGAGCAAAAAGTTAGGCAGTCCCCCGGGAAAGCCGTCTTGATCGCGATCGGTGCGGGCTTTTGCCTCAACCGTCTTCCGGTCGCCAGCTTGCTTGCATTGCCGGTTCGTCTCACATGCGTCCTTGCAAAGCCCGCCCTCCTCATCCTTGGAGCCACCAAGCTATACGAAATCGTCGGAAAGCCGTCCCGGAAGTATGAATGACTGAGAAACACGTAACCATCCAGCGCATGGTTACACCTAGCACACCTTTGCCCGTGTGGCATCAAGGCTCTCGGTCTCTTAAAAGGAACGGCTACGTCGTCGAGGACAACTCCTCGAAACCAAGACGCCAAAACAGCCTGTAATGAGGAATACGGCTACCATGAAACCCCTCAGATCTTCATCTGGGGCGAAGGTATCGACGGCTATGATCACCTCCGCACGCATCTCGTCCTAGATCGGATCCGAAAGATGGCGCGTGACTTTCCTGATGGTCTTCACCTCGACCTGGGCAATGCGTGGAGCCTCGTCCTCATCCGCATCCTGGAGCTTTTCATCGCCTTCAGCACACGCGTTCTCGGCATCCCCCAACTCCAGGATCTAATGACCTTCGCCACCGGCTTCGCTCAGTATGAGCTCATCGAGCATCGCTATGTCCCCTACCGATACGTGTATCCCTTCGTGTAACGAAAAATGCGACCTGCATTGCGCCTGAATCATATCGGTGACATGCGCCTCCGTCGTCCGCACTCAAAACGTCCACACAGGTAGCAATTTATCCCATCTGTCGTGCACGTTGCATCATTTTAAACTGCGGGCAGTCCGGCAGAAGGTGCCAACCCTAGACTTGGGGCGGATTTCGGATTTGGCACGCAATCAGCGATATGGATACCTATGAAAACGAAAGAAATTATCCGCAGCAATGTCACGCAGGGATGCTCCGCCATCGCCGCCGCTTCCATCTGGATCATCGCCGCGATTTCGTCACGACCCGCCATGGCAGACATTCCTGACCGCCCAAAGACGGTGCTGCAAGGGATGTATAAAGTTGAGACATGCAATGATCCCTTATTCCCGATGGGGAAAGGACGCGAATGGTTCCTTGATTTCGGGAAAGGAATGAGCAACGGGCAAACCAGCGGCAAGGTAGCCGTGTCCCTGAGGCAAAACCCCAACGTCAGGGTAAACATTATGGTTTGGCAGTATTTTCGACGTGAGAATGTCCTGATCATCGGCAACCAATCAGCCGAAGGATCCGGTAAAGCTGTTGCAAGAGGGGTATGGACACTGGGAAGCGACTTGGATGCCGTGTTTCTCATCGCACAGACATGCAACATCACGATGAAAACCGCCGTTCCAAATGATTACTAACATCAGTCCAATCGGTGCAGTAGCAACGTGATTAATTCGAATTTAACTGGGATTATAACAAAACAAAACAAAACAAAAACTATGAAAACAAAAAATATTACAGTCATTACAATCGCATTCGCCATCTCGGCGATGACCCATACGGCACATGCACAGGATGCAGCCGAGCCTGCTGAAAAGCCCGCCGCAGAGAATGCCGAAGCACCGACGATCGAAAAAGGCAGTCTGACATCTGTTATCAGTGACAGCGTCACCTTCTCGATTCTGAACAAAGCCCTCAAGGCATCCGGATTCGACACCACCCTTGGAGCTGCCGGAGCATTCACGGTCTTCGCGCCGACCGACGAAGCTTTCATGAAGCTCAAGGAAGGAACCCTAGACAAGCTGATGCTCCCACAGAACAAGGAGAAGCTACGCACCCTGCTGCTGTATCACGTTGTCTCAGGAAAAGTCATGGCAGCCGATCTTAAGGATGGTGAAGTGATGACGATGAACGGCGAGAAGTTCAACGTTGATGCCGAGGGCGACGGAGAAATCGAGATCAACGAAGCGAAAGTTTCCAGCCCGAATGTTGCAGCAACCAACGGCGTGATGCATTCCGTCGGGCAGGTTCTTGTCCCCTCATCGCTGGATGAATTCGCCAATCTCGAAGACTGATCGACACCAAATGCATTCAAGGGCGGGCACCGGATTATCCGTGCCCGTCTTTTTAGTGTTCTACAGCAGGATAAGGAGTTCAGCGCTTGGCATTAAAGCGGCGCACCCATGATCTTTCCAGCCCTTCCTCAAAGTAATATTTAATCCATTATCCCTTCCCTTATCACTTCCGTAATTGGGATCTCTAATGCTCAAAGGCGCATTGCATGCTTGGAATTTCTTGCACTCTGCAACCCGTGCGTGCATTTCCCAGCGGCAAGTGAGAGGCTGGAATGGACGATCCCATATGTTCCATATGTTGCGGGCACCTGTCCGGTGGCACGTTTCCAGCGATAGACTGGGAACCACAACCTATCTTTAACACATGAAATCTAAACGTTGCCCCCTATATTCTCTGTCCTTGACCCTTGCGACCGGTTTCTTGCTCATAACACAGATCCAGGCTGTGGAAGATGCGCCTGAGCAAATCCGGGAGGAAATCTCACCTGAAACGGAAACTCCAGCATTGGCAGAAGAGACGACCGTTGGCTCCGAGCAGCAAATCGAGAAGGCCCGCAAAGATCTCGAGGCGGCCATCACCGCAGCGGACGCAGCCACGGGAAAAGAGAAACGAACGGCCGATGCAGATGTCGCCCGCGCTGAGCAGCGCCTCAGGAAAGTCATGGGACGGGCGGAAGCCAAGGACAGCGACATCGAACGACGTGAACGCCGGGGTAAAAAGGAAAACCGGAAAGCCGATCCCGCGATATCTGATGTCGAGCCTGAAAAAACCGAGGTTCCCTTACCCGCATCGGAGGACGAAGCGATACTAAAGGGAGAAAAAGGCGCGGGTGTTTCTGGCAAAAAAGATGAGCTGACGGATAACAAACCGCCCGCCCCAGAGCTTGCCGAACCCCGGATGAAAGAGGATACCGGCCAAAACCCCGGGCCCATCATAGAAGTGGATCCCGAGGCTCAGCCCGCGCCAGAAATGGACGAGGCGGTAGCCAAGGAGGAGGATCTCTCGGTGGACAAAACTACGCGCAAGATCGAGGAACAGGCGGAAACGAAAAAGCTCGACCTGAAAGACAAGGACGAAGCTCGCGACCTGATCCGCAAACTCATCGGGAAGGAAAGCGAGGTGTCTAGAGCCGAGGCCAACCGAGAAAAGCGGCTTGAACCCGACCTCCGTCGTGGTGCGCCCCGAACGCCCCGCGATGGCAAGCGCGATGACATTCGCGATGCTTCGGCATATCTGCTTCGCCAGCTCGAAGGCAAGGGCATGCAGGAGCAGGCTCCGACCTTTTTCCGGCGTCCAGCGGGAACCGTGTCTCCCCGCAATCGCGATGGCGCGGGACGGGATGAGGTAAGCGTCCGCCCCGCTCCGATCCAAACTCCCAGATATTATCACGAAGGTCGCCGCTATGTCCGCTACGAATCCAGAAATGCAATTCCCGCGATTCTCCTCGCCTCGGCCGCGCTGGAACGGCTCGCCATCCAGCCGGCAAGCCGGGTGGAGCGCTATTTTGTGAATGACGGTAACGGGGCCGGATACGCGAATGAACTCCCTCCCGAGTCATATCGCGGAAACGATGCGGTGGTGGTTTCATATCCCGTCAGCAAAAGTTCGATGATCAGCAGCAACGACATTATCTTTGCCCAGGGATCGACCCGTTTTGCGGACGCCCATTCATACGACATGGTGATGGCGCTTGCGGGCGCCATGGCCAATTCCGCGCTAAAAGACGCCAGATTCGTCATCGAGGGTCACGCATCCGCAGAAGGTTCCTACGATGACAACATGCGGCTCTCCCAACGCCGCGCGGATTCGATCGTTCGTGACATGGTCCGAGAGGGAATTGATCCCGAACGCCTGATCCCTGTGGGTTATGGTGAAAGCGAGGCTCGGTACGCCGCTGAGTCGGCAGAGTCGCTGCGGAGCATGGATCGCAACGTAATGGTATTCCGCATCGGAGCTGACTGACCTGCCCATTTCAAAAAAATCCGGCACTAGGTCGCTATCATACCATTGCAATATGCAATCAGCCCGATGAGCAGGTGTCATTCCGCAAAACGCGGAAGTCATTAGTTACTCCGTCATGGAGGGGATGGGATGTGATGAAACTACAAAAGCCAGTGGCGGCGGGATGCCTGGCTAATATTGATTTTTGTATGGCGTGCGTGCATGGGGGCGTTCAGACAGATTCCATGTTCTGAGAAGACAACCCAAGTATGCCTGACAAGCTTTGTTTCTGTCTTGCTCTCCCATGGGATTTACAAAATGCATTTTATCCATTGCCGTTGCATTATGCACGGAGTCCGAAATACAAAATATCGTATTCGACTCTCAAAATCTTCACATTTACAGGTTCTACACGCTCTGTGTGAAATGGCATCCGTCCTGCATTGTATATCACTATCAACGGCACGTTCCCACAGACTTAACCGATGGGGAATCCGAACCGACAATTAAAACACAAACCAAACAAAACCATGCTCCACTGGACACTCGTATTCCTAGTAGTCGCCATCATCGCCGCAATTCTTGGCTTTGGTGGACTCGCCGGCGCCGCCGCCGGAATCGCCAAGATCCTGTTTTTTGTTTTCCTGATCGTGTGGGTCATATCCCTGGTCACGCGCAACAAATAGATCTCCGGACACCTAACAAAAACCAGGCCGCCCGGTTCACCGAACCCGGCGGCTTTTTGTGTCCATAGGATTCCCGCGTTCCATCAGAGTTGGCTCCTAACCAGTGTTGCCGCTGCGTCCCGTATCTTCATAAACAGCGGACGGCGCTTCCAATCAGCATAGGTGACTTCTCGCGCCCTAGCCTTGTCCTGATGGAAAGCCGCTATCTCTTCCTCGGCGAATTCACGGTCAAACACATTCAGGTTCGCCTCGTCGTTGAGCCTGAACGAACGGTTGTCAAAGTTCGCCGACCCCACCGAAACCCACACCCCATCGACAATCATCAGCTTGCGGTGGAACATTGTCGGCTCATACTCATAGATGCGGACACCCGCACGCAGAAGCTGGCCCCACCGGTGCCGTGACGCATGCCTCACCAGTGTCGAGTCCTGATGTTCCCCCGGCAGCACCACCTCCACCGTCACTCCGCGCCGCACGGCAAGTATGAGGGTTTCGGATACCAGGTCATCCGGTACGAAATAGGCGTTGGCCACCATCAGGCTTTTTTCCGCAGCCGTGATTGAAAGCAGGTACATCAGCCGTGCGCTCTCGCTGCCCTCCATCGGCGAGCTCTTGAACATCTGGCATCTATGTGGTCCGGCTGCCTCCAGCTTTGGGAAATATTCATTGCCGTGCAGCACCGTAGCTTGCGTCTTCATCCAGTTGTCGAGGAATGCCGCCTGGATCTGTGCCACCGCCGGGCCCTCCACGCGATAGTGCGTGTCCCGCCAGTGGTCGGCCGAGTCCGCAGCGCCCCGCCACTGGTCGGCAATCCCAACCCCACCCGTGAAGCCGATCTTGCCGTCAACGACCAGCAGCTTGCGGTGCGTCCGTTGGTTCACGCGCCCGAGTTTCTTCAGGTGATAGACCTCCACCTGAACCCCCGCATCCGACATCCGCCGCAGCGATTTTCCCTCTACACAATTGCATCCGAATCCATCGAGGAGCACATGCACCGCCACCCCCTGACGGGCTTTTTCAGAGAGAGCGGTCGAGAACACCTCCGCCATTTCTCCAGACCAGTAGATATAGGTTTCAAACGTGATCGTCTTCTCCGCACCAGAGATCGCCGCCAGCATTGCCGGGAATATCTCCACCCCGTTCTCCAACCGTGTGATCCGGTTCCCGTCAACAATGGGCGGGCCTAGCAGCTCACTCATCGACCGCTCGAACTGACCTCCAGTGATTGAGTATCGGCGGTGAATCCTTTTCTTGATCTTCTTTTCCCCGGATATGAAATTTTTCAGTGAAAGGGTGGCCAACGAGCTGGCCACCGCAGTGACTCCGAGGGCGACGAGGTGGGAACGGGTGCGTTTCATGGAGACAACCATATCCTCAAGCAGCCACCGTGCATCGTCCAATTTGTAAATACCTGCCGGACGCAGCAATTTTTCTCACTCGGCACGCATCCTGCGATGGATACATCGACCCCTTATTCGGGGCGAATTAAAACCAAGATTATGAAAACAAAAGCAATTGCAGCAATATTGGGCGCATCAGCGCTTTCCCTAGCCTCCATCTCCTGTGAATCCAAACAGGAAGAAGCGAGGGAAGACCGTCTCGAAACGAAAGCCGACGCATTGGAGGATAAAGCCGACCAGACCCGCAGACAGGGCGAAAAGTCCGCCGATTCCAAGGAAGAAAGTGCCGACGCCGTGCGCGACGCTAACGGCTCTGAACGGCGCGCCGACGCACTGGAAAACAATGCGGACGCCACCCGCAGGAACGTGGAAGGCCGCGCTGATGGACTCGAAGAAAGCGCGGACGATGTCCGTGACGCCAAGGAGTGACCATCATCCGGACTACCGGATCAAATAGATAAACCTGCGGACGCCCGGCACTAGCCGGGCGTCCGTTTTTTTTGCTGGGCTGAGATGGATACACAAGCGGTGGTGGCTGAATACCCCACACTCTACACAAAAAAACCGCTTACCCTCACAGGGGCAAGCGGATGGAGGCAGCAATCCAAGGATCAAAATGGGCTGGCGACCGTAATGTATCCGCTGCCTTCGCGACGGTAGTAGCGATCCTGATAGCGGTAATAAGGCTCACCGCGGTAATCCACGGTCGAATAACCGTTTGGAAGGCGGTCGATCACATGCGAGCTGCCGTCACGGTGATTGTGCACGGTCCGGTTTCCATAATTGGTGTATTCATCGTAGTAGCGGCTCCTGCGCGGAGCGTCCACCACCACGTAGTTATTCGCACGGCGTTGGTAGTAGGCTCCGTTGTGATAATAATAGTTTGTTCCGGCGATCATCTCGCTGCGGTAGCCGCCGGGCAACGTATTGGTAGAGTAGCCAGGACTGTATGTGGTTACTCGGCTGGCGGTGGTAACCCCGCTATCGTAGGGGGCGACGCATGAGCTGAGGGTAAGGCCGCCGGCCAGACCTGCTGTAATTAGGATGGTTTTCATTGGTGTGTTCATCGTAGTTTTTGTTGTAAGCGAATGGAATCGCTCCATAAACATACGCACGCTCCCTGCCAGATCCGCATTTACTGAAAACTTATGCGCCCATTGATTCAGCGCTGACCGACGCCCCCTATCTGCGCTGCATTTTGCAGTCCATCGATGGGATGCGCTGCGTTTTGCACGATAACAGCAAGTCCAGAGTTTCCGCAAATGGATTTATGCACATTGTGTAGGAATCGGGTTTGGGAAACGAAGAAGTGGAATTTTCGTAGTCTGACAGTGGCATCGCTAATGGTAAAAGTTGTGTTGTCCCGGCCTTATGTAATGTTCTGCGTGCTTACCGGGGTGTTCAGCCTGCCATCTCCCCTAGCCCGCATCTTTCACCACTCCCATGTTTGTCAAAATCCGCGCATACGCCCGCCTCACTTCCAACACACTTTGCCTGAGATTTCCCAAGATCGCGCGCGTTTTGGGCTTCGCCCGCACGAAACGACGCCCGCTTCTCCGAATCTTCATCCTGGTCATGCACGTGATCGGGTTTTTCCAATCGATCTCTGCGGTGATGGAAACCAGAACGCCTCAAGGAGCCATCGCCTGGGCAATCTCGCTCAACACCATCCCATACGTCGCGGTTCCGGCCTACGCGGTCTTCGGGGACAGCGACTTCGAGAACTACGTGACAACCCGAAAGGCAGGCCTTGGGGCTGTCCGTCCGATGGCAAGGGCTTTGGTCAACGCCATTGAGAAGAATTCCGAAACGGAGCAAAACGCCGCAATGAAATCTGAAGCATCGAGCCTGATGGAGACTCTCTCCAACCTGTCAACACTGCCGGTGACCACAGGCAACAAGGTAGAGCTACTGGTGGATGGGAAAAACACGTTCGAATCCATCTTCGATGCCATCGATGCGGCGGAAAAATATATCCTGGTGCAATTTTACATCATCCGTGCAGATGAACTCGGGAGGCAGTTGCAGGAAAAGCTGATCCGCAAGGCACGGAGCGGAGTCCGTGTCTATCTGCTCTATGATGACTACGGTTCACTCGGCCTGGATGGAAAATTCACGGAGGATTTGCGTAAGGCCGGAGTGAAGGTGAGTTCATTCATGAATATCGGGGACGACGCCAACCGCTTCCAGCTCAACTACCGGAATCACCGGAAACTCGTGGTGGTCGATGGGAAAACCGCATTCGTGGGTGGCCAGAATGTCGGGGACGAATATCTCGGAAAACACCCAACCCTAACACCCTGGCGCGACAGCCAGGCCCGTTTCACCGGTCCGGTTGTGACCTGTCTCCAGTTACCTTTCGCGGAAGATTGGAATTGGGCCACAGGAGAGCTTCTGAAAGATCTCGACTGGGATATTTCAGGCAAGCAGGCCGGGAAAGCGGACGCATTGTGCATGCCATCCGGTCCCGCTGATTCGCTGGACACCTGCGCCCTTTATTTCTTATCCGCCATAAATGAGGCCAAAGATCGGATTTGGATCGCAACCCCTTATTTTGTTCCTGACGAGTCGATCGTCTTAGCGCTGCAGCTTGCCGCGCAACGGGGAGTTGAAGTACGCATCCTCATGCCCGAAATCTTCGACAGCGAACTTGTCCGCTATTCATCATACTCGTATCTGGAAGCCATGGACAAAGCCGGAGTGCAGGTCTGGCGATTCCAAAAAGGTTTTCTACATCAGAAGGTCATGCTGGTGGATGAAGATTTCGTCTCAATCGGTTCCGCGAACCTCGACAACCGTTCATTCCGTCTGAATTTTGAGCTTCAGGTCGGCGTGCGGGACAGGGACTTTGCGAGCAAGGTCGAAAAGATGTTAGATCAAGACTTTTCAAACAGCCGCCTCGCCGGCCCGGCCGACCTCGCTTCAAAATCCTCCAAATTCAAGCTTGGCGTAAGGATCTCCCGATTGCTGGCACCGATCCAGTGAATCCTAACAGATACGTTGCATTTTGCGACATCATAATGGTTTAATCAGGATTTTTGCACGATCTGAACGTTTCTACTCCTAGCTTCGGATCAGTGTAATTCACTTGCTTTCAGCTTCTTAGGTAAGAATTTAGCGATGGCATGCAACGTGCAATGTAGATATTGCTATGAAAACATATTCCATTAATGCACTGAGCCTGTTGCCTGCCGCCGTACTCGCATTCTCCCTTACCTCCTGCGATGTTGACAAGGTCGAAGACGGGAAAATGCCCGAGGTGAAAGTCGAAGGTGAAGCCAAGCTTCCCAAATACGACATCGAGGGTCCGGACGTGTCAGTTGGGAAGAAGAAGGTAGAAATTGAGGTTCCCACAATCGATATCGATCTTCCTGAAGAGGAAGACAATAAAAGCGGCACGCCGGCGACGGAACCGAAGGTTGATCCAAGTGGAAACGAGTAAGGTCTCTAAACCATAGACCTATGGCCGCCCCTTCCCAAGCAAGCAATAAACTGCTGCTCGTCATTCTTGCATTCTTGCTGCCGCCCCTCGCGGTCGGCCTAAAGAATGGAATCGGTGGCAGTTTCTTTCTCAACCTGATCCTTACCATCATCTTCTGGCTGCCTGGAGTGATCCACGCGCTTATGGTGGTGCTGTAGCAATAAGACACCGTCCGGTGAGCATCCTGCGCCTATTCGCCGGGATGCTCACCGGCTTGGCTTGCCTTCGAGTAAACAAGAAACCGGAAACATCCAACCGGATGCGCTCGATGTATTTTTCTTGCTAGTTACATCGCTTAGATGGGCCCTTCGCCCAACATTGCAGGTAGCGTCTATCGGAGCAAAACCATAGGAGCGATTGCAAAGGAAGATCAGCATGATGTTGAAGTAATTCGGATTGATCACGGCTCGCAAAGTGTATCGCTGCTTCGTCCGGCAACGGCAATAATCCCGCGATAATGGCGCGAGGCGAACCAGCGGGATTGCTGTTGCGGTATTTTGATCAGATCAATTCCAATGTTTCGGTAGCCTTTGCGGAAACTTCACGCCAGTAACCCGCGTTCTCTGGCAGCTTGATGTCCACGTCGTAGATAGGGATCATCGCCTTCATCCGCGCCAGGCCTTCCGGTGTTTCCAGCAGATGCGGGAAGCATTTCTTGATGACCTCTAATACGATGTGCACGGAGACCGATGCGCCGGGGGATGCGCCAAGAAGCGCGGAAATCGTGCGGTCTGCATCCGTTATCACTTCGGTGCCGTAGTGAACGATACCCGCCTCACCGTCGGTTTTTTTGATGGCCTGAACCCGGATGCCGGCATCGATGAGTTTCCAATCCTTCGCGTCGGCAGCGGGATAGAAAACGTGCAGCACCTTCATGCGATCCGCCATGCTCTGTGTGCCTTGCTGGACAAGATATTTTACGAGATCGAGATTGTGGATGCCGATCTTGAGGAGAGTGGCGATGTTGTCCGGTTTTACGGAAAGCGGGAGATCCATGTATCCGCCCTTTTTGTGAAGGAACTTCGTGGTCCACGCTGCGAAGGGGCCGAACAGCAGGGTCTTCTTCCCATCGAGGATACGCGTATCGAGGTGAGGGACAGCCATGGTTGGCGCGGCATCAAGTGCCTGGCCATAGACTTTTGCTTCGTGACGTTCGACAATTTCCGGGTTATCGCAGATCAGCCATTGGCCGCCGATGGGAAATCCACCGAGGCCTTTTGCTTCCGGAATGCCGCTTTTCTGGAGCAGCGGGAGGCTACCGCCGCCTGCGCCGACGAAGACGAATTTCGCGGTGTTGGAGCGGGTTTCGCCTGTCTTGATATCTTTGACTCTGATATCCCAGCCCTTGTTTGTCCTGGTGAGATCGGTGACGCGGTGCCCGGTGGCGATGCCACAACCCGGCTGGCATTCCAGCCATGCGAACAGTTTTCGTGAGATGCTTCCGAAATTCACATCGGTGCCGGAATCCATTTTTGTGGCTGCGATAGGGACAGATCCACGTCCCTCGGTGAGCAGCGGTGCCCATTTGGAAATGGATTCGGGGTCCGTGCTATACTCCATTTTCGAGAAGAAATGGTGGGCGGACATTGACTTGTGGCGTTCTTGCAGGAAATCCACTTGTTCCTCGCCGTGCACGAAACTGAGGTGAGCGACCGGATTTATGAACTCCTTAGGCTTGTCCACCATGCCTTCGGAAATGGCGTAGCTCCAGAATTGCTTGGAATATTCGAATTGCTCGAAAATTTTGATCACGTTCGACGGATCGACCGAGCCATCAGCTTCACGCTTCGGGGTGTAACTCAGCTCGCATATTCCTGCATGGCCGGTTCCGGCGTTGTTCCATCCGTTCGAAGCCTCCTGGGCGAGCTCGTCCGTGACCTCATAAACCTGGATTTTCATTTGCGGAGACAGTCGCTTTAGTAACGCGCCAAGGTTTGCAGACATAACACCACTGCCGATGAGGATAAGGTCGGGATTTTCGATGTGGGTGGAGTAACTCATGATTGGGCTTGTGATTGGTGCTTGTGATTGAAAGAGGCAGAAAAGTGCCTCTG
>Ga0163144_10017597_pt1 | contig 14553 bp, 9 predicted proteins | sample OliLak19BULKMAT1_FD_123175 | JGI IMG/M metagenome (GOLD analysis project Ga0163144, IMG submission 123175) | Freshwater microbial mat bacterial communities from Lake Vanda, McMurdo Dry Valleys, Antarctica - Oligotrophic Lake LV.19.BULKMAT1 | ecosystem: Environmental > Aquatic > Freshwater > Lake... | reverse complement strand
GGTCGGTGGCGCTGCGGTCGACGGCCGGGGACTCGTTTGTGATCACGACTCGCGCGGCGTTTATGCGTGAGCGGACTTTGAACCGGAATAAGGAAGAGTCGCCACTTGGGGCATCGGGCTATGGCGAGTGGATCGGGACCACGGACGGCTCGTGGGGGCTGCGCGGTTCGGGTTTGGTGGAGTTTGGCGCGTCGGTAAGGCGGCTCCGGGACGACGGGTATCAGTATCAGTACGTGTTTGTTCCTGTTGTGGTGCGGCCGCTGGATGCTTTCCGGGGGACGGCGGTACGGCCGGGTGCGTATGGGCAGGCGTCGAAGACGTGGTGGAACGGGCGGGTATCGGCGGCTGCGGGCGGGCGCTGGGATTCGCACAGCGTTACGGGCGTGAGCGCGTTCTCGCCGTATGCTTCGGCGGGTGTGCAACTGACCGGCTCGACTGGGCTGCGCGTGGCGTGGGGACAGTCGGTGCAATACCCGGAACTGCGAGTCATGCGCTCGTTGTTCGGGCGCGATTCGCTGCTGCCGCAGCGCGCCACTACGATGCAGGCGACGCTGGAGCAGCGGATTGATGAGCGGACTCGGTTGAGGGTGGAGGTGTACCAGCGGCTCGACCGGGACGTGATTTGGCGGCCGTTGTTTGAGCCGCGTCTGGTTGGTTCGGTGCTGGTGAATGGGCGCGCGGATGCGCCGTATCAGAACGCGCAGCGTGGGTATGGGCGTGGCGTGGAGGTGTTCCTTCAGCGGCGCACCGCCAATGGACTGACGGGCTGGATTGCGTACTCGTACGGGCGGGCCCGGATGAGGGAGTTCGACGCGGATATGGATCCGAGGCATGGTGTCCAGGCCTACGGGTCGTGGCGGCTGCGCCCGACCTTGAATGTAAGCGCGCGGTATGTGTTCGGTTCGGGTCTTCCGGTACCGGGTTATTTCACCGGGACTCGACAGGATCTATTCCTGACTACGGTTCGAAATACGTTTCGAATGCCGGATTACCAGCGAATGGATTTTCGTGTGAATAAGACGTTTCAGCGCAACCGGGTGCGTTGGACGCTGTTCGGGGAAGTGCTGAATATCTGGAATCGGGAGAATGTCCGGGCTGAGGAGTTTCTGGGATACGACGCACGGACGCGTCGCGTACGGCACTCCTTTGGAACCATGTTTCCCATCCTGCCGTCGGCCGGATTCCTGCTCGAGTTCTGATTATTTCTGAAGGGCCTCGACCAGCAGTCGCACGGGTCTTGTTGCGGCGTTGATCACTTCCAGTTTCGGCTTCGCCATGGTGTCGAGGGTGATGAGCCTTTCGCGCGCCCAGGTGCTGTTGTTGGGCTGCGGCGTCTGCATGCGGCTGATGGCCTCGAAGCCGATGTTTGCGATCTGCTGCAGGTCGGATGCCAGGGGTTGCGCCTCGTTCAGCAGGTAGCTGGACTGGTAGAGCGGCATCAGCGTTTGATGGACGTTGTACCACTTCTGCAGTTCGGCGCGGACCTGGTCTGTCAGGGCTGGGCTGGGTTGCGCGACGTAGCGCCGGATTAGAGATTCGACGTCGCGAATCATGCGGCTGTCACCTCTGGCGGCGTCGACCATGCGGTTGAGTTGTGTGTCCTGCGCGTACTTCTGGAAGAGTTCGCGGACTTCGATGCCTTGCGGGTCGAGTGCGTCGGCGAGGGTGCGCATGGTTTCGATCGGTGCTGTTGGCGCTATCCGACGAAGCATCGCGTCGTAGTTGGTGTTGTGTGTGGCGCCTCGATAATCGAGCCGGTGCGTGATGCGGTCGAGGCGCTGATACATTGACTCGGTGCTGGTGGTCAGGGCGGCTGGGGACCACAGGCGCTCGGCGACGGCGGCGGATTTGGGCCACATGCGGGAGTCGATGGTGAGGGGGCTGATGAACTCCGTCCACATGCAGGCTTCACCGCCGAGCACGTTCCTGGCTTCTTCAGGAGTAAGTGACGATGCGGGGCCGCCGAGCGGGTCGACGTGATAGTAAGTGGACGTCAGATTGAGGTGGTCGAGATAGTAACCGAAGGACAGGAGTGTCTTGTAACCTTCCTTCGCGGCCGCGGCGAGCGAGGTGTGATTTTGCCAGGACTGCACCATGATGTCTTTGGGCAGCTTCTGGTGCAGGATCTCGTCCCAACCGGCCACTTTTCTGTTGTGTTTCCGCAGTATTTCGAGCACGCGGCGATTGAAGTACGCCTGCAGTCCCTTCTCGTCGACGAGGTTCCGCTGTTTGATGAAGGCCTGGATCTTCGGGTTGGTCTTCCAGTGCTTGTAAGTGACCTCGTCTCCGCCGATGTGTAAGTACTCATCGGGAAACAGCGTTGTCATCTCACCCATGAGTTTGTCGATGAATGCGTAGACCGCTTCGTTGGTGGCGTCAAGCGTGGGGTCGTAGATGCCGAAGGTGTGGATGATGCTGTACGGGCCTGGAGCGCTGGCGAGTTCGGGGTAGCCGATGAGCCAGGTGGCGCAGTGGCCGGGCATGTCGAACTCAGGGATGATGCGGATGCCGCGGTCGCGGGCGTAGGAGATGATGCGGCGGATGTCGTCCTGCGTGTAGTATTCGCCGTTCTCCGTGCCGAGCTGGTGGAGTTTCGGGAACAGCTTGCTTTCGACGCGGAAGCCCTGGTCGTCGGTGAGGTGCCAGTGGAAGACGTTGAGCTTGACGGCTTCCATGGTGTCGAGGGTGCGGAGGATCACCGGGACCGGCATGAAATGGCTGGTGACGTCGATGAGGAGACCGCGCCATGGGTAACGGGGGCTGTCGTCGATGGTGACGGCGGGCGCGGCAAAGCCTTTCGTCGACGGCTCGACCAGTTGGAGGAAGGTCTGGAGACCTCGCATGGTGCCGAGGATGGTTGCTGAGGTGAGGCGCGCCTGCGTGGTGGTGATTTCGAGACGGTAGGCTTCGGGGTCGCCCAGCTTGTCGAGTGGCCGGTCAGTGGTTTGGGCGCAATCGATGAACAGCGTGGGTTTGCCGGGGGGCGTGTTCAGAGGGATGGCCGTTTCTTTGGTGAGCTGATCCAGGAAGCGGCGGCCTGCGCGGTCGAGCCGCGGGGCCGGGCGCTTCACGTACTGGATGCGGAAGGACCCGTCGATTGGGAGGGCTCCGGTTCCGGTTTGCAGGGATGCTGGCAACGGCATCAGCACGGGTTGCGCGGAAGCGGCAAGGGACAACGCGGCAAGTAGGATTAGGCGGCTCGGCATGGCGTCACGTGTTGGCGAAATCGAAGGTCGGTTCGGCGCCGCCTCGGCGGCGGGTTTGGATGAGGTGAAAGATGTATCCGGCGGCGAACCACACGCCGCCTGCAATCTTTGCGGGAACGGAAAGATTGAGCCAGATGGAAAGGCAGAACAGGAAACCGAACAGCGGCAGTGCGACACCCGAGATTCGCCTGAAGCCGGACTCAGTGAAGCCTGTCCTGAAGGAGTGGCGGATGACCGCCGCGTTCACGCCCATGAAGGCGAGGAAGGCACCGAAGTTGATGAGTTCGGCAGAGCGCTCGTAGTTGAGGATGAGGGCTCCGGCGCAGGAGAGCACGCCCACCAGCAGGATGTTCCATGAGGGCGACGCGGTGCGCGCGTCGAGATGCGCGAAGAAGCCGGGCAACGATCCGCCTCGAGCCATTCCATAGAGTAGCCGGGCCACACCGGTTTGCGCAGTGAGGCCGGAGCCGAGGCTGCCAACTACGAGGATGAGTGCCATGGCGTGAAAGAGCCAGTCGCCTGCAACCATGCGGCTTACGTCGAGAAACGCGGTCTCCACGTTGGCGTATGTGGGGTCGGGGCGGACGAGTTGCGCAAGGTAGACCTGCAGACCGCCGAAGACTCCCGTGAAGAGCACAACGATGACGGCGGCGAGCATCACGTTGCGTCGCGGGTTGCGCACTTCTTCGGCCAGTGTCGTGACTCCGTCGAAGCCTCCGTAGGTGAGCGCGGCTACCGAGGTCGCGGTCAGGATAGTTGGCCAGGAGAAGGTCTCTGGGTTGTAGAACGGCCGCGTGGAGACCAGCGCCGCTATGCCGCCGATGCCCAGCAGATGCGTGGTCGCGAGGTAAAGGAAGGCCAGGGTAACGGCTGTCATGACGATGCAGAGAACCATGCTGGCTCGCGTGGTGAAGCGGATGCCGCCAATGTTGATGGCGGTCATTCCTGACGAAAACAGAATTACCCACGCGACGTACGGGATGGCGGGCATGAGTCGATTCAAGGTGACGGCGCCATAGATGGTGCAGATGAGCGGGACCAGCAGGTAGTCGAGGAACATGGCCCATCCGGTGAGGAATCCCCACTGCCGGTTGAGGCTCAGGCTGACATAGGTGTAGGCGGAACCGGCGGACGGGTAGAGCGCGGCCATGCGGCCGTAGCTGACGGCTGTGAGCACCATTGCAGTCATTGCGAGCAGGATGGTGGCTGCGGCGTGTCCGTTCGAGAGCTGCTGCGCGAGTCCGAAAAGTGGGATGGGCGCGATGGGTTGAACGAGAACGATGCCGTACAGGATCAGGTCCCACAGGCTCAGCACGCGGCGAAGTTTCGGAGGGGACTCGCTCATCGTTTGTAGTCGTGAAAGGTTTGATTCAGCGTAAGTGGAAAAGCTGCGAGCGTCAAGCAGTTTTTTCTGTTTTCAGAAAGAATGTATTGACCCTGCGCAAGTCCAGCGTTAGTGTTAGGGAGAGTGCTCAAGCAGGTGCAAGGCAAAGTGGAACGTGACCGGCACGTCATTGAGGCGGTGGTGCGCCGTTTCGGGCCGGTGTCGCGCGCGCGGATTCATGAGCTGACGGATATTCGGCTGAGTGCGCTGTCGACGCTGGTTCGGGAGCTGCTGGCTGAAGGACGGCTGGCCGAAGCAGGTGTCGAAGCCAGCACGCTGGGACGCAAAGGCGTGTTGCTGCAGCTCAACGAGGGGTTCGGCTCCGTGGTGGGGATTGAGTTCGACGATGAGTCTGTTACCGCGGGTGTGACGGACTTGCATCCACGGATTCGGCACTGCGTGACTGAGCCGGTACGGCTGAACGGCGGTGTAGCCGGACTCGTGGATCAGTTGGTGTCGCTGACGCGGCGTGCGCTGAGGGAGGCGGGGGTTCGGCGTCGCGATTTGATCGGGATTGGCGTGGCAGATCCCGGGCTGGTGGACAGTCAGCGTGGAGTGACGGTCACCTCGTCTATGATCCCGTTCTGGAAAGATGTGGCGCTGCGGGAGATCTTCGCGCGCCAGTTTCGCGTGCCGGTGCTGGTTGAAGCGCGCACACGCGCGAAGGCTGTTGCGGAGCATGAATGCAAGGCTGTAGAACGGCCGCCGGACAGCATGATTTATATCGACTACGGCAGCGGGATCGGCGCGGGTCTTTATGTGGATGGCCGGCTGCTTTATGGACAGGGCTCGGCTGCAGGTGAGTTTGGGCATACGGCTGTGTCGGTTGGCGGGCCTGTTTGCGCGTGCGGAAGTTTCGGATGCCTGGAGGCGGTGGCGGGATTGCGCGCTGTGGAGGCTCGGATACGGCAGGTGATTCACGAGGGTGCCCGGACGGACGTGCTGGAGATGGCCGGGGGCGATGTATCGCGGATCAGCGGGTGGATGGTGTTTGCAGCGGCGAGTGACGGGGACAAGGCGGCCAGTAATGTTGTGGCGGAAATCGCCCGGTATCTGGGGCTGGGGCTGGCGAATCTGGTGAATTTGTTTAATCCGGGACTGATTGTTTTGGATGCGCGGCTTCGTGTGGCTGGTGAGAATTTGCTGCAGCAGGTGGAAGGCGTGGTGCGGCGTCAGGCGCTGCGCGAATCGCAGTCTCAGGTGACGATCCGCTATGCGTCGGTGACCGAGGCGGCGGGTGTAATCGGCGTCGTGGAGATGGTGCTGGCGAAGCATTTCGAGGTGCCCGCGTTTCGGCCGCCTCCGTTTTTGGTGGCGGGGAACTATGAGGAGAGAGTGGGATGAGTGACCTGGCTGTGTTGGGCGGCAAGCCTGTTCGGGAACGGGCGTTTACGGCGTGGCCAGTGTTTGGTGCCCGCGAGGAGGAGCTCGCGCTGGAGGTATTGCGGAGCGGGCATTGGTGGCGCTATACGCATGGCGAGGCTCTGGATGCGGGTGCTGCCGAGTCTGCGGCGCCTTCGAAGGTAGCTGAATTTCAGGGGCGGTTTGCGGCGGCACATGGGTCCAAGTACGGGATCGCGTGTGTGAACGGCACGGCGGCTCTGGAGGTGGCGTTGCGGGCTCTCGGGGTGGGGAATGGGGACGAGGTTATCGTTCCGCCGTATACGTTTATCGCGACTGCCACGGCACCTATGTTGATTGGCGCCACTCCTGTGTTTTGCGATATCGATATTTCCACGTTTAATCTGGATCCGGCTCGGCTTGAAGCGGCGATTACTCCTCGGACGAAGGCGATTCTTCCGGTGCATTTCGCGGGGCTGGCGGCGGATATGGGTGCGATTGGGGCGATAGCTGCGCGCCATGGGATACCGGTGCTGGAAGACGCCGCGCATGGGCATGGTGGGTCGTGGTGCGGGCGCCCGCTGGGGTCGATTGGCGTGGCGGCTACGTTCAGCTTTCAAGCTTCTAAGAACATGACGGCTGGCGAGGGCGGGCTGATTACTACAGGTAACGCGGAGCTTGCTGAGATTTGCGAGTCGCTGGTGTGGGTGGGGCGGAAGGTCGGGCGGCCCTGGTATGAGCACCACAGGCTGGGGTGGAATTACCGGATGACGGAGTTCCAGGCGGCGTTGCTGATTGCGCAACTTGAGAGGCTCGGGGAGCAGACGGCTCGGCGACAGAAGAATGGCTCGTATTTATCGGCGTGTTTGCGGGACATACCTGGGATTTTGCCGCTGGATGTTCCGGATTATGCTACGGGGCATGCGTGGCATATCTACGTATTGCGGTTCGATGCGGCGGAGTTTGGCGTGTCGCGCGAAGTGTTTTTGAAGGCGCTGACGGCGGAAGGGATTCCGGCGTCGAGCGGGTATGCGCATCCTCTGTATCGCAATCCGGTTTTTGAAGGTACGGAATGGGCGGAGTGTCCCGCGAGCGAGCAGGCTTGTCGCGAGGCGGTCTGGATGGAGCACCGGTTGTTGCTGGGCGATGAGCACGATATGGACGATATTGCGCAGGCAGTACAGAAGGTGTGGGCACATCGGAGGGAACTCGCGTGAGACTTGCCTGTTTGTTACTGACTGCGGTTGTTGGGGCGTGGGGCGCTCCGCTGAAAGTCGGCGAATTTGCGCAGGAAGTGCGGCAGGTGTTTACTGCCGCGGCTTCGGGGCTGCCGTCGGATGACGTGCGTTGCGTGGCTGCGGCGGGGGATCGCGTATGGGCGGGGACGGCTCGAGGGCTTGCGGTTCGATCGGCTGGCGGTGCGTGGAGGCTGCTCGGCGGCTCGGACGCGGTGGATGCGTGCGCGGCTTCGGGCGCCGATGTGGTTTGGGTGGCCGGGGGGCGCGTGATGCGCGGGTCGACCGTGGCTGGTCAGGTGAGCGCCGGCAAGGTCCATGCGGTTGCCGCGGTGGGGAACCGCGTTGCTGTCGGCACCGAGTCGGGGTTGTTTTTCGGCCCTACGCTGACGCGTGTGATGGACGGTCCGGTGTACGCGGTTGCCCTTCGCGAGTCGGGCGAGGCGGCTGCCGGCGGGGCTGCGGGACTGTTCGTGTTGCGTGGGCGCGAGTGGGTTCGCGAGTTTCCTCGGGACGGCGGGCGGAGCTGGGCTCCAGTGGATGTACGCGGCGTTGGGTTCGATTCGAAGGGGCGGCTTTGGTTCTTCAGTCCGCAAGGCGCGGGTGTTCGGGAGGGCTCGACCTGGAGGCTGTTTACCGGGGCTGAGGGTCTGCCGTATGACGATGCCACGGGGCTCGCTGTGGGACCGGCTGGTGAGGTTTGGCTGGCTACGAAGCGCGGGGCTATTCGGTACGACGGGCAGCAATGGGCGTACCGGCAGGGGCTTCGGTGGCTCCCAGACGATGCGGTTCGCGGCGTGGCGGTGGACGGGTCGGGCGGGGCGTGGTTCGCGACGTCGAAGGGCGTCGGGCTGATTGAGCGGAAGCCGACGCGGCTGGCGGACAAGGCTCGGTTTTATGAGGATGAGATCGACAAGCGGCACCGGCGCACGGAGTACGAGTATGTGATGACGGTTCGACTGACGAAGCCTGGTGACAAGTCGAACTGGGTGCAGACGGACAGCGATAACGACGGGCTCTGGACCAGCATGTATGGCGCGGGCGAGTGCTTCGCTTTCGGCGCAACGAAGGATCCTGTTGCGAAGCGTCGCGCGGTGAAGGCGTTTGAGGCGTTGCGTTTTTTGAGTTTGGTGACGCAGGGCGGGTCGCATCCGGCGCCTGCTGGCTTCCCTGCCCGGGCGATTTTGCCTACGAGCGGACCTGATCCGAATATTGGCGATTCGCGAGCTCGGGATGTGCGGATGCAGGCGTCGCGCGATTCGTTGTGGAAGATCATGAGTCCGCGGTGGCCTAAGAGCGCTGACGGGAAATGGTACTGGAAAACGGACACGAGTTCGGACGAATTAGACGGACATTATTTCTTCTATGCCGCCTATTACGATTTGGTGGCGGAGACGGAGCGGGAGAAGGAAGAGGTTCGGGCGGTGGTGAGGGCGATCACCGACCACATCATCACTCACAACTGGGCGCTGGTGGACTGGGACGGCAAACCCACGCGCTGGGCAGTGTTCGACCCGGTGTCGCTGAATGACGACAGGATGTGGTGGAACGGCCGGGGCCTCAATTCGCTCAGCATTTTGTCCTATTTGAAGGTCGCTGAGCATATGACTGGGGACCCCAGGTACCGCGAGGCTTACGACAAGCTGGTCCGCGAGCATAAGTACGCCACGAACACGCTGGTGGCGAAGGTGAGTACGGGCGCGGGGTCGGGCAATCAGTCCGATGATGAGATGGCGCTGATGAGCTATTACAACCTGCTGAAGTATGAAACGGACGATGATTTGCGGCAGAAATACGCGGGGTCGCTGGCGAATTACTGGGCTATCGAGCGGCTGGAGAAGAATCCGTTCTTCAATTTTATTGGGGCTGCGAGTCTCACGGGGAAGACGTTCACCGATGCGTATGGCACGAATGATTTGTCTCCGAAGGGTGCGTGGCTGGAGCAGTCGGTGGATACGCTGCGGCGAATGCCGCTGGACCGGATCGACTGGGCTCACACGAACAGCCATCGCAAGGACATCGAGCGAGTGCGGCTGCATATCTGGGAGGACAGTGACCGGCCTCCGAGCGGGCATCTTCACGACGGCACGGTGATTCCGGTGGACGAGCGCTATTTCGGTTTCTGGAATCACAACCCGTATACGCTGGATACGCGCGGGTCGGGGAATTCGCTTGGCGATGGCGGGGTGTTTCTGCTGCCGTATTACATGGGCTTGTATCACAGATTCATCGAGGACTAGGCGATGGCAAACCGCATCGACTCGATGGACCAGTTCCGCGGCTACACGATGGCCGGGATGTTCCTGGTCAACTTTGTGGGCTCGTTTGCAGCGGTGCATGCGTTGCTGAAGCATCACAATACCTACCACAGTTATGCGGACACGATTATGCCGCATTTCTTTTTCGCGGTGGGCTTTTCGCTGCGGCTGGTGATGCTTCGGAATATCGAGCAGAAGGGCTCGGCTGCGGCTTACCGCAAGGCTGTAATTCGCAGTTTGATCCTGGTGCTGGTCGGGATGGTGGTGTACCACCTCGACGGTAAGTACAGGACGTGGGCGGATCTGACTTCGCTGGGTTGGTCGGGATTCTTTGCGACGGCGTTCTGGCGAACTCCGTTTCAGGCTCTGGTGCATATCGGCGTCACGAGTCTGTGGGTGCTGCCGGTGATTGCTCGATCGGCCCGGGTGCGCGTTGTTTTCATGGTGGCGACCGGGGCCCTGCATCTCGCGCTGTCTTACTGGTTTTGGTATGACTTGCTGCGCGAGAAGCGAATCATTGATGGCGGGCCGCTCGGGTCGCTGACGTGGGCGATTCCTGCGCTGGCGGGGTCGCTGGCTTTTGATTTGGTGCGGGATCGCGGGGCTCGGGGGGCTTTGAAGCCGCTGGTGATTTGGGGTGCGGTGCTCGCGTTTTTTGGGTATGGGTTGTCTTGTTTGGGCGGGCTCGCGGCTCCTCCGTTTTGGGCGCCGTGGGGACCGGTGAATATCTGGACTATGAGCCAGCAGGCCGGGGCTAATTCTTACCTTTGGTTCTCGGCTGGGTTTTCGCTGCTGGTTTATGCGGGGTTTGTGTGGTGGACCGATGTTGGCGGGCGGCAGTGGTCTTTGTTTCGAGTGTTTGGGGTGAATCCGCTGGCAGGGTATGTGCTGCATGATTTGATTGCGGAGGCGGTGAAGCCGTTTGGTCCTTCGGATTCACCGCTGTGGTGGGTTGGGTTTGTGTTTGCTGTTTACTTTGGGATTCTTTGGTTATTTTTGTGGGGGCTGGACCGACAGCGCATTTATATTCGGCTTTGAACGGCGGACGTGGGCGTCCGCCGCAGGCCTGGGGGCCTGCCCCCCTTTTGCCTCAGTAATAGTTGAGGATATATAGGATATATCAGAGTCTTTTCTATGCGGCTTTCTTCTTTGCGGCTGGTTTGCCTCGGCCGGTCAGGCCTCGGATCAGGTCGACTTCTTCGGGCTTGTAGGGCGTGCCGTCGGTTTTGAAGACTTCGTGGAACCAGATGGCTGGTTCGCGGTCGACGTACGGCTTCTGCCAGGAATCCCATGGCAGGTGGGTTTGGGTCTTGCCTTGCACTAATCCCCAGTTGTAGGCGGCTACGTTGTACTTCTTCGCTACTGGCAGGGAGCCCTGGAAGGTGCTCATGTTGCCTCTGGCCATGTACTCGGTGCAGAGGATGGGGCGCTTGTAGCGCTGGAGGGACTGGATTGCTGCTTCGAACTTTTCCGGACCATCGTAGTTGTGAAAGCTGATGACGTCGGACTGCTCGAGCTGCACCTTTTGGATGGGGCTGAGTTTTGCGTCGCCGGACCAGTCGCCCTTCCAGACACCGGAGGTCAGCGGTTGGGTCGGGTTGACGGCACGGGCCCATTCAAAGGACTTCTCGAGTAACGGCAGAACATAATCCGCTTTATTCGGTAATTCCACTTTGCCGTAGCTGGATTCGCTGGTATTTTCCGGTTCATTCCAGAGGTCCCAGGCGAGAATTCGCTTGTCCTTTGCGAACGCGGCGATCACTCCCTTGACGTAGCCTTCGAGGCGGCTGTGCTGACCCGGGTCCTTCAGCGCGTCGAGGCCGGGGCTCTGGAGCCAGCCGGAGTTGTGCACGCCGGGTTTGGGGGCGCGCTGCTTGCCCCAGCGCGGGAACGGGTCCCAGCAGGAGTCGAAGAGCACGAGCATGGGTTTGATTTTGTGCCTGTCGGCGATGGCGAGGAACTGGTCGAGGCGCTCGCGGAAGCCCTCGCGGTCCTCCTTCCACATCAGGTCGTGAAGGAAGACGCGCATGGTGTTCATGCCGATGCTCTCGGCCCAGGCGAGTTCTTCATCGATGCGCGCCGGATTGAATGTGGCGGCCTGCCACATCTCCAGTTCATTGATCGCGGTGGACGGGATGTAGTTGGCGCCGACGAGCCAGGGCTGTTTGGCGTACCACTGGTTGGCCTTCTGCGCGGTCCAGCGTCCGTCCTGTGCGGTTAGGGTGGCAGCGACCAAAAGAATCAGTACGGCGATTCGCTTCATGCTTTCTCCGTCGACATTTTGTAGATAGTGGCAGTCTTCCACGTCTTGCCGGGTTCGAGCTGCGTGGTGGGGAATTTGGGCTGATTCGGGGAATCGGGGAAATGCTGCGTTTCGAGGCAGAAGCCGGTTCGGTGACCGTAGACCTTGCCGCCCTTTCCTTTGTTGGTGCCGTCGAGGAAGTTGCCGGTGTAGAACTGAACGCCGGGCTCGACTGTAGAGACTTCGAGGACGCGGCCGGACTTCGGCTCGACGACACGGACGATCTGGCGCATGGTGCCCATCGGTCCGTTCAGGACGTAGTTGTGGTCATAGCCTTTGCCGAGTTTGATCTGTTCGTCGTTGGCGTTGATGCGTTCGCCGATGGAGTGAGGCTGACGGAAGTCGAACGCTGTACCGGCGACGGGCTTCAGTTCGCCGGTCGGGATGAGGCCGGCGTCGACGGGCGTGAAGCGGTCGGCATTGATCTGGATGCGATGCCCGAGTATGTCGCCACTGCCTTCGCCCGCGAGATTGAAGTAACTGTGGTTAGTAACATTGAGCACCGTGACTTTGTCGGTTGTCGCGGTGTAGTCGATGCGGAGCTCATTGGCGTCGCTGAGACTGTAGCGGACCGTGGTGGTCAGGGTGCCGGGGTAGCCTTCTTCGCCATCCTTGCTGATGTAGGTGAGGTCGATTCCCCCGTTGACTTCCTTCGCGGTCCACAAGACCTTGTCGAAGCCCTTCAAACCGCCGTGGAGTGCGTTCTCCCCGTTGTTTTTGGCAAGGGTGTACTGCTTGCCTCCGAGGGAGAACTTACCCTTTGCGATGCGGTTTCCGTAGCGGCCGACCACCGCGCCGAAGTAGGGGTTCTCCGTCTGATAGCCCTCGATGTTATCGAAGCCGAGGGTGATATCGGCCATCTTGCCCCGCGCGTCGGCGCACCTGATGCTTTGTACGCGGGCGCCATAAGTGATGACTGTTACTTCCGTACCCTGTGAGTTAGTAAGTTTGTAAAGATCCACGGCTTGTCCGGATTTGACTTTTCCGAAAGAGGTCTTCGCGATACCGCGGGCGGCCGCCTGGGTGATCACCGGGGCGGCGGCGGTAAGCGCTATGGCAGTTCGACGCGTGAGGGACATATTCCGATCTCCATTTGTATCAGGTCTCAGTCATCGGCGTGTGCGGAAGGGCGATGCCGGGAGGCCCTCCGCGTTGTAGAGAGTGGACGGCGGGTTGTCGGCCCAGGCGTATCGAACGTACCTGGGTTCCGGGACTTCCGGCGCGCTGACGAGGACGGTGGCGCCTTCGAGGCGCGGCGTCGCGGTGAACCACTTGCCGTTTTCGCCCGCGAGTTCGAAGCCCGCTGAGCTCCTCAGGACGAGGCCGCCGGCGTTGTCGAAGCGGAGCCTCAGTTGCGCGCCCTCGATGGTGGCCTGCCGGAACAGCGGGCCAGCCGGGACGATGGGCTCGTTGTAGACGAGGGCTCGCGCGGCACGGAACAGCCGGTCGGCGACGATGCGCTTGTTGCGGGGGTGGATGTCATCGGGCGTGCCGGCGTCGATTGTCACGGCCATGGCGGTGTTCGTGACGCCAAGGGCCTGGCGCTGAGCGTCGCGCACCTCTGGCCACATGCTGTCGGGAGCGGCGTTGAAGTTGGCGAGTTGGACGAAGAGGAACGGGAAGTCGCCCTGACTCCACGCCCGGCGCCAGTCGCGGATCATGGCTGGGAAGAGGTGCTCGTACACAGGCGCGCGTTCGGGCGACGTGTTGCTCTCGCCCTGATACCAGATCACGCCCTGGATGGGCAGTTTGGTGATGGGCGCGAGCATGCCGTTGAACAGACCTGTCGGTGTCCAGGGGCCGCCTGGCCCTGTGCGGAGCTCGGGCCGATCGCCCTTGCTGCCTTTGCGGACCCAGTCGTCGAGCCTGTATCTGTGGCGGCGCAACGCGGTGTCGTGGGCGTCGGCGACGCGGCCCCATTCCTCGAAGACTGGCATGAGCGACGCGCTCGATGAGAGGCCTCGGAGGCTGGTCCAGGCTTCGGCAGGGGTGCCGCCCCACGCGCTCTGGATGATACCGATGGGTACTTTGCGGTGCTGGTGAATCATTCGCGCAAAGTGGTAGCCGACGGCGGAGAACTTCTCGACGGAGTGCGGTGTTGCGGGCTCCCATGCTGTGCCGACGAAGTCGTCCTGCGGGTAGTCGCGGACACGGTGCATGGTTCGGACGAGGCGGATTTGGGGGTAGTTTGCGGCCTGTTTCTCGGTGTCAGGGTTTGCGGCCCAGGCTACTGGCCATTCCATGTTCGACTGTCCGGCGGCGATCCACACTTCGCCGACGAGAACATCGCGGAGGCGAATTGTTTTTGCGCCGCTGCGGATGTTGATCTCATGCGGTCCTCCTGGTTCGGGGACGGGCGGGAACCAGACGCTCCAGCGTCCTGCGTTGTCGGTGACGGTGTTGCGGGTGTCGGTGCGGAACGCGACGTCGACGGACTCACCTGGGGATGCGGAGCCCCAGACATGCACGGGCATATTCTGCTGGACCACCATGTGATCGGTGAGGAGTTGCGCGACGCGGACCTCGGCGTGAAGGGCGGCGGCGAACAGCAATGCGGGCAGGAATTGTCGGAATGGCACGGATCACCTGATAATATCGAAGCTCCGCCATGATTCACCCACCTAAACGTCTACTCTACGGTCCCGGACCCACAATGGTCGATCCTCGCGTGTATGCCGCGATGGGTCAGCCGATTGTTGGGCATCTGGATCCTTTCTTTTTCAGCGTCGTAGAGGACATTCGAGCCGGCCTGCGCGAAGTATTCGGCACCTCGAATGATTTTACGCTCGCTATCAGCGGCACGGGCAGCGCTGGTATGGAAGCCGCG
>Ga0163144_10017595_pt1 | contig 14554 bp, 12 predicted proteins | sample OliLak19BULKMAT1_FD_123175 | JGI IMG/M metagenome (GOLD analysis project Ga0163144, IMG submission 123175) | Freshwater microbial mat bacterial communities from Lake Vanda, McMurdo Dry Valleys, Antarctica - Oligotrophic Lake LV.19.BULKMAT1 | ecosystem: Environmental > Aquatic > Freshwater >... | reverse complement strand
TACTCGCCATATTTCTACCCTACTCTTCTATCTTCTGAGAGAACAAGCACATCGTAGACTCTTGCTCTCTTGTTCCGCAACAAAGAAACAAACCAACAAGCAGCGCAGTGTTCAGAAGTGCTCAATGGTTGCTTGTTCTTTGTATGAGTTACACACCGATTTCATCAAGTTACCGACCGGTCGGTAACTAGTATAGAATAGAAGCGATGCTGCGTCAAGAAGAGTAACAATCGGGGGTGTGCGTATCGTTTTGCATCGATGCCCATGGTGTCATGGTGTAGGGGCGAACCTTTTAAAATGTAAAGTTTCATCAGTCGCTCGCGGGGTAATATAGAGGCATCGTCGCAGAGCAAACAAAAAAGCCTGCACCCTTCTATCAAGGAATGCAGGCTTTTGGTATATATTCGTTGCCGATCCGATGAACACCCCTCTCCGCATCGGAGAGGGGCTGGGGGTGAGGTCAACCACCAGAATTACTGGCTAATCTTCTCGCCGGTGTATGGGTCGAACTTCCACTGCTCTGGCCCACGTGGGTGATCCGGCAGCATGACAGCGCCAATTGGCTTCGGCTGGGCAACTGGTGTTGCCATTTGAACAGGTGTTGCAACTGTTTGTGTGGCTAGATCTTCTGGCATAACGATCCACAGCACAAGGTACACAAGCGGGCTGACACCGCCGGCGAAGATCGATAGTACAAACACCAGCCGGACGATCACCGGATCGATATTGAAATAGCGAGCGATCCCGCCTGCAACGCCACCCATCATACGATCGCTACGGCTACGCATTAATCGAGTATCCATGAAATTGCTCCTTACATCTTGACCCTGAACTCGAATGCCAGGGATTATCTTCACTGTCTATCGGACGCTTTCGTTCTATAATTGTTGCAGCAGCATATGTTCCTACTTATGATAGCTTGTACTTGTGAAATGTGATATACTCATCGCTGCATGATGCAGCGCAATGGAGCAATACCTATGCCCTCCCCAACAGGCGCGCTCACCGAGGAGCTAGTTCTTAGGGCTCTTAGTACCGTTGAGGAGCCGGAACTCGGCGGCGATCTCGTGACGCGCCGAATGATTAAGAATATTGTAATCACTGGCGATCAACTCAAGTTTGCAATTGAGTTGACGACTCCGGCCTGCCCGCTCAAGGATCAGATCCGCGATGAGTGTCAACAGGCTCTGCTCAAGATTGCTGGCATTCCTGCTGATCGAATCCAGATCGAGTTTACCGCTCAGGTTCGGCCACGCGGTGGTGTGATGGATAAAGCTGCCATTCCTGGTGTGAGCCATGTGATCGCTGTTTCCGCAGGCAAGGGTGGCGTCGGCAAATCGACGGTTGCTGTCAATCTGGCGGTTGCACTGGTTCTGGAAGGCGCTCGTGTTGGACTGCTCGATGCCGATGTTCATGGCCCATCTGTCCCCACCATGCTTGGCACGAAGGGTTATAAACCAGAGGCGATTGTTCGTGCGGATGGCCAACAGGTGATGATCCCGATCGAGGCCTATGGCCTGAAGATGATCTCGATTGGTTTCCTTGTCGATGATGCCCAGCCGGTGATCTGGCGTGGCCCAATGGTTTCGCAGCTTTTGCGCCAGTTTCTATATCAGGTCGATTGGGGCGAACTCGATTATCTAATTATCGACATGCCGCCAGGAACGGGCGATATTGCCCTGACGCTAACCCAATCGTTGCAGAATGCAGGCCTGACAGGCGCAGTTTCCGTCACAACGCCGCAAGCAGTGGCAACCCTCGATGTGCTGAAAAGTATGGAAATGTTCAAGAAAGTGAATGTCCCGCTGCTTGGGATCATCGAGAACATGGCCTATTTTATCGCGCCAGATACTGGCACACGCTATGATATATTCGGCAGTGGTGGTGCAGCGCGGCTAGCGGGGCAGCTTGATGTCCCATTACTCGGCCAGATTCCGCTTGGCATGAGCATTCGTGAGGGCGGCGATACTGGCAAGCCGGCTGTTACTGGCACATTGCCGGATGGCTATGCCGATGTGTTCCGTGAGATTGCCCGCCGATTGGCAGCCCGTGTCAGTGTAATGGAGTACGCATAGCGAAACCTGTTATTGGCATTCGTGATGCACGCTTCATTTCAAAAGATACGAAAGAGTGGTGGTTGAGATGAAACATGATGATCTACAGCGCACGATCCCGCTCTACACATTTGGCACGAGTGCGCCGCTCCCAGCCTACCCTAATGATACGCCAGCGCTAGATAGTTATGGGCGGCGGATTGATTATCTGCGGATCTCATTAACGGATCGCTGCAATATGCGCTGTGTCTATTGTATGCCCGAGATCGGCATGAAGTTTATGCCGCGCCCGGAACTGCTGACGACCGATGAGCTGTTGATGGTGGTGCAAGCTGCTGCTGCGGTTGGTTTTCGTAAGCTGCGGCTAACAGGCGGCGAGCCAACCCTACGCCCCGATTTGGTTGAGATCATTCGTGCATCCAAGGCTACGCCAGGGATTGAACATGTGGCGATGACGACCAATGCATTGCGATTGGGGCAATTGGCAGAGCCACTCAAACAGGCGGGGCTTGATCGAGTCAATATCAGCATTGACACACTCGACCCAGATAAATTTCGCCGGGTGACCCGTGGTGGGAATTTTCAGAATGTTTGGGCGGGAATCGAGGCCGCTGATCGCGCTGGCCTGCTTCCGATCAAACTGAATGCCGTGGTTGTGCGTGGTATGAACGACGATGAAGTAACCGAACTGGCAGCGCTGACCCTTGAACGGCCATGGGAGATGCGTTTCATCGAAGTGATGCCACTCACTGGTGTGGCCGGCCTAGCAGAGGAGGGTGTTGTCAGTACTGCCGAACTGATTGCGAAGATTGAACAGCGTTTTGGGCCGCTCCAGCCGCATGGGCAGGATCCAAGTGACCCGGCGCGTCGTTATCGAATCCCTGGTGCGCGTGGCAAACTGGGCTTTATCAGTGCTGTCACCGACCCATTCTGCGCGACGTGTAATCGTATGCGCCTGACATCGGATGGGCGTTTGCATCTGTGTCTCCTGCGCGATGATGAGGTCGATCTGCGAGCTGCCATTCGTGGCGGTGCAGGTTCGGCAGAAATCGAGCAGATCATCCGGCATGCGGTGGCGATCAAACCCTGGGGCCACGGATTGCCGGATGGAATCCTACCACATGTACGTGGTATGTCGGCCCTTGGCGGCTAGGCGCAGGCGCAGAACTATTGTCTTTCTAGATTTGATCTGATATACTTATTTGTAAACGCACTGGGTGCAAGGAGAATTACGCACATGGCCACAATGAATACGATTGAGCTTCGCTCTGCGACGGAGCTTGTTCCAGCCCTTAATGTCACTGAGAGTGCAGCTCAGCGCCTCCACGGAATGATGGGCGAGCGTCAACTTGAGGGCTACGGCCTGCGGGTGTTCGTTTCTGGTGGTGGCTGCTCGGGTATGCAGTATGGGATGACCTTCGACAACGAGTTGCGCGAGGGCGATAGCTCATGGCAAGTCGCTGGCCTGAAGGTGATCGTTGATCCAATCAGCATGCGCTACCTCCAAGGTGCGCAGATCAGCTTCCAGCAGGATAATATGTTGGCTGGTGCGTTCAAGATCGATAATCCCAATGCAGCATCGAGCTGTGGTTGTGGCCATTCCTTCCGTGCGAAGAGTGAGAATGCTTCGGCTGAAGAGGAGAGCTACGATGAAGGTTATGCTGGTGGCGGCTGTGGTTCTTGTGGTAACGGATAAATCTGCCACATAGAGCGTGCGAAGAGCCTTGTCTACCCGCTCCGTCAGCGCACTCTGCGTCGATGGGCGGGTAGATTTTTGATTCATAGGGTACTCATGCCAACTACACCATATCGAGATCTGACGGTTGCTGATGTCAAGGCCAAGCTGGATCGTGGCGAATCATTTCGGTTAATCGATGTTCGTGAACCAGCTGAGCATGCAATTGCTCGGATCGAGGGTGCCGAGCTATTGCCACTGAGCCAGGCGCAGCAATGGGTTGCAACACTCCCGCACGATGAAGAGCTTGTCTTTTTCTGCCATCATGGAGGGCGTAGCCAACAAGTTGCCCAGGTTTTGGCAATGCAACTTGGTTATACGCAGGTTGCCAATATGGTTGGCGGAATTGACGATTGGTCGTTACAGATCGATACGAAAGTTCCCCGCTACTAAGTATGAATGGCTGATGCCGTGACCGAGGACGATACCCTTGCTGAGGGTCTACAACTCTTCAATGCCGGTGCATACTGGCATGCCCACGAGGTATGGGAGCAGGGGTGGCTGCGAAGCGAGGAGCCACGCTCAACACTCTATAAAGGGATCATCCAGGCTGCTGCTGCGCTTGTTCACTGGCAACGCGGTAATCTGAAGGGGTTGCAGCGCAACTGGTATAAGGCGCGACCCCGGCTTGTGGCTGTTTCTGCGCTTATTGTTGAACTTGATATTACTGTGTTTATTACTGCAATGGATCACTTTGTCATCACTGAGGGCGCTATGAACGTTGCGCCTCGCCTCTCTCTCACTGATGCGTTAGACATGCACTGAGGAATTGTCTATGCCTGCGCGTATCCTCGTTGTTGATGATGATCCTGCTATTGTGGAAGTGCTGCGCCGTTTCCTTAATCACGAGGGGTATACGGTTGTTACTGCCAACAATGGCATTGAAGCAATCGAACGTGTTCACGAAGACCAGCCTGATCTTATATTGCTCGATGTGACCATGCCCAAAATGGATGGCTTTATGGCCTGTCGGCGGCTCAAGGAAGATGAGCGAACGGCGCTTATTCCGATAACAATGCTGACCGGTCTTGATGATCAGGATTATCGAACGCGTGGTATTGAGGCTGGTGCGGATGATTTCCTCACGAAGCCATTTGACCAAACCACACTGCGGGCGCGCATTCGCTCACAATTGCGCCTGAAGCGCCTGACCGACCAGCTTGAGCATACTGAGAGTGTCATTTTCATGCTTGCTCAGGCCGTTGAGGCGAAGGATCCATATACCGAGGGGCATCTTACACGAATCAAAACCTATGGTGAACAGTTGGCGATTGCCTCGCGCCTTAGCGCAGAAGAGGTTCGGGCGGTTCGCTATGGCGGGGTACTGCACGATATTGGTAAGATCGGCATCAGTGACTCGATCCTGCTCAAGCCAGGCCCGCTCACTCCTGAAGAAACCGATGTGATGCGGCGGCATCCCGAAATCGGCGCTCAGATTGTCTCTCAGATGCGCTTTGCTCCCAAAATTACCCCAATTATCTGCAGCCATCACGAGCGCTGGGATGGTTCGGGCTACCCGGAAGGCCTGGTTGGCGCTGCTATTCCAATTGGCGCCCAGATTATTGCCGTGGTTGATGCCTATGATGCGATGATGACAAATCGCCCCTATCGGCGGGCATTGTCGGCAGAAGAACGTATCGCAGAACTGCGTGCTGGGCGTGGAACACAGTTTGCACCAGATATTTTGGATGTCTTTCTCAATCTGATCGTGACTAGTACGTTGGTTCAACTTAGCCAACCCGAATTGCGCTAACTTATGTACGATCCACTCATTCCACTGCTGCGCTGCCTTGTGTGCCAGAGTTCCCTGACACTGCGTGATGTACTGCGCGACTCACATCAGGAGATTATGACTGGCACGCTTGTGTGTGCTGGTTGTGCTGCACACTACCCGGTTCATCATGGGATCGCGGATTTTCTGGGGCCGCCGCGCCCGCCCAGCATTGCCCAGTTCACCAATGAACTGACCCCAACTGCCTGGGCCTATGAGCGCCTCTGGCGTCCGCATTCGCTGACTCTGCTCAGTGGTGAGGCATTTCCCTATGAGCGTGAGTTGGCGCTTGTTACTAACTGGGTTGCACCAGAACGAAGCGGGCTGATTATTGATCTTGCCTGTTCAAATGGGTTGTATGCTCGTACACTGGCTCCCAGGCTGCCCGCTGGTGGGCAGGTTGTTGGTGTTGATCATAGCATGCCGATGCTTGTGGAAGCTCGCCAGCGTGCAGCTGCGCTTGGCCTAGCTATCAGCTATATTCGTGCAAAAGCGCAACGCCTGCCATTCGAACACAGTAGCGCTGCGGCGGTTACGATTGGCGGCTCGCTGAATGAGATTGGTGATCTGGTTGGGTGCCTGAATGAGGTTCGGCGCGTACTGAACCCGAGTGGCCGCTTTGTTGCCATGACACTCACTCGCCATCCACGTCGGTTTGAGCGGGCCATTCAACAACTTCTTGCGCCGAGTGGCATTCGCTTTTGGCAGGCTGCGGATCTGGTTGCACAGTTTGCCACACAGCATCTACAGGTGGTTGATCAACGTCAGTATGGCATCGTGCTGTTCACGCTTGCGCGAGTGACGGGGTGACGTGCTTGCCCGCTCTCCCCCTGACCCCCTCGCCCATGCCGGGGCGATGAGCGTTGCTCCATTGTGAACCCTTTGCGCCCCTCCCCACCGGTGGGGGAGGGGTTGGGGGAGAGGGGAAATGTGTATTCACAACTATCATAGCAGCATACGAGCGGCATCACAATTGCGCTATGGGCGAATGGATGCGCCGAGGGAATGAGAGCCACCAACATTCTTTCAGCCTAGACGCCCCAATGGAACTCCTCTACCCTTGTGTTGTTCGCTTGCTCCCTTGTTCTCGGTTCTTGGTTCGGGCGGACACATAGGTCCGCACTACACGGTTCTTATTCTTTTGTTCAGGGTAGGTTCTGGGTATTCTGACTCCTGACTTCTGACTCCTACCGATACCTGCCCGCCAATCCATGCAATACCGCGCTGAAGGCGGCTGGTGTCGGGCGTAGCGCTGGGTCATGTTCCAGGGCTGGGGTGAGTGCAGCGGCGATCTCAGTTGGGATGCGCGATAGTGCTGGAAACGCCAGCGGGTGCTTGGTTGGATCTTCATTCGCCAGCAGGTGGTAGAGCGTTGCTGCAAGTCCATAGACATCGCTCTTGCAATGGGCCTGGCGATGATACTGTTCTGGTGCAGCATAACCAGGCGTTCCATAGTGTTCTGGCTGATTCTCTGGTGTGATGGCATTAAGGACGATAGCGCTACCGAAATCGACAAGGATGGCTGGCGCGCCGATCTCGGGTGCGATCAGATTACCAGGCTTGATGTCGCAATGCACAATCGGATGCTTGAGCCCGGCCAGGAATGTGATCACATCCGCTATTGCTGCTCCATGACGAAGGATTTCGCCAACCGAGAGCGTGCCCGTTTCGAGACGTTGCTCAAGAGATGGGCCGGCGACATACTCAAGCGCCATGAATGGTGCTACCATTTCGGGATACCAGCCCAGGAGCGTGATGATCCCTGGATGTTGGACATCGCGTAGCAATAATGCCTCACGCTCAAGGCAATATCGCGCCTCACGTTGCCAGCTTGTGTTGCCACCATCGGCTGAGGCAACCGCTTTGAGTACACAGATTGCGGCACTTGCGCGATCCTCAGCCAGATAGATATGGCTCATGCCACCAGCGCCAATTGGGCGCAGAGCGGTATAGCGTGGCAGATCACGCAGTGATTCTGGCACACGGCTGGCAGCAATGAGGCCACAATCTGGGCAGGCTGTGGCTTTGAATGGCATAAGTACCATACAGTTGGGGCATGGCGTTGCACTACGATAGCTGAGTTGCACGGGCGGTGTTCCATGGACAGAACCGATAGGAACCATATCCACGGTTGGTGCAGGCCGCGCCGATGCTATTGGTACAATCGGTGCTATTGGCTCGATAGATGCTGGTGGTGCGGCGCTGGTGCGCTTTAGTTGGCGCTTGGCCCAGTAGATCGTGTAGATGAGTGTGCCAGTTGAAATAATCGGAAATACGACCATGATGATCGGCCACAGCGTGTTCTCATCCGGCCCTGTTGCCAATGCCGTAAAGCACAGCCCGTTCCATAGCAAACGTAGCGCTCCCAGGCCGAAGATAGTGCTACTGACCTGGCGATAGGTTGGGTTCTGGAAGCCCATCCCGCGCCCTGCAATCAGTAATGACCACATCGGCCAGATGACAACAAACCCCACTGGGAAGAACTCGAATACTGCATCACGGAGCAGGTAGAGCGTCAGCAGTGTGAGTGGGATACCAGCAATTGGCTCACACAGATTGAGCGCCAGATAGCGTATTGTCGCTGCTTGCTCTCCATGGAATTGGTTTGCACTGCTAAACGCCTGGGCACCAAGGACGCAGCTATAGATCACGAGGGCCAGTATTGCTAGCCCTGGAATTGCGAGAATGATGAAGAGCATCAATTGCATATGTCTACTCGCTTGGCTTGATCGAACGCCAGTTTTGAATGTATAACGATGTTGTAGCGTGTTGTGTTCCCAATTGCAAGCACCTGGGTGCATGCTATACTTCCTGGTATGGTACGATCACGCCGCCCCAGACCGACTCGCCGCCCTGCCCGTATGCGGGTTACGCCGCTGCTGTTTGCATGGCGTTTGCTGCTGGCGTTCCTGAAGCTTGGCCTGCTGCTGTTCGGGCTGTTTGTGATTGCTGCTCTGGTGGCCTATCGCTACTATAGCCAGGATCTCCCTGATCCAGCGGCGATTGGTCGCTACCGCCCCGCTGAGACTACCCGAATCTACGCACGCGATGGCGCAACGTTACTCTACGAACTTGTTGATCCACAGGGCGGTAGGCGCACTGTCGTAGCGCTTGAGCGCATTCCGCAGAGCCTGAAGGATGCGACGATTGCCGTGGAGGATGCGGAATTCTATAACAACCCTGGGATCGATCTGCGCGGTATTGCGCGAGCATTGTTCCAGAACTATGCGGCCGGCGAGATTGTGAGCGGTGGTTCGACGATCACCCAGCAACTTGTGCGGAATGTGTTGCTGCCATCATCTGAACGTACCAGCCAATCGTTTGAACGCAAGCTACGCGAGGCGATTCTGGCTGTTCAGGTTTCACAGGAATATAGCAAGGATCAGATCCTCAGCCTGTACCTCAATGAGGTCTACTATGGCAATCAGGCCTATGGCGTCGAGGCAGCGGCGCAATCCTATTTCGGCAAGCATGTCTGGGAGCTTACCCTGAATGAAGCCACGCTGATTGCTGGATTACCGCAATCGCCAACTGTGCTCAACCCCTATACTAACCCGAATGGCGCACGTGGCCGCCAACAGGTGACACTTGGCCGGATGGTGCGTGTTGGTACACTGACACAGGCCCAGGCGCGGGCTGTGGCCGAAACCCCGCTCCAGCTGATTCGGCCAGATCTTGGTGTGACAGCGCCGCATTTTGCTGTGTATGTGCGCGATCTGCTCGAAAAGACCTATGGCCCCGATCAACTGTATCGTGGCGGCTTGCGGGTGGTGACAACCCTTGATCGATTATGGCAGGCCGAGGCGCAGCGGATTGTGCGTGAACGGGTGGCGGAGCTACGCGCTCGCAATGCCACGAATGGCGCAGTTGTGATGCTCTCGCCACAGGGCCAGATTCTGGCGATGGTCGGTAGTGCCGATTTTAACGACCCAACGATTGATGGGCAGGTGAATGTTGCGCTGGCTGCCCGCCAACCCGGTTCGGCGCTCAAGCCAATTGTGTATGCGGCAGCGATGCAGAAGGGCTGGACTCCGGCGACGATATTGTGGGATACACCTGTCAGTTACCCACAGGGCGGTGGCACTGCCTATCAGCCACTGAACTACGATGAGCAATGGCATGGCCCGCAGCGTTTACGGATGGCGCTAGCCAATTCGTTGAATATTCCAGCCATTCGCGCAATTGATTATACTGGTGTCGATGCGTTTGTTGAACTGGCCCATCGGATGGGCATCACAACGCTGAACGACCCGCAGCAGTATGGGTTGCCATTAGCCCTTGGTGCTGGTGAGGTGCGTCTGCTCGATCTGACCAATGTCTATAGCACAATTCGCAATAGTGGCCGCTTTCGTGAGCCGGTGGCGATTTTGAGTGTGACCAATGCGCGTGGTGCGGTATTGGAGCGCGCCGAATTCGGGCCAGGCCGCCAGGTGCTTGGCGAACACGGCGAGCAGATCGCCTACCTGCTGACTGATATTCTGAGCGATAACCAGGCCCGCCAGTTTATGTTCGGGCCAAATAATGTGATGGAACTGCCGGATGGTCGGCTGGCGGCAGCGAAGACGGGCACATCGAATGAGTGGCGCGATTCGTGGGCGGTTGGGTTTACCCCGGATGTGACGATTGGGGTGTGGGTCGGTAACAGCGATTCATCGCCAATGCAGGAGATAGCCGGTTCCAATGGCGCTGGCCTGATCTGGCGCGATCTCATGATTAGCTACCATACTGGCCGGCCAGCACTGGATTTCGTCCGCCCATCTGGCGTAAGCGATGCGATGGTGTGCGCGGCAACTGGCGCATTAGCAGGGCCGGATTGCCCGAATCCCTATTCTGAGCATTTCGTCGCGGGTAGCGAGCCACAGACAAGCGACATCACGCTGGCGAAGGTTCGGGTGAGCGGTGATGGCAGTTGCCTTGCTGCAGCCTATACGCCAGCCAATCAGATCCGCGAGATGACATTTGTTGTCTACCCGCCACAGTATCGTGACCAGGCCGCCAGCACGGGTGTAGCGCAGCCGCCGACACAGTATTGCCCGCCACCAGCACCGCAACCAGGACAACCAGGCACAGCTGTAGCAGCATTCAGCGTTCCGGGATCAGAGGCAATCGTGAAGGGCCAGGTGCTGGTGCGGGGGACGGCACGGGGTTCGTACACGCTCGAAGTTGGTTCTGGGCGCGATCCACAACAATGGCAGACGATCAGCGGTGGCAGTAGTGCAGTTGCCGATGGCATTCTTGGCACCTGGCAGACGGCGAGCCTGCCCGTTGGCCCATACACATTGCGCCTACGGGTGATCACCCCCGATGGCGTTCCCGCCGACACGCGGGTGGTTGTGATGGTGGAACGGTAGGGGGTGCGACGTATTCTTTTGGAAGGGTCGGGTGCGGACCCATGTGTCCGCCAACCAGTGCGGAACAGCGCGGGCCGACACGTGGGTCGGCCCATACGCATGGACGCAGCGCAGGCCGCCGCAGAAGTTTACGTCACACCCCGGTAGGGGCGGTTCGCGAACCGCCCCATAGGCATTTTAGGCTGCCCGTTCCAGGTATTCACGTAATGGCGCAATGAAGATTGCCATGCCCTTGTAGGCGATTATTTCGGGCGGGGTGGTTCGCAGCACACCCAACAGCTTGCTGCGGAAGGTAGCATTTGCAACAAGCTGGGCGATTGGCGCAATATAGGTATGGACGGTAAACAGGATCGTGTTTGTGCGTGGCAGGCGCGTGAGAGTCTGTCGTTCGGTGCGGAAGCAGCAGCGCTGGCCAGCATTATCGGCATTCACGCCCTCACGTTCTCCATCGAGTTCGTGGCCGAAGCGGGTTGCACGGTTGAGTTCACCGGTTGCGAGAATGGACCAATTCAGCCGCCAGACGGGCCGTTCGGCCTTGAGGCGTTCCAGCAATAGGCTCGATGAGCGACCGATCTGTTCGGCGAACCCTGGTACGGAATCGTGGATGGCAATAAACGGCTGGCCGATTTTGTCGTCCAGGCACCAGCGATTGGCATAACAGAGTTGCCCTGCGATTAACGGAAATCCGGCTGTCGTATCGGCACTTAGCAACAGTAGATCCTCCTGAACCTGCCGACCGGCCCAATCTAATGGAGCGCACGGCAGATCAGCATTCACACCAGGGCGGAACAATGCCTGTGTGTTTGTCTGGTGGTTGTGCCAATGCCAGATCGGGCCGCTGCGATCCAGCGTGAATTGTTGGGGATATATGCTGGCGAGTGTGGTCAACACCAGTTCCAGAACATCCCATTGGGCTGGCTCACAACCAGGAAGGGCCTGTGCATAGTAGCGCAGATCGCTTGATAGAATATGCTGCTTGAGTGCGACTTCGGGCAGATAGTGATCTGGGTCGATTTCAATCAGGCACTCATTGCCCAATGGCCGTGCGCCGATGGCCATGCGGTAGGCATCTTCGGCAAGTGTGAGGAATGGTGATTCTTTTGACATATGAGTGAGTGCAGTCTGTTATCTTAGCATCTTGACGAGGCAGCAGCATTCAGGCATACTACCAAGCACTATCGCAAGTTTACCATAGAGGCCAGCCATGCCAACCACAATCCTATACAACGGGACAATCTATACGATGGACCCCGCCCAGCCGCGTGCTCAGGCGATTGCCATCAATGATGGCCGTGTTGTGGCTGTCGGGAGCGAGGGCAAGGTTCAGGCTGCTGTTGGCCGAACTGCCGAGGGAATCAATTTGCGTGGCCGCGCCGCTATTCCAGCGCTGACAGATGCCCATGTTCATTTGATCTGGCATGCGCTGGCCCGCCAGACGGTTCGGCTTGATGGGATTGCGGATTTTGATGCGGTGTTGCGCCAGATTACTCCGTTTGCAACGGCTGGTTCTGGATGGTTGCAGGGTGGCGGTTGGGATCATACCCTGTGGGGCGGGCGTTGGCCGACAGCCGCTGATCTGGATAAGATTGTGCCCGAGCGCCCGGCCATGCTAACCCGCAAGGATGGCCATGCGGCATGGCTGAATACGGCTGCACTCATTACTGCGGGTATCGATGAAACAACTCCCGATCCCGTTGGCGGCAGTATCCGGCGCGAACATGGCACGCCAACTGGGATCTTGTATGAGACGGCGATTGATCTTGCCCGCCGCCATATTACCGAAATCGGCACAGAAGAGCGTATGGCCGCCGTTCGTGAGGCGATTGTCGAAGCCCATTCGTATGGCATGGTTGGCATGCATATACCAACAAGCATGCGCGCCGGCGATGGGCTGATGCATCTGAGTGATATTCAGAAGTTGCGCGAGGCTGGCAAACTGCCACTACGCTGCTTGCAGTATATTGGCCTCGATGGTTTGGACGATGCGCTGCGATTGGGTATTCGTAGCGGCATGGGTGATCGCTGGATCAGGATCGGTGGCGTGAAGATGTTTGCCGATGGATCGCTTGGCTCGGAAACGGCAGAAATGCTCGCGCCATATGAGAGTGGCAGCGGCAAAGGGCTGGCGACGATGCCGACGGATGAGCTATTTGATGCGGTTCAGCGTGCCATGCAGGGCGGCCTTTCGGTGATGGTGCATGCAATTGGTGATGCTGCGAACCGCAAGGTGCTTGATGCAATTGAGGCGGCTATGCCAAAACGCTCTGAGCAAACACGCTCGCCAAGCGATGATTCTGAAACCCAGTACACGATCCGAAATGCGCAATATCGTATTCCAAACAGGATCGAACACTGTCAGATTGTGCATCCAAACGATATCCCGCGCTTCGCCAAGCTTGGGGTGATTGCCTCAATGCAACCGATCCACTGTACCGCCGATATGGATACCGCCGATAAGCTGTGGGGTGAACGCTGTGCGACGGCCTATGCATGGCGGGCACTCAAACAGGCTGGTGCAATTCTCGCATTCGGATCGGATGCACCAGTCGAATCGTTGAATCCCTGGCTGAGTATTCATGCGGCTGTGACGCGCCAGAAGGTCAATGGCTCGCCAACGGGCGGCTGGTATACCAGCCAGCGGCTCAGTGTTCACGAGGCATTGTGGGGCTTTACAGTAGGCGCGGCAACGGCTGCGGGTGCGGCTCACGAACAAGGCACGCTGATGCCTGGCATGTTGGCCGATATTACGGTGTTGACGCAGGATCCATTCAAGATTGATCCAAGCACACTACATGCAGTCCAGTCCGATATGACCATCCTGGAGGGCCAGGTTGTGTGGGAGCGGCGTGGGACATAAGAGCGAGAACAAGCATATCTCAGACTCTTGCTCCCTTGTTCAGCGACAAAAGAACAATGACAAACATTCCCGGTAATGTCTCTTTATAGCTCAGATGAGATATCTATTATGAATGATCTTCTCCAGCGCGGAATAGAGTTGGCGCGAGCAGGGCAGCGCGAGCAGGCACGAACAACTCTGTTGCAAGTGGTTGAGGCAGATGAAACCAACGAACTGGGTTGGCTATGGCTTTCGGGTGTAATGGATACCCCTGAGGACATTCGGGTCTGCCTTGAAAATGTGCTTGAGATCAATCCAGAAAATCAGCAGGCTCAACAGGGTATCGAATGGCTCAATGCGCACTATGGCATTCCCATGGCTTCAGAACCGGAGCCAGAACCAGAACCGATAGCGGCTGTACATGCCCCAGCAACACCAGCGGCTCCTGTAGCAGTGCCGGTTGCGCCGCCGATCTTAGATACACCGGTGGTTGAGCCAGAGAACCCCTGCCCCTATTGTGGTGCGCCAACAACATTCGGCCAGCGGAATTGCTTGCGCTGCCGCAACAGCCTGATGATTCGGGGAGAGCCACGGGAAAAACGCTCGGTGTGGCTATCGATCCTGGCTGGCCTGCGTCTTCTTGATGCGAGCCTGACGGCACTTTCTGCGTGTGCGGTGCTTGCTCTGGCCGTTGCGGCATATCAGGCTACCCAGGTGATCGCTGCGGTGCCAGGTGTAGCTCGCGCCAACCCTGCGATCATAATTGCAACGATTGGCGTGTTGATCATGATCTGGGCTGGGCTTTCG
>Ga0163144_10017594_pt1 | contig 14555 bp, 14 predicted proteins | sample OliLak19BULKMAT1_FD_123175 | JGI IMG/M metagenome (GOLD analysis project Ga0163144, IMG submission 123175) | Freshwater microbial mat bacterial communities from Lake Vanda, McMurdo Dry Valleys, Antarctica - Oligotrophic Lake LV.19.BULKMAT1 | ecosystem: Environmental > Aquatic > Freshwater >... | reverse complement strand
CCCTGTGCTGCACCGTTGACCGCCCCGTTGTGATGGTGGAACGGTCCGCGGCCGCATGATCCTGAAGCCGCTAGGACTCCTGGTGTTGGTTGCCGCTGCGGCGGCGGTCCCTGCTGCGCTGTGGTTCTCCACCACGGAGCGCCACGTCTCCGGTGCCGCGGCTGCCATCCTGCCCATCATCACGCCGGATGACCTGGTCATCATTGACGGGAATCTCCCGTTCCAAGCGGATCCCGGCGGGCTTATCCGTCCGTTTGCGCCGTTTGCCGCGGTGGTGATGACGCCGGAAGACCCCCAGCCGGAGCTCAGCACGTTTCCTCAAAAGCGCGTGTTTCTCGTTGGGAAACACTGGGAAGGTCTGGCGGGTCCGTCCGCGCAGCGCCTGGCGGACGGCGTGTTGATGGTGGAGCCCGTGCACCAGGGTGAGCTGCTGGTGACCATGACGGACCGGCTGCGCGTGAGCGTGGAGCAGGGCGGGGTGCAGCGGCCGTGTTCGCAGCGCCATCCCAGCGGCGGCGTGAAATGTGGCGGTCAGCCGTGGCAGTGGGTGGGCCCGTCCGTGGTCACCGCAAATGGTAAGCGCCACGCGTGTCTGTGGGCCCATCCGGTTCACCAGCACCGCTTGCATCTGGACGTGCCGGTTCCAGGTCCGGCGCGCGCCAGCCTGTGGCTGCAATTCGCGGATGAAGCCATCAATGACAGCGCCCATCCCGCCATCCTCATCAACGCGTCTGTGGACGGAAATGTGGTGTCCTCCGTGACCTGCACCAATGACAAGCCCGGACGCTGTCCCGTGGTTGTGGACGTGCCGCAGGGTGCGCCGGGATTCCGGTTGAGCCTGGAAACCGTGGACGCCGCGCGCCAGCTTGTCTGCCTTGGCGGTGAGGTGGTGACCAACCCATGACCCACGCGCGCGCAAGCATCTCACCCGGTGCAGCCGGCGGTACACCCTGGGGACTCCTTGTTGTCCTGGTGCTGCTGCCGCTGTGGAACCATCCGTACTTTGAAGAGCTCAAGAGCCCCAATCCGCTGGCCCGCACGTACCTCACACGTGCGCTCTATGATCATCACACCGTTGCGGTGGACCAGGTGGAGCGCCAGTTTGGTGACGTCATGGACCGGGCACGCCGCGGCGGTCATACGTATTGTGACAAGGCGCCGGGCAGCAGCTTCCTGCTGGTTCCCGTCTACGCGGTGCTCCGGTTCAACCATGACGCCAAGGACGTCAGCCACCAGCAGCTCCTGATGTGGGGAAGCATCATGCTGGGTGTGTTGCCCACGTTCTTTGCGCTGGCCTGTCTGCACGCCATCCTGGTGATGCTGGGCGTGGCGTGGAACGCGCGCCGCGTGGCGTTGATTGCCGGTGGACTGGGCTGCGTTGGCGTCCCATTTGAATTACTCTTCTTTGGACATCAACTTGCTGCATGTCTTGTGATGTTCACGCTCTGGGCGGGACTCAAGGCTGCGGAGAACGGACGCTTCTCCTGGGCGCTGCTGGCCGGCTTCTTTGCCGGTTGGAGCGTGATTGTTGAATACCCGGCGCTCATCCTCATCCTGATGATTGCGGCGTGGAGCGTGGGTGTGATCATCCGTGACCGCGCCCTCACGGCTGAGCGCCTGACAACGTTGATTGCCGGCGTGGTGGTAGGCAGCCTGCCACCCCTGCTGCTGGGGATGGCGTACCACAACGCCGCCTTTGGCGGTCCGCTGACCACGGGCTACGCGTTCATTGAGAACTCCTATTTTGCCGCCATCCACAACAAGGGGCTGATGGGCATCCAGGTACCCACGCTGCAGGGGCTGGGTGGCACGCTGTTCAGCAGCAACCGTGGCCTCTTCTATTTTGAACCTTGGGCGCTGCTCTGGCCCGCCGGTTGTGTGCTGCTGATGCGCACCGGGCGGGCGCTGGAAGGCTGGATTCTTGCCGTCACCGGGCTGCTCTACATCTGCTTTGCCGCCGGGTTTGGCTACTGGCTGGGCGGCTGGTCCCTGGGTCCGCGCCACCTGGTCCCGGCCCAACCCTTCTTCCTCATCTCCATGGCGGTGGTGTTACATTATCTTGAAAAAGGTGTTACCCGGTGGGCGCAGACCGGCGCGGTCCTGGCCCGCGGCCTGGTGGTGTGGAGTGTGGTGGTCATTGGGCTGGCGTGTGCAACCCACAGTGGCTACCCGGAGGAGCTCATCCACCCGTTCTTCCAGATGACGTTGCCACTGGCATGGGCGGGGTTCTTCCCACATTCGTTGGGCACCATGATGGGTTGGAGCCGGCAGGTGTCCTCGGTGGTGCCGCTGGGAGCGGTGGTGGTGGCGGTGTTGTGGACGGTGTTTGCCGGGCGGCGGGTTCCCGGGCTGCGCGCGCAGGACCTGTTCAAGGCCGCGGGCAGCCTGCTGACTGCGGCGCTGATCATCCTGGTCATGGGCGGCATTGTGCAGCACACGGCCGCCAGCACGCACCGGCTGGCGTGGATCATGGACACCGTCTGGGAACCGCGAATGACGACGGAAAACAAGCGCCCGGACCCGGTGAAGCAACAACCGGGGTTTGGCAGCCGTCCCGTGCGCCAGGATGAGCGCAACCACGTGGGCCGCCACCATGCGCGCACCGGGGATCCTGCGCGCGCGCTGGAACTGTTTGTCCAAGGTGTCTCGGACGGAGCCGCTGGGCGGAAGTGACGGCGTCACGCCGCAGCAAGCCCGTCCAGCTTCAACAGGTGCTCACTGACCTCCCACAGGCGCTTCTGCACTGAGGGATCACGCGCTTCTGCGGACGGCGCGGTCTTGCGGGACTTGTCAAAGTACTCGCCGGTGACGCCCTCCACGTCCTTGGATGTGGCCAGGTAGAGGGAGGTGCTGGCGCCTTCTTCCGGCGTGATGAGGAACAGGTGGAAGAGCTTGACCAGGATTTTTGGGTAGTGGCGTGTGAGGTCCGTGGCAACGACGCCCGGGTGCAGGCAGTTGACCGTGACGCCCGTGCCCTTGAGGTTCTGCGCAAGCTGCCGCGTGAAAAGCACGTTGGCCAGCTTGCTCTGGTTGTACGCGGTGGTGGCGCTGAACTTGCGCTCTGCCATCAGGTCACCCCAGTCCATGTGGCCCCGGTAGTGGAGCTTGGAGGCCACGTTCACAATGCGTGAGGGCGCCGTTGCCTTGAGCACACCAAGCAGCTCATGCGTGAGCAGGAAGACGCCCAGGTGGTTGGCGCCAAAGGTGGTTTCAAAACCGTCCGCAGTCACGGAGCGCGTGCGCTCCCACGTGCCCGCATTGTTGATGAGGACGTGAAGCTGCGTGTGCGCGGCAAGGAACTCAGCAGCAAAGCGCTTGATGGATGCGCTGCTGCCAAGGTCCAGCGCCATAACTTCCAGACGGGGATTGCCGGTCTCCTTCACAATGGCATCCCGCACATGTCTGGCCTTGGTCATGTCCCGGCACGCCATGACGACGGTGGCGCCCAGCTTTGCAAGACCGCGGACCGTGGCCAGCCCAATCCCGGAGTTTCCTCCCGTCACAATGACAACCTTTCCTTCCATGGTCCGCCTCCTTGAGAGTGCATAGCTCTCTCATGGGATGGCAGCGGTGTGGTTGCGGGTGCGTGAAGAAGTGTTGTGGGGAATCCCGCGGGTGGCGTCCGCCGTTGCTGGCTGGTGGAGGTGCACATGCGGCGTCATCGTCAGCGGGTTCAATGGATGGCCATGTTGACGGGAGTGCTGCTGGGCGCCGGCGTGGGGACGGAACTGCTGGCGGCGCGGATGATCACGCAAGGCGGACGTGTGGAGGCGGTGCGTCCGCCGCAACCGGAGGAAGTGGTGCGGGTTGAAGATTCCCTTGTCACCCAGGAGCCGTTCCGGACGCTCAGCGCGCGGGATCTTGCGCTCCGCATGGAGGAAGCCGCGCGTCTGCCGGAAAAAGCGGTGATGCTGGTGCTGGACGGCAACAGCCAGCAGGCGTTTGCGCAGGCGCATGTGCCCGGTGCGGTGCTGCTGGTGGATGAAGCCCTGGATCCGCGTGTGCTCCCCCGGGACAGGCGCGCCTTCATTGCGCTGGTGTGTGACCGGGTCCGCCTCAAACGCTGCCAGGACGCCGCACGCCAGGCCGCTGACCTGGGGTACCAGGACGTGGCAGTCATTCCGGACGCCAATGAGCAATGGCAGCAGTTGGGGCGTACGCTGGAAGGAGAGGGTGTCTAGGCGCGCTTGCCGCTACGCTCCCCGCCGCGGCACCCCAACCCGCCGCTGCTGAGGAGCCCATGCAACACCTGATGAAACCCGTCCTGGGCGTGGCCATGGCCGCGCTGCTGATGACGGGCGCGTGCAAGAAGGAAGACGCTGTCAAGGAGGAGGGTGGCCAGGAGAAAGATGTCTTTGGCTCACTCACCGTTGATGAGGTGGAGACCCGGTTGAAGGCCACCAGGGACGGCAAGGACAAGCTGTTTGTGTATGACAACAATGGCCGTGAGCGCTACGCGCAGAGCCACGTGCCCTCCGCCCGGTGGGTGGACTTCAAGAGTGTGAAGGTGGAAGACCTGCCGGCGGACAAGGACGCGGCGCTGGTGTTCTACTGCGCCAATGAACATTGAAGTGCGTGTCACAAAGGCGCCGTGAGCGCCTTCAAGCTTGGCTACAAGAACGTGTTCATCATGCCGGCGGGAATCATGGGTTGGGAGAAGGCCGGCAAGCCGGTGGAAACGGGCGGCTGAAAAACCAGAGGGGCGCGGCTTCCGTGACGGAAACCGCGCCCCTCTGAATTTCTGTAGGACTCTATCAGGCAGTATGGGCGGGAAGTTGCAGCCGCTTGTACGGAAGCGCCAGGCTCAGGGCCATGGCCAGTGCACCAACCACCCCCGCCAGCATGGCGTAGAAGCCAAAGAGCAGCGGCGCCAGCAGCAGCACTTCCTGCTTGGCGGCAGGGATGAGCGCCAGCGTCTGCACGCCGCACGAGAGGCCAAAGAGCACACCCGTCAGCAAGCCGGCGGCGGAACCCATGGCGCCCGCGCGCAGGACCATGGTGAAACCACGCATGATACGTCCCGGCTCCAGTGAGGCCACGCCCAGGTGGAAGCCCACGCGGCGGTAGAATGAACGGACGCACACCCAGATGAGCACGGTGTCCAGCGTGAAGGTGATGGGAATTTCCAGGCCCGTGCCCCACGTCTGACCCGGGTCCATCACCGTCCAGGTCCACATGCCAACCACTGCAGTGGCGGCCAGCACTTCACTCATGCCCAGCACGCGGTGGAACGCGCGGGGCTGATCTTTGGCCCACGTGCGCCATGAGGAGAAACGGCCCTCAAACATGATTTTCTGACGGAGCAGCTCACCCACCTTGTGCAGGTACGTGCGGCGCTCCTTGAACGCCAATGTGGCAAGCAGGAAGGTGCCCAGCACCGCGCTCCACACCTTGAGCGGGAAGAGCTTTCGCTCTTCACTGAGCGGAAGCGGTGACGGCGCCACCAGCTTGAAGAAGAGCGCCGGAATCCCCAGGAACAGCAGGAGCGGAATTGCCAGATTCCACGGGGAGCTGCCGGAGCTCTCCGCGTGGTAGCGCGGCGGACACGCCAGTGCGGGCTGTGCCATCAGGACCAGTGTGAGTCCCGCCATGCTGTTGAGAACCTTGCCCATGGACACCTCTGCAGAAGCGCTAGTGCGCGTGTTGCGTGCCTTTTGGGACACCCTGGTGGGCCACCGGGTTCCGCACCCGGACTGCACCTGCACCACCACTGCGCCCAGACACTTCAACCAGCAGCATACCGGCCCGTTCATCCGCCGCCAGCGTGACGTGTGTAAACCTTTGTGCTGACGCATGGCGGCGCCCACGTTGTGGGAGGCGTGGCGTCATCCGGTGTGGTACGCCGCCCTGCATGGCCAAGGACGCAAGCACCCTGGAGAAGCACCTGGCGCGCCGCATGATGCGCACCGTGGATGAGCACGCATTGATTGCGCGGGATGACCACATCCTGGTGGCCATCAGCGGCGGCAAGGACAGCTACGCGCTGCTCCATCTGCTCCACCGCGCCGTGGCGCGCGCGCCGTTCCCCTTCCGCATCACCGCCGTCCACGTGGATCAGGGACAGCCAGGGTATGACGGCGCGCCGCTGCGCACGTGGCTGGCGGCGCACGCCATCCCACACCAGGTGATCCATGAGGATACCTACACCACGGTGATTGAACGCACGCCGCAGGGCGGCACGTACTGCGCGGTCTGCAGCCGGCTCCGCCGCGGCGTTCTGTACAGCACTGCAGAACGCCTGGGCTGCAACAAGATTGCCCTGGGCCATCACCGGGATGACGCGCTGGAAACCTTCCTCATGAACCTGTTCTTCACCGGCAAGCTGCAGGCCATGCCTGCGCGGTACCGCACGGATGATGACCGTTTTGATGTCATCCGGCCGCTGATTGACGTCGAGGAAACGCAGCTTCAGCAGTTTGCGGAAGAGATGGCGTTCCCCATTCTGCCGTGCAACCTGTGCGGATCACAGGAGGGGCTGCAGCGGGACCAGATGCGCGCGCTGTTGGATCAGCTCTCTGCACAACACCAAAACATCCGTCAGGTCATGGGCGCGGCACTGGGCAACGTGCGCCCCAGCCATCTGCTGGATACGGATGTGGCAAAGGCGTGGGCTGCAGCAGGCGGGGAAGGTTCCCGTCAGAAAAAGGGCGCAGCTCCCGCGTTGAAGGTCCTTGCCGTGCCCGCGCAGGGTTGTGCGGATGCCTGAACGCTGGAGGTTGTCATGACGTCCACCCAGTCTGCTGACCCGCCGTTTCTCCACGCTCCGCGCCAGCGCCTGGAAAGTGCGCGCTACAAAGTCCAGCAGCATGGGCTGGCCGTGGGGTTTGGCGTCTTCATGCGCGCGTTCCATTACATGATGAAGCCCGAGCACCGCGCGCCCACCATGCCGGAGCTGATGATCCTCAACCGGCGCTTTGATGACATCCTGGAGCGGGATCTGCAGAACGTGCGTGACGGGCTCTACCCGCGGGAGATGCTTTTTGATCTCCCGGTGACGTCCTTCATGAAAGTGCTGCCGTACGCATTGGTGGAGTTGCCGCGCATCCTGAACCGCGCGCGCCGCAAGGCGTTTGATGACCTCCCGGCAGATGTGCAGCGCCAGAACTATCCGGAGTATTACCTGCGCACCTTCCACTGGCAGACGGACGGCTGGATGAGCGAGCGCTCGGCCCGGCTTTACGACGTCAGCGTGGAACTCCTTTTTGGCGGCGCCGCGGACGTGATGCGCCGGATGACGCTGCCGCCGCTGGTCCGCGCCATCAAAGGTATGACCCGGCCGCAGGTGCTGGATGTGGCGTGTGGGACAGCGCGGTTTTTGGCGCAGGTCCACCAGGCAATTCCCCACGCCAAGTTGTACGGCGTGGACCTGAGCCACCACTACCTCTCACAGGCGCGCAAGGTCCTGGCACACGTCCCGGATGTCAGCCTGCTCAGTGAAGCGGCTGAGCACCTGCCTTTTGAGGGCAACCATTTTGACGCCGTCACCAGCGTGTTCCTGTTCCATGAGATGCCCAGGGATGCGCGCCGGGCAACGCTGCGGGAAATGTTCCGCGTCCTGAAGCCCGGCGGGGTGGTGGTGCTCAATGACAGCGTGCAGCTCTCAGACGCGCCGGAGCTGGAGTTCTTCCTGGGCAAGTTCCATGAAATCTACCATGAACCGTATTACAAAAGTTACCTCCAGGATGACCTGGCCACTGCGCTGCGTGAGACCGGCTTTTCCGTTGAGACGGAGGATTCGCTCTTTGTGACCAAGGTGGTTTCCGCGCGCAAGCCGCACGCCTGAGCAGCCATGTCCAACGCACTTGTTCCAGCTCAAGAGACGGACGTTGCCATTGTGGGCACAGGTTTCTCCGGCATTGCCATGGGCGTGCAGCTCAAACGCGCAGGCATCAACTCATTCCTCATGCTGGAGAAGGCGGAGGATGTGGGCGGCACGTGGCTGGCCAACACGTATCCGGGCGCGGCGTGTGACATTCCGTCCCACCTCTACTCCTTCTCGTTTGAGCCCAACCCGGCGTGGTCACGCACGTTCTCCCCGCAGTCTGAAATCCTGGCGTACCTCAAACACTGCGCGCTGAAGTTTGGGTTGCGGCCGCATATGATCTTTGGCGCGCACGTGGAGCACGCGCGGTTTGATTCCTGGGATGGGAGATGGGTTGTTGAGACGCGGGATGGGCGCATCATCCGCGCGCGGAGCCTGGCGCTGGGCAACGGCGCGCTGCACACGCCGTCCATTCCGGCAATCCGTGGACGTGAGCAGTTCCAGGGTGAGCAGTTCCATTCCGCGCAGTGGAACCACGGGTACAACCTGGACGGAAAACGGGTGGCGGTCATTGGGACGGGGGCCAGCTCGGTGCAGTTTGTGCCGCACGTGGTGCCGCGTGTGACCCGGCTGCATCTCTTCCAGCGCACCCCACCATGGATCATCCCCAAGCCGGACCGCCGCTTTGGTGAGGATGAGAAATCACGGTTCAAGAACCATCCTCTATGGCACCGCCTCTACCGCGCGCTCATCTACTGGGGCCTGGAATCCCAGGCCGCGGGATTTGTATTACACCCAGGCATCATGAAGGGCGGTGAGTTCATGGCGCGCCGCTTCCTGAAGAAGGCCGTCAAGGACCCGGTGCTGCGTGAGAAGCTCACGCCCAGATTCCGCATGGGCTGCAAACGGGTGCTGCTCAGCAATGACTATTTCCGCGCCATCCAACATGAGAGTGCTGAGCTGGTGACAACGGGAATTGACGCCATCACGCCCAACGGCATTCGCACCACAGACGGGGTTGAACGCAAGGTGGACGCCATCCTGTATGGCACCGGCTTTGACGTCACCAACTACCTCACCGCCATTAACGTGGTGGGGCCATCCGGCAAGTCCCTGAATGAAGCATGGGTTGAGAAGGTGGGGACGTACCTGGGCATCACCGTCAGCGGCTTTCCCAATCTCTACCTGCTCATGGGTCCCAACACCGGGCTTGGCCACAATTCCATGATTTTCATGATTGAGGCCCAGGTGCGTTATGCCATCCAGTGCATCAACACCGTCCGTCGTCACAAGCTGCTGGGGATGGACGTGCGGCCGGCGCGTCAGGATGAGTTCCAGGAGGAGCTGCACGCCAGGCTCCAGGACACCGTGTGGCAGAGCGGTGGGTGCCGGAGCTGGTACCAGGCAGCAGACGGACGTAACCCCGTGCTCTGGCCCGGCTTCACGTTTGAATACTGGCTCAAGACGCGGAAGGTGGATTTGTCTGACTATTCACTGCTGGGTGCCGGTGAAGATCAATCAGTCATACCATTATCCGCGGAGCGGGGCCTGGCCAGCTCCACGGTTTTGGCCGGGTCCAGCCACTGAGATGGTTCATGGCCAAACAGCACCCGCAGCGCCGGGTAGGCGTCACGGAGCGCCCGCAAGCGTTGCAGGTCTGACGACGCTGCAGCCTCATCCGTCACTGAGCCCGGAATCACGAGCGCGTTGAAGTTGGCCGCCAGGTGTGACGCGTCAAACGTCAGCAGGATGGGCCCGTCCTGGGTGTTCAGCAGCGCCGCCAGCCCGCCTTCTGTGTGGCCCGCTGTGGGAATCAGCCATACCGAGCCATCACCAAAGAGGTCCCATGCACGCTCCACATGCGGCATCACCACCGTGGTGGCCTGGTCCAGCACACCCACCGCGTAGGTCCCCTGGAGCTGCTCGGTCACGTAGCCACGCGTGACGCGCGCCGCGCCGCCCACGGACGTCCACTCTGGTTCCGTCGTCAACACGGAAGGAAGCCCGTCTGCCACCAGCGCGGCCAGCCCGCCAGCGTGGTCACCGTGGAAGTGGCTCATCACCGCGTACCGCAGGTTCCTGGACGAGAGACCGCGTTGATGGAGCTGGGAGACCGCGTCCTGACCCTCTGTGGTCCGGCACGGGACCCAGTAGAACGGACGCAATCCGTACGCGCAGGAGCCACGCGTCACCGGCGTCACGCCGGTATCCAGCAGCAGCGCGCCCTGCGTGGGGTGCTCCACCAGGTACGCAATGGACGGGACCCAGCGGTCCACCTTGTCCGCCTCCGGAGTGCGGGGGTTGTCCTCATCAATAAGGATGCGAGGCCCGGTGAAGACCTCACCCGTTCGGAACGCCGTCACCCGCAGCGCCGTGGGATGCGCAAAAGTGGTGTCCCATGATCCGGCAGCGCTGCTCACAGGCGTGGAAACAGTGCGCACCTCATGCGTGCCAAGTGAGGCACACCCACTGAGCAGGACGGCAAGACCCAGAATCCGCGGCATCACAACTCCTTGTGTTAGCATATGCTAACAACGCGGAGATGATCTGGCAAGGGTCAGCCCAGGATGCGCATGGCCGCGCGCGTGAGCTCCGGGATCCAGCTGGCGGGTGGTCCGGGAAGCTCACCAAAATGCATAAGCCGCGCCCACTGCGAGAAAGTGCCCAGCAACGCGGCCACCGCCAGGTCCGCCCGCTGAGACGGAGAGGTGTCCCCAGAGACCGCGGAGACCAGCTCATAGGCCTGTGTCACCAACGTGCGGTTCCGCATCCGCTTGGGCACATGTGGCCACAGCTCCCGGAGCTGATCATTGATGAAGAGGAAGGACTCCGGGTGCTCCGCAAACAGCTCCACGGACCGCCGCACATAGGCCGCCAGTTTCTCCGGGCCGTCAGGCGCCAGCGCCAGCGCCTGGTCAAGGTTCTGCAGGATGCGCGTGTAGCTGGTCTCAAAGATGTACAGCGCCAGTGCCTCCTTGCTCTTGAAGTGGCGGTAGAGCGCGGGGTTGGTGAAGCCGCTCTCGTCGGCAATGTCGCGGATGGTGGTGCGGGAGAGGCCGCGCTCCGTGAAGAGCTTCATGGCGGCCAGCAGGATCTCCCGGCGGGCGGGTGGGTCGTCCTCGCTGACGTAGAAGGGGAGGGTGATGCCGCGTTTCATGCGGCGGAGTTTGCATCCGCTAACACGGGTGTCAAGGGCCGTTGCCTGGGGTATGGAGGGGCCATGAAACGTGCGCTGTGGGTTCTTGTGCTGTGGGCGGGTTGCACCGCACCTCCGGCGTCACCGGACGCGGGAAAAGCCGCATTCAGGCACCCGCATGATGACGTGCTGACGTTGTGGCACGGGCAGTGGCTGGCAACGCACAACAGCTACCATATCCAACCGGACATTGACCTGGTGCACTGGAGCTACACGCACCTGCCGCTGGATGAACAGGCGCGCAACCAGGGCGTGCGCGGCTTTGAGCTGGACCTCAACTACGTGGTTGCTGAAGACCGGATCCGCGTCTTCCACGTGGCCATGGTGGACGCCGTCAGCACGTGTGACGCGTTCACGGATTGTCTGGCCGCGCTGAAGCGGTTCTCAGATGCCGCACCGCAACACTTCCCGCTCTTTGTGCAGCTGGAGCCCAAGACAGACGTCACCCCGCAAAACGTGGACACTTTCCTGGCCCGCGTGGAAGCAGACATCCTCTCCGTCTGGCCACGTGAACGTATCATGACGCCGGATGACGTCACGGGCGCCTCCGCAACGCTGCGGGATGCGCTGCAGGAGCGGGGTTGGCCAACACTGGCCCAGACGCGCGGCAAGGTCCTGTTTGTGTGGGACACTTCCGGGGTTGTGCGGGAACGCTACTCAGCGGGAATGACCACGCTGGCGGGCAAGCTGATGTTTGTGGAGAGCGCTCCCGGGGACCCACTGGCCGCCGTCACCATCCTCAATGACCCAACCACGCAGACCGCGGCCATCCGCGCGGCGCTGGACGCGCACATGCTGGTGCGCACGCGCGCGGACGCAGACAGCATGCAGGTGGCCACCAGTGACTACACGCAGATGAACGCCGCGCTTCAGAGCAGTGCGCAGGTGATCACCACGGACCATCCCGGGGACAAGGGGGATGGCGGGTACCAGGTGAAGATTCCGGGTGGGACCCCGGTCCGGTGCAACCCGGTGACGTCGGCAAATGCAGGGGTGGAGTGCACGCCGGAGGCGCTGGAGGATCCGCGCGCGCTGCTCCCGTAAGCCGTTCAGAACAAGTGTAACACCAAACCGCTGCGCAGCTTGGGCTCAAACCAGGTGCTCTTGGGCGGCATGATTTCCCCCGCGTCCGCAATGGCCATCAGTTGGTCAATGGTGGTGGGGAACATGGAAAACGCCACTGCGTACTGGCCACTATCTACCAGTTTTTCCAGTTCTCCCATCCCGCGGATACCGCCCACAAAGTGGATGCGCTTGTCCGTGCGCGGGTCACCAATGCCAAGCAGTGGCTGCAGCACATTCTTCTGCAGCACATTGACGTCCAGCTGGCCCAGCACCGTGTTCTCAAAGCTGCCGGGCCGTGCCGTGAGGCGGTACCACTGGCCCTTCACGTACATGCCAAACGTGTGCAGCTCAGAAGGCTTCTTCTGCGTGCTCTTCTCAATGGAGAAGTGTTTGGCCAGCTCAACAAGAAACAGCTCCGTGGAGTGTCCGTTGAGGTCTTTGATGACCCGGTTGTAATCCATGATCTGCATCTGGTTGTGCGGGAAGATCACGGCCAGAAACCAGTCATGTTCACCCGCGCCGGTGCGCAGTTTCTGGACGCGTGACGCCGCTGCGGAGCGGTGGTGCCCATCCGCAATGTACAGCACCGGCACCTTGCTGAACGCTTCCTTCACGCGCTCGTTGAGCGTGTCCGGCGCCACCCAGAACGTGTGCTTGATGCCGTCGTCCGTCGTGAAATCGTATTCGGGCGGGGTGCGGGTGACGTCCGCCATCAGCGCGTCAATGTCCGCCTGCGCGCGGTACGTCAGGAACACCGGCTCATCATTGCCGGAGAGCACGTCAATGTGCAGCGTGCGGTCATCCTCCTTGTCCTGGCGCGTGAGCTCATGCTTCTTGATCAGCCCACGGTTGTACTCATCCACAGACGCCCCAGCGACGAGGCCCACCTGGCTGTGCGCACCCATCACCTGGCGGTAGACGTAGAAGCGCGCTGAGGGGTCCTGCCGCAGCGTGCCCTGCTTGAGGAACGCGCGCAGGTTCTCCAGTCCGCGCTGGTACACGGGCTGGCAGTGCTCATCCGTGCCAGCGGGAAAATCAATCTCCGGACGGGACACGTGGAAGAAGCTGTGCGCGTTGGTGCCGGCGTAGGCGCGCGCTTCCTCTGCGTTGACCACGTCATACGGAGGCGCCGCCACCTGCAGCACCAGCTCCTTGGGAGGACGAACGCCCGCAAACGGCATCAGTTGGCTCATGGATTCACCTTGGGATGGCGGGTGCGGCTTGTTCAAGGAACTTCGAGCTTGCCACCGCACTGAACATGTGTTCAAAACCCGTGACTCGGAGGCAACCATGTCCAACACCCTGTCAGACAATCCAATCCCGTCTTCCATCCAGACCCTGCTGGAAATCTTTGAATCAGAGCTGGCCAGCGTGAAGTTCCCTGACGTCGACAAGAAGGTCTTGGACGCCGCCGCGGAAGTTGTGAAAGCGCGCGCTGAGGAAGTGGCCCGCGCTGAGGCCACGCTGGATGCCGCACGCGCCGCGCTGCTGGAGAGCCAGGACGGCCTGCTGCAAAAGGGCCAACGCGCCCTGGCATACGCACGCATTTTTGCTGAGGAGAACCCGGAACTCAGCGCGCGTCTGGACACCGTGCAGCTTCCGCGTGGCAAGAAGGCCAACCGCACTGAGCTGCCCTCGGCCGCTTCTTCCGAGGACGGCGAGCTCCTGGGTCCGCCCAAGCGCCGCGGCCGTCCCGCCAAGCAGAAGGGCGCGCCGCTCTTTGCTGAGGATGGAACCCAGATCAACGGGGAACAGCACGCCGCGGCTGAACAAGTTTAAGTCATGCCATTATTCCGCACATGTCACCCGCGCCCGCGTGCTTTACGGGCGGGGTCTGCATGTGTCCCTCATTCCAACCACACGTCATCCCCGTATGACTCTTTCAACACCTGCTGTTCCGTTGACAGGGTCGGGTTCCGCTTCAGCGTTTCCAGGTCCATGCCCAACCCGTGGCCTTCGCCTTTTCCGCGGAACACAAACGCATCCCCCTCACGGGCAATGCTGTCTGGGCAGGACGGGAGGTGCAGTGTGTTGCGCAGAACCTCACACGGGTAGCGCGCCGGCTCCTCCAGAAATGCTTCTTCACCCGCCGCGCCCGCCCCGCTGGTGCTCTGGTGCACGTGAACCTGTGAGCCCACGCGCTCCAACCGCTGCACCGGGCGGCGCAGGCGCTCTTCAATCTCACGGCGGGACTTCACCAGCTCCCACGGCTGGCTGCCGCCTTTGGCAAAGGGGAGCCAGTCCAGGCGGGCCTGCAGGGGTGTGCTGAGTGCATGGCGCACGTCATCAAGTGCGGCGGCACTTGCGGCGGGCGTTCCCTGGAAGACCTGGCAATGGGTGGTGTCACAGACGGGCCGCTTGCCATGGCGGCTGTGGCGTTGGTTGAAATCCACCACGTGCGCCAACGCATCCCGCACCGCGCCACGTGCCTGCGAATCCTCACTCTGCAACACACCCAGCACATACCGCGCGCGCGTGGTGGTGAAGATCACATCACTCCCGCGCCGTGCTCGGTCTGCGCGGGACGCGTTT
>Ga0163144_10017593_pt1 | contig 14555 bp, 14 predicted proteins | sample OliLak19BULKMAT1_FD_123175 | JGI IMG/M metagenome (GOLD analysis project Ga0163144, IMG submission 123175) | Freshwater microbial mat bacterial communities from Lake Vanda, McMurdo Dry Valleys, Antarctica - Oligotrophic Lake LV.19.BULKMAT1 | ecosystem: Environmental > Aquatic > Freshwater >... | reverse complement strand
TACCAGCCGATCATCTCCCTGCGCGACGGCCGGGTCGTCGGCTTCGAGGCGCTGGCGCGCTGGACCGGGCCGGGCCTCACCACGCCGCCGAGCCGCTGGGAAGACCAGGCGCTCGCCTCGAACATGCTGATCCGTGCCGCCGAGACCCTGTCGGACCTGCGCCGCGAGGCGAAGCGGGACGACCTGTTCGTGCACGTCAACCTGACCGCCCGCGAACTGACGAAAAGCACCATTCCCGCGCTGATTGATGCCCTGACCACCAGCTACGAATTGCCGAAGCGGGCGATCCGCATCGAGCTGACCGAGCAGGCCGCACTGCGCGACGAAGCCAACTCGCTCGCCGCTGCCATGGCGTTGAAAGCCGTCGGCGCCGGTCTGGTGCTCGACGATTTCGGCACCGGACATTCCTCCTTCGCCTGGCTGGCGGACCTGCCGTTTGACAGTCTCAAGATCGATCATGGCCTGACCGCCCGCCTCGGGCAGGCGCGGACCGACACGATCCTCTCGACCATTACGCTGCTCGCCCAGCGCCTCGGCATGTCGACCACCGCCGAGGGCGTCGAGAAGCGCGAAGATGCCGGCCGCCTGCGCGCCCTCGGCTTCGACAACGCGCAAGGGTTTGCGTTTTCGAAGGGCATAGATGCGAAGGCCGCGCTGAAATTCCTGAAGGGCTGAAGCAACGCCGCGAGGGTGAGCTACACACAGCTTCACCAGCAAGACTTGTCAGACCGCTGCCAGATCCCGCGCCATGAACAGCATCATCGGCCGCATCCGTTCCGGATAGTCCACGAACGGTTCCACATCCCGGAAGCCGAACGACCGGTAGAGTCCGATGGCTTCCACCATGTCGCGCGTCGTATCCAGGCGCATCGTCTTGAAGCCGTCGCGCGCTGCAGCCTGCATCGAGGCCTCGCACAATTTCCGCCCCAACCCCCGACCGTTGGCCGCCGTCCGCACGAACAGGCGCTTCATCTCGCAGGTCTGCGCGTCTATGCGCTTGTAGGCGACGCCACCAAGGATTTCGTGCGCATCCTCGGCGATCAGCATAAGGCCATACGGCGCTCCATAGAGTTCTCTGAGTGTCAGAAGTTCCGCGTCCAGCCCCTGATGACTGAAGGCCAGATCGACCAGCCACGGCTCATCCCTGTAGCGCTCGCGGCACCAGGCGACGTATTCGGAGATCAGTCCGCCGAAAGCGGCGATCTCGAGCGGTGAAGCCGCTTCATGGATCGTGAGGGCGCTGGACAGTCTCATGCATTCCCCGCGCCGGAATGGAGCCGCGAAAGATCTATCCCCAGCCGTGTCATGGCATGGCGCCATTTGTGCTCGTAGGAATCGCCGAAGACGAGATCTGAATCCGGCTCGCAGACCAGCCAGGCATTGTCCGCCAGTTCGCTCTCCAGCTGGCCCGCGCCCCAGCCGGCATAGCCGAGCGCGAAGACCGACTGGCGCGGCGCTGCCATCGAGGCAACCATGCCGAGAATATCCTTCGTCGCCGTCATGCAGATGTCGCCGTCGACCTCCATGGTTGCGCCGTCACAGATCACATCATCCGTATGCAGAACAAACCCGCGCTCGGTCGCCACCGGCCCGCCTTCAAGCACCGTCACGCCGCGCAGCGAGATTTCCATCTTGATGCCCATCTGTTCCATCAGGTCCTGCAGGTCGATGCCCTCCACAGGTTTGTTGAGCACGATGCCCATCGCGAACTCGGGTGTGTGGGCGCAGAGCAGGATGACCGAGCGCTCGAAGCGCGTGTCGTTAATGCCCGGAAGGGCGATCAGGAGCTTGCCGGTGAGGTCGGTATCGAGCTGCATGCCTGCCTCCGGGGTGAAGGCTGGGCCAGCGGGCGCTCGATTGCAAGTGAAAACCCTTGCAGGACGCTTTCAACGTTCACCTTCCAAGGGTTGCGGCTCCGCTCGCGCGGCCTTATCTCCGGCAGGCAACAAAGGAGACTGCCTCATGACCATCAAAGTCGGCGACAAGCTGCCCGAAGCCACCTTCATGGAAATGACGGCGGACGGCCCGAAACCCGTCACCACCGCCCAGGTGTTCGGCGGCAAGACCGTCGCCCTGTTCGCCGTCCCCGGCGCCTATACGCCGACCTGCTCCGCGCGCCATCTGCCGGGCTTCGTCGACAAGGCCGGCGAGTTCGAAGCCAAGGGCGTCGAAGAAATCGTCTGCACCTCGGTCAACGACGTGTTCGTGATGGGTGCCTGGGGCAAGTCTTCGCACGCCGAAGACAAGATCCGCATGCTCGCCGACGGCAACGGCGCCTTCGCGCAGTCCATCGGCCTCGAGCTGGACGCCTCGGGTTTCGGCATGGGCAAGCGTTCGCAGCGCTACTCGATGCTGGTGAAGGACGGTGTCGTCGCCGAGCTCAACGTAGAGCAGGGAGGCGAGTTCAAGGTCTCGGCGGCGGACTATCTGCTCGCGCAGCTCTAGGCCGGCCAAGTTCGGGGCTGTTAACGAACCTTAACCGAATACGACCATGATCGGCTTGCTCGGGGAACGGGCAGGCCGATTTTGCGTTCGAATTTATTGAATAACGGCAAATCCTTCCCCATCTGACTCGTAAGTTGCACGTGGAGAGGGATCCCATGGATATCATCATTTCAGCATTCCTGCTGATTTTCGTCGTCGTCATCATCGGCCTGTTTGGCGCACTGAAGTTCGTGCCGCAGGGCTATAACTGGACGATCGAGCGCTTCGGCCGGTACACCAAGACGCTGTCGCCCGGCCCGCACGTCGTCAATCCGCTGTTCGACCGGGTCGGCCGGAAAATGAACATGATGGAAACCGTGCTGGATGTGCCCCAGCAGGAGGTGATCACCCGCGACAACGCCATGGTCTCCTGCGACGCCATCGTGTTCATCCAGGTCGTCGATGCGGTGCAGGCCGCCTACGAGGTCAACAACCTGGTCAGCGCCATCACCAACCTCTCGATGACCAACATCCGCACCGTGGTCGGCTCGATGGACCTCGACCAGGTCCTCTCGAACCGCGACGAGATCAACGCGCGCCTGCTCGGTACGATCGACGCCGCCACGCTCCCCTGGGGCGTCAAGGTCACCCGTATCGAGATCAAGGACCTCACCCCGCCGGCTGACATCACCGAAGCCATGGCCCGCCAGATGAAGGCCGAGCGCCTGAAGCGCGCGGAAATCCTCACGGCGGAAGGCGAGAAGCAATCGGCGATCCTAAAGGCCGAGGGCCAGAAGCAGTCGCAGATCCTCCAGGCCGAAGGCCGCAAGGAAGCCGCCTTCCGCGACGCCGAAGCGCGTGAGCGAGAAGCCGAGGCCGAAGCGAAGGCGACCGCCATGGTCTCCGAAGCGATTGCCAAGGGCGATGTCAACGCAATCAACTACTTCCTCGGCCAGGCCTATGTGGCCGCGTTCGAGAAACTCGCGACCTCGCCGCAGCAGCGCACGGTGATCATCCCGGCGGAGTTCTCGTCGATCCTCGGCACCATCGAGGGCATCCGTGGGCTGACGGACTCCGCAAAGGCCGCGAACGCCGCGCCGCGCCCGGCCGGAAGCGCCGTGCCCCCGACCCGCACCTGATAGATCCTCCGCCTGCAGAAGAAGGCCAAACTCATGGAACAACTGCTCTCTCAGATTACATGGTGGCACTGGCTGGTGCTCGCCCTGATCCTGTTCGGCATCGAGATGGTGACCGGAACGTTCGACCTGCTGATGGCCTCCATAGCCGCTGGCATGACGGCGATCTTCGCCTCCGTCGCGCCGGACTCCGCCACTGCGTGGCACGTGCAGATCCTCGTTTTCATGTTCGCGGCCATCGCGCTGATCGTCATCAGCCGGTCGGTTTTCCCCAACATGCGCAAGGCGGCGCCGGAGCATCCGACGCTGAACAAGCGCATGGTACAGCTGGTGGGCCAGCGCGGCGAGATCACGCGGGAATTCACCGGCGGTCAGGGCCAGGTGAGGATCGGTGACACGGTCTGGGGCGCTGAAGCTGCGGACGGCGAAGGCACGCTGAACATCGGCGACCGGGTGGTTGTCGATTCCACGCGCTCCAGCATGGTCGTCGTGCGCAAGGCCTGACCGGCGTTACTCCGCCCCCGGACGGCCCGCTTGCTTCGGGTCCATTTTCGGGGCGGGCGCGAGACGCATCACTTCGGTCTGGAACCGCTCGTCGTCATCGGCCAGCAGGTAGGGCAGGGCCTTGCAGATGGCTTCGCCCAGCGGCCCAAACCATTCCAGGTCTGCCTTCGGAAAATCCGACAGCACGTAGGGCATGACCAGTGACTTGTCGCCCGGATGGCCGACACCGATACGGATGCGCCGGAAGTCCGGTCCAAGGTGCGCCGTCGCCGAACGCACGCCATTATTGCCCGCCGCGCCGCCGCCGCGCTTCACCCGCACGCGCCCAGGCGCCAGATCGATCTCGTCATACATCAGCGTGACCGCTTCCGGCCCCACCTTGTAGAACGCGCAGGCCTTCGACAGCGCCCGCCCGGATTCATTGTAGTAAGTCAGCGGTTTCAGCAGCAGCGCTTTCAGCCGGCCGTTCGGCGTGTCGACTGCCCCTTCGGAAATCTCTGCGTCGAACTTCGCGCGCCACGGGCCAAAGCCATGCGCGGCGTGAATCCGGTCGAGCATAAGGAAGCCGGTATTGTGCCGGTTTTTCGAATACTTCGTACCCGGGTTTCCCTGTCCGGCAAGGATCAGCATGGCTCGCCTGTCCGTCGTTCATCCGCCCCCGGAATCAAAGAGGCCGCCCGCTTGTGACGGGCGGCCTCCAGATTGTCCAGAAGGATCACTTCTTGCCGGCAGGCTTCGCCGGGGCCTTGGCCGGGGCAGCGCCCTTGGCCGGGGCTGCAGCCGCGCCTGCGGCAGGCGCCTTGGCCTTGGCGGCCGGTACGGCATCTGCCGAGGCTGCCGCTGCGGGCTCTTCCTCAGCCTTGCCGCCGCGGCCGGCGATCGTGGCGATCGTGAAGTCACGGTCGCTGATGGCGGGGGTCGCGTTGCTCGGCAGCTTGATGTCCGAGATCTTAACGTTGTCCCCGACTTCGAGCGCCGAGATGTCGGCCTCGATGTATTCCGGGATCTTGGCTGCCGGAACGTTCAGTTCGACCGCGTGGCGCACGATGTTGAGCGTGCCACCCTTCTTGAGGCCGGGGCTGGCTTCCTGGCCCTTGAAGTGGACAGGCACCTCGACCTTGATGATCTGGTCCGGCTCGACGCGGCGCAGGTCCACGTGCCAGGGCTGGTCCGAGACCGGATGCATCTGGATGCCCTGCGGGATCACGAGCTGCTTTTCGCCCTTGTGGATCAGCGTGGCGGTCGCGTTCAGGAACTGGCCTGTTTCGATCGCCTTGATCACTTCGGCTTTCTTGAGGTTGATGGCGACCGGGGCGAGTTCGCCGCCGTACAGAACGCCGGGCACGAAGCCCTGACGGCGGGCTTCACGGGCGCCGCCGGTGCCAACGCGCTCACGCACGTCAACATTGAATGAAATCTTGTGCTTGGACATTTGGTTTCCTTTCGCCCTGGACCGTGCTTTTCCTTAGGTAAAGTCGGAACCTGACAGTTACGGCCTGGCGCCGTCCTTTGAACGCGGGCGTATAGGGGAAGGGAAATGGGATGGCAAGCGGTGCCGTTAGCCCCGAAAACAGTCCGCCACATCGCCCATCCACTGCATCACCGCATCCTTCTGCTCCAGCGGGGATTTCCCGTTGCGCACGAGGATCAGGTCCAGCTCAGGCACCATCACCGTGTACTGGCCCTCATAGCCATTCGCCGAAAAACTGCCCGGCCCCGCCATGCCCAGCCACCAGTGCGCGCCATAGCCATAGGTCTCGGTCGGCGGCACGGGCGTCGGTGTGCGCGCATAGTCCACCCAGCCCTCCGGCAGGATGCGCCGCCCATCCCAGTTGCCGTCCCTTAGATACAGAAGGCCGAAGCGCGCAAAGTCCCGCTCCGTGCAGAAACAGAAGGATGAGCCGATGAACGTGCCCGCCTTGTCGAACTTCGGATCAGCCGAGCGCATCCCGAGCGGCCCGAACAGTTCCCGGAACATGAAGTCCCGAAAGCCCTCGCCGCTCTCGCCCAGCGCCCGCGCCGCAATCCGCGCAACGATGTTCGTCGTCCCGCTCGCATAGCTCCACGCCGTGCCCGGCGGATGGATCAGCGGAAACTTCGCCGCAAACCCGCCGACATCCTCCTTGCCCGACCCGAACAGCATCTCGATCACGTCCGAGACGCCCGCATCCACATAGTCCTCGGCAAACTTCAGCCCGCTCGACATGCGCAGCAGCTGGTCCAGCGTGATGGCGCGGCGCGGATCATCCGTGCCCTGCCATTCCGGCGCATCGGCCGGCGCATGAATGTCCAGCTTGCCCTCGCGCACGAGAATGCCGATCAGGGCCTGCGTCATGCTCTTGGCCTGAGACCAGGAATGGTGCGTGCTCTCCGGCCCAAAACCCGTCCAGTAGCGCTCCGCCACGATCCGCCCACCCTGCACGGCGAGGAAAGCGTGCGTCTCGCCGAGGCTCGAAGGTGCCGGATCGTTGAAGGCAAGATCCAGCAGCGGCGCAAGCTTCGCGGCCGTCGCAGCGTCAGGCCTTGCTTCGGGCCATTCCGCCATCGGCCATGGAACATCGGCGGGCTGCGCGGGAAGGGGAGGGAGCTTCGCTGTCATAGCTTGTAAACCTTCCGCGCCGTCCCGCTGAACATCGCCGCCTGTGCGGCCTCCGGGTAGTCCTTCGCGATCTTCTTCAGCCCGTTCCACAGAATGCGGTAGCTGAGCGACAAGCGGTCCACCGGAAAATTGCTCTCGAACATGCAGCGTTCCGGCCCGAACACCTTGATCGCTTGGTGATACCACGGCGCCTGCGCCTCCACGAACTCATCCGATCCCGGAGGTTTTGCGCCCGTGTTCCAGCCGAACCCATTGTCCGGCATCGCCATGCCGCCGAGCTTGGCATGGACATTCGGGCAGGCGGCGACCTCCGCAATATCGTCCTTCCACTTCGCGAAAATCTCCTCCCGCCTGCCGGCATAGGGGCCTACGCCCAGCGGCGTGCCGAAATGGTCAAGGATCATCACCGTGCCCGGCACCGCGCGGGCGAGCGCCGTATAGTCCGCCAACTGATGATGATAGATCCAGGTATCATAGGTCAGCTGGCGCTCGCCGAGCCGGGCCACCCCGCGCCGGAAATCCGCGTCCTCGAAAAGGCCCTTCGGCGCCCGCCCCGGAATGCTCAGCGGCGCGCCGCTCTCGTCGCGCGATCCGGAATGCCGGATGCCCCGGAACAGGCCGCGCGCGGATATCTCATGCGCATCAAGTATCGCGTCGAGGTCATCCCGGCGCAGGTCCGCATGCGCCACGATCCCCGCAATCTGCGCCTTCGACGGATCATGCGCCGCCCGCAGCGCCGCCGCCGTCACGAATTCGGTCTCGCCCACCGGGAACAGGTGCTCCGGCCCGTCCGTCCGGTAGGACGACCCGCATTCCATGAATACCGTCTGCACGACATTGTGCCCGTCCTGCGTGTCGGACCACAGCTCCTCCAGGTCATACTCAAGATGCGGCTTCGGCCAGAGGTGATGGTGCGGGTCAACGATCTCTCGGGCTGGATCGATCACGTCCTCGCGCACCTGGCTCAGCCACTCTGTATTGTTGAACATGCGGTCTCCTCCTGGCGCCAGTTTTCAAGCTTTCAGGGGCAAGTAGCAACCCGCTGAAACCAAAATGGCAAGGTTGTCAGTTGGTCTTCCCTTCGCCACTCAAGCCGCTAGGGTGGCGCCAAACAATAAGGGGCAGGGAACGAGACATGGGCACTGAAAGCACGCCGCCAGACCGCAAGGCCTACTGGCCCGAGGTCATCCGCCTCACGCTGACGCTGCTGGCGATCTGGTTCCTGGTCTCCTTCGGCGCCGGCATCCTCTTCCGTGAGTTCCTGGACCAGTTCCATATCGGCGGCGCCCCGCTCGGCTTCTGGTTCGCCCAGAACGGCTCGATCTATGTCTTCGTTGCGCTGATCTTCTACTACTGCGCCGCGATGAACCGCCTCGAGAAGAAATACCGGATCGAGGGCTGAGCCATGGATTGGACACTGATCTGGGTTTTCGGAACCTTCAGCCTCTACATCGGCATCGCCATCTGGGCCCGCGCCGGCTCCACCAATGATTTCTACGTCGCCGGTCACGGCGTCCACCCGGTCGTCAACGGCATGGCCACGGCGGCGGACTGGATGAGCGCCGCCTCCTTCCTCTCGATGGCGGGCCTGATCGCCGGCATGGGTTATGGAGGCTCGGTCTACCTGATGGGCTGGACCGGCGGCTATGTGCTGCTCGCGCTCCTGCTCGCCCCCTTCCTGCGCGAGTTCGGCAAATTCACCGTGCCGGATTTCGTCGGAGACCGGTACTATTCCGGCACCGCCCGCATCGTCGCGGTCATCTGCGCGCTGTTCGTCTCCTTCACCTACATTGCCGGCCAGATGTCCGGCGTCGGCATTGCCTTCTCGCGCTTCCTCGGCGTCGACTTCAACACCGGCATCTTCTTCGGCATGGCCATCGTCTTCGTCTACGCCGTGCTCGGCGGCATGAAAGGCGTCACCTATACGCAGGTCGCGCAATATGTCGTGCTGATCTTCGCCTACACCGTGCCCGCCATTTTCATATCGCTGATGCTCACTGAAAATCCGGTGCCCCAACTCGGCTTTCTCTCGAATCTGAAGGGCGATGACATCCCGATGTTGCAACGGCTCGACCAGACCGTCCGCGATCTCGGCTTCACCGGTTATCTCTCGTCCACCAAATCAAACTTCGACATCTTCTGCATCACGGCTGCGCTGATGTTCGGAACGGCCGGCCTGCCGCACGTTATCATCCGCTTCTTCACAGTGCCGCGCGCTTCGGACGCCCGCCTCTCCGCCGGCTGGGCGCTGGTCTTCATCGCGCTGCTCTACACTGTCGCCCCCGCCATCGGTGCTTTCTCCCGCATCAACATCATCAGCTCCGTCAACGAAACCACCTATGTTCCGCCTGCGAACTATGAGGGCATGAGTACAATCGTGAGTGATGCCGGCGAGTCGCCCAGCCCCGCCTGGTTCGCCAATTGGGAAACCACCGGCCTCGTCGCCTTCGACGACAAGAACGGCGACGGCCAGATGCAGATCCGTGGCCCCGCCGCGCCGGACGGTCTCGAAAACGAAGTCACCATCAGCAACGACATCTACGTCCTCGCCAATCCGGAGATCGCCCAACTGCCGGAATGGGTCATCGGCCTCGTCGTCGCGGGCGGCCTCGCCGCGGCGCTGTCCACCGCTGCCGGCCTCCTCATGGTCATCTCCTCTGCGATCAGCCACGATCTCTGCCGCCGCACGTTCTTCAAGGGCATGACCGACAAGACCGAGCTGCGCGTCGCGCGGGGCGCCGCCGCTGCCGCCGTCATCGCGGCGGGCTTCATGGGCATCTACTCGCAGCAGCTCGCCTTCGTGGCGCAGGTCGTCGCCTTCGCCTTCGGCCTGGCAGCGGCGTCCCTGTTCCCGGTCATCCTGCTCGGCATCTTCTGGAAACGCATGAACCGCGAAGGCGCCATCGCCTCCATGCTCACCGGCCTGATCCCCACCTTCGCCTATATCTGGCACTTCAAGATCGGCGCCGGAAAGGCCGCGACGGCGGAAGACTGGTTCCTCGGCGTCTCGCCGGAGGGCATCGGCTTTGTGTTCATGATCGCCGCCCTCGTCGTCGGCGTTGCGGTCTCGCTGGTCACCAAACCACCCCCGCAGGACATTCAGGATCTGGTCGAAGATATCCGCGTTCCCGGCACGCGCACGTCGCACGGCATTGCGGACTCGGGCATGGCACCGGTAGACTAGAGTCAGCAAACCAGTCAGGCCCACCCCATGAGCGATACGTCGAAATCCTATCCCGTTCCCGAGGCCTTCGCCGCGCAGGCCAACCTCACGCCGGAAAAATACCGGGAAATGTACGCCGCCTCGATCGCGGACCCCGTCGCCTTCTGGGGCGAGCAGGGCAAGCGGCTCGACTGGATGACGCCGTACACGCAGGTGAAAGATGTCTCCTGGGAGACCGGCGACCTGCATGTGCGCTGGTATCATGACGGCGTCCTCAACGTTTCCGCCAACTGCCTTGATCGCCATCTCGAAAAGCGCGGCGACAAGGCCGCGATGATCTGGGAAGGCGACGCCCCCGGCGAGACCTACACCATCACCTACCGCCAGATGCACACCGCCGTCTGCAAGTTCGCCAACGTGTTGAAACAGCTTGGCGTGAAGAAGGGCGACCGCGTCACCATCTACATGCCGATGATCCTTGAGGCGGCCTACGCCATGCTCGCCTGCGCCCGCATCGGCGCGGTCCACTCGGTCGTCTTCGGCGGCTTCTCGCCGGACGCGCTCGCCGGCCGCATCACCGATTGCGGGTCAACCGTGGTCATCACCGCTGACGAAGGCCTGCGCGGCGGCAAGACCGTGCCGCTGAAAGCCAACGTCGACCGCGCCTGCGAAATCGCCGGCGGCACGGTGAAATCCGTCCTCGTCGTCCAGCGCACAGGCGCTGACGTACCGATGGTGGAAGGCCGCGACCACTGGCTGCACGAGATCGGCAAGGACATCTCGGCCGACTGCCCGCCGGAGCCGATGAACGCCGAAGACCCGCTCTTCATCCTCTACACGTCCGGCTCCACCGGCAAGCCGAAGGGCGTCCTGCACACCACCGGCGGCTATCTCGTCTGGGCCGCGATGACGCATGAATACGTCTTCGACCTCAAGGAAAATGACATCTTCTGGTGCTCGGCCGATGTCGGCTGGGTCACCGGCCACACCTACATCGTGTACGGACCATTGGCCAACGGTGCCACCAGCCTGATGTTCGAAGGCGTGCCGACATACCCGGATGCCAGCCGCTTCTGGAAAGTCTGCGACCATCACAAGGTCACGATCTTCTACACCGCCCCCACCGCCATCCGCGCCCTGATGCGCGAAGGCGAAGGCCCGGTGAAGAAATCGCACCGCAAGTCCCTCCGCCTCCTCGGCACGGTCGGTGAGCCGATCAATCCCGAAGCCTGGGAATGGTATTTCCATGTCGTCGGCGAAGGCCGGTGCCCCATCGTCGACACCTGGTGGCAGACCGAAACCGGCGGCACGCTGATCGTCCCGCTGCCGAACACAACTGTCATGAAACCCGGCGCCGGCTCGCACCCCTTCTTCGGCATCCAGCCCGTGCTGGTAGATGCCGAAGGCAAGGAACTCGAAGGCGCCGCTGACGGCAACCTGCTGATCACCGACAGCTGGCCCGGCCAGATGCGCACCGTGTACGGAGATCACCAGCGCTTCATCGACACCTATTTCACCGCCTTTCCCGGCCAGTACTTCACCGGCGATGGCTGCCGCCGCGACGAAGACGGCTTCTACTGGATCACCGGCCGCGTCGATGACGTGATCAACGTCTCCGGCCACCGCATGGGCACGGCGGAAGTCGAAAGCGCACTCGTCAGCCATGACGCCGTCGCCGAAGCCGCCGTCGTCGGCTATCCGCACGACATCAAGGGGCAGGGCATCTACGCCTATGTCACGCTGCGCCAGGGCGTCGAGGCGGATGACGCGCTGCGCAAGAACCTCGTCCAGCACGTGCGCCACGAGATCGGCCCCATCGCTTCGCCGGACCTCATCCAGTTCGCCCCCGGCCTGCCGAAAACCCGCTCCGGCAAGATCATGCGCCGCATCCTGCGCAAGATCGCCGAAAACGAATTCGGCAGCCTCGGCGACACGTCCACCCTCGCCGACCCCGAAGTCGTCACCGACCTGATAGAGAACCGCCAGAACCGCTGATGCAGACAGACCCCCTCGTAGACGCTTACATCGCAAAGTCGGCAGAGTTCGCCCGGCCGATGTTGGCGCGCTTGCGGGAAATGGCCCACGGGATTTGTCCGGAGGCGGAGGAGTCGATCAAGTGGGGCGCGCCCGCGCTTGTCTGGAATGGCAAGAATCTGTGCGGGTTCGCCGCCTTCAAGGCACATGCCGTCTGCTTCGTGCAAGGAGAAGGAAAGAGCGACGATACCGCAGGCATGGGCAGTTTCGGCAAGATGCGGTCGATGGGGGACCTGCCCACCAGGGCGGCCCTCGCGAAGGCGCTCAAGGCGCGCAGGAATGTCATCTCGGACGGGGCACCGAAAAAGCCCGCCAAGCCGCCGCCGGAAGTTCCGCCGGATCTGGCCGAGACGCTCAAAGCTTCGAAACCCGCCGCGGCCACCTTCGCAGCACTTTCACCTTTCAACCAGCGCGACTATGTCACCTGGATCACCGACGCAAAGCAGGACGCCACCCGCTCCCGCCGCATCGAACAGGCCGTTGCTTTGTTGGCTGAAGGCAAGGCGCGCAACTGGAAATACGTGAAGAAGTAGCGTGCCTCATGGCCGGTTCTGAACGCGGCCCGTGAAGTTTCACCGCCCCGCGTAGGGCAGTCTTTACCAGTTTCGACTATCCTTCTCGGCTCAAGGAAATGCGGCCAGGTGAGCTTGCAATGAACCTGCAGGAACATTTCTTCAGCCACGCCGGCAACATCGACCGGCGCACTTACGGCCTGTCGATGGTCGGCCTGTTCTGGTCCGTGCCCCTCTGCGCCGCCATCTTTCCGCCTGCCGCCCTGCTGCTGCCCGTGTCGTTTTACGCCATGGCCTGCCTGACGGTAAAACGACTCCACGATATCGGCCTCAGCGGCAAATGGATCTTCCTGCCGCTCGTCGCGGTCGTGATCTACATCGCGGCGTTGCTGCTCTCCGGCGTCGTCGCATTCGGCAGCGGCATGGAGGAGGCAGGCGCGCATGCGCAGGCCTGGGCCAGCGCCGTCGGCGGTTGGCTCGCCGTCTGTGTATTCCTCGCCGGCGCCGCGCTCATCGTCATGCCGAGCACGGCGCACAGCCGCGCGAAATTCGGCCGGCCGGGCCTGCCGCTCATTGCGCCTCCCTTGCCGCAAGTGCGCAAAGTCGCCGGCAGCCTGCGCGAAGCCTGGCCGAAGGCAGCGTCTTCCGTGCACAGTCTGGGCCAGTCGCTGCGCTCCGCCAGCGCTGATTTTGCCCGCGTCAACTGGCTCAAGCTCTTTCTCTGGCCAACGGGCCGCATCAGCCGGGGCGCCTACATCGCCTGCTTCGCGCTCGTCCTGTTCGTCTGTGTGCTGCTGTTTTCGCTGCTGGGCATCGTGCCCGTGTTCAACTGGACTTCCGTGATCGTCTTCTTCTATGGCGCGACCTGCCTTGCCTCGAAGCGGTTGCATGACTGTGGCCAGAGCGGCTGGTGGGCGTCGATGCCGTTCGTGGTGTTCTATGCCTATATCGTACTCGAATTCTGCCTCTTCCTCAGCACGTTAGGATTGTTCGGACCTGAAATGCGAACGCATGCAGGGATCCGCCAACTCGATCGGGCGACCGACGACACGTTCGGTCACATCCTGCTCGCCAGCCTGATCGCCTATGCCGTGCTCGCCCTGGTTCCCGGACAGCGCGGCGAGAACCGCTTCGGCGCGCCGCTGTCCGAGCCTTCCGAAGACTTTGACGCGCCGCCGCTGGCAGCCTGAGCCTCAGATCGCGGGCAGGTCCACCGTAAACTTCGCGCCGCTATCCGCACGATTCTCCGCCCAGACCTTGCCGCGGTGCGTCGCGATGATCTGCTTGACGATCGACAGGCCAAGCCCGGAATTGTTGCCGAACGCCGTGCCCTTGGGACGATCCGTATAGAAACGGTTGAAGATCGTCTCCAGCTTGTCCGCCGGCACGCCCGGCCCGGAATCTTCCACCGTCAGGCGCGCAATCGTGCGCGGGCCGTCATTCGTCTGGTCGAGGCGCACCTCCACGGTCGAGCCACCTGGCGAGAAGGAGCGCGCATTGTCGATCAGGTTGCGCAGCACCTGGCCCAGCGGCCCCTCGCGCCCGCGCACCACCAGCCGCGCGCCCATCGTCGCATCCGTGAACGAGACATGCACGGCCGTTTCCGCGTCGCCAATCCCCTCATAGGTGCGCACCACATCACGCACGAAGCGCGCAATGTCGATCTGCTCCGCCGGCAGGCGCGTCATCTCCGCTTCAAGTCGCGAGGCGTTCGAAATGTCCGTAATCAGACGGTCAAGACGTTTCACATCCGAGGTGATCACCTGCCGCAGCCGCGTCGCCGCGTCCGGGTCCTTCACCCGCTCCAGCGTCTCCACCGCCGAGCGGATGGACGTCAGCGGGTTCTTCAGCTCATGCGCCACGTCCGCCGCAAACTGCTCGTTCGCCTCGATTCGCTCCAGCAGCGCCTCGGTCATGCTCTGGATCGAGGTCGCCAGGTCCCCGATCTCGTCGGTGCGCTGCGTCAGCAGGGGCACGTCGATCTTGTCGGACGCGCCCGACCGGATACGGTCCGCTGCCAACGCCAGCCGCCGCAGCGGCCGCGCGATCCCCAGCGTCAGCATCACCGAGGTAATGAACGCCATCAGCACCGCCACGCCAATGAACGGCACCAGCGCCACCCTTTCGGCGCGGATGATCTCGTCAATGTCGCTCGCCTCCAGCACCAGCACGCCGACCACGGC
>Ga0163144_10017592_pt1 | contig 14555 bp, 11 predicted proteins | sample OliLak19BULKMAT1_FD_123175 | JGI IMG/M metagenome (GOLD analysis project Ga0163144, IMG submission 123175) | Freshwater microbial mat bacterial communities from Lake Vanda, McMurdo Dry Valleys, Antarctica - Oligotrophic Lake LV.19.BULKMAT1 | ecosystem: Environmental > Aquatic > Freshwater >... | reverse complement strand
TCTCTGCTGCGTGCGCCGTCGGTGGAATCGATCTCGGGAAACGTCGGGTCCCATTCCACGGTGGGCGGCACCTTGAACGCCGGCCCGATAGTGAAGGAGAGGTTGGCGCCGATCGGCTCCTGTGCGGTGCCTGACGCGCGTGAGGGGCGCAGCACGGAAATGGCGCCGCTCATGTCGAAGTCGAGCAGGGCAAGCTGTGCGGTGGCGTCGTGCGTGCTGCCGATGCGGAAGCCGATGACGTCGCCTTCCCTGAAGACGACGTAGCCGCCGTCGCTCTCTGGGGTGGCATCGACCCAGGTGCCGTCGGCGTTCCGCTTCAGCAGGTCGAGCGTGAACTTGCCACGCATGCGGCTGCCGGGGTCCGGATTGTCGAGTGTCAGCGCCTGATGATGGCGCGCGCGCTTCTCGAGGTTGGTGCGGATCACGGCGATGTCGTCGAGGCGCTTGAGCGGCATCAGCAGATCGCCGCTGCGGCCGGTGACGGCCCACATCGGTTCGCTGCGTGCGCCGGCACGCGCCGCAAACGCGTCGGGTGCAGGTGTGCCACGCTGCGGCAGCAAATGAATCGTTGCCACGGCCGACGGTCCGGGTGCGACGAGCCTCAGGAGCGACGATGCCTCCAGCAGCGCGGCGAGCGGTGCCGCGGCGCTGCCGGCCGATGCGTCGAAGGCGATTGGTGCGGCGAAGTCGCCGAAGGCATGATGCGTTTCGAATGCACGGGTATCGGCGGTGACGCTGTCTGGGGCGGCTTCTGCAGTGATGCGGCCCGTTGCGCTCGTGGCGCCGAGGGCGACGATCTCCACGCTGCCGAGTGACGTGGCAGCGGCAGGGTCCTTGGTGCCCTGCGTGTAGAGAGCATAGCGCGATCCGACGGTGACGCCCTGCGCCATGCCGGCGGCGAGCGTCACCGCGGTGCCATCGCGTCGTTCGACGCGCAGGAAGCGCGCGGGGGTGATGTCGCGGGTGCCGAAGATCTCACGGTCGGCGCGGCCTTCCATCTGCGGGTGCTGCGTGTCGTCGAGCGAGGTGACGATGGCGGCGGCGCGTTCGAAGACGTCACGATACGTCGTGCCGGGTACGGCCTTCCGCAGTTCGCCGGCGAGCGCATGCGTCAGCGCGCCGTGCGCCACCTGGCTGCCGGTGTCGCTGAAGAGGTACTCGCCGGCGATCTCGCTGTCGCGGCAGCCCGAGATGACGACGTACTTCTCGGTGATCGGCAGCCAGCCGCTGGGGCCGCGTGCCGCGGTGAGCTTCGGTGCGGTGGAGGCGCGGCGTGGGCGTGGGCGCAGGTCGGGCGGGATGGAGCGGCCGCGGGCACCAAAGATGTCTCGCGAGATGGTGCCGGAGTGGCAGCAGTCGAAGATCAGCGTGATGAAGCGGGTCTTCTCGCCGAGGCGCTCGAGGAAGGCGGCGATTTCGTCGTCGGCGATGTCGCGGTTGTCGCCCTGCCATCCTTCGCTGTCGATCGGGACGATGGTGCTGTCGAGGCCGGCGCCTTCATCGCTGTCAGCATCGGTCATTTGCGCGCCGTGACCGGAGTAGTGAATGACGACGATGTCGTCGTGTCCGGTGGCGGCGATCAGTGCGTCCCACGCCGCGAGTATGCCCTCGCGGGTGGCGTGGGCATTCTCGAGCACGGTGATCGCGGCGTCGGGGAAGCCGAAGACGTCGCGGAGCACGTCGTGCATCAGGCGCACGTCGTTGAGGCAGCCGATGAGCGGCTTCACATGCGTGTAGTCGGTGATGCCGATCAGCAGGGCGCGGCGCGCGGGTGCGGGGGGCATGACGACACCTTCCACGGTGTGCAGTTCGTCGTTCATTTCGTCACGGACGCACGCCGCACACGGGTGTGCGGCGTGCGCCGGACGAGAGACGACAGGTGCCGTGCTGTACCGTTCAACGGCCGCCCGGCGACGGCGGCGGCGCGAGGGTGCCTTCCATCATGGGTGGTGCGTCGTCGCGGCCGGCGTTGCGGATCGGTGGGCGCTTGCCCCCGTCACGACCACCGGTGCGGACCGGCGGCGCGGTGCCGCCTTCGCGGCCACCGGTGCGGACTGGCGGTGCAGTGCCACCTTCGCGGCCACCGGTGCGGACCGGCGGTGCGGTGCCGCCTTCGCGGCCACCGAGGCGCACGGGCGCGGCGGAGGCGCGGCTCAAGGTCGGGGCCGTGGTACGCTTGGCCACCGACGTTGCGCGCCGGCTTGTCGTCTTCTTGGTGGTCTTCTTCGTAGTGGACTTGCTGGTCCGCGTGACGGCCTTCGCGGACTTTTTCGCGGCCTTCCTGATCGTCTTCTTCGAGGACTTCCTGACGGCGGACTTCGCCGCTTTCTTCACCGCCTTCTTGACGCTCTTCCTGGCGGCCGTCCTCACCGACTTCTTCGCCGCCTTCTTGACGCTCTTCCTGGCGGCCGACTTCACCGACTTCTTCGCCGTCTTCTTGACGGCCTTCTTCGCTACCGTCTTCGCCACCTTCTTCGCCGCCTTCTTGACGCTCTTCTTCACCGTCTTCTTGGCCCTCTTCGTGGCCCCCGTCCGCTTTGCCGTCTTCGCCATGGTCATCCTCCTCGTGCTCGAAGTGAGAGTGCCCTGCCCCAACGGAATCTGACGTCAATCCGCAACCCGCACCGAACCTACTTTCCGATCGCCGCCACCTGCGCCCGAAGTTCCGTTGCTCGCGGATCGCCCAGCGCCTCTGCCGCGACCAGCCGCGCCTGCAGCCCCGCCCGGCGATACAGCGGAAAGACCGCCGGCAACCCCGAGTCGAGCACATCCAGCACACCGAGCGCACGCTCATACTGCCGACGCTGCACCAGCAACTGACCGAGCACCAGGCGGTCGATGCCAAGCGGTGCGGCTTCGTGCCAGCTCAGTTCGGCGCGTGGCGCCGGGGCGAGGATCAGCAGTTCGAAGCGCCGTACGGCGTCGGTGGTATCGGCCGCGGCGAGTGCCGCATGTGCCGTCATCGATGCCGCGAGCAGCGAGTCGAGGCGCGTGCCGGTGGCGGCGCGTCGAGTCAGTTCCCGGGCGATCACCGCGGCCGTCGCCGCTTGGCCATCACGCGAGGCCCAGACTCCAAGTTCCCAGAGTCGGGTCGGATACGCCATGCCGCGATAGTCGGCGCCGGCCGCCTTCGCGTCCTGCCGTGCCAACTCGCGCGCGCGCTCGGCGATGGCCGGCACCACCGGCGCTGCGAGCAGATAGAGCGACAGCCCCTGATTCCAGCGCGCATGAAAGGCCTGCAGCACGGCCGTGCCGGAGTCCGGCTGCCCCGAACCGTAATGCAAGCTCACAAGACCGAGCAGCGCCGCGAAGCGCCGGCCATCGGCCACGTCGGTGGCCGCGGTATCCGCGCGCAGCAGTTCGACGAAGCCCCCCGTGGAGCACGACGCCGTGCGCGGTGACGCCGCGAGATAGCGCGACGCGACGAGCAGCAGGAGCGGCCGCTGCACGACGGCACTCTCGAGCGGCACCCCGAAGCGGCCATCGGATCCGCAGGCGGCGACGAGATCTGCCTGCTGCGTCAGGGTCGTGTCCTGCGACACGGCACGGAACTGTGCCGCCAGGCGCACCGCCGCTTCGGTGTCGCCACGGCGCCGCACCAGCTCGACGAGATGGAACTTGAGCGTGGCGGATGTCGAGTCGAGCCGGCGCGCGCCATTGAATGCCGCCTCGGCGAGCGCATCGGTGCGGCCTTGGCTGGGAAGCAGGTGGACGTAGGTCTCGCCAAGTTGCATCCAGGCGGCAACCATCGTCGAATCGATGGCGATCGCGTCACGAAAGCGGGCGGCGGCGGAGTCGGCTTCGCCGTTGATGTAGGCGAGCATGCCGGTGGCAAAACGCTGGTACCGCAGCGGAAGCGGCTGCGTCAGTGCCAGGCGTACCAGAGCATCCGCTTCCGCCGGCCGGTGATTCCAGGCCGCCGCCTGTGCCCCACGAATGGCCGCGAGGGCAAAGGCGGAGTCGGCTTCCACGGCCAGACGGTACTCGGCGAGCGCCTCGGGGATCATGACGCGCCGGAAGGCCCCCTCCGCGAGCAGGAAGTGCGCGACGGCCTGCGGAGCGCGTGCGCGCCATGCGGATTCGACGTCAGGAATATTTGTGGCGATGAGCGAGGGTAGCAGCGACGTGATGGCGGCGAGGCTGCCGCGCCAGCCGTCGGCCGCGGATGCGGTGCGTCCGGTGGAGCGTTTGAGCACCGAGTCGCCACGGACGTCATGCAGTTCGAGGAAGACATCGGCCGAATCGCCGCGCGCCACGAGCTTGCCCGTGAGCAGGTACGCACATTGTCGGCTCTTCGCGAGCGCCAATGCGGTGGCGAGTGCGATGCCGTTGCGGTCTTCGCGCTGCGCGGTGGACAGAAGCTGCCAGCCGTCCACCCACCGCAGTCCGCCCGCACCATCCATGGCGCTGCCGATGAGCGTGGCGGCGTCTTCGCCGGCGGTGCGGGAGCTGGGCCATCCGTCGGAAAGCGTGAGCGGCAGCACCAGCACGCGGTTCGGATCGAGCGCCGCGGGTTTGGCGAGCAGCGTAGGCCACGCCACCGCCACCGCCACCGCCACGAACACGCCGACGAGTGCCACCATGCTGCCGGGGCGCCGCCACCACGCGCGGCGAGCGGGGCGCACGGCTGCCCGCGTCGCCGCGGTGACGGGCTGCAGCGCGGCCTGCATGATCGCGTCACGGAATTGTCGGATGGTGGCGAAGCGATCTTCCGGCGCTTTCTCGAGCGCCTTCTCGATCGCCGCTTCCAGCGCCTCCGGCACGCCATGGCGCACCGTACGCAGCGAGGGGACCGGGTCTACGGCATGCCGCGCCATCACCGCCTGCGTCGTGGAGCCGGTGAACGGCGGGGTACCCGCGAGCATCTCGTACAGGACGCAGGCAAGCGCGTACTGATCGGCACGCCCATCGACACGCTCGCCCGCCGACTGCTCCGGGCTCATGTACGAGACGGTGCCCAGCGCCACGCCCGACTCGGTGATCAGCTCGGCCGTCGAGAGATCGATGGCGCGGGCGATGCCGAAGTCGGCGAGCATCGCATGGCTGTGCGAGAGCAGCACGTTGCCCGGCTTGATGTCGCGATGAATGAAGCCGGCCTGGTGCGCGTGCATCAGGCCGTCGGCCACTTCAGCCGCGAGGCGCACGGCTTCCTCGACGGTGAGACGCGAGTCGCGGTGCAGCCGTGCCGCGAGCGACTCGCCTTCCACGAATGGCATCACGAGATACGAGAGCCCGGCGGTGGCCCCGGAGTCGAGCAGCGGCAGAATGTTGGGATGCTGCAGCGTGGAGGCGATCTGGACTTCGCGCTCGAAGCGCGGACCAGCGGCCGCGAGCGACAGTTCGGGCCGGAGCACCTTGATGGCCACGCGTGAATCGTGGCGGCGATCGCGGGCAAGGAAGACTGTCGCCATGCCGCCGCGACCGATCTCGCGGAGCAGTTCGTAGCGATCCGCGAGCGCGGCCCGTACGAGGTCGATCAGGTCGTCCGGTGCATCAGCCACGAGCGGTGTGTCCTGGAGGTGTGGGGCAACATATGGCCCGCCGAGGTGTCCGGCCAGAGCCGGACGGGCAGCGCCGGACGCATGGTCCGATCAGACGAGCAATCCCGCAAGAGTCCCCGCCACGAGGAGCCGCGCCGACTGCGTGGCCAGCGCCACGAAGCGCTTGGCGATCGGCAGCCGCACCTGCCGGCCCATGATCGGTGTCCAGAGGGCCACGAGCGCCAGCAGCGGCAGCACCAACCCCCATCCGCCGCGCCCCAGCGACGTAAACCAGAGTGCGGTGAAGAGCACCACCCAGAGCGCTTCGAAGCCGAGGACGCCGGGCGCCACGTCGACGGCCTCCTTGGCACCCGACTTCTTCCGCAGTTGCCGCGTCGCGATCTCCCAGCCGTACAACCAGGCCCCGCACAGCACCCACGCCAGCAGCAATCGGCCCAGCGCCATCAGGGCGCCCACGCGGCGCGCAGCGAGTCGGGCGAGAGTTGGCGGCCGCCGCGCACCACCCACTTGATCCGGCGCGTGTTGGCGATGTCCACCGACGGATCGGCAGAGAGGATGACGAGGTCGGCGACCTTGCCGGCGGCGACGACTCCAATCGAATCCTGGCGGAGCAGGCGTGCGCTGTTGCCGGTGGCGGCCTTGATCGCCTGCATCGGCGTGAGTCCCACCTGCACCAGCAGCGCCATCTCGCGGTGGATCGACGCGCCCGGCACGAGCAGCTGATTGGTGGCATCGGTGCCGGTGGCGACGGTGCCGCCGGCTGCGATGAACTCGCGCAGGAAGAGGTCCTGCCTGGGCCGAGCGGCGCGGAACGCGGCGAAGTCGCCCGGGCCCCAGCCTGCGCGCCGGATCATCCCCGGGACATTCCATGCGGTGAGCTCTGCCGCAGGCATGTCGGCGAATTCGGGCAGCGCGTTCGTGGCCGCTTCGTTGGCCCGCGCAAGGAGGTCGTGCAGCACCAGCGTCGGAACCATCGTGACGTTCTGCTGCACCAACGCTGCTGCGGTGCGGGCCAGGGCGGCCGAATCGAGGCCGGCCCACGCCCGTTCAAAGGCGGTCCAACCGGCGAAGAAGCCCTGCCGATGCGCGGCGTAGAGCGCAGACGGATCGGCGAGCGTCGCCTCGGGAATGCCGCTCAGGTGCTCGATGGAGCGGACGCCCATCGAGGCGGCGCTCACGGCGTCCACGAGTCCGAGGTGCGCGGTCATCGGCATCTTGAGCGTGCGGGCTTCGTCGGCGATGGCGGCGAAGTGCGCGGGCTCGAGGCGGGAGTAGAGCTTGATGAGGTCGGTGTTCTCGATCGCCAGACGGTCTACCGCCTTCCGGCCGCTCGTCTCGTCGGTGACGGGAAGGGCGTCGGGATAGGTGGTGGGCGCTTCGTCGAGCATGGCGCCGGCCGTGTAGTACTGCGGGCCGAGGAGTGTGCCGCTGCGCAGCTCGGCCCGCAGCGCGAGGGTGCTGTCGAGCGGGCCGTGCAGGTCGCGGATGCTGGTGACGCCCCACGCCAGGAACCGCGGCATCGCCCAGCGCGGGGCATGCACGTGCGCGTCGATGAGGCCGGGGATGATCGTGAGGCCGGTGACATCGACTTCGGTCGTGGCGTCGGGCTTCGAGTACTGCTCACGCGGGAGTACCGCCTCGATGCGGGTGCCGCGCGTGATGACCACCATGTCGCGCTTGGGCGTATCGGAGCGGCCGTCGAGCACCGAAGCGCCGATATAGGCGGTGCCGGTGGGCGCGACGGCGGAGCATGCGGCCAGCAGACCGAGTGTCAGGACGACAGCGAGGCGGAGACCCGAAACACCGATCGCCGCCGGCCGCGAGCAGCCGACGGCGACGATGCCGCGTTCGGCGCCGGGGGCGCCGGAACTCACTTCTTCTTGGCCGTCTTCTTGGCCGACTTCTTCGGCGCAGCCTTCTTTGCAGCGGCCTTCTTCGGCGCCGCCTTCTTCACTGCCGCCTTCTTCGGCGCGACCTTCTTCGGCGCCACCTTCTTCGTGGGCTTGGCGACCTTCTTGGCCGGCTTGGCCACGGTCTTCACGGCCTTCGCCGGCGCCTTGGTGACCTTCTTCGGGGCGGCCTTGGTGACGGCCTTCTTCACCGCCTTCTTCTCGGCAGCCTTCTTCACTGGCTTGGCCACCGGCTTCGTCGGCTTGGCGACGGCCTTCGTCACCTTCTTCGCCGGCGCAGCGGCCTTCTTGACGACGGCGTTCTTGACGGGCGCGGCGACCTTCTTCACCGGCGTCGCAACCTTGGCCTTCGGCGCAGCGGCAATCGTCGCCGGCTTGGCTGGTGCCGCCTTGGCGACGACGACCGGGGCCTTCGCAGGTGTGGCGGACTTGGACTTTGCAATCGGCGCCAGCACCAGCTTCGGTGCGGCAACGACCTTCACGGGCTCGGCCTTCTTTACCACCGGCTTCGGCGCGGGCTTGGGTGGGACGACCTTGGCGATCTTCCGGACGGGCTTCGGCGCGGCCGGCTTGCGCGGCGGCGCCGGCACCGGTTCACTCGCGACGCGGGTGGGCTGCGGCACCAGCGGCTTCGCCGACGGCGCGGGGGCAGCGGGACCAGCTTCGTCCATCCAGCTCATGCTCGACCACGTGGCTTCCATCAGGGCGAACTCCGGAAAGGGCGGGTACGTGCACGGCGGACCCTGCCGTCAGGGTGCGGGGCGACGACCCCGCGCTGGAATGCTGTACATGCATTGGTGGGGATGCGGACCGCGCACGTGCGGCCACTGCTACTAAGTTGCACCCTATCCAAATGAAACTGCAAGCGCCCCTCTGCATTCTCGTAGCGTCCACGTCGGCGCACCGCCCTCTCGGGCGGCCGCGACGCATGCATTCGGATGCGTCGCGGACATGCGCCACCCCGCCTTTTTCCCGACATGACGCATGCGCGCGCTGACGCTCACCGCTACCGGCTCGCTCGACCACCTGCGCGTGCAGGATGTGCCGCTGCCGCCGCTCGAACGCCCCGACGATGTGCGCATCCGTGTCCGCGCGGCGGCGCTCAATCATCTCGATCTCTTCGTGGCGCGCGGGTTGCCCGGCGTGACGTATCAGTTCCCGCATGTGATGGGCGCCGACGGCGCAGGCGAAGTGGATGCCGTCGGCGCGGCGGTGACGACGTGGAGCCGCGGCGATGCCGTGATGATCAACCCGGGGCTCTCGTGCGGGAGCTGCGCGGCGTGCGCCGCCGGCGACGAATCGCTCTGCCCCGGCTTCCGACTCTTGGGCGAGCATGCGTCCGGCACGGTAGCCGAGTACGTGGTGGTGCCGGCGGCAAACCTGGAACGCGTGCCGCCGGCGATGCCGTGGGCGGCCGCGGCGGCCTTTCCGCTCGCGACGCTCACCGCCTGGCGGATGCTCGTGACCCGTGCCCAGCTGCAGCGCGGCGAGACGGTGCTGGTGTGGGGCGTGGGCGGCGGCGTGGCGCTCGCCTGCGTGCGGATCGCCGCGATGCTCGGCGCGCGCGTCATCGCCACCAGCGGGACGCCGGCCAAGCTCGAAACCGCGCGAGAAGCCGGCGCGGAGGTGCTGATCGATCATCGTGTCGACGACGTGGCCGCGCGCGTGCGCGCAGCGACCGACGGACGTGGCGCCGACGTGGTAGCCGATAGCGTGGGCGCGGCCACCTGGCCGGTATCGCTCAAGGCGCTGCGGCGCGGCGGGCGTCTGGTAACGTGCGGCGCCACGAGCGGCCCGCATGTGCAGCTCGACGTCCGGAAGCTCTTCTGGCATCAGTGGTCGCTGCTGGGCAGTACCATGGGAAGCCGGGCCGAGTTCGCGACCATCGCTGCGCATGCGGCGGCGGGGCGGCTCTGGCCGGTGGTGGACGGCGTGGTACCGTTGGCGCAGGCCGCAGACGCGTTCCGCCGGCTCGATGCCGGTGAACAGACCGGCAAGCTCGTGATCGAGGTGGCTCCATGAACGACCTGACGCAGCGACTCCTCCTCGGCGCCGACCAGATCGGTGCCGTCCTGCCGGGCCTCGTGGCCGCGGTGCTCATTCTCCTCGCGGGCTACTTCCTGGCCCGCCAGATCAGCCGCGTGCTCGATCGTCTGCTGAAGCGGATCGACTTCAACCGTGCGGCGCACGCCAGCGGCCTCGACGAGGTGGTGCACCGCACCGGCGCCCGGCTCGATCCGGTGCGCGCCGTGACGCGGCTCGTCTTCTGGTTCGTGATGCTGGTGGTGACGTTGCTGGCCAGCACCGCGCTGGGTCTGGACAGCATCAACGAGATGTTCGGCCAGATGCTCTCGTTCCTGCCGGCGCTGATCGCGGCGATCGTGATCATCATCCTCGGCATGATCGTCGGCGAGTTCGTGCGTGGGCTGATCCTGGCCTCGGCGGGCAACCTGCCGGGCGTGCCCCTGGTGGCGCAGATCGCCAAGGGCGCGGTGGTCATCATTGCCGTCTTCATGGCGCTGCAGCAGGTGGGCGTGGCCGGCGAGATCGTGACGACGACGCTGACCCTGATCGTCGGCGCAGTGGCGCTCGCCACGGGCCTGGCCTTCGGCCTTGGCAACACGCAGCTGGCGGGCGAGGTGACGCGGCGCTGGTACGAGGAGCACCGGCGGTCGTCGCAGGTACGGCTCGAAGCGGAGCTGGCGCGCGAAGAGGATCCGGCCGAGCCGCCGATGCTGGACTGAGGCACTTGAGGGCTGGTTGATGGGGGACGCGCAACATGAGCGCGTCCCCTTTCTTCTTTTCCGGAGGTCCGATGTCCCGCCGTCTTACGCGCGCTGCTGTCCTCGCCGCGGCGCTCCTGCCCGCGCTGCTCGTCTCCTGCTCCTCCATGGCGCCAACCCCTGAGGCAGGCCGCTACATCGCCACGCGCTTTGCCGTCACCGCGCCGTCCAGTGCACCCGCCGACTGGCTTGCCGGGGGCGCCGTCTTTGACGTGAGTATCGCCGAGTCGAGCACGACATCCGGCCGCCTCTTCGTGCCCGCTGCGCTCGCTGATGGCGCCGCCATCGATGCCGATCTCGCCGGCGTGGCGTTCGTCGATGCCGCCGGGCGGCTGCAGTTCGTCTTCCGGCCCGCCGATCTCTTTGTCGAGTCGCTGCGCTTCCAGCGGGTGGGCCAGACGTTTACCGCGGATACCGTCACCACCGATGGCGTACGCGTGGCGCTCACGCTGACGCGACAGCGCTGACGGGCACGAGGGGCCGGCGATCCCCAAGCAGATCACCGGCCCGGAAGATCTCCGCCGCGAGCATTCAGCTGCGCAGCGCGCGCAGTGCCGCGTAGGCCTCCGCCGGGGCCGGCGTGCTGCGACCCGCGAGCGTGGTGATCTGCTGCAATGCCGCCACGGCCGCCGACACCTTGGCCGCACCGAAGACGCCGGCGGCGGCGGGCAGATCGGCCTGGAGTTGCGCCGACACATCCTGCACCAGCTTCCACTCCACCAGCTTCGAGAGCACCGCCACGCGCTGCGCCTGCACGGCGACGCGTGCGGCGGCGCGCGCCGGTTCGTCGGTAATTGTCGCGTCGAGCGCTACGAGACGCTCTTCAGCGGTCAGTGCGCCGAGCGCAGCGTCGAGGCGCGTCTGGTTCCGCACCCAGAACCGCGTGCCGAGGAGCGCCTTCCGGAACTCGGCGTCTTCCGCGGTGCCGCGCGCATCGGAGCGGGTCACCGCGGCGTCGATCGCCGCTTCGGCCTTCGCATAGCGCCGCGCCAAAGCGTCGTCGAAGACGGTGGCGAGCATGGCACGATCGGTCGGCGCGGTGACGACCACGGTTTCGCGGGCGGCGAGGGTCTCACGCTCCGCGCGGATGGCCGCGTCGATCTCTGCCGTCGCCGCTGCGGCGCCGTCGAGGTCGCCACGATCCAGGCGGACCATGAGCGATTCGGCGAGGGCGCGGGTCGGGGGCTTCGGCGACTGGGCGGCAAGGGGAAGCGTGGTGGTGGCAAGCGCGGCAACGAGAACAAGCAACGTGCGGTTCTGCATGGGAAAGCGAGGTGTCCGTCTGGAGGTGGATCGGCGCGCCGGGTTGGGCATCAGCCATGTTCTCATGGATACCGGGACGCGCGGCGATCGGTTCCGACAGGCCCGGACGCACGACGCGCCGCCGACTCCGAGGAATCGGCGGCGCGTCATGCTGCGATCGGTATGCGCTACGGCTTGATCGCGAACTTCACGAGCTCGCGCTCGTCACCCTTCTTGCGCGCGCCGTAGATCTCGGTCTTGCCGAAGCCCGCAAACGAGACGCCCTCCGGAAAGGTCACCGCGCGCTGCCACGCCCCGTCGCGGCCCCAGATGTCGAAGACATATGCCGCCGTCTCGCCGGTGCGCGGACGCTGCAGCCAGATCGTCCCATCGGCCCGGGTATGCGAAAGCTCGAACGGCGGACGGTTCTCCGCGAACGGGAACGACACCTTCACCGTGGTCGGCATGCCGCGCGCGGCGAGCTGCTCCATCACGCGCGCCTTGTCGGCCGCGGTCACCTTCACCTTGGTGTACGGACGCGGCTTGCCCACAGTCCAGGTGCCGTCCGGTGCGCGCCAGTCGATGCGGTTGAAGCGCCCGCGCGCAACCCAGAGCGATCCGTCCGGCAGCACGCCGAAGAAATCGTTCGGCGAAAAGATCTGCGCAACCTGCTGAATGGCGTCACCGAAGCGCGCGTCACCATACGTCGGTGCACCGAAGAAGCCGACGGTGTCGGCGTTGCCCATCAGCGGCTTGATGCGCAGGATCGCCATCGAGTCGGGACGGATCGGCGTGCCCGGCTCATTGCCGCCGAGAATCGCCTGATAGTCGATGCGGTATCCGTTGCCCTGATGATCGTAGTGCAGCACCGGCGTGTTGCCGCCGATCGGCGCAAAGATGTGAATGGCGCGCGGCGAGCCGTCTTCGCCGACCAGCGTGGTGCGCGTCGCCGCGAAGTCCACGATGGCCAGCGTGTCGGCGGCGAGGTGCACCAGCACGCCGGGGAACTTGTAGAGATCGGGCGGCGCGTTGGCCGGCAGCGAGTCGGCGCGGCGGCCGAGGTCCGTCACCGTGCCGGTGGCAAAATCGCCGACCTTCACGAGCTTGGCCTTGCCATCGATGAACGCGACGCGGCCGTCGGTCAGTTCGACGGCACTCGGAATGGTGCCGAAGGTGCCGGGGAGGACCTGCATTTCGACGAGAGCCTGGACCGCATCAGCGGCCGCGGGAGCAGCATCGCTGGCGGCGGCGGCACATGCCGCAAGGCCTAGCGAGACGAGCATCAGAGAACGACGGGCGAGCATGACGACTTCCGGTGTGGAGGGAAAACCTTCGAACGGCACTACTGGGGTGCCGGTGCGGGCGGCGGCTCGGGCAGCGTAGCGCGCCGAAGCAGCATGCCTTCCGCGATACGCGCACCGACGAGAATGCGGCCATCGGCCTCGCCGAAGATCCGCGCGCGGCCAGGCAGTTCAAAGAGGCGCACGTACCTGCCCGCCCGATCGATGACCTGATACTGGCGCACCGTGTCGGAGTCGGAGCGGCCCTTCTCGAGCCAGATGCGGTTGCCCGATCCGGTCCACGCCGCCTCGAACGGCGGCTTGATCGCCGCAAACGGCAGCAGCTCGGCGCGCTGGCGGGCATCCGCTGGATACTTGCGGAGTAGCAGTTCGCGGTCGGTCTGCGTCACTTCGAGTACACGGTCGGGGAGCAATTGTCCCTTCACGAGGTCGCCCTTGGCGTTGGTCCAGTCCACCCGATTGGCGTAGATGCGCGCAATCCAGAGCGAGCCATCGGGCAGCACGCCCCAGCGATCCTGCCCGCTGAGCAACCGCTTCTCGAAGCGCGCGCCATTCTCGGTGTTCACCGACGACAGATCCAGCGGAGCCAACCGGCCGACGGTATCGAAGACGGTGCCGCGCAATCGCACCACCGCCGCGGAGTCCTTGTTGCCGCTGCCGTCCTGCTTCGGATCGGGCGCACGCTCCACGAAAAACTGCCCGGCCGCATCGCGTGCCGTAGGCAGCAACGCGCCGACGGCCTCCCGCGTGATCGCGTCGCGCAGCAGCATCCCCTCCGGCGACCACGCCGTGACCCGCCCCAGTTCCCAGTCGGCGATGAAGAGCGTGTCGGCCTGCGCGAAGATCGCATACGGATGGCGGAGCGCCGGCTTGGGCCCGAGGCCAAGCGGGGTCGAGGTCTTCTTGCCGAAGTCCACCAGATGCACGAGCGCGTCGGTCACCGAGAGCACGGCCCAGCGGTCACCGCCGAGCGAGACGGCCGATTGCATGTCGTTGATGACGACAAGAACCGAGTCGCCGAGCGGTGCCGCGAGCCGTTCGGCATCGGGCAGGACGACGCGCGTATCCTTGCACGCCAACGTGGCGAGTGCGAGGGCGGCAGCGGCGATTGACTGATGGGCGCGTGACATGGCGCGGTAAAGGTAGCCGGAAACGCGGACGGGCCGCACTCGGAAAGAGTGCGGCCCGTCGCGAGGTGGCCGGGTGCCGGCGGCCTTACGGCGTCACGCGTACCACGCGGCTTCGGACGCCATCGCTGAGGGTCAGTTCGGTCTCGGCGCCGGCCAGAGCGGCCGCGCCGTTCCGCGAGAATGCGGTGATCTGGCCGGAGCGCGCGTCACGGATGACGGCAAACGGATACGCCTCCGCGTCCCAGCGCGCTTCCCGCGTGCCGCGCAGGCTGGTGACGGTGCGCAGGGCCACGGCGCTGCGTACGTCCGCGCCCGTGGCCATACGCGCATCGGCGGTGATGGCGCCGGCGGTGCGGCGCAGTTCGGCCTGACGGCCGATGGTGGAGACGCGGATGCTCCCGACGCGGGCGGCAGCGGCCACGGACATCGGCAGGGCAAAGTTGAAGTGCGTCTCGCTCGGCCCGGCATGGTCCACCGCATCCGGCGTGAAGCGGGCGCTGTAGGTCACCGTGCCAGCCTCGTCGCGCACTTCCACGAGGTGCGTGCCGGTGCCGGAGGGACGCGTGGGGCGGGCGGTGACGGCAAGCGCCGGCTCCAGTGTGATCCCGTCGTTCGACGAGCGGCCCCAGACGATCAGCACCGGCTGCAGCGGTTCGGTGGCCATGCGCACGGCGGTGACGCCCGAGGT
>Ga0163144_10017590_pt1 | contig 14557 bp, 11 predicted proteins | sample OliLak19BULKMAT1_FD_123175 | JGI IMG/M metagenome (GOLD analysis project Ga0163144, IMG submission 123175) | Freshwater microbial mat bacterial communities from Lake Vanda, McMurdo Dry Valleys, Antarctica - Oligotrophic Lake LV.19.BULKMAT1 | ecosystem: Environmental > Aquatic > Freshwater >... | reverse complement strand
CTGTGTCTTGCCAAGCATCATCGGCCCGCGCCGCCTAGGATTCTTAAAGTCTCCCAGATCCCGCGTGCCCCGCGTGTCGAGCAGGAAGACCTCTACATTTCCGACGCGAAAGCTCGAATAATTTTGCCGCCCGATTGAATAGGCGCCGCGGCCACTCTGACCAAACCCTGGCTTCACCCGGACACGATGGGAATCGATCACCGCTTCGATCTCGTAAACGCCGGCATTGGGATTGCCCACAGGCGGGTTGCGGCCGGGTGGAACCCCCGCCCTCTGACCTCCCCAGTGCACATGCAGATTCGAAGCCTCCGCGAGGTTGATCTTCAAAAAGTCCGCTTCGGGGTCGGTCAGGATGTTCCCTTCAAACGCGCCTTCTCCCAGGTGAATCTCCTGCCTGGTGACCAGCGGATTGCTGCCCGCGATGTAGTCATACCAGCCGCGCAGCGCAATGTCACGAAAGACCGCCTCCTGCGCCTTCACGCCTGCAGTTCCTGTCCCTGTAACATCGTTGAGAATCTCGTGGTCGTCCGGAGTAAAGTAGCCCGGCACTTCGCGATGCCACGCCGCCATGGTCTTGCCCCGTTCGAGATACAGTTTGAAGTTTTCCCAGACCCCGGTAATGCTGGGGGCCAGCCTGGCAATCCGGGGCAACTCAGAAGCGCTCAAGCCACATTGCTCGCGCCATTGATCGACGGTGTAGTCGCGCTTCTCTTCATAAACCCAGTCGCCGTTCATGATCGAAAACAAAACCTTCTTGCCATGCTGCTCCCGCATGGTCTTGTAGGCCGGCAGCGTTGCGCCTCTCGCGCCTCCCACCTTCTGATCCGCGCAAGAGCCGAATTGGAAACTGAAGTTAAACAACCCCCGTGGATTGGTCTCGGCATCCCGGTACGCCTCCGGAGAAGGCAGCGTAAGAAATGTTCCGTTGCGGTCATCGCCCGTGGTTCCCTCGACGCGGTAGTAGTAGCGGGTGCCGGCTTGCAGGTTCGCAATGCGCAGCCAGGCGGAGTTGTCATGGTCTGGCGTCGTGCTGGCTGCTGCCGAAGTCTGAGTCAGACTCTGCGGAATCGTCCCATAGACAACGCGAAAGCTCCCAGCCCGGGCGGTTCTTGCCCAGACGTGTACTTCGGTCATGCCAACGTGTCCAAGAAACGGACCATGAGTGATCGCATCAGCGGGCGCCGCCTGAGCAACGGCGGCAAGCATGGCCGCGGCACTCCTTCGATTCATTTTCATGTTGTCTATCGTATTGCGAATTTGACGAATTTGGTTGCTACACAATCGGCTACTTCGAGACCAGCGCTTGGGCGTTCGCATCTGGGAGATTGTCTCCGTAGTAGGCAAAGTGAGGGAAGTTCCACCCAACTCAGTCGAATTCGCCTGCGCTATTTTTCAACCCGGTCTGAGCCCGGCAAGGGAATATGCTGATCGAATCAAGACGACAATAAGAACACACCATGGCAACCATTCTCATCACCGGAACCAGCCGAGGCATTGGCTTTGAAGCTGCTCTTACCTGCGCACGCGCTGGCCATACTGTCCACGCCACCATGCGCAGCCCCTTGCAATCAGGGCTCGCCCAATCCGCCGCTCAAGAGAAACTACCCATCCACATCTTTACTATGGATGTGGATTCAGACAAATCCGTCTCGGAAACCATAGCCGGGATCCTGAACACGCATGGCCCCATCGATGTCCTGGTCAACAACGCCGGCATTGAGCACATGGGCTCCATCGAAGAGTCTCCCCTCACCGCTTTCCGCGCCGTGATGGAAACCAATTACTTTGGAGTCATCCGTTGCACTCAAGCCCTGGCCACTCATATGCGCCTCCGCAAGAGCGGCTGCATCATCAACCTCAGTTCCGTCGCCGGCCGCCTGGCCTGTGCCCCGATGGCCGCCTATACAGCCTCCAAGTTTGCCCTCGAAGCGATGACAGAAGCGCTCGCCTGCGAAATGAAGGCCTTCAATGTGCGCGTCGCTCTCGTAGAGCCAGGTATCATCGATACCGACATGGCCCGCAGTGTGGGTACAAAAACTACCAACTCTCACTACCCCCACCTGGCACGCTTCAACGCCATGTTCTCAAGCGCTCTCGATACGCCTACTCCAGCCACGCTGGTCGCCCAAGCGATACTTGATATTGCCGAAGGCGACACCTGGCAGCTCCGGCATCCCGTCGGCCCCGACGCTCTTCCGTTTATCGCCTGGCGAACCAGCATGAGCGACGAAGAATGGGTCAGCCTCAACGCCGGCAGTGACGAAGCGTTTTTCGAAGCTCTTGGCCGCGCCTTTGCCGAACCAGGCAGTTAGCAAGCGCTGAAGGCCACAACACGGATGACGGCCCGCCTGCAACATCGAGGCTACGATGTGGTCTTGTCACCAAAGGCTCCGGAAGCGCGAGACGTTAGAACGATGAAGAGTTAGGCTCGGACGAAGTTTCGAAGATCGAAGGGATGGACTGCGCCGAAGGGGTTGCAATTCTCAAGCGTGAAGCCGGCCCCTTGGCTGGGTGGTCCAGATCGCCTCTCCTTCGATATTCTCAATTGGCGTGACCGTGCTTAGCGACTTACCGTCGGCGAGCTTTGAAACCATTGCCGGCGCCATCCGCAAGACAGGCATGAATGCGAGTGTTGTCAAGGAGATCGCATCTGAATCACTGGTGCATCTGTCCTGGTGGAATTGAAACGGCCGGCTCACGCTCAAGGTTCTGAGCGCGACTCTGGTTTGAGGGATAGGCTGTCCCTTTCTGCCACTAAAGCCGCCGACGAAATAATGGAAGGCAAGCTAGTAATGCAAAAACTAACTATCCCCGCAGTAGAAACCCTAATCTTCTTCTAGGACCCAGAAGGCTACCTCGCCGGCGCCATGCAGTATGAAAAATCCCCAGTCTGACCTGCGCATCTATCCTAGTCACTCAAATTGCTGTCGAAATCGCTAATCTGGCAATCTAATCTTCTTGCGTAGCGCCTTCATCCTTGGATCGCTCAACAACGGCGCAAATTCTGGAAATCTCAGATTGCCCCCTATTTTGCCTGTATTATTGTGCGCGGCCAGATCGTCCAGCGCTTCGAAAGCTCGGTCTGTCTCGCCTAGTCCTATAAAGACCAACGCTCGCCCCCCCGGATGCAAAGTGCGATCTGCCAAAACCTTCCAGGCCTCTTCCCTGCGGCCGGCCAGTGCATAAGCGTACCCCAAGAGGCCGCGGTCATAATCGATGCCGGAAAGCACCTGGATTGCCTCTCCGATTCTTCCCTGGCCAATTCGAACTCTCCCGTGACACACCTTCTGTAACTCGGACCCCGGCACTTGCATCTCGCAGTGCTTCTCTGCTTCTTCATACCGGCCAGCCGAAATAAGTATGATCGCCAGCCTGAAACTAATTTCTACCGAGAGCGGGTCGTACTTTTGCGCCAAGCGCAACTCTCGGATCCCCTCTTCTATCCGTCCGAGTGGCATGAGTAGATTACAAACATAGTGACCGCGCGCCGTCGAACTAGTCGAGTCAAGCTCAATCGCTCGGCGAAAACTTCGTTCCGCTTCTTCCCATTGGCCATCTCGCGCATAGGACATCCCCAACCCTTCGTGCGCTTCGGACAATAACGGATCGAGTTGTATCGCTTTCTCCGCCGCCGCTCTCATATTTGGCAGATCGTCACTCAATGCCTGATCGCGATCGTTCTGTGACGAACGGTCTGCATACGCAACGGCCAAACCTGCATATGCTGGGGCGAACGCGCGATCTTTGGCGATCGCTTCTTTGAAAGGGGCGATACTCTCTTCGCTCGCAAACACCTTGCCATTTTGCAGTGCACGGGCCCGCAGATAGGCGTCGTATGCTCCGACACTCGTTTCATACCGGCGTCGCCCTCGACCTAGCTTCAATCTCAAGCTGTTCACGATCCCGAAGGCAATCTCGTCCTGAATGCTAAACACATCGGTCAATTCCCGGTCATATCGTTCAGACCACAACGGCAAATCGTTATTTACCCGGATGAGCTGGACATTGATCCTCAATCGCTCTCCAGAGCGCAATACTGAACCCTCGAGAATATATTCTGCGGAAAGCTTCTTGCCTGCCTCATGCACATTGGCCTGTTTGCCTTTAAAAGCAAAAGAAGACGTCTGAGACCTGACAGCCAGCCCATCGATGATCGACAGGTTGCGAATGATTTCGATGCTCAGGCCGTCCGAAAAATAATCGCTGGCCGGATCTTGACTCAAGTTCACCAACGGCAGAACGGCGATCGATATCGGATCGGCATGCGGCTTCGCATTCCACCAAATTGCCATCGCCGAACCAACTGAAAGGCACACTAGTAAGACCACAAGCCAAACACGCGAAGCCCCCGTCGCTTTATCTTTCACCGCGAAATCTGCCTCACGTGCGTGAAACCGTGGCACGTATGCCCCCTTGGGTAACTCGATAACGAGCGAATCCCGATCCCCTTCCGTGGCGTAATATTTGCTCAACCGCGCTCGCAGCCGGACCGCTTCCGTCCTGACCGTGGAATCTTGTTTCGGGTCGTAGTCGGGACGACGGCCAAACACCTCCACCCCGATGATGGATTCCTTCAAATCGCCTTCGTTGCCCCCAAGCTGCTTTTCCACCAGAAACCGCAGCAGCTTCGATACACGCTCGCTGCGCGCAAAGCAGACGCTCGAAAGCACTCGTTCGAGGGCATCCCGGGCGGTTTGTTCTGTGCTCTGTTCGCCTACCATCGGCTCTAAGCATAGTCCTTCTTATCAATGGAGTGCAAACGTTGTTACAACCCCATGCAGCCCCAAATTAATTGACTCTTCCTCTCAGGAACCTCAATCTCGACCTATGACACAGACCACAGTGCTTCGCTTACTCAAAGCAACGCTAACCATTTTCGTTTTCATCGCAATCATGCCCAACGCCTTCGGACAGGATTCGCCCAACGCTGGCAACTGGAAAACCTGGATACTCACCAGCGGCAAAGCGATCACCGTAGCTCCACCCCCATCTGAATCCACTACCGCCGGCGAACTCGAATGGCTGAAAGCCTTCACCGCTCAGAACGATCCAAACATTGCCGAGCAAATCAAATACTGGGATGCCGGCCCTCCCGCTTATCGTTGGGTTGATTTTGTTGCTTCACGCCAACTTGCCGGGCAGCCCGTCGGCGCTCCCAATGTCAATCGAGCCTACGCCTACGTCTCTGTCGCCATTTATGAAGCGACAGTTGCGGCTTGGAACGCCAAATACACGTATAACCGCAAGCGCCCCAGCGAAGCCAATCCTTCGATCCAGACCAAACTTGCCGTTCCCCGCAGCCCTTCCTATCCTTCAGACCACGCCGCTGCCGCAGGCGCTGCCGCGGCGGTTCTCGCTTACTTCTTGCCCGCAGAATCTGCCGGGCTCCAAAGCCTCGCCGAAGAAGCCGGTCGCTCGCGCTTACACGCCGGCCTCGAATACCCCAGCGACTACACTGCCGGCCTCGACCTGGGCCGCCGCGTCGCAGAGCAAGTCATCGCCAGAGCCCGCGCCGATGGCTCCGACGCCGTCTTCAACGGTGTAATTCCCACGGGCCGCTGCATGTGGACGGGAACAAATCCCGGCAACGTAACTGCAGCCCAATGGAAACCCTTCCTCCTCACCTCCGCCAACGAGTTTCGCCCCCCACCCCCTCCTGCTTGCGATTCCGCCGACGTGCAAGCTCAAATGGCCGCCGTCAAAGCATTTTCCCGCGCACTCGACGGATCCAGCTTCACAACCAATGCCAAAGCTTTCTTCTGGCAGACTCCCGACGGAGTCCAGCCTTGGCCTTTCACTTACATGAACCGCCTCATCCTCGAAGATAGGCTCGATGCTCCCTCAGCGGCCCGCGCTTATGCTCTGTTAGGCTTGGCCAACTTCGATGTTTGGATTGCAAGTCAGGACGGCAAATACGCCTATTGGTACTTACGTCCCGCTCAACTCGACACGACGCTCATACCCCTCTTCCCCGCGCCAAATTTCCCGTCTTACCCCGCCAACCATTCCAGCATTTCTTCACTATCGGCTGAAATGATCGCTTACCTCTTCCCGCGCGCTGCTAGCCAAGTCCGCGCCCGCGCCAAAGAAGCGGGCGACTCCCGCATCTGGGCCGGAATTCACTTCGAAATGGACAACCAGGCCGGCTTCACCCTAGGCCGCGCCGTAGCTCGAAAGTTCATAACCTGGGCGGAAATCGACGGATCGAAACCTTAGTAATCGCGATGGGGCGATCGACATGCAGATCGCCCCATCGAGCGGTACCAAACTTACAAGTGCTGATCTACTGACACAGGATTCTCGTCCGGATCGACCGTAATAAAACTCGTCGGCCGAAATGCGGCAATCGTATCGTGATCCGGGTGCTGGTTGGCGGCCAGATAGAGGAAGGCGATGTCGTCGGGAGTTGCCTTCTCAATCTGCCGTGAACTGCGCACAGTCCTGCGGTGGCGGTTATCCACGCACGACTACGCACTTCGCCAGCGATTCTAGATTGGTTTTGACTGTTGGGTCAACCCAAAATCCTGGCACCCAAATCTTCCGTGGGCCGTGATGACGGACGTTGCTACTGAGCGAACCACATTTCACACCTGAGCATTCTTTCCACCGATGAGACAGAATGAGACCGGAGGACTGCACTATTGCCCGTTCCTGTTCGAGACAATGGCGACCCGGGGCCGGAAAAACGGCTGTTGATCTTCGTTCACGGATTCTGCAGTGATTCCAAGACCTGGGACCCGCTCATCAGGCTGCTGCGTGCCGATTCCAGAATTGCCGGACAATTTGAGATCGACAGTTTCGACTACAAGACCGGCCTGGCTGCTCTGCCCATTTTGAATCGGCTCCCGACGATCGCCGAGATTGCTGAACGGTTCGATGGGTGGTTGTGGACGCGTTTTTACGCAAATTCCTCCAGAGTCAATCGATATGTGGACATCACTCTTGTGGGACACAGCATGGGTGGATTGATCATTCAGAAGCTGCTGACAAGGATGCTTGAGGCAAGCCGCGGAAGTGAATTTCAGTATATTCGGCAGGCGATCTTCTTCGCGACTCCCCACTTGGGCAGCATGACCATGGAGGGATTGCGGGGATTTCTGGGTACGATGGTCAACAATCCGCAAGAAGAGATGCTGAGAGGGTTAAATCAGCAGGTGGCTGAGTTGCATCATCGGATGGAGGAACTCGTGCTCCGGGCAACTCGCCGCGAGGATGGGCGATATCCCCTTCCGTGCACGAGCTATTGGGGAATGGAAGACAATATCGTGCCAGAGATTTCCGCCCGAGGGTTTTTTCCAGTTGTCCGGCCCCTTCCAGGCGATCACAAATCTGTACATTGTCCAGGGAAAGACGCGTTTGCGGATTTTGTCGACGCGCTCGAGCATCCGCATGGGCATGGAGCGATCTTTGAGATCGAGCAGTTTCGTTATTCGGCCAAGGTTAAGCCTCTAGCCCCTGGCACCAAGCGCCAAGTTAGCCACGGTAGAGCCACGCGTGTTGTCGAGACCGATAACGAGGCCCTGGTCGTTCGGGAGGTCACGTTTGGAAGAAACAACCGCTGCAAGAATGACTTTGAACTCAAGTACCGCACTCGGAACTTTGGGTTCATTGAACCAGTTGTCATTCCGCAAATTGAGATGCGGCCCGACCATCGGAGCCGCTACGAGGAGACCGGCGTTGAAGTGAATTATCTTGCTCCACCGGTAGCGGGAAAAACTTACGCTCTCAACATGAAAGTCCTGCGCGGCTTCGAGGCCGCTCACCGCGACTACCACCAGCACTTCACCAACCAATGCTACTTCCGGCGTGTCAGATTTGAACTGGACCTGACGGCCTATCTTCAGGCCGGTTGGCATGTGGTTGACCGACCGAAGCTCTACTATCATCCTGACGACAACGACGACCATAGATTGTGCGAAATGCGAGATTGGTCTACCCCTGATCCCTCGCTAGGCGCACTCGAAGCGGGTAAGTGGCAGTGGGAGTTGGAGCACATACACCACGGCGTGTTAGACATCAAATGGGATCTGGCTCAATAATGGAACTGCAACTTAGATCTGGCGAACAAGCACTGGTGGCATATGGCTCACTCCTCTCGGTTGCAAGCATGGAAAAGACCTTGGGTCGCGTCTACGACGGCCCTTGGCATCTGTGTCGACTCAGAGGTTGGCGGCGTGGTTGGGATGTCCAAATGCCGAAACACCCGTGGAAGTACCGCCGGGGAGGCGAGGTCATCACCGCAGCGCATGTACTGTACTTAAACCTGCGGGAGCAAGCGGACAGCCACGTTAACGCGGCTATTTTCGCGGTCCGCGATCACGAACTATCCCAGTTTGATGAGCGCGAGTGGATCTACCGCAGGCAGCGAGTGAATTCCGATTTGGATGGTCTTCGCGTGATTGGCGGCGATGCATGGACGTATGTGGCACTCGATAAGTTCTTGTGGAGGCGGGATTCAAAGCCACCGGAAGCGATCATCCGGCAATCCTATTTGGACATCCTTGATGGGGCGCATGCGGAACTTGGCGCAGATTTCAAGCGGGAGTACGACGAGACGACCGATACTGCCCCATCAGATTTGATTGTGGATGATTTTCGCTAGGCCGTTCATAGCCTTACGCCATATGGTTTCACTTATCAGTACAACCTGGCTGGGGGCTTGGCACACGTAAGTTATCCATCGGACCGCGGAAGTAATTGTCGATGGACTTCGGGAAAAGCATGGAAGCAATAGCGTGAATGCTGGATGGAAGTTCAAAGAGCTTTCAAAGTGTCATACTGAGGGGGCTGAAACGATTTCGGCTTTGTGCAAATCGGTAACCGCAGACAGAAGGTATTTGCATGAATTTACGAATCGGGTATGAGCTGATTTATCGGTTTCCCCAACCCACACCCATCATTCTTGTTGTGAACGTACACGAGTCTCGTGAGCAGGATCTGATTGAGGCAGACCGGCTCAGTGCGGATCCATCCATCGAAATCTCAAGTTATCGCGACGGCTTTGGCAACCAGTGCACGCGTCTACTGGCTCCGGAAGGAGTGTTGCGGCTGAGTGCGGATGGGGTGATTCGGGATAGCGGACAGCCGGATGGGATTGCGGCCGAGGCGTGGCAGGATTCCGTGCCGGATTTGCCCGAAGAGAATCTTGTGTTTTTGTTGGGTAGCCGCTACTGCGAGACGGATCTACTCTCCTACACTGCCTGGCAGTTGTTCAGCGGGATCACGCCAGGCTATGCGCGGGCCAAAGCGATCTGCGACTACGTACACAACCACTTGACCTTCAACTACGGGAATGCGCGGCCGACCCGGAGTGCAGCTCAGGCATATGAAGAGAGGTCTGGGGTGTGCCGGGACTTTGCTCATCTTGCGATCACGTTTTGCCGGTGCATGAATATTCCGGCCCGTTATTGCACCGGGTATCTGAGCGACATTGGTACATCGTTGCCCTATCCGCCGGGGGATTTTGCGGCCTGGATTGAAGTATGGATCGGCGGGCGCTGGCATATGTTTGATCCTCGAAACAATGTGCCCCGCATTGGGCGCGTATTGATGGCACGAGGGCGGGATGCATCCGATGTTGCGATTGCGACAACCTTCGGGCCGAATCTGTTGGAAAGTTTTCGGGTTTGGACGGATGAGATCCCTGAAAGCCAGGGCAACTGATGTCGGTGCTGACGGTGCATCATTCGACCGTTTATCGCTACAGCGAACCGGTGGGACTTGGGATACACCGGATGATGTTTCGGCCGAGAGAGAGTTATGATCTGAGGCTGATCGAGACGAAGCTTGAGATTACGCCGCCACCCGCGCAGGTGCGCTGGCTGCATGACCCGTTCGACAATTCGGTTGCGGTAGTGAGCTTTGAAGGGACCACGAGCTCGTTGAGTTTTGACAGCACAGTCACACTCGAGCACGTTGAGACGTCCGTGCCCGAGTATCCGCTCGAAGAGTATGCGCGGAGCTATCCCTTCCGTTATGCGGACGAGGATTATCCGAACATTGCTTCGGGACTGGAGCGGCGTTATGCGGGAGAAAGTGTCCCACAGTGGGCGTTGCAATTTTTGGATCCGGCCGAGAAGACGCCGACGATGAAGGTATTGGGTGCGATGACGCAGGGGATCCGCGATCAGTTCAAGTACAACGTGCGGGTTGAAAAGGGAGTGCAAACGCCCGAGGACACGTTGAAGAGCAAGAAGGGGAGTTGCCGGGACTTTGCGGTGCTGATGATGGAGGCGGTACGGTCGTTGGGGATTGCGGCGCGATTTGTGAGCGGCTATATATTTGTACCCGATAGTTCAGGGCTGGCCGGGGGAGGAGCGACGCATGCGTGGATTCAAGCCTATCTGCCTGGTGCGGGATGGATCGATTTTTGTCCCACCAACAGCATCATCGGGAATCGCAATTTGATCCGGGTGGCTGTGGCCTGGACGCATGACCAGGTGTTGCCGCTGTGGGGGACTTATTCAGGCTCGGCGGAGGCCTTTCAGGGTATGGATGTGACAGTGAACGTGACGGAAGTGGCGGGCTAGTTTGGGGCAGTCCGCGCCACTTGTACTTCGGCCGGATGGAGAGAGCCGGTTTGTGTTTTTGTGCGATCATGCGAGTCATTTTGTGCCGGCGGAACTCAATGGCCTGGGGATTGAGGCGCAGGAACTGGAGCGCCATATCGGATGGGATATTGGTGCGGCGGGGGTAACCGGGGTTTTGTCTGAATACTTCGATGCCCCGGCAATTTTGAGTGGGGTTTCGCGGTTGGTGATTGATTGCAACCGGCAACTTGAGGGCTCGGATCTGATTCCGGAGAACAGCGACGGCACGTTGATTCCCGGGAATCTTGGGTTGAGCGAAACGGCTCGGCTGAACCGGATTGATCGCTGGTTTCGGCCTTATCACGATGCGGCGGAAGCGGTGTTGGCGGGTCGCAAGGAGACTGTTGTGGTGTCGATCCATTCGATGACTCCGTCACTGGGGGGAATTGCCAGGCCGTGGCAGATTGCTCTATCGAGCTATGTTGATCGCAGTCTTACGGAGCCGGTGATCGCGGCGCTGCGTGCGTCGGGAGATTGTGTGGTTGGGGACAATCAGCCCTACGATCTCGATCCGGCGGTGGACTACAGCGTCCCGTACCATGCGATGGGGCGGGGGTTGCAGCATTTGCAGGTGGAGTTCCGACAGGATGAGGTGGAAAATGCCGTGGGGCAGCGTCGGTGGGCTTTGCGGCTGGCAGCGGCATTGGGCCTTACGTAGAGCTTTGATTGGATCCGGCGACATGGCGCGGCGGGCCGCAAAGGCGACAGACTCTCAGGCTGTATCCTTTCCCCCAGCGGAGCGGTAAAAAATGTCCCCTTTCCTCCTTTCCGGCAGGGATGCGTTGCTCGATGCGGCTTGAAGGGCCGATTCAATTTTGCGTGGGTATCGCCAAGACTTTTTCACGAAGGAAAGATTCGGCGGTGGTGAGTGCGATGTTGAAAGCTTTTGCGGTGGCGGGGGCGGGTAACGTATTTTCAGTTGAGGCGAGATAGTTGAGCCACATCAGGTTGGCTCCGGCAGGGTTAAAGGGCTGTAGGACCGTCGAAAGAACCCGGAACACAATCTTTGGGGTCTTCGAGATTTTCAGGTTGTAGCCGAGGAGCTTTTCGTAAATCCGAACGATGTCGACGTAGGTGAGAGCTTCAGGGCCTGCAAGCGGGAAGATTCCCGAAGGTCCGCCTATCGCAGCGGCGGCATGAAAGCGGGCGACATCGGCAACACAGATGAAGGCGTGGCGAGTGGTTCCGTCACCGGGGATGCGGGCCACGCGATCTTTCTCGATGCTGTTCTCAATCTTGTGGAAGAAATTGCGGGCGAACTTGAATGGCCGAAGGATGGTTGCGTTATTGGCGTTGCGCAGGGGAATACGGCTGCCCATCATGGCAAAGGAAACATCCATAAAAATGTCAGCCTCGAAGATTACGTGATCCATTCCGGATTCTTCGATGAGTTTCGCATTTTGTTGTTTGAGCTTGAAGAAGAGCGATAACGGGGCGGCGGCCGGGAAACGAACGGAAGTGTAGACGAAGCGGGATACGTTCGCCTGCACCGCGGCTTCGATCAGGTTTCGATAGCCGATGCCTTCAACGGAGCTGAAGGTATCGGTTTTGCGCGAGGGGACGGCGGAGTTGGCGGTAGCGACGATCGAGGAAATGCCACGGCAGGCCGAGTCGAGCGAATCGCGGAGCGTGAGGTCGCCGAGCACGGTTTCCACGCCGATGGCGTTGAACTGGAGTGCTGATTCCGGGTTACGGATCAAGGCGCGGACACGCCGACCGCGGGCTAGCAATTCGTTGATGGTGGCGCGGCCGAGTTGCCCGGTGGCGCCGACGACGAGAGTGGTGTCCATAGGATTCGCGAATCACAGTTTAACGAATCGGTTGGAACTTTTGGGTTACTTTATTGGATCCCGGCACATGAAGCCCCAGAAGCTCTGGGGGGGGCGTATGTAGTCTAGAGATTTCTTCTTGTTCATGGAACATTTTTCCGCCCTGCTCTTAATCAGGTAACGAGAAGTGTCTCAGCTCAGTTGGCACGGAGGGGCGATGGGAGGTCAGGTGACCGAATACGGACGCTGACGCCTCGCATGAGGCAGCCGGTTTCTCAATTTCATCCATCGGATTGGTCGATTGGCCCACCAGTTTGCCTTGTGAATTGCAATTCCTGCTGTCGATATGCGCAAGAACTGCGGCTCGTCCAATGGCCATTGCCGTGCCTATCACAACAGGGGTTGGAGATTACGAAATTGGAGATTACTATGAAATTTAACAACAGTATGACGGCGTTCACGGTCGCCTTGATTGTCCTGGCGGCTCCGGCATTGGCGGCTGATCCGATCGACATCCGCACATGGAAGCTTGACGAAGCAGGGCGCGCCGGATGGAGCGTCAAGAAGCTGATAGGCACTAAAGCTTTCGGCCCGAATCGCAATGAAGTCGGCAACGTCGAAAATGTTATCTTTGGCCCGGACGGCAAGGTGCGAAAGCTGATCGTCACGACCGGGGGCTTCCTCGGCATCGGTGATACGGCACTCGCCGTCAATTGGAAGGACATAAAAATCGGTCCGGACATCGGTTACGTCAACACGCCACTCACCGCGGAGGTTGTCGACAAGTACGGGTTGTTCGACGGTATGCCCGACCAAGTTGCGAAAGGGCCCCGCGAATGGCGAGCGACGGAACTCATCGGCGACTATGTGAACCTAAAAAAGGATATCCGCTACGGCCATGTCCGTGACCTGATCATCTCTAAGGAAGGCGAACTCAAGGCTGTGATCGTGAGTCCGGACCGTGGCTACGGTGGATATGGGGCTTATTACGCCTATCCATATTATGGCTATAGCCGTGGCTGGGATCCTGGCTACTACTCTTACGATTTGCCCTTTGGGAAGACCGACATCGGCGGTCTGCTCCCCTACGCATACAATAAAAAGTAACAATGGCGGCGTGGGATCAGAACCTCGGTGATCTTCGCCTGACAGGGTCGAAACGCCGGTGCCGCCGTCGCCCGCACGCTGGGTCACGGACACCGCAAAGTTCATGTAACCGGAAGCGGTGCGCTCCCTAGATGCACGTCTCTCCGCCTACGCGTCAATGAAGTCTCATTGTGCCTCGAATCCAGGGCGGCGATCCAGACGGCGCAAGTGACGGCGGAATCGCAGCCAACTCTTCGAAGCACGCCGGGACGAGGTGCCACTTCTGTTCCCGGGATACAGGACGAAGTTCGATGAAGACCCGAATCAGTGCGCGGATTCGGAGCTGCCGAAGGGCTCTGGCAGCGGTGGCTGCTGCGGGTGAATGTCCCGAACCGCGCGGTTTGCAGGCCCAATCGACACACTCCCATCCGGTCCACTGGGGATCCCAAGGAATCATGTAACTGCTGCTTCATTGGTGCGCTCTATAAAATGATGCCGGTCGATTGCGGCTCCTGCGAACGGCAGTGCGCCGATGGACCAAGGATCGCCGACAGTGGATACAGCGAAGAACAGATCAGATGAGTTAGGAATTAAAGGAGAACGCAAATTATGTTACGACAAGCCAAAGATCTAAAAGGATACAAACTAAGCGCCCGCGATGGTGAGATCGGCAGTGTCAAAGAGTTTTACTTCGATGACCAGAGTTGGGCAGTTCGATATCTCATTGCGGATACAGGCGGCTGGCTGACCGGCCGTCAGGTTCTTATTTCGCCCTACGCACTGGACCCGGCCCGCACGGAGGACAAAGTCATACCGGTGGACCTGGCCAAGAAGCAGATCGAGAACAGTCCATCCCTGGATACCGACAAACCAGTTTCCCGGCAGTACGAATTGCAGTACTACCCGTATTACGGCTGGCCGGGATACTGGGGCGGTCCGCACATGTGGGGATCCGCAGGCTATCCTGTTCGCGGACAAGGTGGATGGTCCGAAGCCACTCCTCACAACGAAAATGACGATCCTCACCTTCGCAGCACGCGCGATGTCACTGGCCGGACCATCCAGGCCCAGGACGGAGAGATCGGCGACGTCGAAGATTTTGTCGTTGATGAT
>Ga0163144_10017589_pt1 | contig 14558 bp, 16 predicted proteins | sample OliLak19BULKMAT1_FD_123175 | JGI IMG/M metagenome (GOLD analysis project Ga0163144, IMG submission 123175) | Freshwater microbial mat bacterial communities from Lake Vanda, McMurdo Dry Valleys, Antarctica - Oligotrophic Lake LV.19.BULKMAT1 | ecosystem: Environmental > Aquatic > Freshwater >... | reverse complement strand
TCGTTCCCTGAGGCGCGCGAGAGGGCCCCGCCTATAATCCAGCGAACGGGGCGTAGCGCAGCCTGGTAGCGCACTTGCATGGGGTGCAAGGGGTCGCGAGTTCGAATCCCGCCGTCCCGACCAGTGAAATCAATGGGGTAGCAGCGATGAGCTGCTAGCCCATTTGTTTCTCAGCCTCCGGCAAGAGAAACGCCAGCGCCCGACGCGCGCAGACGCTCAGCTTCCCCCTCCAGAAACGCGATGCGCCGGTCCCGCGCTTCGAGAGTCGCCTTGACATCGGCAGCCTCGAACCTTTGAGGAATGTGTTGCGGGCAGTTCGCATCCCAGGCGCTCACGTCGAACAGCATGACCTGCTCAGGGCGAGCGCGGTAGCCCGGTGGCATCAGGCGCGCCGCGAGCGCAGCGTCGCCCTCGACTACACGCGCCGTGCCCCAGATCTTGACGCGGCGTTGCTCCGCATAGTCGATCAGGAACAGATGGGCCTTCGGGTTCTCCGAGAGATTGCCCTGTGAGATGAACTGGCGGTTGCCGGTGAAATCCGCAAAGGCAATCGTCTTCTCGTCCAGCACGCACAGGAACCCCGGCGGCCCGCCGCGGTGCTGGATGTACGGCTGCCCCTGGGCGTTGGCGGTGCCGAGGAAGACGCTGATCTGCGACTCGATCATCTCCTTCAGGTCGGCAGTGATCGTGCTTTGCCAACCACGGCTGTCCTCCATGCGGGCGTAGGCGTTGCGGGAGCCCTTGCGCGCCTGGATCGCCTTGACCGTGTCGGTGAAGGCCACGTCGCTTGCAATGGTCTTGGTATCGCTCATGTCACAACTCCTTGTCGCTGAGGGCCGTGTGGTCGTCGGGCCGACACCCTGCAATGCCCACCGCAGGGCTCAGGCGCGCTTCAGGCCGCGAGTGCCTCGACGGCCGGAAAGTCGATCTCGGTCTGGGCAACCTCGTTGATGTAGTTCGTCCAGGTGTTCAGCGCGACATGCTGGACGATCTCGACGATCTGCGCGTCCAGCGCCGCCGGGCTGTTGGCAACCAGGCGGAACAGGTTGGGGGCGACGCCGAGCTGTTTCTGCACGGCTTCGAGCATCGGGCGCGCAGCAGCGGGGGCGGCGTCGATGGTGGCGGGGGTGGGGTGCGGGGCATGGTGAGCTCGGTTCGGTGTGATGGGGCCGGGACATCCGGTGAAGAGACTGTAGAAACTTCCATTCCATCCGACTAGACTTCGTTCTCTGTAATCAATCTTCCAAAAATCGGAATCATGGATCGCCTCGACGCCATGTCCGTCTTCGCTGCGATCGTCGATGCGGGCAGCTTGTCGGCCGCGGGGCGCCGCCTCGATGTGCCTCTGGCCACGATCAGCCGCAAGCTGTCGGACCTGGAGGCGCTCCTCAAGACCCGGCTGCTCGCCCGCTCGAGCCGCCAACTGTTGCTGACCGATGCCGGACGGGACTACCTGGCCGCGTGCCGCCAGATCCTCGAGCAGGTCGAAGAGGCGGAGCGCGCCGCGTCCGGTGCTTACGCCGCCGCACGCGGCCAACTCGTGATCGCCGCGCCCATCGTCTTCGGGCGCCTGCACGCCGTGCCGGTGATCGCAACCTTCCTGGAGCAGTACCCCGATGTCGATGTCCGGCTCCAGCTCGCTGACCGCAACGTCAACCTGCTCGAAGAGCATGTCGACCTTGCATTGCGCATCGGTGAGCTGCCCGACAGCAGCCTGGTCGCCACGCAGGTCGGCTCCATTCGCCGGGTCGTGTGTGCCAGCCCCGACTACCTGGCCCGGTTCGGAACGCCAGGCACGCCAGCGGATCTGGGTGCCCATCGTTGCGTAACCTTCGAAGGGCTGATGTCGTCGACCGATGGTCGTTCCGGGGCGAAAAAGGGATGCAGCCGGTGCTCATCCGTTCGCGGCTGGCGGTGACGACGGCCGACGCGGCGATTGCCGCCGCAGTCATCGGGGTGGGCCTGACGCGCGTGCTGTCCTACCAGGTTGCAGCCGAGCTGGGCGCCGGGCGGCTTGTTCGCGTCCTGATCGAGTTCGAACCCAGCCCAGCGCCCGTCCGTCTGGTGTACCCCGGCCAAGGGCGCCTGCCCATGAAGACCCGAGCCTTCATCGACTTCGCGGCGCCGAGGTTGCGAAGATCGGTGGAGCTGTCATTGCCTCGTGATTGAGGTGCTGGTGGCCGACCTGACACAGACGGGCGCGACTGACCGGTTGTGCCGCGAAGAGGAATCGAAGCCCATCCAGTGCACGCTCCTCATGGTGAACTTCTCGAGTCGACCGACGCATACTGCGCTTGTACGTCGAACGTGAAATTCCCGCACGAAAAGTTGCTGATGACCGATTCGCTTCGAGCACGCAAGGCCCGTCTCGTGCTGGCAGCAGTCGCCACGTTGGCACTTGCTGGCGTCGTCTGGCCCTACATCGGCGCCGTCTTCTGGAGCATCGTCCTGGCGATCATGCTTGCGCCGCTTTATGAGTGGATACTGCGGGCCACTTCAGGGAAGAAACTTTTGGCTGGCTTGACGACGCTGTCGGCGGTCGTCCTGGGCGTCGGCATCCCGTTGGCACTCCTCGCTTTTGCACTGGTCCGTCAAGCGAGCGTCTTGTATCGAGACATCGTCGCCCGCAAGATCGACTTTGGAGTCTATGTCCAGCGCATCGCCGACGCGATGCCAGCGTGGGCGCGCCAAGCGTTCGAAGGAAGCGGCGTGGGCGATGGGGCCGTAGTTCGCGAAAAGCTCTCCGCAAGTGCCCTGGAAGCGAGCAGTTTCATCGCCACGCATCTGTTCGGCATCGGTCTGAACGTGTTCTCGTTTGCCATCAGCCTCGCGCTCATGCAGTACCTGCTCTATATCTTGCTCAGCGATGGCAGATCGCTTGTCTCGAGGATCGAGCGGTTCAGCCCATTGCCTGCCGACGAGACCCGATCTCTCGGGGCGACGTTCGCGACCGTCATCCGGTCCACGGTCAAGGGCGGCATCGTCATGGCTGCCACCCAGGGCGCGCTGGGCGGGTTCGTGCTGGGCTTCCTGGGCATCGAGGGCCCGCTGTTCTGGGGCGTCGTCTTCGGCCTCTTGTCGATGATCCCGGCAGTTGGAGCCGGGCTGCTATGGGCGCCGATCGCCCTGTACTTCCTGGTGACCGGCGCCGTTTGGAAAGGGATCGTGCTGATTCTGTTCGGCGTTGTCGTGCTCACCGCCGTCGACAACATCCTGCGGCCGCTCCTGGTCGGGAGGGACACACAACTTCCCGGATACGTCGTCCTGGTCGCGACGCTCGGCGGCATCGCAACCTTCGGTCCCAACGGGGTGATCATCGGCCCGGTGATCGCCGCAATGTTCGTGGCCATCTGGAATCTGCTCGGCTCGGTCGCGCCGCGCGAAGGGGAGCCAGCGGCGTTGACGCGCTCACGCGCCCCTGAGTCGACCGAGCCGGGCGGACGACCCGATGCAGGCATTCGCTAGCGCCCGCTCATGGCCGCGTAGAGCCGTCGACATGCGCGCTCCGTTGCTGTCGCTCGAAACTTGAGCGAATTCAGTGACCCGCTCCCTGTTACGCGATCTCGCAAGGATCGATGCACCCATCCGCGCGCTGGCGTGGTCCTCCGGCGTGGCCACCCAACGGTGGTGGCCTCGGCCATGCTCGACGGTGAAGTGGCCATAGGCCGGCACCGCCAGCGCCGATCGCGCCAGCCACTGTTCCCATGCGTTGTGCTTGTGGCCCAGTTCGGAGCGCGGCAGGCTGCAGCGCCGTTGGGTCGGGCTGCTCGACCCAGTCAGCAGGACGTCGTTGCAGAAGCGATCGAGCACCAACGTCACGTCGTCGGCCGCCGACGCTCCGGATCGATGCCGTTGCGGCCTACACTGGCGCTTCAACACCTTGATTGCGCCGACGAACAATGGCCTATTTCGCTATCTATTGCCTCGACAAGCAAGGTCGCGAGAGCGTGCGCAATCAAGCGCGTGAGCGCCATCGCGCCTACATCCGCGCAAAGAACGAGCACGGCGTCGAGACGGTGATTGGCGGCCCCTTGCTCGACGAGGAGGGTCGGATGAACGGGACGTTGCTCGTCGTTCGTGCCGAAACCCTCGAGCGGGCGCGGCGTTTCGTTGCCGATGATCCCTACAGCCTGAGCGGACTGTTTGAACACGTCGACATCCGCCGCTGGGCCTGGGGACTCGGAGCACCCGAAAATCCGTCCGACTAACGACGGCTCGCTCGCACCATGGACCGCTTCTCGGCGATCGACACGTTTGTCCGAGTGGCCGAATCACAGAGTTTCGTCGAAGTCGCCCGGCAGATGCGGGTGTCACGCTCGGTCGTCACGGCGCGCATCCGGCAGCTCGAAGCGTTCGTCGGCGGACCGTTGTTTCATCGGAGTACGCGGATCGTGCGGCTTTCCGAACTCGGTCAGACGTTCCTGCGCGACTGCAGCGACCTGGTCGCCCGCACCAACGAAGTTGTCGAGCAGATGCGCGAGGTCAAGACCTCGCCGTCCGGCCGCCTGCGCGTGCACGCCTTGCCCGGATTTGTGCTGGGGCACCTGGCGAAGGTGTTGCAGGAGTTTCAGAATCGGTATCCGCAGATCGTCCTCGAGATGATCGTGAACGATGCGGCGATCGACCCGGTGAAGGAGGGCTTCGACTGCGCGTTGCAGATCTTCCCGCCGCGCTCCGAGGAACTGATCTCGAAGAAGCTGTTTGCGGTACGCCGGGTCTTCTGTGCGTCTCCCGAGTACGTGAAGCGGCATGGAACGCCGCGCCTGCCGCGCGATCTGCAAGGGCACCGGATCGGCTGGTATTCCGGCTATCCGACGCGCGAGCGGCTGGAGTTTCATGGCCCGGGGCCGATCGTGACGATGGATCTGAAGCCCGTGCTTCTGACCAACAGCGTCCATCTGCTGAAGGAATATGCGCTCGAGCACGCAGGCATCGTCTGCCTGCCCACGCTTGTCGCCTCGGAGGCCATCTTGTCCGGCGCACTGAAGCTCGTGCTCGCGGATCATGTTCTCAGCTCGTTCTGGCTCTCGGTCTTCTATCCCACGACCGTCCGCAGTTCCCTGAAGCTGAAGCTCTTTCTCGAATCACTGAGTACCAGCTTTGCCGATGTGCCGCCGTGGGACCAGCCGCTGATCGATCGCGGCCTCGTGGCATCGACGATCTTGACCTGACGCAAAGCAGCGGGACGGCGCGAACCTCAGGGTTAACCCCCAAGATTGTTTGCGTTCTGCGAACAATCAGATCGCCCTTCGGTGTCTACCCATCGGTCGCGGCGCTTCCTAGACTCCGATCCACTTCGTTGCCAGGCTCCCCCTGGAGCTGATCACGGAAGCGGTCGCAAGGAATCTCAAAGGAGACGAGAGATGGCTGGAACCGACTACAAGACGATGTTCGGATCGCTCGACCGCTACGAGAAGGGCGGCGTTCAGATCATCGATGACGACGTCAAGAACTATGCGTTCTCGAACTGCTTCGACATCGCGAGCAAGGCAAAGCCGTACGAGAAGGTCGTCTTCGGCCAGAACCAGATCTACGTGCTGGAGACGATCCGCGCCGAAGGCACCTCGCCCTGGTACACCTGCGCGCACGACGAGTTCGCGCTCAGCATGGACGGCGAAGTCGACATCCACCTCGTCAAGCTCGACGCCGAGCAGGCCGTTCCCGACACCGAGCACAACGGCGCGGTGCTCGTGAAGGGCGAGCCGAAGGGAAGGAAGATGGGCTGGATAAGGATCAAGCGCGGTCATCAGGCGATGCTGCCCAGGAACACCGCCTACCAGTTCAGGAGCAGCAAGCCCGCGGTCCTGGTCCAGCAGACGTGCAAGGGCGACCTCAGCGTCGAGCGGTGGGCTGAGATCTGCCAGACCGCCTGATCCGAATCCGACCCAGGAGACCCTCATGAATGCTCCCGCAGAACTCGCCCACGTGCTTGCCAGCGCGCCCGACGCCACCCTCGGCTACAAGACCTTCACCCTCGGCAGCTTCACCTTCCGCCGGGACGAGTACTTCGCCCACGTCAGCTGGAAGACGCGCGACGGCCGGCCGCTTTCGCACACGATGGACGCCGGCAACTTCCTGCGCGCGCTGATGCGCGATGTCGCCTGGGGATTCTTCTATGGCTGGGTCAACTTCGACCACGTCGTCGGTACCGTCAACAAGTACACCTCGGTCGACCTGTACGCCGGTTCGTACAACGCCACGATGAAAGCGGCCAGCGTCGACCTGCTCGAGAACTTTCCGACCGAGCAGATTCGCGCGACCTTCGAGCAGATGCTCGACGACTGGACCAACCAAACCTTCGACCCGTTCTCGGCACCGCAGGAAACCGGGACGCCGTACGGGCGCAAGAATGGCAACAACACGAAGAAGATCACGCGTGCTCGGGAGCTTGCCAAGCGCTGCGTCGGCATGAAGGACGACCTGCCGTTGCGCACCGACGCGCGCGGCGCGCCGATCAACCGCGCGTTCGCCGACGTTGCGCAGGAAGAACCCGAGCTTCATCCGGAGCCCGGCTTCGAGGACGAGGTTCACGCGTTCAATCTGTTCGGTTTCCTCAGCCGTTCCCAGGTCACGTGGAACCCGAGCTTCACCTCGGTCGTCAAGTACAGCTTCATGTGCCCGACCACGGAGGAGCACATCCTGCCGATCATCCACGGCAACGACCGGGTCGAGTGGTTCTTCCAGATGTGCGACGAGATCCATTGGGACTGCGCCGACAAGAACACCGGCAAGCCCCTGGCGCGCGTGATCATGAAGGCCGGCGACATGGCGGCGATGCCGGCGTACTGCCGGCACCAGGGCTACAGCCCGAAGCGCTCGATGCTGCTGGTCTGGGAGAACGGCTCGCCGACCCTGGTCCACGAGATCCAGAAGGGCGAGTCGCCCGAAGTGCCGGTCAAGTTCTGACCCGCCGGCCCTCGGAAAAGACACCATGAAACTCGCGGACTTGCAGGCCGCGGCGGGCTTGCGCACGCCGATCCGGCACCAACTCTTCATCAACGGCGCATTCGTCGACGCCGAATCGGGCGAAACCCTCGCGACGCTGAACCCCCACGACAACTCGACGATCGCCGAAGTCGCCCTCGGCGGCCGCGCCGACGTCGACAAGGCGGTGATCGCGGCAGAGAACGCGTTTCCCGCGTGGAGCCGGATGGCTGCCGCCGATCGCGGCCGGATCCTGTTGCGGCTGGCCGACCTGATCGAAGCAAACACCGAAGGGCTGGCGCGGCTCGAGTCGCTCGACACAGGCCATCCGCTGCGCGACTCGCGCGCGCTCGACGTGCCGCGAACGGCGGCGTGCTTCCGCTACTTCGGCGGCATGGCCGACAAGTTCCAGGGCGACGTGGTACCCGTCGAAGCCGGCTTCCTGAACTACCTGCTGAGAGAGCCGGTCGGCGTCGTCGGCCAGGTGGTGCCGTGGAATTTCCCGCTGATGTTCACGAGCTGGAAGATGGGGCCTGCCCTCGCGGCCGGCAACTGCATCGTGCTGAAGCCGGCCGAGATCACGCCGCTCTCTACCTTGAAGATCGCCGAGCTGATGAGCGAGGCGGGGATGCCCGACGGCGTCGTGAACATCGTTCCCGGACTCGGCAGCGTCGCTGGCCAGTACATCGCTGAGCACGAGCGGATCGCCAAGGTCGCATTCACCGGTTCGACGGCGACCGGTCGCAAGATTGTCGTGGCGTCAGCAGGCAACCTGAAGAAGCTCCAGCTCGAGCTCGGCGGCAAGGGCGCGAACATCGTCTTCGAAGACGCGAACCTGCTCGCCGCGGTCAACGGTTCCGCCTGGGCGATCTTCCACAACCAGGGCCAGGCCTGCATCGCCGGCTCGCGGCTCATGCTGCACGAGAAGATCGCCGACGAGTTTCTCGACAAGTTCAGCGCGCTCGCCAAGTCGATCCGGCTCGGCAACCCGCTCGATCCCGCCACGGAGATGGGGCCGCTGACGAGCGCGCAGCATCGCGACCGCGTGCTCGGCTATGTCGAGGTGGCCAGGTCCGAGGGCGGGCAAGTTCTGGCGGGCGGCAAGGCGCCGGCAACCACCGAGCTCGCACAGGGTTGCTACGTCGAGCCGACGATCGTCAAGGCGAAGAGCTATCGCGATCGCGTCGCCCAGGAGGAAGTGTTCGGCCCGTTCGTCACGGTGCTGACTTTCAAGGACGACGCCGAGGCTCTGGAGATCGCCAACGGCACCGACTACGGCCTCGGCAGCGGCCTGTGGACCCGCGACCTGCAGCGCGCCCACCGCGTGGCCCGCGACCTTCACGCCGGCATGGTCTGGATCAACAGCTACAAGCGCGTCAATCCGGGCTCGCCGTTCGGCGGCGTCGGCCAGTCGGGCTATGGCCGCGAGATGGGCTTCGACGCGATGCGGGAGTACACCCAGGTCAAGAGCGTCTGGGTCAACGTCGACGCGCAGATCCCGCCCTGGTACTCGCGCTGACACCCACGATCGACATGGCGCCGTTCACCTATACCGCGCAGGCCGCACGCGTCGTCTTCGGCGCCGGATCGCTTCAGCATCTCGGGCGCGAGATCGAGTTGCTCGGAGCCCATCGGGCCCTCGTGTTGTCGACGCCGGAGCAAACAGGTTCGGCCGAGCGAATCGCCACCCTGCTCGGCGAGCGCACCGCCGGGATCTTCGCCAAGGCGAAGATGCACGTGCCGATCGAGACCGCCCGCGAGGCGCGCGCCGAAGCGCAGCGGCTCGGCGCCGATTGCGCGGTCGCGATCGGCGGCGGCTCGACGGTCGGGCTCGGCAAGGCGATCGCGCTGGAGGCCGAGCTTGCGTTTCCGATCCTGGCGATCCCGACGACCTATGCCGGCAGCGAGATGACGTCGATCTACGGCCTCACCGAGGGCGGCGTCAAGAAGACCGGTCGTGACCTGCGCGTGCTGCCGAGGACGGTGATCTACGACCCCGAGCTGACGCTGACCCTGCCGCTGGCGCTGACCGTGACGAGCGCGTTGAACGCGATCGCGCACGCCGCCGAGGGCCTCTACGCGCCCGACGGCAATCCGGTCATCTCGTTGATGGCGGAAGAGGGAATCCGAGCCGCGGCCGCGTCGCTGCCCCGCCTTGCTGCGGATCCCCGGGACCTCGAAGCGCGCGGTGACGCACAGTACGCAGCGTGGCTGTGCGGCACCGTTCTCGGTCAGGTCTCGATGGGGCTGCACCACAAGCTCTGCCATACGCTCGGCGGCACGTTCGACCTGCCCCACGCCGAGGTCCACACCGTGATCCTGCCGCACGCGCTGGCCTACAACGCGGCGCAGGCGACGGAAGCGATGCGCCGAATCCGCCGCGCGCTAGGCAGCGACACCGCTTCCGCTGCCGCGAGCGTGTTCGATCTCGCGCGCGCCCACGACGCGCCGACTTCGCTGCGCGCGATCGGCATGCCGTACGGGGGCCTCGACCGCGCCGCCGACCTCGCGGTGCAGAACAGCTACCCGAATCCGCGTCCGCTCGAGCGATCGGCGATCCGTGAGCTGTTGCAGCACGCCTATGACGGCACCCGGCCCGACTGAGGCCGATCCTTCGCTTTCCAGACCGACAACAACCAGGAGGAGACAGACATGACACTGACCCGCAGGACATTCGTCCAGGCCGCGGCCGCCGTTGCATCGCTCGATGCCGCGAACCTGGCGTTCGCTGCCGACGTGGTGAAGATCGGCTACGTGTCGCCGCAGACCGGACCGCTCGCGCCGTTCGGCGAGGCCGACAAGTGGGTGATCGATCAGATGAAGGCCGCGTTCAAGGGCGGCCTCACGATCGCCGGCAAGAAGTACGACGTGCAGATCGTGTTGAAGGACAGCCAGTCGAACCCGAACCGCGCCGGCGAAGTCGCGAACGACCTCATCCTGAAGGACAAGGTCGCGCTGATGCTGACCGCGGGAACGCCGGAGACAGCCAATCCCGTGAGCGACGCCTGCGAGCTCAACGAGGTGCCGTGCGTCTCGAGCGTGGTGCCGTGGCAACCCTGGTTCTTCGGCAGGAAGGGCGATCCTGCCAAGGGCTTCAGCTATACATTTCACATGTTCTGGGGCCTCGAGGACGTCATCGCCAATTTCACGAACGGCTGGAACAGCGTCAAGACGAACAAGCGTGTGGGTGGCCTGTTTCCCAACGACGGCGACGGCAACGCCTGGGGCGACAAGGAGCTGGGCTTTCCGAAGCCGCTGGCGGCGATGGGCTACACCCTCACCGACCCGGGCCGGTTCCAGAACGGGACGCAGGACTTCTCGGCCCAGATCGCGGCGTTCAAGAAGGACGGCGTCGAGATCGTCACCGGGGTCGTCATCCCGCCCGACGCGAAGACCTTCCTGACGCAGGCGCGCCAGCAGGGCCTGCGGCCGAAGGTGATCACGCTCGGCAAGGCGCTCCTCTTCCCCGGTGCCATCGAGGCGCTCGGCGAGCTGGGCGACGGCCTCACGACCGAAGTCTGGTGGAGCCCGTCGCATCCGTTCACGTCGTCGTTGACGAAGCAGAGCGCCAAGGCACTTGCCGATGCGTACGAGGCCGATGCGAAGAAGCAGTGGACGCAGCCGATCGGCTTCGCCCACGCCCTCTTCGAAGTGGCGGCAGATGTCCTCAGGCGCAGCAAGAGCCTCGCGGCGAAGGACGTGCGCGACGCCGTCGCGGCGACCAGCCTCTCCACGGTCGTCGGCCCGGTCAAGTGGGGTGGCCAGGGTCCGTTCAAGAACGTCAGCAAGACGCCGCTGGTGCTCGGCCAGTGGGGGAAGGGCACGAAGTACAAGATGGAACTGACGATCGTCAACAACGAAGCGGCAAAGAACGTCCCGACCGGCGGCACGCTCCGGCTGCTGTCCTGAGCAAGCGGATTCGGTCCGGCCAAGGAAGCACTCGATGTCGTTGCTCGCCCTCCATTCGGTCAGCAAGTCGTTCGGCGCGCTCAAGGTCACCGACGACATCTCGTTCGCGGTCGCCGCCGGCGAGACGCTCGGCATCCTCGGTCCGAACGGCGCCGGCAAGACGACGCTCTTCAACCTGATCTCGGGCGACGTGCGTTGCGACGGCGGCAGCGTGCACTACGAAGGCCGCGACATCACGACGCTCAAGGCGCACCAGCGCTGCCGTCTCGGCCTCGGCCGCAGCTATCAGGTGCCGCAGCCCTTCGGCCACATGACGGTATTCGAGAACCTCGTCACCGCGGCGTGCTTCGGCGGTGGCCAGCACGAGCACGAGGCGTGGGAAACGGCCGAGACCGTGCTCCGCCAGACCGGGCTGATAGCGCACGCGAACAAGCTGGCCGGTGGGCTGACCCTGCTGAACCGCAAGCGCCTCGAGCTTGCCCGCGCACTCGCGACCCGGCCGAAGCTGCTGCTTCTCGACGAGATCGCCGGCGGCCTGACCGAGCACGAGGCGCGCGAGCTGGTCGACGAGCTGAAGCGGATCAAGGCGGCGGGTGTGACGATGATCTGGATCGAGCACGTAGTGCACGCGCTGCTCGCGATCGCCGATCGGCTGTTCGTCATCAACTTCGGCTGCAAGCTTGCCGAAGGCGAGCCGCGCGCGGTGATGGCCGATCCCGATGTCCAGCGCGTGTACATGGGGATTGCGGCGTGAGCGATCTCCTGGAAACCACCGGGCTGACCGCGCACTACGGCGACGCGCAGGCGCTGTTCGGGATCGACTTCCGGCTCTCGGCCGGCGAGGTCGTGGCGATCATCGGCGCCAATGGCGCCGGCAAGAGCACCTTCATGAAGTCGCTGACCGGCCTGGTGCGAGCGGGGCGCGAGCAGGTCCGCTTCGAAGGCGAGCCGATCGGCGGGCTGGTCCCGGCCGAGATCGTCCGCCGCGGCGTCGCGCTGGTTCCCGAAGGGCGGCGCCTCTTCCCCAGCCTGTCGGTCGAGGAGAACCTCCTGTTGGGAGCGACCGCGCGCCGGAGCGGCCCCTGGAATCTCGAGCGGCTCTACCAGATGTTTCCGATCCTGCGCGAGAAGCGCGCACGGCCCGCGACCTCGCTCTCCGGCGGGCAGCAGCAGATGGTCGCCATCGGACGGGCGCTGATGAGCAATCCGCGCGTCCTGCTCTGCGACGAGCTGAGCCTCGGGCTCGCGCCGATCGTGATCAAGGAAATCTACGACCAGGTGCCGGCGATCTGCGCCGAAGGCATGACTGTCGTCGTGGTGGAGCAGGACGTGTCGGTGGCGCGGCGGGTCTCGCAGCGGCTCTACTGCTTTCAGGAAGGACGGGTGTCGCTGCAGGGCGCATCCGATGCCCTGACGCGCGAGCAGATTTTGCTCGCCTATTTCGGCATCTAGAGGGCCGCAAGATGATCGAAACCCTGCTTCAAGGCCTGCTGCTGGGGGGCCTTTATTGCCTGTTCGCGCTCGGCCAGTCGCTAATGTTCGGCGTCATGCGGCTCACCAACACAGCGCAGGGCGACTTCATCGTGCTCGCGGCCTTCGCGGCGATCGTCGCGCTCACGGGCGTCGCGGCGATCGGAACAGTCGGGGCCGCGAGCCTGATCACGGTGGGGGTGCTGCTGCTCCCGGTCTCGTTCGGCTTCGGCTATGCCCTGCAGCGCTTCGTTCTCAACGGCACGCTGGGCCGGGATCCGCTGCCTTCGCTGGTCGTCACGTTCGGCCTCTCGATCGTGATCCAGAACCTGCTGCTCGAGACCTTCTCGGCCGATCCGCGCTCGATCGGGACCGAAGGCCTCAACACCGCGAGTCTGGCGCTTCCGGGCGGTCTCGCCGTCGGTGTGCTGCCGGTGCTGATCTTCGCGCTGGCGATTGCAGCGACCGCGGCGTTGCAGTGGCTGTTCGGGCACAGCGCGCTCGGCCGCTCGTTTCGCGCGGTGTCGGACGATCGCGAGATCGCCGAGCTGATGGGGCTCGACGCGAAGAAGGTCTATGCGCTGGCGACGGGAATAGCGTTCGTGCTGATCGCCATCGCCGGCGTGCTGCAGGCGATGCGGACCACGGTCTCGCCGGCGGACGGTCCCGCGCTTCTCCTGTTCGCCTTCGAGGCCGTGATCATCGGCGGCATGGGATCCTTCTGGGGCACGTTCGCCGGCGCGCTGCTGCTCGGCGTGACGCAGCAGATCGGCTTTCGGATCGATCCCGGCTGGGGCATCTGGCTCGGTCACATCGTCTTCCTCGCGGTCCTGGTGGTGCGGCCGCAGGGGCTGTTTCCGAAGACTCGCGAATGAGCGCCGGCATGAACACTCCGTCTGTTCCCATGGACTCGCGCACGACGACCGGCGCGGCGCCCGGTCTCCGCGTGGTGCGCGGCACGCGCGCCAATCGCGTCGCGCTCGGCGTCGGCCTCCTCCTCGTCGCCGGCGCGGCGACCCTGCCGCTCTGGGCTCCGGCCGAGCATGCGTCGAGCTGGATGCGGGAGTTCGTGGAGATCGCGTGCTATTTCGTCTTCGCGATGATGTGGAACCTGCTGGCCGGCTATGGCGGCATGGTCTCGATCGGCCAGCAGGCCTTCTTCGGCATCGGCGGCTACACGATGCTCGCGCTCGGCAACTTCGCCGGCGTCAATCCATTCATTGCCGTGCCGCTCGGTGCCTGCGCCGCCGCTCTGATCGCGATTCCGGTCTCGTTCGTCGCGTTCCGGCTCGCCGGCGGCTATTTCGCGATCGGCACCTGGGTCATCGCCGACGTCTTCCGGCTTGGCTTCGCGAACATCTCGGCGGTTGGCGGCGGCTCGGGAACCAGCCTGACGGCGCTGCGAGGAATCGACAAGGCGACGCGCGAGATCGCGACCTATGGCATGGCCGTCGCCTGCGTCGTCGCAGCCGTTGCGTTGGTCTACCTCTTCCTGCGCAGCAAGCGCGGCCTGGCCCTGCTGGCCATCCGCGACAACGCCGTGGCCGCCGAATCGCAAGGCATCGATGTCCGCGGCATGAAGCTCGCGGTCTACGTCGTTGCCGCGTTCGGTGGTGGCCTGGCCGGCGCCCTGTATTTCGTCGGCAACCTGCGAATCAGTCCCGACGCCGCCTTCAGCGTCAACTGGACCGCGTTCGCGATCTTCATGGTCGTGATCGGCGGCATCGGCAAGATCGAAGGCCCGATCGTCGGCGCGTTGATCTTCTGGGCGCTGAACAAGTACTTCAGCGACTACGGCACCTGGTACCTGCTCGGCCTCGGGCTGCTGGCGATCGTCGTCACCATCTTCTTCAAGCAGGGCATCTGGGGGTTCCTGCAGCAACGCTACGGCTGGAGCCTGTTTCCGACGCAGCGCCGGCTGCTGCCGCAGGCCAAGCCAAGGCTCGATTGAGACCTCAGGAGAACCTGATGCGCAACATCACCGAACACAACATCACCGAGGCGGTCATCGCCCGCTTCGAATCGTGCCCGGACCCGCGACTCAAGGAAGTGCTGACGTCGCTGGTGACGCACCTGCATGCGTTTGTGCGGGAGACGAAGCTCACCGAAGCCGAATGGTCGAAGGGCATCGAGTTCCTGACCGCGGCGGGTCACATCACCGACGCCAAGCGCCAGGAGTTCATCCTGCTGTCCGACACGCTCGGCGTCTCGATGCTGACGGTGGCCCAGAACCACCGCAGCGAAACGGGGTCGAC
>Ga0163144_10017588_pt1 | contig 14558 bp, 11 predicted proteins | sample OliLak19BULKMAT1_FD_123175 | JGI IMG/M metagenome (GOLD analysis project Ga0163144, IMG submission 123175) | Freshwater microbial mat bacterial communities from Lake Vanda, McMurdo Dry Valleys, Antarctica - Oligotrophic Lake LV.19.BULKMAT1 | ecosystem: Environmental > Aquatic > Freshwater >... | reverse complement strand
GACCCGACCCGACCCGACCCGACCCGACCCGACCGGCGCGTTTCTGGCATACAGAGCTGTGGCTGCTACTAAACGCAGACTTCGGCCGGTCGGACGTTCCGTTTCTGGCATACAGAGCTGTGGCTGCTAACAGACTGGGAAATCGGTCGATTCGGAGCTCTTCTGTCCTGATCTTGCGGATTCCCCGCGCTTAGTAGAGCCCACAGCTCTATTTGCCGATTTCGCGCTACCGGGCGGTGCCGATTTCGCGCTACCGGGCGGTGCCGATTTCGCGCCACCGGGCGGTGCCCATTTCGCGCTACCGGGCGGTGCCCATTTCGCGCCACCGGGCGGTGCCCATTTCGCGCCACCGGGCGGTGCCCATTTCGCGCCACCGGGCGGTGCCCATTTCGCGCCACCGGGCGGTGCCCATTTCGCGCTACCGGGCGGTGCCGCCGGCCGCCTGGGGAGACCCCGGTGAGGAACCGGTCGCGCGACCCCGTGACCCCGGACCTCGAGTCGCCGGCCACCCCGTAGACTGGTCTCGCCATGATCCTGCGCATCGTGTTGGGGCGACTTCACGCGGTCCTGGTTCGTCGCCGGCAGGATCCCATGCCGACCGAGGAAGACCTCGACGCGGCGATCGCGGACGCGTTCAGCCGCAGCTGAAGCCACCGACGTCGTCGACGGCGGAGCCGGCGGCCGCCGCCCGTTCGCCGAGCTCGCCCAGGATCCGCCCTCCGATCCTCCCGGCCGCCTCGAAGGCGGCGCCCGCGGCGACCCCGCAGCCGAGATCGGACAGGTCCCCGATATCGCCCTCCGGCGGTCGCATGGAGGCGAGCATGAGGGTGGCCGCCTTGAGCTTCTGGAGCTTGGTCTTCTCCAGCTGGATCCAGACCCCGCCCACGAACGAGAAGCCGCCCAGGCCCGCCGCGGATGCGACATCGGACGCCAGACCCGCGCCGTCAAGGAGGGACTCGGCGGCATCGAATGTGTCCTCGATGTCGGCCTCCTCGCTGCCGCCGCCCGATCCATCGGCAAGTAGACCGACGAGGCTGCCCGTCCGACCATCGAACGCCCAGGCAGCCGTCGGCGTGCCATCGGCCGGGATCAACAGGCGGGGACGAACCGCCCGCCACGGTTCCACGGCGGCATCCATGGCGCGCGCAAGATCCTTGTCGATCGGATCGAGCAGGTCGAATACGCTGAAGCCGACGGGAACGAGGGCCTCGCCATCGAGTCCGGCCATGGTGCTGGTCGGAAAGCCCGCGGCCTCCGCGAATGCGAACCGCGCGGTTCGACGGGCCGTGGCCGCGAACGCCGTCACTGGATCGACGTCCACCGTCGTGAATCGGGCCGACGGCAGCAGGTCGACGGCGCGCCGATGGACCGCCCGGCCCGTGCCGTCAGGGATGGTCTGTTCGCGATGGAGCGTGACGCGCAGCCCCGCCTCATAGGTCAGGGGAGCGTCGGCCAGGTCGGGGAGTGGCACGCTCAGGGCATGCAGCGTCGCGGGTTCCAGGGTTGGGCCGCCCGCGCCAAGGTTTGCGAGAGCCGCCAGCCGTGATGCCCGGTCGGTCGCCTCGGCCAGGGGTCGCAGCGCGAGGGTCGCCGTGTACAACTCGTCGAGCACGATGGCCGCCGGTGGGGCGGCGCCCTCGAACGCCAGAACGGTCGAGTCGAACAGCGCCCGGCGAACCCGCTCGACGTCCAGCCGCGTGATCGGCGTGGCCGGACTCGGGGCATCCACCCCGGCCAGGACCCGCCGGGCTTCCGTCGTCCCGACCCGGACGGTCAGGAAGAGACCGGACAGGCCGGCCGGCCGGGCGCGGACATCGATCGGCGGGACCTCGTATGTCGCGCTACCGACCACGGTCGTGCCCAGGAGTTCCAGGCGGACCGTTCGCGTCGTCGGGGTCTCCGCCGGGGCCTGGTAGCGGAACCGATACGATGCCTCCGGGTCCTCCGCGAGCGCACGGACGATGGCATCCACGGCGCCGGCCGGGTCGTCCACGGTGTACGCGCCAAGCCCCCCCGCCTCGCCGAGGGCCTTGAGGCCGGCGGGGTCCGTCTCCCCGACGCCGACCACGACCGTGCGCGGCCCGACGCGGACCTGCGCGGCGTCCGTCGCCGGCGGCTCCGTGACCGGGGCCCCGGAGGAGTCCGTGGCCTTGCCGTCCGTGACGAACACGATGGCCGTGGCGCCAAGCTTGGCCGCGTTCGCGAGCGCCGGCCAGAGCTCGGAGCCGAAGCCGGAGACGTGCGTCGGCTGGGCCGCGAGGAGATCGAGGTCGGTCGTCCAGTCGCCGCCCGGATCCGCCTCGGAGAAGCTCACCTTGGCGATGCGGAACGAGGTGGCCGGGTCGACCGCGGCCAGTCGCTCGGCCAGCGTTCGGGCCACGCGGGCGGCGCCGTCGCCGCGGAACGCATCGGGGATGCTGGCGGAGTCGTCAAGGAGCAGGAGGATGCGCGGCGGCGGTGCCTCGCTCCGCTCCAGGATGGAGCCGGCGGGAACATCGTCGTCGAGGATCCGAAACGCGGTCGCCGGCAGGCCTTCCACCGGTTCGCCGGCCGCATCCAGCGCGCGCACGCCGAGACTCATGGTCGGGAACGCGGCGGCCACGGGGACGACGGCGAGGCTGGCGATGGCGGCGACCTTGGCGGGATCCGGCACCAACGGCCCCACCGGGTCGTCGCCGATCCGGACGATCCCGTCCGCCGCATCGAGGTCGATGATGTCCCCGCCCAGGGTGATCGGCGCGCCCAGGATGGCGAGCGCGCGGGTGGCCTCGGCATCCAGGTCCTGGCCGCGGACCACGAGCGATGGCGTGACGACGGTCACGTCGCGTGGCCGGATGAGGATCAGCTCCTCCAGGCTCTCCGCCGGCGGTGGGAAGCTGACGTGCAGGCGGCGGCCCACGAGATCGTCGGCGGACCACGCACCTTCCACCAGGGTGAACCGCCGATCCGGGGTGTCGCTGCGGGCTGCCTCCACGGTCACCGTCACCTGGACGAGGTCGGCGGCGTCGGGGGCACGAGTCACGGTGGCGTCGCCGACCGGTGCAACGCCGCGATCGCCGACCGGGTCGGCAAGTCGGTCTCCAAGGCGGACCATCGGCAGGCTCACGACCGGCCGCGCTTCGAACGGATCGCTGGCCTCCGGCGGGCGCTCGAACCGGGCGATGAGGGCGTCGGCGAGGGCTGCCGATGCGGCGCCGCCATCATCCAGCGACGGGGCGATCTCGACCGCCGGTGGCAGGCCGAGCACCGGTCGCAGCTGGTCGAACCGCGCAGGATCGATCGCCGGGTCGAAGGGAGGTCGGGAGCCGGCCGGCCGGAACAGGTCTGCGGCAGCGATCTCCGACACCCGGACTTCCACGACCTCCACGGTCTGGCCTGCTCGGGTCAGGAGCTGCGCGAGGAGATCCGCCTTCTCGCGGGGTGTCCCGGCGCCGCCGCGAAGGGTCGCCCTGGTACCCCATCGGCGGCCCGCCTCCGGCGATCCGGTGGTGGCCACGCCCGCCGGGTAGGTCGCGATCCGGTCTCGGACGAACGTTGCCAACGCCGCGATGTCCCCGCTCGCGACCAGTCGATCCGCCTCGGCGACCAGATGGTCGGGTGAGCCGCGCACGGCGTCGCGGAGTTCCGCCAGCGCGTCGAAGTAGCTGGTCGGCGGCGCGGGTGTCGGCGACGGGCTGGGGGACGGGGTGGCAGGCGGTGTCGGCGTCGGGGTGGGACCTGGTCCGGGCTCGCAAGCCGCCGCCAGCACGGCGGACGCCGATGCGGCCACCGTCCCGACCAGGAATCGACGACGAGTGAGGGGTGGCAGGTCCATGGCGGATGCAGCATACGCACGCGGGGGCGCCATGCGGACCCGTACATTCGTCCGGACGGCTCCGCCTGCGCGTCGACACGAATGCCACCCGCCTCTCAGGACGTTCTCATGCTGGGGAGGCGTACTGACGACATGAACGAGATCGACCGCCTGCCGAACTTCGAACCCTCCATCCCGAAGTCGGCATCGGCCGAACCTGTAGCGACGGCCACCTCCTTCCTGGTGGCCGTCACTCCGGCGAGCACCGTTGACGAGCCGACCACGACCAGCGCACCAGCGTCCTCCTCCCGCTCGGTGCCCGGTCGTTGGCTCGCCGGCGTGCTCGTCGTCTCCTTGTCCGGGTCCGCGTAGGCCCCATCCGCGCCTTCGAGGCATACTGCGGTCCGACCATGTCCGACCGCTCGCCCTCGTCACCCCGCCGCCCGTTGTCCTGCGTCCTCATCGTGGCCGTGGTCTGTGCCTCCATCCTCGCCGCGTGCACGCCCGGCAACCCGACCCCGCCCCCGATCGCGACGTCGGCACTTGTGCCGAACCTCTCGGCCGTGGCCGGGTCGGAGGCCCCGAGCGATCCCATCGGCGCGGCACGCACAGCCGCCCCGACGGCGACCGGGGCGGCCCATGCCACCGCCACGGCCACCGCTCCCCAGATCGCCGAAGCAGACCTCGACGCCGAACCGTTCGCCATGAACCTCGCCGGCCAGGAAGACTTCGTCGCCCAGTACACGTTCGACTGGTGCGTCGGGGCGAGTCTCCAGATGGCGCTCAACATGTCGACCGACCAGGACCGCTCCAGCAGGTCGGACCAGGGCGACCTCTGGGCGATGGCCCGCGACCGCTCGTCGAGCCCCTTTGGTGGGGCGAATCCGCGCGGCTGGACCGCCGCCCTCAACGACCTCGGCATCGGCCCGTACCGGCTCGTCTCGCTGCCGACGATGGACGAGGCCCTGCGCGTTGCCGCGGAGGCGATCCGCGCGACGGACCGCCCGGTCGGCCTCGTGATGTGGCGGGGGCGGCACGCTTGGGTCATGTCCGGGTTCGAGTCGAGCGACGACCCCCAGCGGGCTGACGAGTTCCTGGTGACCGGCATCCGTGTTTACGACCCGCTCTTTCCGCACGGCAGCACCGTGTGGGGCACGAGCCCCAAGCCCAACTCCCTGGTAAGCCCGGAGACGCTGGCCGAGCAGTTCGTCTTGCGCGACAGCACGCGCGTGAACCTGGGCGTGCCGCCGGGCTACCTGCTTGTGCTGCCTGTCATCCAGGAGGCCTGACCAACGCGTGGGGAGTGGCGAGGCCCCGCCGTCCGTGCGCGAATACGGTCACTTCCAACCTGACCGTAGGTCGACGGCGACCAGCCGGGGAGTGCCGAAGATCGTCGCCCCATGGTCCTGACGGCGGCGTGGACCGGGCCGATCGGCCCGCGCCGCGAGGAGCCCTGAAGCCAGGCACAGGACGGTCGGGTCACTGCCGCCTGCCGCGACGCTCCGAGTCGCGCAGAACCGGCGACAATGGGGGCCATGTCCAGCCCCGACCCGAACAGTCTCGATCTGCCTGACGCGGATGCCCCTGACGCGGATGCCCCGATCGCTCCTGACGCGTTCGCCCCGGACGACAACGCGCCTGCCGCCGACGCCCCGGACGCGCCGGACGCGCCGGACGCGCCGGACGAGTTCGCCGCGCTCGGCGTGAGCGACCCGCTGCTCGCGGCCCTCACGACATTGGGGTACGAAGAGCCGACGCCCATCCAGCGCGAGGCGATCCCACTCCTGCTGGCCGGCCGCGACCTCCTGGCGGAGGCACCCACCGGGACGGGCAAGACCGCCGCGTTCGCCCTGCCCACCCTCCAGCGCATCGAGATCGGGCGCGCGGCGCCCGGAAGTACGTCCGCGCTGATCGTCGTCCCCACGCGGGAGCTCGCGATGCAGGTCGCGGAGGCCATCACGAAATACGGCCGACCCCTGGGCGCGCGCGTCGTACCGGTCTACGGCGGCCAGCCGATCAGCCAGCAGCTGCGCAGCCTGCGGCGTGGTGTGGATGTCGTTGTCGCCACTCCGGGTCGGGCGGTCGATCATCTCAAGCGCGGGAGCCTGAGCTTCGACGCCGTCCAGATCGTGGTCCTGGACGAGGCGGACGAGATGCTGGACATGGGGTTCGCGGAGGATCTCGACGCGATCCTTGGGGCGACACCGCCGACGCGCCAGACCGCGCTCTTCTCCGCGACGATCTCGCCGACCATCACCAAGATCGCCAAGCGCCACCTGCGCGATCCCGCGCGCGTCACGGTCCGGGCCGAGCAGCGCACGGGCGACCGCGCCGCGCTCGTGCGCCAGTCCGTGTACGTCGTTCGGCGGGCGGACAAGCTTGCCGCCCTGTGCCGCATCCTGGACGTGGAGGATCCCGCCTCCACGCTGGTCTTCGCGCGGACGCGCGGCGAGGTGGATGACCTCGCCGAGGCGCTGACCAGCCGGGGCCACGACGCCGGCGCGCTCCACGGCGGCCTGCCCCAGGAGGCCCGCGACCGGATCATGGGCCGCTTCCGCGACGGCTCCCTGGACGTGCTGGTGGCCACGGATGTGGCCGCCCGCGGCCTCGACATCGAGCACGTCAGCCATGTCGTCAACTACGACGTCCCGCCCGATCCGGACCAATACGTCCATCGCATCGGCCGAACCGGCCGAGCCGGCCGCGAGGGCGTTGCCATCACCCTGGTGGAGCCGCGCGAGCACCGACTCCTGCGCAACATCGAGGCGGCCACCCGAACGCGACTACAGGTCGAACGCCTGCCGTCGGTGGCCGACCTGCGCGAGCGCCGCCTGGAGATCCTGCGCGCCAACCTGCACGAGGCCCTCGTGGAGGGCGGCCACGAGCGGCTCCGCGGCGTCGTGGAACCGCTGACCGACGAGTTCGACCTGGTCGATATCGCGCTCGCCGCGGTCTCGCTCATCGAGGGCGCGGAGCTGCGCGAGGAGGACGAGGTCGAACTCACGACAGCGTCCTTTGGAGCGCAGCCAGGGACGAGTCCACGTCCGCCGGTTCGGGGCCGGCCATCGCCGGGCGGCTGGGTCCCACAGGGCGGCGGGCAGCGCGGTCCGCGGGGAAACCAGGCAGGCCCTGGGGGCCCCGGCGGCGCGGCCGGCCCGGAGCCCGGCTGGGCGCAATTGTGGATCGGTGGTGGCCGGCGGGCAGGCCTCCGTCCGGGCGACCTCGTCGGGTCGATCGCCAATGAGGCTGGCGTGCCCGGCTCGGTGGTCGGCGCCATCCGCATCTTCGACGACTTCGCGTTGGTGGACGTCCAGCCGGCGGTCGCAGATGCCGTGGCCCAGGCACTCCGCGGCGCGACGATCCGGGGCAAGAAGTTGCCGGTCCGGCGCGAGCGGACTTGACCGCGCACCCGGAGGCGAGCCGGTCCGTCGTCGCCCGGCTCCAGCGGTTCGCCCTGCTGCGACCGTTCGCCCTGCCTGGCCTGACCGTCGCCGTCCTGGTCGGAGGACTCCTGCTGACCTGGACCGGGCGCGAGGATCTGGCGATCGGCGATCCTCGATGAGTCGGCGCTGACCGGCGAGAGTCGCCAGGTCGCCCGCCAGGACGGCGATACGGTCTCGAGCGGCGTGGTCAACGCGGGTGGGCTATTCGATCTCCACGCCATCGCCACCGCGGATACGAGCACGTAGGACGGCCCGGCCACGGCCGATCGCACGGACCTGCGTCGAGCGCTCTACGGCCTGGACGCGATCTTGCGCCTGAACATGGCCCAGGAGGAGCAACTGTGCGCCTCCGTAGACGTGGAGACCTCCGCAGAGCTGGTGCCGCGACCCGCCTGAGGGGGGGCGGGGAGGTTGCCCGGCGGGGTCAGACGAGCGGGACGACCTCCCGGACGAAGCGGGTCAGATCGCGCTCCAGCTGGGCCGGGTCCGTGGTCTCGAACCAGAGCGCCAGGTGGGTGACGCCGAGGGCCGCGAACGCGCGGATCTCCTCAGCGATCAGCTCCGGCGTGCCTTGCATGGCGTACGACGCGTCTGTCGGCTTGGCGAATCGAACGCGGACCCGGGCGGACAGCCAGGGCATGGGTCGACCGGCCGCCTCCGCCGCGGATCGGATCACCGACACGTTCTGCGCGTAGCGCGCCGGGCCGATGGCGCTGGAGTGGTACCCGTCGGCGACGCTTCCGGCGCGCCGCAGGGCCGCCTCCGCCCGACCGCCGACCACGATGGGCAGCGCGGCCCCCTGGTCAGGCAGGGGACCGAAGGCGAAGTCGTCGAACTGGTGGAAGCGGCCCTGGAACGGATCGGTCGAACCCGACCAGAGGTGGCGCCACAGTCGGATCGTCTCGTCCAGGTAAGCCCCGCGAACGCTGAACCGGTCTGCGGCGCCCAGATTCGCGAACTCGTCCTGGCTCCAGCCAACACCGACTCCGGCGATCACCCGACCGCCGCTCAGCGCATCGAGCGTGGCCAGCTCCTTGGCCAGCAGGACGGCGTTGCGTTGGGGCACGACGATGACGCTGGTCGCGAGCTTGAGCGACGGCTGGCGAGCGCCGATCCAGGCCAGGGTCAGGATCGCCTCGTAGATGTGGCCGTAGTCATCGGCGCTGTCCGTAGGAGCCAGCACGTGATCGGTCGTCCACACGGTGGACAGACCCAGGCCCGCGGCGATATCGGCAGCGGACTCGATCCCCTCGGGCGAGGCTCCGGAGGGGAAGTTCGGGAGGCACAGTCCGAAGTCCATGTGCGGCAGGGTAGCGGACCGGGCCCTCCTGCGGAATCTGTGTCTTGACCTATCCGACGATATCTTCCTATAGTGCGCCATGCGACGAAAGCCCGGCCAGCTCGTCCCGTTGGAACGCGAGATACTGGAGGCCGCGCTCTCCCTCCGCGGGATGGGCGTCGTGGAGGCGCATGGGTTCCTGCTGGCCCGCACGATGAACGCGGGCGCTGACGCTCGCCGGCTGACCGCCTACGGCAGCCTATACAAGGCACTCGATCGGCTGGAGCGTGCCGGACTCCTCGTGAGTCGGTGGGAAGATCCCGTGTATGCCGCCGACGCCGCTCGTCCCCGGCGCCGGTTCTATCGGGTCACGGGGGCCGGCGAACGGGCCGTCGCGGAGGCCCGGGCCGCCGATCCCGAAGCGGTCCGCCGGACCGCCGCGACCGAGACCCAGGTGACATAAGTGCTGACCCTGCGCCTTCCGGGGCGACGGGGCGACGGCTCGGCCGCGGTTCGCGGCTGGGTCGCTTTCTATACGCTCGGGTTGCCACGGGCCTTGCGCACACGTCGACGCGACGAGATCAACGCCGACCTGGCGGACGAGACGCTCGACGCGGTCCGGCGAGGTCGGCAGCAGACGCTGTTCGGGCAGCGGATGCGTCGCCTGGTGCGCGGCATCCCTGCTGATCTCGCGTGGCGCGTCCTCGATACGCCGACGATGGCACGAGAGCTCGCCGTCTCGGACGACTGGGCCCCGCCCACACGCTGGTCGATGGCCCTGATCGCCATCGTCGCCATCAGCAGTGCCGGAGGCTTGGCCATCGTCACGCTGCCGGTGTTCCTGGGCGCCGCCGGTCCGGACAGCTGGTCGGGCTGGGGACCCGTCGGGTTCACCATCGGCAGCGCCGGGATCCTCATCGGCGTGCTGCTGGCGATCCTGTGGCCGGGCCGCGGGGCGGCGCTGGTCGTGCCCTCGGCGGTCGTGGGCTTCCTCGCCGCGCCCTGGTTGTTGGGCGGCTGGCTGCTGGCGATCATCACGGTCGCCGTCCGCTCCTACGTCGCGAGGAGTGCGGATCCCGCAGATGTCGAGCGGCTTGACCCGAGACGGCGACGTTGAGCCTCCTCGAGCGGATCGACCTCGCCATCCGCCGGAGTCCGGTGTGGCGATCGTTGTTCCGGCAGCCCTACCCGCGCGACGAGCGCTCGCGGGCGTACGCGGTCATGAACAACGTGTTCCTGCACATCCACCCGGTGCGCGTCCGCCAGCACGCGGTCAAGTTCGCCTACACGTTCTGCCTGGGTGGCCTGTCCTTCTTCCTGTTCCTGGTCCTGACCATCACCGGCGTGTACCTGATGTTCTTCTACGTGCCGTCGGCGACCCTGGCGTACACGAACATCCTGGACATCCAGAGCGAGGTCGTGTTCGGCCTGCTGACGAGGAACATCCATCGCTGGGCGGCGCACCTGATGGTCTTCTTCGTGTTCCTGCACATGATGCGCGTCTTCTACCACGGGGCCTACAAGCCACCGCGCGAGTTCAACTGGGTGGTCGGCGTGGTCCTGCTCTTCCTGACCATCATGCTGAGCTTCACGGGCTATCTCCTGCCCTGGGACCAGATCGCGTTTTGGGCGGTGACCATCGGCACCAACTTCGGGTCGTATTTCCCGCTCGTGAACTTCCCGGCCAATCGCCTCCTGCTGGGCGGCGTGGAGGTCGGCCAGAACACCCTGCTGCGCTTCTACGTGCTGCACATCATGGTCCTGCCGTTGGTCGCGGCGATCTTCCTCGCCGTCCACTTCTGGCGCATCCGAAAAGATGGTGGCATCAGTGGACCGCTCTGAGGCCTTCCGCTGAACCCGACCGGCCACGCCAGGAGGCGGTCGTTCAGGGCGTGAAGGTGAACGACTCGACGACGACCTCCACCGGCTGGCCGTCGGTCGGGGCGGCCCCGTTGAACAGCCACAGGTTCAGTCGGACGCGCTCGTCGCCGGTCGGCGGCACATCCGTGCCGGCGTAGCTGTACGACCCGATGGTTTTGCCGGCGGCATCCCGGCTCAGCCAGTCGATCCGGCCGGCCCTCCACGTGAAGCGGTGGGTCGTCCGGGAATCCAGCGGCTGTGTGAAGCGCTGGAGGTGGCCGGTCATGTCGTGGGGCTGGACGACGTATTGGGCGTTCGTCGGATCGCCGGCATCGCCCCATCTGGCGAACTCGATATCGATCTCGCGGTGCGCGAACCGCGCCCGGTCACTCCAGGTGAACAGGCCAAGGACGACGTTCCGGTCCAGGTTCCCCACGGGCGTGTCGATGACGAACGTGTACGTGCCATAGCCGTACGTGGTCGATCCGATGATCTCCGCTGCCGTCCAGGCGCCGGCAGCGTTCTTCGCGATGCGCAGGTGGAGGCGGCCATCCTTGTCGACGAAGACGTTGGTCCTGGCGAAGATGTTGGGACCGGGACCGACCGGGCTGCGGCTGGTCTTGATGTCCCAGGTACTGCCTGACCAACTGACCTTGTCCGGGTAGCCGGGCTTGCCGGCGGCGAGGGCGGACGATGTGGTCGAGAGGACCAGCGCGACGGCGACGGCCGCGGCCGCCAGCCGATGACGGCGAGCTCGATGAGGACTGCGCATGCGATGGGGCTCCACGGCGGATCGGGAACGCCAGTCTGCCAGACCGGATGGTGCATCGGGGCACCGGTCGGCGTCGTGGCCCCAGTGCGAGTGATAGCGTGAAACACGACAGCGGCGTTCCTCGGCCGCCGTCGCTCGGGCCAGGCGCGCGTTGAGCTCGTCGAACGAGTGGACCTCGGGGACCGGCACGGGGTAGGTCCGGCGGGCATGGGCGTCGGCCAGGCCCTGGATCCGCGTCCGCTCGACCAGCGACAGGCTGCTCTGATCTGGAGCACGGCCGCCATCGCGTCACTGGGGTCCGGTGTGCTCCTCGCGTGGGGCGGTTTCGCGTCCCGCGGGATCATCGGGGCCGCGATGGTCATCCTGCCGGCGTGGATGCTCGCGCGTCGTCGAGCGACCCTTCGGCACGATCGAGCGCACTGGCTAGACGAGATCTGGATCGTCGGTCTCGACATCGAGGACGTGGACGGTGGGCCCCAACGACGCGAGGGTCTCCGTGAACGCATCGTGCTGCCGAGTGGCAAGCTCGAGGTCCACCGGGTGCAGGAAGCCGTGGGCCGGATCGTCGAATGCGCGGCCGAATGCCGGGCCGCTTCACGAGGACCTCGCGCAGAGGTGCGGTCATGCTCTGGGCGCCGTAGCGGCGGGCGGTCATCGTCATGCGCGGCAGTCTAGCGGCCCGCGGCGGCAGTCCAACGGTCTGCCGCCGCGCCTTGCCAAGCCCACCATGTGATCCGGGCCGGTACGCTGGCGGCGCCATCGGCTACCGTCGGGGTGATCCGGTGTCGGATCGTGCGGAGGGACCGGATCATGCCCGGCAGATTCTGGAACGAGGCGGTCGAGACCCTGTCGCCGCGCGAGGTGCGGCGGCTGGAGAGCGAGCGCCTCGTCGAGCAGATCGCCTACAACCACGCGACCAGCGCGTTCTACCGGGGCAAGCTGGACGATGCCGGCGTCCGACCCGACCAGATCCGCGGCGTCGAGGATCTTGCCCGCATCCCGTTCATGGAGAAGCGCGAGATCGCCGACTCGCAGGCGGACGGCACGCTCCTGGGCATTACCCAGTGCGCGCCGCTCGAGCGGATCGTGCGCATCCAGGCCACCGGCGGCACGACCGGCCAGCCGATCCGGACCGGCCTCACTCGCCGCGACATCGCCGACTACAGCGAGGTCGGCGCGCAGGCGCTCTGGACGATGGGCTGCCGTCCAGGAGACATCGTCTTCGAGTGCATGAACTACAACCTGTACGCCGGCGGCGTGAGCGACCACCTCACGTTCGAGGCGCTGGGGGCCGCCACGATCCCCTTCGGCGTGGGTCAGACCGAGCGTCTGCTCACGATGATGACGGGACTGAAGGACCCGGTCGCCATCTGGGCGACGCCGTCGTACGCGACCCGCCTCACCGACGTGGCTGGCCAGATGGGCATCGAACCGCGCTCGGTCGGCCTGCACAAGGGATTCTTCTCGGGCGAGGCAGGCATGCAGGTGCCGGGCTATCGCGAACGGATCGAGGACACCTGGGGGATGGTCGCCCGCGACCAGTACGGGACGGGTGAACTCGGCCTGCATTCGGGCGAGTGCGAGTCCCAGGCGGGCGTGCACTACGGCGGCACCGGCATCGCCGTCGCCGAACTGATCGACCCGGACAGCGGTGAGGTCCTGCCATTCACGGACGGCCAGCAGGGGGAGGTCGTGTACACCTCGATCCGGCGCGAGGCCAGCCCGTTGATGCGGATGCGTTCGCACGACCTGATGCAGGTGTTCACGGACCCGTGCGCCTGTGGCCGGACCAGCTTCCGGTTCCGGATCCTCGGCCGCTCCGACGACATGTTCATCGTGAAGGGCGTGAACGTCTTCCCGCTGGCCATCCAGGCGGTCCTCCTCGGGCTTGCGCCGGACGTGACCGGCGAGTTCCAGGTCGTCATCGACCGGCCACCACCCATCGACTACGCGGTGCCGCTCAACGTCGAGTTGCGCCACGACGCGACCCCCGATCGACACGAGGCGCTGATGCGCGAGGTCGTCGAGCGGCTCCAGGTCGAGCTCAACTTCACCGCGGCGGTCACATTCATGAAGTCGGGCGGCATCGCGGGCGAGGGCAAGGCCCGACGCGTCGTCCGCACCTTTCGACAGGAGGACACGTGATGGCCATCGTCGAGGTCGAGATCCTGGGCGACGTCGCGCGCATCACACTGGACCGCCCGGACAAGATGAACGCCATCAACACGGAGATGCTGGACGGGCTCCTCGACGCGGTCGAGTCGATCGCCCGGTCCGAATCGATCGGGGCGGCCGTGCTGACCGGGCGCGGTCGCGCGTTCTCCACCGGCGGCGACATCACCGCCATGTCCGGCATGGACGACGATGAGTTCGCCAGCATGATCGCCCGCTACATGCGCGTGGCCGCGGCCTTCCGTGCGTGCCCGAAACCGATCATCGCTGCGGTCCATGGATACGCGCTGGCTGGTGGCTTCGAGCTGGCGCTGATGTGCGACGTGCGGTTCGCCGCAAAGGGCACGCGGTTCGGCCTGCCGGACACGCCCCTCGGCCTGAGCCCCACAAGCGGGATGACCTGGCTGCTGCCGCGGATCGTCGGCCTGGGCCGAGCGATGTACCTCACGCTGTGGGCGGAGAACATCGATGCGGAGGAGGCCGAACGGATCGGCCTGGTCAGCCGCGTCATCGAGCCGGACGCGCTGCTCACCGAGGCCGAGGCATTCGCGCGCCGGATCGCCGCGTATCCGCGGGTCGGCGTCATGTGGACGAAGCTCGGCTTCCATGGCGCGCTGGACGGCGACTTCGAGAGCGCCACGCGCAGTGAGGCGGAGGCCGAACTGGCGTGCTTCCGGTCACCCGACACGCTCCAGCGATTTCGCGACTTCGTCGATCGCAAGCGGCGCTGACTGTCTTGGCATTCGCGCTCGACCGGCGTAGCCTTGGTCGATGTCGGAATACGCGGCGACCGCCCGGTTGCAGGGAGCCCCAATGCGTGGAGGCAGGGCGCTCGATCCGGTGACCTCTGCGGCCCGCGACCTGCATCGCTGATCCGGTCTTCAGAGCGATCAGGCGACGCTCGAGGCCGGGGCGCCGGAGCCATCGCTGGACGATCGGCTGTACTACCTGCGCCAGGCCTGGTCGCAGTCGACGTTCTACCTGTTCGATCCGCAGAGCTGGCGCTAGACCCCGACGGGACTCCCAAACCGCCCCGCCGCGAGTTCCGGCGGCATGGCGACCGAGCGGCCGAGAACGAGGTGCGAGTGATAGCGTGAAACAGACCCACCCAGGGGCCGAATGATCGGCTAAAGCAGGACCACCTTGACCCTCCAGCCATCCAGTACGGTGCCGGTGTTCAACGCCGCAGCCGTCCTGGAGGAAAGGTTGATCAAGATGGTCGACATCGAGCGTATCCGG
>Ga0163144_10017587_pt1 | contig 14558 bp, 11 predicted proteins | sample OliLak19BULKMAT1_FD_123175 | JGI IMG/M metagenome (GOLD analysis project Ga0163144, IMG submission 123175) | Freshwater microbial mat bacterial communities from Lake Vanda, McMurdo Dry Valleys, Antarctica - Oligotrophic Lake LV.19.BULKMAT1 | ecosystem: Environmental > Aquatic > Freshwater >... | reverse complement strand
TTTTCATTCTGCGATGTTCCAAGATTTGGCAATAATCCTGGGAAATTCATGTAATATTCACGCTAGTATAAAGGGCTGCCTCTCGCCCCTGCTCCCCCTCTCCATCAATCCGCCACCGGCGGCGGTTCGCGGAGCGTCACGCCTCCTTGCTTGCTCCGTAAGCGGAGATTGATCAGCTCGACCCCCAACGCGAACGCCATCGCGAAATAAACATATCCCCGGTCCAAATGCCCGCCGGTCCCTTCGGCGACCAGCATTACGCCGATTAAGATTAAAAAGCTGAGAGCCAGGATTTTGATCGTCGGATGCTTGGCGACGAAGCGGCTGATCGCGCCGGCAAAAATGAGCATCACGCCGACCGCGATCACCATCGCCACGACCATGATCCAAATCTGTTGGGCCATGCCGACCGCGGTGATGACGCTATCGAGCGAAAAGACGATATCCAGCAGAATGATCTGGAAGATCATCCAGCCAAAATTCGCTTTTCCGCCGCCGGACCCGGAGTGGCCATGTTCTTCCCCTTCCAGCTTGGCGTGAATTTCGTGGACGCTTTTGGCGATCAAGAACAAGCCGCCGATCAACAAGACCAAATCCTTCCCCGTGACATTGTTGACATCCTCGGGGTGGGAAAAAATCAGTTTCAGCCATTCTTCCTTGATTCCCCATTCGGTGAGCGTGAAGAGCGTCCCTTCGAGCTGCATGATCCAACTGATCGCGAACAGCAACAGCAGACGCGTCACCAACGCCAGGCCCAAGCCCAACTGCCGCGCGAGATTCTGTTGATGATACGGCAACCGGCCGACCAGAATGGCGATGAAGATCACATTGTCGATCCCCAACACAATTTCCATCAGCGACAGCGAGATCAGCGGCGCGACCCAATCCATGCGACAATCCTTGAATTGAAAGACGGAATAAAAACTGAGCGTGGGGCGTCAGCCCCAGGGTTATGAAGCTAGCATCAAGTGGTCGTGGGATTGCCTCTTTCATAGGTGATCCCGGCCCTTCAACAGTCCGTCTGGCTCCCTCCCCCTCGAGGGGAGGGTTGGGGAGGGGGCATTCGTCAACTTATTAACGCTTGCCGAATTTCCTCTACCACCTTCTCATGATTGTCATCCAAGGTCTGATTCCGAAACCGGAGCGCTCGAAATCCGCGCGAAGGGGTCGGGAGTCTTTGGCGAGCGCAGATAATCCATCTTGTTCGTCGTTACTCGCCAAAGACTCCCGACCCCCTGACTATGGAACTTCACGCACCCCTTGCCGACACGGCGAAAGTGCCAAAGCAACTTCTCGGCCGCATGCGGTTCGTTGCGCAGCCACCGGGCAAAAACGAGTTGTTCTTGATTGCGGTACATGTTAGCCGATTCAACCCCCTCCCCAGCCCTCCCCGCAAGGGGGAGGGAGCCGGAAGGATTTTTATCTCGAGTCCGTTGCGATTGTGACATGTTCAGTTGCAAGCTTCAAAACCACGGGCGTCAGCCCCATGAGGATTCAGCACAAGCTGCATAATCTTGACAAAATTCGGTCTAAGCAAAACCCTTGTTTCCCCTTATCCTACGCACTTAATGCCTCGCAATACAGAGGAATTATTCCCGCTAACCATAGAAATCACAACCGGTTATGTCCCCCCGAAGTTGTAAGGTACAATTGCCCAGCGTTGAAGATAAGCCATGACTTTGAGATCCATGCTTGAACTATGACGGTTCTGCTCTTTGAAGACGCGCTGGTGGAACGGCTTAGCCCGATCACGTTGGGCCGGCCGGCGTTCGCCGTGAGTTGCGCGGCCGAGCGGTTGATCGATCTGCTCCGGCGGTCGTTGCCCGTTACGGTCGTCGGCCGCGTTCGCGAACACCTGCAAGCGATTGAAGAGGCCGACTATCCCGAGTTGACCGTCAGCGACGCATTGCCGCAAAAGACGACGCTGCTGCTTAATGCGCGGTTGGTCCCCTCGCAAACGCACCTCCGGCTGATTCGCGAATTGCTCGCAGCTCCGCAACCGCAACTCCTCACTTCGGGCGAAACGCTGGTCGCGGCGCGGATTGACAATCCCGCGCTCCTCGCCGGTCGTCCGGTCGAAGAATGGCTGCCGACGCTCCGCGCGGCCGGCCTTGCCGAGCGAGATGCGGCCGACTGGAAGCTGTTTGACTACTCGCACGACATCGTTCGCCATCATCAAACGTGCGTGGGCGAAAATCTGGCCGAGCGGATTCGCGGCGACTATCGCCAATTGCATGACGGGCTGTTCATCGGGACGAACGTCACGCTGGGCGAACATCTCACTGTTGACACTCGCAAAGGCCCGATCTTGATCGAGGCCGACGCCACGTTGGGACCGTTCTGCTTTTTGCGCGGGCCGCTCTATATCGGCGCGGCGGCGCGGATCAACGAACACGCTTCGCTCAAAGACGGCACCTGCCTGGCCCACACGACCAAGGTCGGCGGCGAAGTCGAATGCAGCATGATCGAGCCATATAGCAACAAGCAGCACCACGGTTTTTTGGGGCATAGCTATGTGGGGAGTTGGGTCAACCTGGGAGCGGGGACATCGAATAGCGATCTGAAAAACACTTACGGCACGGTGAACATGCAGTACCGCGGCCAAAAGGTGAGCACCGGAATGCAGTTCATCGGCTGCATGATCGGCGACTATGCCAAAACGGCGATCAACACCAGCATCTTCACCGGCAAGGTGATTGGCGCGTGCAGCATGGTCTATGGCTTCGTGACCGGCAACGTCCCGAGCTTCGTGAATTATGCCCGGTCATTCGGCCAGGTGACCGAAGCGCCGGTCGAGGTGATGATTTCGACGCAGAAGCGGATGTTCGCGCGGCGAAACAAAGAGCAACGCTCCTGCGACGCGCAATTGCTCCGCGACATGTACGCCTTGACGCGGCACGAGCGCGAAGACTTTGGCGAAGCGCTGAGCAGCGAGCCATTGTCGTGGTGAGGGCAGAGCAGGGGAGAGGAGGAGCAGGGGGGCGGGGGAGATTGGTAAGCCGCGACGCGCTAGCAGAGCGAGGTATTCCGAGCGGGAGTGCTTATTTAACCGTGAGCCTTGGCGAGCGAGGGTTGAGTTTCTCCAATCACTAAACACTAAACACCAACCCCCCGCCTCCATTCTCTAGCCTCCAGCCTCTCTCCGCCCCCCCAAATATGCTAGCATCCCCATTCTCAACCTCCTCTTGAGAATTCACCCCGCGATAGCGTAAGTTATGGGTCTCGCAAGGATTCGATGTCCCCCGCTTGGCAAGGATGTGTCATGCAAGCTCTTTCTTCGGTTACCACCGCGCGCCCGCGCGAATTGAACGCCCTAACTCGACAGCGATCCCTCTCCGATCGCGGCACGGCTACTGCGCCTGAGCCGACACGGCTCATCGCTCTCCATGACGATGCGCTTGGCGATGCGCATTCCAACGCGCTCCGCGAAGCAATGCGAAAAACCCAATCGTGGCTCTGGCAGCGGCAGCACGCCGATGGTTATTGGTGCGCCGAACTCGAAGGAGACACGATCCTCGAAAGCGAGTTCATTCTCCTTTGGGCGTTTTTGGGATACGAGCGCGAACCACTCTGCCGCAAACTGGCCCGGCACATGCTCAACCAGCAACTTCCGACCGGCGGCTGGGCGATCTATCCGGGCGGCGATTTGGAAATCAGCGCCAGCGTGAAGGCCTACTTCGCCCTCAAACTCACCGGCCACGATCAGGCGAGCGAGCCGCTGCAACGTGCTCGCGCGGCGATCCTGCGCGCCGGCGGCGCGGACAAGGTGAACAGTTTCACGCGGTTTTATCTGGCCCTGTTGGGGCAAATTTCCTATGCCTGCTGCCCCGAGGTTCCCCCCGAATTTGTGCTGCTGCCAAAGTGGTTTCCGATCAACAAGCACAAAGTCAGCGCGTGGTCGCGGCCGATGATCATCACACTTGCGGTCATGTCGGCGCTGCAACCGGTCACGCGCGTCGAGGGCGAATGCGGCATCGGCGAATTGTTTCTCCAGCCGCCGGATTCGTGGGTCTATAACCGCTGTCCCGGTCTCAAACCGAGCGCGACCGGCTGGATGTGGGAGCAATTTTTTCGCGGCGTCGATCGCGGGTTCAAATTCTGCCGCCGCCGTGGATGGCTGCCGTGTCGGAAGCGGAGCCTCGCCGCGGCGAAGAACTGGATCGTCGAACATTTCGCTGACAGCGACGGCCTGGGAGCCATCTTTCCGCCAATGGTCTGGAGCGTGATCGCGCTCCGCGCGTTGGGCATCGGCGAAGGCTCGCCCGAGTGGAACTACGCAATCGAGCGGCTGCTGTCGCTGGTGATCGAAGACGACGTAAGCGCGCGGATTCAACCCTGCAAATCCCCCGTCTGGGACACGGCGATCGCGCTGCGTGCGCTTTGCGAAAGCGGCGTGGCGGCCAACGATCCTCGCGCGCAAGCCGCCGCGCGGTGGCTGCTTGAACGCGAGGTTCGCTTCGCCGGCGATTGGGCAAACACGGTCAATGCCGAGCCGAGCGGCTGGGCGTTTGAGTTCGATAACAAGTTCTATCCAGACCTTGACGATACCGCGATGACGCTGATGGCGCTGGCCCATCAATACGAAGAGCGCGGGGGGCGAACATTAAGCAGTCAGTCTCCCGCTAGCGATCTGAACACGAGCGAGCTTTCCATCAATCAAGCCGCGGAAGCGAATCTCCTGGCCTACATTTACTCCGCCACGCACCGCGGCGAAGCCTGGATGTTGGCGATGCAAAATCGCGACGGCGGTTGGGGTGCCTTTGACCGCGACAACAACGCCGAATTTCTTTGCCGCGCGCCGTTCGCCGATCACAACGCCATGCTCGACCCCAGCACGCCCGACCTGACGGCGCGGGTGTTGGAAGCACTGGGCCGGTTGGGGCGGCGCGTGGGGGACGCGGCCGTCGATCGCGCGGTGGCGTATCTCCGTCGCACGCATGAGGCCGATGGCAGTTGGTTCGGCCGCTGGGGAGTGAATTACATCTATGGCACCTGGCAAGTGTTGCAGGGTTTAGCCGCGGTTGGCGTGGCAGCCGCTGATCCGCTCATGCAAAGCGGCGCGAATTGGCTCTTAGCCCATCAACAGCCCAACGGCGGCTGGGGCGAAACGCCCCGCACTTATGAGCAGCCCGAGCTGCGCGGCCAAGGCCCGACGACCGCTTCGCAAACCGCCTGGGCCTTGTTGGGCCTATTGTCGGCGGGCCAAGCCGATCACGCGGCCGTGCGGCGGGGCGTCGATTATCTCCTGGTCCGCCAACGGGGCGACGGCGGCTGGGACGAACCCGAATGGACCGGCACCGGCTTTCCTCGCGTGTTTTATCTCAAGTACCACTATTACCCTATCTACTTTCCGCTGTTGGCATTGGGCCGCTACGCGAACCGCTGATTTTTGAGAGTTTGTTATTCGCAGATGTCGCTGATGGCGTAGAGGGGATGGGGCATGAAAAATGTAGGGTGGGACAAGCCGACGAAAGATAAATTGTCAGCACAGAACGATGACGGTGCTGTCCCACCAAGTGCGATCCATCAGATGAAGGAAAATGGGAAAGGATAAAGGTGTAATATGTCACCAGTCCCCTGCCGACCCTACCCCATACCCCATTTCCCACTCTGCTTGCGATGCCCGATGTCCCAATCCCCATGCCCCGCATGGTGGACCTGCGCCGACGAAGTTACTTGACAGTGGTATGTTGATTGGCTGCTTGCTCCACCCTACGAATCGAAAATATCCCCCATGCCTGTTCCCCTCTCCCAAATGTGGACCGTCGCCAGTTATGTGCTGGGCCAAAAGTGGCGCGGCAATCGCCGCTATCCCCTCGTCCTCATGCTCGAACCCCTCTTCCGCTGCAACCTCGAATGCGCGGGCTGCGGCAAGATTCAGCATCCGGCCGAGATCCTCAAAAAGAATCTCACGCCCGAGCAGTGCTTTCGCGCGGTTGAGGAATGCGGCGCGCCGATGGTCTCGATCCCCGGCGGCGAGCCGTTGCTCCATCCGCAAATTGGCGAGATCGCGGCGGGCTTGGTCGCGCGAAAGAAATATGTCTATCTCTGCACCAACGCGATCAAGCTCGCAGCCGCGCTGCCGCAGTTCACGCCCAGCAAGTACCTCAGCTTTTCGGTCCATCTTGACGGCCTGCGCGAAGAACACGACCGCGCCGTTTGCCGCGAAGGAGTGTATGACACCGCTGTGAAAGCGATCAAGGCTGGGTTGGCGGCCGGGTTTCGCGTCACGACCAATACCACGCTCTATAACGACGCCGATCCGCTCCGTGTCCGCGATCTGTTCGACGAACTGATGCGGCTCGGCGTCGAGGGGATGATGGTCTCGCCCGGCTATGCTTATGGCAAAGCGCCGGACCAGAAGCATTTTCTGATCCGCGAACAAACGCAGGCGTTGTTCCGTGAGATTTTCGCCGACCGCAAGCCCGGCTGGCGGTTCAATCAATCGCCGTTGTTTATTGAGTTTTTGCGCGGGTCGTGGGAGCTGGAATGCACCCCCTGGGGAAGCCCGGCGTATAATGTGTTCGGTTGGCAGCGGCCGTGCTACCTACTCGACGAAGGTTACGCGGCGAGCTTCGACGAGTTGCTCAACCAGACCGATTGGGAGCGTTACGGCCGGGCGAGCGGCAACGCCAAGTGCCGCGATTGTCTGGTCCACTGCGGCTACGAACCATCGGCGGTCGCCGCGGCGTTCGGCTCATGGCGCGGCTTTTTGGCGACCGCGAGCGCCACGCTCTTCGGCAGAGTGCCTGGCTGGCTGCGGCCGCGCGGAATTGCGGTTCGCACGAATCCACTTAACGATCCGCCGGCCGAGTCGGCTGAGAATGTTCAGCACGAACCGGAACCAGTTGTCGTCAGCGGCAAAATCGCCCGCGCCGATTTGCCGATCATCTACCAGATTGGTTTAGAGCTGATACAGCGGCCTATGAGCGCGCCAAATCAGAATGAGCAAGCGGAGCAGGTTGAATTGCAAAACGCAGGTCGGTGAGGCGGCGTGACATTTTAAACGCAGAGGTCGCGGAGGGAGCAGAGGGGCCGCAGAGTTGTTATTGTGCAGTTAGTTAAACACCACAGATCAACGTCACAACAAACGACGAATTGAATAAGCTAAAAACAACGATAAACCAATATAGCCTCACTCTTTTTGCTATTCTTGCTTTTCTTGCGGCTATTTGAATTTTTGCATTCGGTCGCACAAGATAAAGGGATAAAGTCCGCTCTGCGGCTTTATTCTACCGCAGACTGATTCGCTTCCGGCTATGCCCCACGCACGAATCTCCATGCCCCTTTCAATTTCGTGCTAAAGCAATGCTTCTGCTATGATAGAGAACTGGTGGGACAGCGCCGACACAATCGTGCGAAAATAAAACGTTCAATTGCGGCTTGTCCCACCCTACGATTTTTTGTTCTGCCTTCGCTGTGAAGCCCTCTGTTACTTCTCTTTTCGCTCTTCCTCCCATGCCGTTTGGCGCACTCATTCGCGGGCTATTGCAACAATGGGCGACCGACGCCGTGCGTCAATCGGTCGTAAAAGCCGCAGTGCCTCCGTCGGAACAAACGGCAGCGCGCGACAAGAACGGCGGCGAACAGAACTCCGCTGATTCCAGCGCCGCGGCGGAATCGTCCGCACCTGTCGAGGAGGAAAATCCGCTGGCTCCCTGCCATGTCGGGCTGCTCTTTGCGTTGGGGACGGAAGCCGGGTCGTTTGAGGATCGCCTCCGCGGCATGCGGACGATCACCGGGAAGGGATTCACGGCCCGCGTGGGTCAACTGGCCAACCGGCGAATCGCCGTGATTCGCACCGGCTCGGGTTTGGCGGCGGCGGAGCACGGCGCGGCGGCGCTCCTCGCCGGACATCAGCCAAGCTGGGTCATCTCGGCCGGGTTCGCCGGGGGTTTGCAGCCGCATGTGGCGCGGGGCGATTTGGTTTTGGCCAACGAAGTCATCTCTCCCGCGGGCGAGCGGTTAATGATTGACGTTCACGGCTCGCCCGCCGCCCCCGACGGCGTCAAAACGCATTTAGGGGCGATTGTCACCAGTGAACGCGTTGTCCCGAGCGTCGCCACGAAGCGAACGCTGGGAGAAAAAACCGGAGCGCTGGCCGTCGAAATGGAAACCTGGGCCATCGCCAAACTTTGCGCGGCCGAGCGGCATCGGTTCCTGAGCGTGCGGATCATCAGCGACCCGGTGGACGAAGAACTCCCCGCCGACGTGGAAAAATTCTTAGAAAAACAGAGCGCGGCCAAATTAGTCGGCCGAACCATCGGCTCACTCTTCCGCCGCCCGAGCGTGGCTAAAGACCTCTGGAAACTGCAAGAAACCGCGCTAGTCTGCGCGGAACGAATGGCGAAGTTCTTGACGACGCTGATCCGCGAATTGCCGTGATCCGCGGATTGGGGCAGAGGGATTTATCCGCAGATGTTGCGGATTTCGCAGAGGGGGATTTTTGATCACGGATACCACGGATGGAAGTGGTGGAATGGCAGACACAAGGGACTTACTACTCCGGCAATAATTAAATGAACGTAGTTGTTCGTTGTTTAGGCTGGTTACGCAGAGTAGCCAGCAAATCCAATGTCCAATTATTCATTGCCGGAGTAGTAAAATCCCTCGGGGGGCAACCCCTATGCGAGTTCGACCCTCGCCACCCGCAGTTGATCTTGAAGCAATATTTTCAAATATCGCGTCGTTCGCGGTTTAGACTGTATTTCTGCTCATGTTTCAAAGTCGTCCAGCAATTCACTTGACGCGGGTTTCAAAATCCAGTACTCTGCAATACAAAGTTCATTGTACAAAGCGCGAAGTACGCGGTCCGGGATCTTCATTTTCCATTGCTCTAAAGGAACCCTTCTCATGCAGCTCACTCAAGCCTTGGCCGATGTGCGTGAGTTGCGGTCCGCGTTGGCGCGGAGCGGGAAATTGCGGTTGCTCCGCGCGGGAACGGTGGCGGCGACCGGAGTTCTCGGTGTCGCTGGGGCTGCGGCACAGCGGTGGGTGATTTCGGCCGAGCCGACATTGCCGGCCTTTGCCCTGTATTGGAGTTTGCTTGCCGCCTGTTCGGCCGGGGTGGCGATCACCGGGGTTTGGTGGCGCTATCGGTGCGAACCTTCCACCGCCGATCTGCGCGTTTGGGGCGAAGCGGCCAAGCAGTTTTTGCCCGCAATGCTTTGCGGCGGAATTCTGACTGCGGCGATTTTATGGCGAGCGCCGGAAGCTGGCAGGTTGTTGCCGGGCGTCTGGTCGGTGACGTTCGCGTTGGGTGTCTGGTCGGCCGCGCATCTGTTTCCCTCGCGGATGCGGTGGGTGGCGGCGTATTACCTTGCTCTGGGAAGCTTTCTGCTGTATGTCGATTGGGGCCTGCAGTCGCTGGGAATGTTGTTGGCGTTTGGCGTGGGACAATTGGGCATGGCCCTGGCGGTGCGCGATGGCGAGTAAAAAAACCAAGCCCGCTGATCCCGCGGCGCACATTCCGGGCGAGTTCGCCTATAAAGGGCTGGACCGCGTGCTGCATGAAAAGGCGCGGCTCGGCATTTTGACGTCGCTTGTGACCTGGCCGAAGGGGTTGGTCTTTGGCGAGTTGAAGTCGCTCTGCGCGCTGACCGACGGCAACCTCAATCGCCATCTCAAAACATTGCAAGAAGCCGGTATGATCGAGATCAAGAAAGGCTATCAGGACAATCATCCGCAAACGTTGGTTCGGATGACGGCGCAAGGCCGGAGCAAGTTCAGCGAGTATCTGGAAGAACTAGAACGAGTGATCGAGCGTGCGGCGGCGGCACAGGCTGCGATTGAAGCGACTGCGGCGGCGCGGGGAACATTACGTCCGCGGCCGGCGTAATTTTTTTTGGTGACGTGCTTTGCATTGAAGAGTTATTTGCGGAACAAATCAAGGGAAACGGCAGCTTGAAATACACAGGGGGCTGACGCCAAGGGTTTTGAAACTAGCAGTGAAGGATGTCACATCTGCGACCGATTTGAGAATCCTTCCGGCTCCCTCCCCCTTGTGGGGAGGGTTGGGGAGGGGGTGAGATTCGCCATCATGTTACCGCGATTAGGACCAACGCGATTTTGTCCAGTGGCAGCGCAACGAACCGAACGTGGCCGAGAAGTTGCACTGGCACTTTCTTCGCGGCGTCAAGTTGGGCGAGAAGTTTCGTCGCCAGGCGGCGTTCGGCGCGTACATCGGCGAAATTGTTTGCTTCGCACGGCAACTGATTGGAATTGGACGACCCATAACATTTGAGTCCGACGGCAAATAAAGATGATGCCCGATGCACGGCTTGGCTGGAGTCGCGCGGATTTTGAGTGATCTCATAGTAGACGAAGCCCCCCTCCCCGCGATGGGGAGGGAGCCAGAAGAACTGAGTTGCGGGGCCGTCGAAATGGGAGAGGGAGCCAGACGGACTGTTGATGAATTGACTTCGGCATCACTTCGCGAACGGAGCAATCCCAAGACCTCTTGATGCTGGTTTCAAAACACGGACTGACGCCCCCCGCTCAGGAATACCAATGCTCAGTCATTTTATTAGCCGCTCTCACGCTTAACCCCCAAGGTGCAACGATGGCGAAGGCAAATTCCTCCAACGGTCGAACGCAGCTTCCTCGTCCGCGCGGGTCGGCGGCTTGGTGCGATTATTTTCGCATTAACGGGCGGCGGCTGTTGCCGGTTGATTGGCAAAGGGCTGGCGAGTTCACGAAAGCCGAGCGGGCAGCCGTGACGCGCTCGATCCAAATATTTCAACTCGGCGAAAGCGGCGAGGGGAGGCACTTTTTGGCGTGCGCCGAGGAGTATGTTCGACGCGCCGACGATCCGGATTACTTGATCGCGTTGCCCCTCTTTTTGGCGGAAGAACATCGGCACGCGCGCGACTTAGGGAGGGTGCTGGATGCGATGGGCGAACAACGGTTGAAAAAGAATTGGACCGACCGCGCGTTTCGCTGGCTGCGGCATCGCGGGGGGTTAGAATTAACGATCAGCGTGTTGCTGACGGCCGAAGTGGTCGCCCAGGTTTATTATCAAGCCTTGCGCGACGCGACCGGCAATCCGGCTTTGCGAATGCTCTGCCGACAAATCCTGAGCGATGAGGTGCGGCACGTGCAATTTCAGGCCGAGCGATTGGCGTTGCTCCGCACACGACAAAGCCGCTGGCGCATTGGCTGCGCGCAATTCGCCGAGCGTTGCTTGTTTGCGGTGACGTGCCGCCTCGTTTGGTTTACACATCGGAGCGTGTTCCGCGCGGCGGCGATGAGTTGGCCGATTTTCCGTCACCGCATGAACAAACGTTTTCGTACTGCGCAACGGATTGGCAATCCGGCATCGTATGTGAATGGATTGGTAAACGGTGCAGGCGTTATGGATGAAGCGAATGCGGTTGGCCCTGATTCATGGAGTTATCAATTGAATCACCATGAGTTGGGAGAATCCGCGATTCGCCGCGTTCCCCAAGCCGGACCACGTCTCCGTGAGCAGGAACGCTGGCTCGATTGAAAATATTTGCGTCGAATGAGGCGGTTTTCCTTTGCATCATCTTCTCTTTTTTCGCACAATGGTGTACGGGGTGAAAACATCAGTACCCGACAGTTTATCGGGTACATTCATTCAAAACGAATTCGTGGAGAGAAGATGCAGACAATGATGCTTACAGTGATATTTAGAGAGCGCGCTGATCTGATTTGTCGGTTCGTATTAAGCGGTTTGATAATGTTTGGATTATTCATGATGACGGCCGCAAGAGGGGCCGAATCCAACTTTCCCGGTTTTATTTCGGGCGAGTTCATCTACGAAAAGGCGCCGTTTCCCGAGTGCCACGCCAGTACGATTGTCGAGGCGGCGGTGCCGGGACAGAAACCAGGGCAATTGGTGGCGGCGTGGTTTGGGGGAACGAAGGAGAAAAACAAAGATGTGGGGATCTGGGTCGCGCGGCGCGAGGGAGACAAATGGACCGCGCCGGTTGAGGTAGCCAACGGCATCGAATCGGCCACAGTGCGATATCCAAGTTGGAACCCGGTCTTGTTTCAACCGACGAGCGGCCCGCTGCTGCTATTTTATAAAGTGGGACCGGACCCAGATGCATGGTGGGGGATGTTAATCACTTCGACCGACGCGGGGAAGACTTGGAGCAAGCCGCAAAAATTGCCGCCGGGAATATATGGACCGATTAAGAACAAGCCGGTGCAATTGGCAGATGGGGCGATCCTGTGTCCCACCAGCACCGAAGATAAAGGTTGGCTGGTCCACTTCGAGCGCGGCGCACTGGTCGATGGCCAATGGCAAGCGACGGCGACCAAGCCGCTGGCCGGCAAACCGTTCGGCGCGATTCAGCCCGCGATTTTGTTCCATCCAAAGAATCGGCTGCAAGCACTCTGCCGATCTGAACAAGGGAAGATTGTGGAGACGTGGTCCGACGACGGGGGAAAAACCTGGAGCGACTTGGCCGCGACGACGTTGCCGAATCCGAATTCGGGGATCGACGCTGTGACGCTGCGCGACGGCAAGCAGCTTCTGATCTATAATCACGTCGATCCGGGGAGGATCCCCAGCGGGTGGGGATCGCGCTCGCCATTGAACCTGGCTATCAGCAGCGACGGCAAAAAATGGGAAGGGGTCGGCGTGTTGGAAAGCGAACGGGGAGAATTTAGCTACCCGGCGATCATTCAAACTAGCGATGGGTTGGTCCATTTGACATATACCTGGCAGCGTAAGAAGGTCCGGCACGCGGTTGTTGATCCGGCGAAGTTGGTCGTTGGGCGTTAGGGATTGCGCGTTGGGGGGGAAGGCAAGGGCGTGAGACGAGGGTAAGAGGGAAATACGATTGGGGATTGGGCGTTGGGGATTGGGGGGAAAGGCAGCAGGCCGGTGAGGTTGTATTGACTATTTCCTTTCATATTGCACTTTGAACTTTCCACTTTTCAATTTCCACTTTTCACTTTTCACTTCAGCCTAAAAAATTCATCTTTCATCTTTCATCGTTCCCCCCCATGCCCCTGATCGAACTTCGCGACGTTCATAAAATCTATCGGCTGGAAACGGTCGAAGTCGCCGCGCTGTGCGGCGTGACGATTGATATCGAGCGGGGCGATTATGTCGCGCTGCTCGGGCAATCCGGCTCGGGCAAATCGACGCTGATGAACACGCTGGGCTGCCTCGACCGCCCGACTAGCGGCAGCTATCTGCTCGACGGCGTCGAAGTGGTGAGCATGACGCGCGACCAGCGGGCCAAGCTGCGGAACGCCAAGATCGGCTTTGTGTTTCAAAATTTCAATCTCTTGGCGCGAACCAGCGCATTGGAGAACGTGGAACTGCCGCTGCTCTATTCGCGGGGTATTTCCGCCAAGGAGCGGCACGAGCGTGCGGCGGATCTGCTCGACCGCGTCGGGCTTGGGCAGCGGATGGACCATCACCCCGGCCAGCTCTCCGGCGGCCAGCAGCAGCGGGTGGCGATCGCGCGGTCTTTGGTGAATCGGCCGGCAATCCTGATGGCCGACGAACCGACCGGCAACCTCGACAGCAAAACGAGCCGCGAGGTGATGGACCTGTTTCGCGACCTGAACCAGCGCGAGGGGATCACGGTCATTCTGGTAACCCACGATCAAGTCATTGCCCGCAACGCGAAACGGTCGATTGTGCTGCGCGACGGCGAGGTGGTGATCGACACGACCGATTTCGACAAGGCGATTGATTATTTGCACGTGCCGGCGTGAGTGTTTTTTGAATTGGAGAATCGGAGGGAACGGAGATGAAGGAGGAAAACGAGTGGGAATTTTAACACGGAGTCACGGAGAACGCAGTGTTGCAGACAATACAGTGCGGCACGAAGAAGGCACGCTCTTGAATAAGATTTAGCAATTTTTTATGAACCGCGTATCCCAGCAAAGCGTGCAGTGTTTATGATATAATGGCAGTTTAGCGGCTTGGCGTGGTGTGATCTGAAACTTTGCCGCCGCGTGGAGCGTAGTATTAAAGTTACTGATTCTCGTTCATCATCGGGGGATTCACGTCCCCCGCTCGGGTACAAATTCCGGCGGTTCTCGCATGTTCAAACGCATTCTCATCGGGCTCGTGCTGTTAGGCGTGGTCGGCGCGTTGTGCGGGGCGATGTTTTGGAATTGGAGAGGGAACGGGCTGGATACGCGTTTTCGCCAGGCCACGCTTGCACCGGGCCGGATCGTGCTGGTGGTCAATTCCAGCGGGACGGTGCAGCCGGTCAAGAGCGTGCAGGTCGGGGCGTTTGTCTCGGCCCCCATCGAGCGGGTCTTCGTCGATTTCAACAGCGAAGTCAAAGAGGGCGATCTGCTCGCGCAGATTGACAAACGGCTGTTCACGGCGAACGTCGCCCAAAGCGAGGCGAATCTCGCGCGGAGCAAGGCGGATCAGGCCCGGGCCGAGGCCGTTTATGAAAACGCGAAGAATAACGAAGAACGGGCGCTGAAGCTCCGCGCGACCAAAAAGACGTTTATCAGCGATCAAGAGCTGGATCAATTTATCGCCGATCGGAAATCGTATGCGGCCCAGGTCGAACTGGCCAAAGCTAGCGTGAAACAGGCCGATGCGAGCTTGA
>Ga0163144_10017586_pt1 | contig 14559 bp, 14 predicted proteins | sample OliLak19BULKMAT1_FD_123175 | JGI IMG/M metagenome (GOLD analysis project Ga0163144, IMG submission 123175) | Freshwater microbial mat bacterial communities from Lake Vanda, McMurdo Dry Valleys, Antarctica - Oligotrophic Lake LV.19.BULKMAT1 | ecosystem: Environmental > Aquatic > Freshwater >... | reverse complement strand
CGTGCATTTCTTTGTCAATAAGGCGGAAGAAGGCATCACCAATGAGTCGGCGCTTCTCTTCAGGATCGGTCGCTTCACTAAGCGGGCCAATCACGTTGCCGTCATCGTCTTCAGTGGTGAAAGTTAAGAAAAACTCCTGCGCATCAAGACGTTTAAGATTTTTCAGCCCGATGGCTTTTAACGCTTCACAAACCAAATCACTCTCGTTTTTGCGCATCAACCCCGTATTGATGTGAACGGCATAGACTTGATCAGGGGGGAGTGCTTTGACCAGAGCAGCAGCCACGACAGACGAATCCACACCGCCACTGACGAGCACAAATACAGGCGCATCCCCGACGTGGGCACGAAGATCATCCAGCATTTCATCCAAGCGGCCATCGAGTTTAAATGAACCCGTCACGCCACAAATATCGAACATGAAGTGTTTGAGCATGTCTTCGCCGTTAAGGCTGAGTTCCACTTCAGGGTGAAATTGAAGACCGTAAAAAGGTTTAGAAGTATGCCCTACAGCGGCCATTAAATTGACAGGCTCGCCTTTTTCTTGGGCGTGAGAAACCGCTATTTGCGTGAAGCCTTCCCCAAGCTTCGTGACGCTATCGCCGTGGCTCATCAGCACCTGCTGCTTGGCATCCATCCCTTTAAAAAGGGGGTGTTTTACATCTACATCAATAATGGTTTCGCCGTATTCTTTCCGCGTACAAGACTCTACCGTGCCGCCAAAGTGTTGCATCATCAACTGCATCCCGTAACAAATGCCGAGGACAGGAACGCCTAAATCAAAGAGCCTCACATCACACTGAGGCGCGTTCTCATCGTAGACGGAATGCGGTCCGCCACTGAGGATAATCCCCTTGACGCCTTCAGCCTTGAGTGTTTTAGCAGAAACATCAATCGGGAAAAGGATGCTTTCAACGTTGAGTGCGCGTAAACGACGATCAATCACCTTGGTATACTGAGCACCACAATCAAGAATGGCAATTTTTTCAGTGTGGGAAAGAGGTGAGGACATAATGGGGAAGACCCTTCAGATTGAAAAGTAGGTGTCTACCTATACTACCAAAAACACGGTAGAATACTATAATAGGGACAACCGATAATATAAAAAGGATACTTATGCAATGAACGCAACGAAAACATGTCATGAAATTGATTACGAGATATTTGGCGATGATCTTCAAATCGTTGAGATCACCCTTGACCCAGGAGAAACCGTGATCGCGGAAGCGGGCGCAATGAATTACATGGATGACGGCATCAGCTTTGATACTAAGCTCGGGGATGGGAGCAACCCCAAGGCTGGGCTTTTTGATAACCTGCTGCAGGCAGGAAAACGAGCCTTGGCAGGAGACACTTTTTTCATCACCCACTTTACTAACCAAGGCAGCGGTCGTAAAAAAATTGCGTTTGCTGGAGAAGTCATTGGGAAGATCGTTCCACTTGATATGCAAAAGATTGGCGGAAAAATCATCTGCCAACGCGATGCTTTTCTCGCGGCTTCTTTAGGCACGAAAATTGATATGCATTTTAATAAGCGTCTAGGCAGTGGGTTCTTCGGCGGGGAAGGCTTTATTCTCCAAAGTATTCAAGGGGACGACAAAGCCTTTCTGAGTGCAGGGGGAACCATCATTACAAAAGAACTGAATGGCGAGAAGTTGTGTATCGATCCATCGTGCATTGTTGCCTTTACCCCTGGCATCAACTTTGATATTCAAATGTCAGGTGGGCTAAAGTCGGCTATCTTTGGCGGAGAAGGACTCTTCCTAGCGACGCTTCAAGGCACGGGAACCGTCATGCTTCAAAGTATGCCATTCGCCAGACTCGCCAAAAAAATAAGTGCTCACATCCCTCGCAGCAGCAACTAATTCTGTATTCTTATTCCAGATGGCTTACAACTTCACCCAAGCTAGCTGCTTAGGTGAAGTTTTTCTATATACAAGTGGTCGTGTTTTATTACTGCGCTATACTGACTAAGTACACAACACAGGAATTTCATACATGCCGTGGGCTGATTTAGTCCAACAAGGCCAAGCCGTTCTTCCAAGCTTACGGACATGGTCGCAAATTGTACCGCTTCTGCTTTATACAGGGGCATCTTTTGCGTGGCTGTGGTTTACCTTCCCCAACCTCAGAAAACGCCAGCGGATTTACTACTTGGCCAGCTTCGGATTAATGGCCTATGTCGCGATGGCCTTCGTGCATTCACCCTACCTTTTTGTGATGGTATTAACGGTCAGTGCGACGTTTAGTTTTTGTACGCAAGTCGTGGATGTCCCGCGCCGTGCGTGGGCTGTGTTGCTCGCTTTTCTAGGGTTGCTCCTACTCCTGCCATCAGATGTCAGTCACACCGTCTGGGTGCTGTGGTTCATGAGCGTCTCAGGACAAAACTATTACTTCCATCAGCGAGGCGTTGTCAAGGCGCGTGGGGACTTAATAAAATCGACGGTTTTATGGGGATCTATTGTCTTAGTCAACGTGCTTTTTGTGTTCAAATTCTACACCGATATGTCGTGGTCCACGATGATTGTTTCAGGTGGATTCGCCACGCTCGTCCCGTTCTTTTTAGCCATTGGCCTATCACCCTTATTAGAATACGCGTTTAACTTCCTGTCGTCATTAACCCTCCTTGAGCTCTCTAATCTCGATCACCCGCTCATTAAGAGACTCCAGCTCGAAGCGCCTGGCACCTTTCACCATAGCTTGTTGCTCGCGACGCTCTCTGAAAAAGCGGCGGATGACATCCAAGCCAACGGATTGCTCACCCGCGTCGGATGCCTCTACCACGACATCGGCAAGATGCAGCGACCTATTTACTTTGTTGAAAACCAAGCCTACTTTGGTGTGGAGAATCCGCACGATCATTTAAGCCCTCGCATGAGCAAACTAATCGTAGCCTCTCATCCAAAAGATGGCTTAAAAATGGGCACTGAATACAAGCTCCCTGAAGCAATCAAAGCCTTCATGCCTGAACATCATGGTACGCTTCTCTGCGGATACTTCTATATCAAAGCCATTAAAGAAGAAGGGGAAAGCAGTGTTACCAAGGCACAATTTAGATATTCTGGGCCTAAACCGCAGACCCGAGAAACGGCTATTGTCATGCTGGCGGATGCCGCTGAATCCGCCGTACGCGCACTCAATTCTCCCACACCTGACCAAGTGGATAATTTGCTGGGTAAGATATTTAAGCAACGCATTGATGACGGGCAATTTGATGAATGCCCGATTACGATGAAAGATATTCAGATGATTAAGAAGTCCTTCACGAAAGGCTTAAGCGCGATTCATCACCAACGCGTGAACTACTCGGAGAAGATCAAGCAGGTGCGCGAAACGCCATCTTCCTTCAGCGCAGGCTACATCCACAAACCTTCAAACGCGCAATAAGCAAGCACCCTTTACTTGGGCTATTTCTTCAAAAAGCACTTTGACAATAGACTGAAACTTAGCTATACTCTTACTAGAGCGATGAGCCCGGGTAGATTATGTTTACCGACTGCGGCTCATTTTTTGTTTTAAGGATATGTGATGTTTGTTCAACCTAAACCTTATATTTCCTATGCGGAAATGGTTAAGCAGTTGGTAGATAGAGGACTCACGATTCCCGCCACGTCTACTGAAGACGTCATTATGACAAACCTCCAGTATATTGGGTACTACCCACTCTCTGGATACTTCTGGTATTTTTACGATCCTGATGTTCTTCCAGACCATACATTTATTTCTGATGTCACATGGGATGATGTGTTTCACCTCTATACAAGCGATCAAAACTTACGCGATATTATCTTATCAAATTGCTTGATGTTTGAACGTACGTTGAAGGCTCTACTCGTCAATGAAATAGGGGCTTTAACGCATGACCCTGAGTGGATTTTCAAACATTACCACTATTCTTCAGAAAAAGGATGGAACGATGTTCAGAAAGTCATTTGGCGAACAATACGCCAACAGGAAAAGCAGCACGCGTATTTAGAAGGCTACCAACAAAAGCCTTTAGAAGTGTGGAAAATCATCCCTTTACTTAGTTTTGGACAAATTGTCACCCTTATTCGCCACCTTAATAGTGATCTTTCTGCGTCTGTCAGCAATGTTTTAAACATCCCCAACACAGAGTTTATTGGTATTCTTAACGGGCTCGTTGATATTAGGAATACTTGTGCGCATTCAGGTAGGTTATGGAACGCATCGCATGATCGTTTTCCTTCTTTAAAAGTCGGGAGTTTTCGACCGCTGTTTCACGATTCAAACCCTCATGCCCTCACTCGAACATCTTTAGACTCCCATCGCCTCTCTTCGATCATTGCGTTCTTTTACCGCTTTTACACTGTTCTTAATAATAATGATTACAAAGCCAGTCCTTTTCTTGCAGAAATAGACGTATGGATGTCTTCATTTTGCTCAAATAGAGATGACCCTCATTCCAAAGACGCACGATATTATCGCTCTTTGGGATTCAATGTCCCCTTTCACACATTTAGTCGTGCTCTTGAACACGCCACATTTTAATCGAGAAGAACGCCTTAATGGAAATTATTACCAGCGCACAAAATACCCATGTTAAAACTGCTAAGACGTTGCACGAACGGAAGTATCGCCGTGAGCAGAACCAATGTTTGGTTATTGGCGATAAAGCGATTGGTGAAGCTCAGGAAGCAGGCTTGGTCGCGAAACGTTTTTTCTTTCGAGAAGATGTACTCACGCCTAAAAGCTACGCGGGGAATGCTCCCTTTCAAATCCTTTCTTCTTCACTGTTGACCCATATCGCACAGATGGATAGCCCCCCGCCTGTGGTTGGCATTTTTTCTATTCCTGATTCTGCCACAATTGAAACGTTAGAAGAGCTTCCTCAAAGTAAACAGCCGTATACCCTTCTTGTCATCGATGGCGTGCAGGACCCTGGGAACATGGGCACTCTTTTCCGAAGTGCGGTTGCCTTTGGCGTGTATGATGTCTTAGTGATTAAACCCGCCGCCGATGTGTGGCAACCCAAAGTGATCCGATCCTCAACAGGATTGCAGTTTCGCCTCAACATCGTTAGCATTAAAAATCACACAACCCTCGATGTATTGAATGCCCTTCAAGAAGCAGGCTGGACCGTTACCCTAGCCGATGCATCTGATGATCTTACGAACGCCTTACACCACCTAGCACCTCAACTCATTACACAACCCCTAGCATTGGTATTAGGACAAGAGGGACAAGGCCTCAGGCTAGACCCATTTGAACGCAATCGCTATGAGACAATAAGCATCCCCATGCAGGCGGATGCAGAATCATTGAACGTCGCGATTTCAGGCAGTATTATTATGCAACACCTCTATGCACGTCGCCATGTAGTGGAACACTCCTGATGTCTGACGCTTACGATCACCTACCAGAACATTTGCGGCCTCCTGAAGACGTGCCTGAACGCCAAATTCCTACCCCGCCCAAAGCGTTATCAGACTTTCAAGATATTGAAAGCCCTCAAGACCTTCTGCACGTTTTGAAAACGCGTTGGAATGAAGGCATCACACCACATCTCGATGAACTCCGCGCTCGCCTTTTTCTAAGCCTCGGGTCATGGGGGCTTACGGTTGGAGGCATGTACTTTCTCGCGAAACCTGTCATTTATCATTTTCAACAACTTGCGCCTAAAGACACAGGCTTCGTCCAACTTCACCCGCTCGATAGTTTGCTCGTGGTGTTTCAAATCATGCTCACGCTAGGGACGCTTCTTGCGCTTCCTGTGATGCTCTTTCACCTGCTGCGCTTCCTTTTGCCTGCCATGATGCAAAAAGAACGTCAGCTGCTTCTCCCCGCACTCTTGTTGGGAACCTTAGGCGGCCTTGGAGGATTAGCCTTTGGCAGCGAACTCGTCTTGCCCCTGAGTCTCAAAATGTTGCTGGGTTTAACAAACGAGCTGGCCACCCCTCAAATTGGCATTAAAGCTTACATTGAGTTTTGTGTGATGATGTGTAGCCTCATGGCGGTCACGTTTCAAGTGCCGATGCTCGCCTTTTTGCTGGGGAAAATAGGCCTCTTGAAACGATCCCTCTTGGTTCGCTTCTGGCGTGAAAGCGGCGTCGGGATTGTTCTACTGGCTGCGGTACTCACCCCCACACAAGACCCCCTCACCCTTGGCTTAGTGGCAGGATCAATGATGATCCTGTACGGCCTGTGTATTCTTATTGTTGGTGATTAAAAGATTTATTATTACAGCGGTGTGTTGAGCGTATCGCCTAACTGTTTAAGGGCTTTTCGTAAGCGGCGGCTAATCTGCATTTGAGAAACGCCACTTTTTTCAGCAATTCGCTGTTGAGGCATATCTTCAAAATAGGTCATCAACACAACATCTTTCAATTCAGGCTTCAAACTGTTTAGGGCATTTTTCAATAATATCTTTGTTTCGGTTTCTAAAATACTACTCTTGGCCTCACGAACATCCATAAGCTCTTCGATATAGAGGGTTTGATGTTCCCCACGGTTAAAGCTCTCATAGATGGTGCCTGCCTGCTGTTGAACACGTTCATCATTGGGCAAGAGGATTTCTTCCAGAGACATGGTATCCGCACGGCGATCCAGCTCATAAACGGCTTGTAACTCGTTAGGCTCACATTCTAGCTCTACCAGTAATTCTGCATCCGATGGTGCATGACCGTGTGTATCGCGAAAGCGCTTAATCGTGATATTTAATCGATAATAAAGTTCTTGCAACGCACGAGGTGCTTTAAACGCCAACGATTGTTCACGCAGGTAGCGTCGAATTTCACCTGAGACATAGAAACTCGCATAACTTTTAAAAGATGTACCTTTTTGGTGATTGTAATGCTCAAGGGCTTTCAATACACCAATGCATCCCACCTGAACGAGGTCTTCAATGGGATCTTGTCTCCGTCGAGCCATGCTCTGCACAAGGCTTTCGACATAAGGTCGCATACCATACAAAATAGCTTCCTTGCAGTCGTTCAGTTCTCGCGCTGGCAGTTTATGGATATCTCTTTTCAGCCACTGATCTTCAATCGCTTGAAATGCTTTGGCATCAAATTTGGGTTTATAGAGTCGCATACTACTTTCCTTTACATTCAGTAGGGGATGCAAAGGGTATCGAACGGTTAAACGCTTCCATGCAGAATTCGTTACAGCATGTAATAAAGACAACACTCCCGCCTCGTTAAAGACGGGAGTGTTGTAATTCTACGCAAAGTGTTGGCTTTTAGCGCAACTTAAATAGTCAAGCCAAACATATTGCCAATTTGGGTTCCTAATGCCACAAACGCGGAGGTTGGTGCATCAAGATCTTCTGTTCCGCCTGAAGCGACTTTAGAAGAACCGTAATTAACATTGTTTTGCGTGGGTTTAACGCTAAAATTAACGCTATCGCCGTGCTGATTGTGATGAACACGACCCGCCGCTTGATAAGACTGAGGTTTTAAATTACGTCCAGAGACAACAGGTTGTTGAGACTCAAGGGCGCTTGCCTTTTGGGCATCTTGCCCCCCCACACGCTCATTTTTAAAAGAATAAGCGGGGAACAAAATATTGGCCTTTGGAGCCTGATTCATAATATGCATAGTGGAATTCCTTGTTCGTAGCGAATCTCTGTAGCCAATGGGACTACGAGGACCTCGCAACAATTTCTGGAAAACCGGCTGGGGTGAATCGACACCAGAGTCGGATCGAAATAGCTGTGGGATACATATCTTACTTACATCAGAGACGTTTGTCACCCTAAAGTTTTATAAAGAATACATTAAAATAGTCTTAACGATGTAGACCCTTGTGTGGAGTCAGCTTTGGTTGAAAAACCCGTATTCATATTACGTTACAAACTTTGGAACACTCGACGTAAGGCATCACGATGCACGGGCCATGTGATGTTCATGTCCTCTCCTTCAGGAAGCTCAATCGTTAAAACGTGTATATCGCGCTCCACACCCGCCCAATTGCCAAAAGACCCTGGGGTTGGATAACCAATACTCGCTTCGCACGGATAATCACACGCGATTGCATACCCTTCTGCGAGCTGTTCTGTTGTCAGAGATGGCCCGTCGTAGTTAATAAGTCGATACGGCGTATGGTAGGTCAGAATCACATCGGGAGAGGTGGCTTGAATTAGTTTGGCCACCGCACGACTTTCGGGTTCGCTGAAGGGGAGGGAGCCTCCGTGGTAGTGCTCGTGTTGCTCGGTCGCTTCCCAGTTTTGGGTTTCGAAGTTTCGGTTGAGATCAACCTCTCGTGCATTCTTTCGCGTCTTAAGTAACAAGCCATCAGGGTTCACAATGGGAAGTATCCCTAAACGCTTTCCATTAAGGAAACCTTTTTCGTGATTTACATCATGCAGTATTCGAAAGCACAGCTCGGCAGATTCAGGTTCATCCCCATGAAAGGCACCGAAAATAAGGACATCAAGCTTGCCGTAGGAGGGATAGGGAGAACCCTCAGCGACCTCAACATTAAAGTAATGCGTATACAACGGAATGTCGTTGACTGATCTTCCAACACTGCGTAATTCAGGTACCATAGCCGTTTCCTTCTCAAGCAAGCGATTCTATCATTATAAAGCAAATGCCTCGTACAGGCTGTACGAGGCATTTGAAAACATTAGCACTTGGGAAACGTTTAGTGAGAGGCGATTTAGTAAAGAGTAATTTCTAGGAAGTAAAAACGTAACAAAGGAAGTGTACGCTTTAGTACACAACCGACGCGAGGCTTTTAATGACAACCAAAGTGCCCTTAATAAACGCCTATCGCTTAAGGTTTAGTACATGCCGCTCATATCAGGAGCCGAGTGCGAGTGGTTTTTCTCGGGAATGTCCGTAATCAACGCTTCAGTCGTCAGAAGCAATCCACTAATGGAGGCTGCATTCTGAAGGGCGGAGCGCGTCACTTTAGCAGGATCAACAATCCCTGCGGCGAACATGTCGATGAACTGATCGTTCAGGGCATTGTAGCCAATTTCATGGCTGGCTTCAAGAACCTTGTTGACAATCACACTGCCGTCTTTTCCCGCATTTTGAGCGATTTGACGAGCAGGCTCTTCAATCGAACGGAGAAGAATGTTTGCGCCAATTTGCTCTTCACCAGAAAGGGTTTCTGCGAAAGCTTCAAGCACTTTTTTTGCTTTCAGCAACATCGTGCCTCCACCAGGAACAATGCCTTCTTCAATCGCAGCGCGTGTAGCGTGAAGCGCATCTTCCAAACGGAGCTTACGCTCTTTCAATTCGGTTTCAGTAGCAGCACCGACTTCAATCACAGCAACGCCACCAGATAATTTAGCCAAGCGCTCGTTAAGCTTCTCTTGATCATACTCGCTATCGCTTGCCTCTACTTGACGTTTGATGGCCTCGCAACGATCAGCAACATCTTGCTTGGTAGCTTCATCGGCAACGATGGTTGTATTGTCTTTGGTTACGGTAACGCGACGCGCACGACCCATTTGAGCAACCGTCACGTTCTCCAGACGAATACCCAGCTCTTCGGTGAAGAGTTGGCCGCCAGTTAAAATTGCGATGTCTTCAAGCATGGCTTTACGACGGTCACCAAATCCAGGAGCTTTCACAGCAATCACGCGAATGATTTTACGCATGGTGTTGACAACGAGTGTTGCAAGGGCTTCACCCTCAACATCTTCAGCAATCAACAAGATGCCTTTGCCTTCACGAGCGACTTGCTCAAGAATAGGCACAAGATCAGCAACCAAGTTGATTTTCTTGTTTACGCAAAGTACGAAGCAATCTTCTAAGCTGGCTTCCATACGCTCGGTATCAGTGACGAAGTAAGGAGAGATGTATCCCTTATCAAACTGCATTCCTTCAACAACACGTAAGTTTGTACCCATAGACTTGGATTCTTCGATGGTGATAACACCTTCTTTGCCCACTTTATCCATAGCTTCAGCAATTAACTCGCCGACGTAATCATCGTTGCCTGCAGAAACGCTGGCGACTTGCTTGATGGCATCTTTTGTTGAAACAGGCATGGCGGTTTTGCGGATTTCTGCCACAATGCATTCTACGCCTTTATCGATTCCTTTACGAATCGCAACAGGATTGGCTCCAGCAGCAACGTTTTTCAAACCTTCACGGACAATCGCCTGTGCCAAAACAGACGCTGTCGTCGTTCCATCGCCCGCAACATCGTTGGTTTTGCTAGCAACTTCACGAATTAACTGGGCGCCTGCATTTGCAGCAGGATCTTCCAGTTCAATTTCTTTAGCAATCGTCACACCATCGTTGACGATTTGAGGAGGGCCAAATTTCTTTTCAAGAACTACGTTACGACCTTTAGGGCCGATAGTGATTTTAACTGCATCTGCAACAGCGTCAATGCCTTCCTGCAAGGAACGGCGCGCTTTTTCATTAAATACAATTTGCTTAGCCATAGTGGTTAAACGTCCTTTTATTTTTCAAAACTAATAAGGTGAAGCATGAATTGAGCGTGTGAACGGGAGGAGACCCTCCGACTGCGCTCAGAACATTCTAGCGATTAAACAATCGCCAAAATGTCTTTTTCCGATACGATCTTAAACTCTTTGCCTTCGAGCTTCACATCGGTTCCTGCGTATTTTGTAAACAGGACGTGATCTCCGGCTTTTACAGACATAGGGATCAATTGTCCGTTTTCGGTACGGCCTGCACCAACAGCAACCACTTGGGCTGTTTGAGGCTTTTCACGAACGGAATCAGGAATAAAAATACCGCCAGCCGTCTGCTGGGATTCATCCATCACTTCTAAAACAACACGATCCGCAAGGGGCTTAATGGACACAGCTGTGGTCATCAGAGAGTTACCTCCACTTTCATTACTTACACCATTGAGGTGTCTTTTACACAAAAGATAAATGCCTGCCTGCGCCTTCTCCCGATACAGTCAAAGGAGGGCGAAACACATTACAAGCAAGCTCATTATATACAAAACACTTTATGCTGTCGCTTTCTAAAGAAATCCTTAAGAAAGTCTTAAACTATTGGCTACTGTTATTGAAAACCCCCTTAAACAAATGCTTAAGAGGATATTCATCTTAATCAAGTAAAGGAGGAAAGAGTTAGCCCTTTTTAATTGGCTGAGCTTTCTCAATATCAGGACGCACTTCACCGACCTTGGGTTCACGAACTGAAGCCGTTTCGCGATCGCCCTCTTTCAAAACTTGCTTTAAAGAAATGGATGTTGCACCGTCTGCGCGATCAAAGGTGATCTCGTCTTTCTTGTTTAAGTGAAAGACACCTGTTGGTGTACTCACATCAATATTTTCTGTTTTCGGATCAATTTTCACGTCATCAGGGTCTTTCAACGTTTTCCCCCAAATCTCTGCTTCAGCCAAATCATGCTCGAACTGTGTTGCAATAGATTGATTCAAATTTTTCGTGTCTGGGTTTTGCTCTTTCACGACTTTCGCGACATCAGCCAATTCTTCCTGAACGTCATCTTTTGTCATCAATTCAGATTCGATCACGAATCCAGAAGGTGTTGTAATGATGATAGGCTTCTTGTCTTCTTCTTTCAAAATCGCACCTGTCTCGTAACGCGTCAACGTCGCTCCATTTTTAGTTTTAATGGTTTCTGCATTAAGTTGCGTATCTCCAACCATGAACTGCTTATAAGCATCACGTTCTTTAGCGGCTTTGGCTTCGTTGAATTCTTCACTGGCTTCTGCATAGGTGTAGATGTCTTTTTTAGGGACGCTACCCAACCCTGTTTCATGCATGGGGCGTTCTACGGATTCTGCTTGTGGATGCATATCAGTCTCTTTCGCGTTGGTGGATGCGTGATCTGTTTTAGGAGCCTCTTTTAAAAGCCCTGAGCGTTGAGCGGAAACATGTTGAACAGACATCATCTAAAAAATCCTTTGCTGTAGGGTGTTGCGTAAAGCTACCAGTCGCTACCACTCTGTTTCGGTTCATGTCTTTGATATGGATAAGACACGTGCATTATGATTCGAGAAAACGGTGTAAAGAAAAAAGCGTGCTAGTAACTCATCATGTGGCTTAATTGTACACGATTAGTCTTCACATTCAAGAGTTGTGATCTGCGTTGTAACAGGGGCGGATGTTTTTATTGTAGGGGCAGGCCTTGTGTCTGCCCGACGTTAATGCTGGCTGGAAGGCAGACACAAGGCCTGTCCCTACACATGAAATCCCAACACAAAAAGAGCGGACAGGTTGCCCGCTCTTTAAAAGTATTTAGAAACTAAAACCTTTTTCTATTTTTGGATAGCGTTAGACATAGACTAGGCGAGAGGAACGCACGAGGGAAGTGTACGCTCTGGTACATGACCCGAAGGAGTACCGCAACAACAACGTATATGGCAACGATATCTGAAAATAGGGAAAGAGTTTAGTAGTCGTCGCCGACACCAGCCTCACTGAAGCCCAAGCTTATACGACGCTCTTCAGGCTGGAACTTAACGATGAATGGTTTGAGTTCAGCACCGACATCGATCTTATCGCCTGTGGATTCTTCATAGGTTTGAAGTTCACGCGCAGGAAGCAATGCTTCTACGCCTGGATGAATCTCAACGAAGGCACCGAACTGCTTGAGGCGCATGACTTTACCCTCAACCTGCTGGCCCTGCTTCATGGATTCTGCCACTTCTTCCCACGGGTCTTTCATCAGAGATTTAGCCGATAAGCTGACGCGCTGACGCTCAGCATCCACGCCAATAACTTCGACTTTTACTTCTTCACCAATGTTTAGAAGGTCAGACGGATGTTCCACCCAACGCCATGACATTTGGGAAAGAGGCAGTAAACCATCTACGCCACCGAGATCAATAAAGGCCCCAAAGCTCGTCAAGCGGACCACTTTGCCTTCGATAATCGCCCCGACTTTAAGGTTCTCAAAGAGTTCTTTGCGCTCTTCCTGCTGTTGCTCAGCCAAGACTTTACGATGCGACAGAATAATATTGTTACGCAACGGCTCAACTGAAAGCAACTTAAACGGAAGGGTTTGCCCCACTAGCGATTCCAAGTTGTTGCGGCTACGCATATGACTAGAAGGAACAAAGCCACGAAGGCCATGATCCATTTCAACGAGTAAGCCGCCTTTGACAACCGCAGCGACCTTGGCTTCAAGGACTTCGTCGTCTTCGAGTTTTTTGGCAAGTTCTTTCCACGCGTAAGCGACCTGAACGCGACGAAGAGACAGGGTGAGCTGGCTATCGTCGTCTTCTTCACGAAGAATATAAAAGTCATAGGTGCCGCCTACTTCAACTTCATCTGAAAACGACGTGCCTTTTCCGTTTAGTTCTTTTATAGGCAAGAGGGCATTGGTTTTGGCACCAATATCGACGTAGGCATAATTTGCATCCCACGACACAATGTTACCTGAGACAATTTCACCCCGTAAAAAGGTGTAATCATATTTTTCATCGAGCAAGGCAGCAAACATTGCTTTTGCCTCTTCCGATACTTCGATGGGGATTTGGTGACCAAAAGGGGACATATGCGTTCTCGTCTCCCGACACTTTCTGCACTCTATGTTTATCAATATGAAACGACTATGGCAAAGGGTTCGCGATTAAGCGAGAGCCATGAAAAACGTCGTCCTACGTTTGATAAAATAGAAAATGGATAACAATACTTCTCATTATACCGTCACACGATAGAAATTGTCACATGTTTTTAAACAAACAACCCTAACTAAACCATTTGATGGGTGAAATCATCTCGAAATCATGCGTTTCTCCCACACCTGAGGGAAGAGGTCACGCTCAAATTTAACACTATTGGTAAATCCAGTTGTACTTTCCATCTGCTCCAGTATTAGAGCATGGCCGAAGTTCACCAGGGCGCAAACCATTTCCCCAAGTAGAGTCGGTTGTGCCATTAAAAAGGCCTGGGGTTCCTATTATAAGCTCTCCTAAATTCATGCAGACAAACATTCCATCCTGCCCATCTACATTAGGCCCCGTTTTCATACCATTAATATCGACAGCAGCATAAAAATGACGAGAGGTTGCGAATACGCCAGTACCTCCAAGCCTAATGGTGGTACCATTTTGCAATAAGTAACCAATTTGTCCGTTATCACCAGAGTACCAAACATCACACTGCCTTTGAGCTCCTGAACATCTTTGTGCATATGCAAGGTGTTTATCTAAAATTGTTGCCAGTGAACTTGAATCTTCGCCTGCATCGTAACCCTGCTTCACTGCAGTTTGCAGTGTGTTGATTGCCTCTCGAAGCAATGCCTTGTCTCGCTGCTTACCCACACTATTAAAGACGCTCGGCAAAGTTAGCGCAGCGATCAACCCCAACACGGATAAACTCACCAAAAGTTCAGAAAGCGTAAAGCCTAGCCGTGTTCTGTTCTGTTCTGTTCTGTTCTGTTAACATTTTACGCCCCTTGCGGATTTAGCAATATCTAAGATTTATGAATTGCTCGTTGTCTCGGACGCACCTCCTAAAACTTGAGCCACATCCACCATTCGTTACAGACCAATCCCAAGTAAAAAACCTTACAAGCAATCGCGCAAGCGGCCTGAGTGTTGATCTAATAAAGACAATGCTTCTTGAGGACTCCTGACCCTCCCTGTGGCTAGCAGGATTGCAGGCTTGACGCGTTGATCGCATTGAT
>Ga0163144_10017585_pt1 | contig 14559 bp, 11 predicted proteins | sample OliLak19BULKMAT1_FD_123175 | JGI IMG/M metagenome (GOLD analysis project Ga0163144, IMG submission 123175) | Freshwater microbial mat bacterial communities from Lake Vanda, McMurdo Dry Valleys, Antarctica - Oligotrophic Lake LV.19.BULKMAT1 | ecosystem: Environmental > Aquatic > Freshwater >... | reverse complement strand
TGCGTCCGAGCTTCGCGACGCCGTAGGCGGCCGCGAGGCACAGCGGCGGCGCGGCCTGCAGGAAGTAATGCGGGAAGAGCAGCAGGCCGGTGGCCGCGGCGAGCAATGCGCCCGCGAGCCAGAGCACGGCGGCCAGCTCGCCGCGGTGCTCCCACCGCGCGTCGAGGCCGCGCAGCCCGAAGGCGGCGAGCGCCCAGGCGGGCCAGCCGGCCTTCAGAAAGGCCGGCGCGAGATCGACGGCGAAGAAGCGCCCCTGCTCGGCGGCGGATCGCCAGCCCGCGACGGAGGCATAGCGCATGTTGCCCGCGACGGCGCACTCCCAGAAAATTCCGAAGCCGCCGCGCGCCCAGAAGTAGGCGGCCCAGCAGAACGGGACGACGGCGGCGCCGGCGGCGAACGCCAGCGCGGATTTCGGATCCCACTTCCGGCCGCCGCGCCACGCGCAAAGCGCTCCGGCGGCCAGCACGGGCCAGAGCGCGGTCTGCTTCGTCATCAGCGCCGCGCCCGCGAGCGCTCCGCCGAGAAGCGCCGACCGGAGCGTCGAGCGCAGCGCCGCCCACACCGCCCAGGCCGTGAAGGCGGCCGCGAACACCTCGGTGTTGGCCGGGAACCCGAAGTCGCCGACAGGCGTCGTGCTCAGCGTGAGGTACGCGACCGGGGCCCCGAGCCGCGCGGCCGGGCTCCAGCGCTTCGGCGTGAGAAGAAGCAGCGCGAGCGCGGTCAGGTACGCCGCGACGACGGCGGCGTACCGCGGCGCGTACGGAATCGAGGACGCCGCGGAGCACAGCCGGTAGATCGCGTAGATCATCGGCGGCTTCTGGTCGAAGGCGTCGAGGTAAGGGAGCCCTCCGGCGGCCCAGACGCGCGCGACGTACGCGTAGACGCCTTCGTCGAACAGCAGGGGCAGTCCCAAGCCGTGCAGGCGGAGCGCCAGATGCCATGCGAATCCGATGGCGAGTCCGACGGGAAGGGCCCAGCGCCGGGTCATGGCCCTGACTTTACTTCGTTTGCTACTGTTTGTCGAATCGGTCCGCAACAGGAGAATCCAACCTTGAAGAAAACGCCCTCGATCATCGCCGCCGCCGTATTCGCCCTTGCGCTCTCTCCCGTCTCGTCGAGCGCGGCTGAAGACGGCCAACTCTGGGAAGTGACCTCCAAGATGGAGATGCCCGAGGACATGCCCGAAGGGATGATGGGCGGGATGGGCAAGCGCACCTTCACGATGTGCCGCGGCGAGGACGAGCGCGACGCCCTGAAGAAGGACAAGGACATGAAGGACTGCGAGATCAAGGATTTGAAGCAGACGGACACGAAGGTCTCGATGACCGCGGTCTGCAAGGAAGGCCGCACGGCGAAGGTGGAGATCGTCTACAACAAGTCGCGGTCCGAGTATAAAGGGACGATGCGCGTGAAGGACGGCGGCGACGAGATGACGATGATCACCACCGGCAAGAAGCTCGGCACCTGCGACGTGAAGAAGGCGAAAGCGGAGCAGACCGCCAAGATCGAGAAGCACAAGGCCATGGGCGACGAGCTGATGGCCCAGCACGCCGCGGCCATGAAGAAGTCCGAGAAGAACCAGATCAAGGGCTGCGTGAAGGGGCTCGAGACCATGAACCCCGGAGAGTTCGGCCTTTACGGCAGCTGCTTCAGCCGGAAGGACAAGGACTGCACGTCGGCGCTGGCCTCCTACGCCACGTCGCAGCCCAAGGTCGCGGAGGAGTGCTCGGCGAGGGCCGCGGAGTTCTGCGAGCTCTACCAGACGCCGGACGGCTACCACAAGACGGGGGCGGAGGACGATGACCGGCGCCGATCCGCGGCCGAGATGTGCGGCGTGAATCAAGACAACCTGCTCGCGAAGCTGTGCAAAGGCGCGAGCAAGGCGGAAGCGTTCGAGTTCATCGGCGGAAACTGCCCCTCCCAGGCGAAGCCTTTGGCGAAGAAGCACTGCGCGGGCCGCAGCTACACGGTCAAGGAAGGCGACCCGCGCCGCGTCGACAAGAAGTGGTTCAAGTTCTGCGTGGCCGTCGCCGGAAGGCACGCCGAGGGCGAGGATGAGGTCGTGAGGGAGACGCCCAAGGACGCGAAGGACGAGGTTAAGTCCGAAGCGAAGAAGGCCGCCAAGGGCGCCGCCGTCGACGCGCTCAAGGGTCTGTTCGGCCGGTAGACGGATGGGCCGCGGCGTGGTCGCGCTTCTGATAGGCCTCGCCGCGGCCGCGCCGGCGCGCGACGCGCGCAATCCCTTCCCGAAGGCGGGGGCTGCCTACGTCGTGGAGCGCGACGGCAAGCTCCTGTGGAGCGGCGCGGCGGACCTTCGCCTGCAGCCGGCGAGCCTCGCCAAGATGATGACCGCCCTGCTCGTCATAGAGGACGGACGCCTCGACGAAGCCGTCGCGGTGAGCCGAGCGGCGTCGCGAGAGACCGGAACCCGCATAGGCCTTCGCGAAGGCGAGCGGCTGACGGCGCGCGACCTGCTGACGGCCGCGATCGTGCGCTCGGCCAACGACGCCTGCCGCGCGCTGGCCGACGCGGGCGGTAGCGAAGCCGAGTTCGTCGCGAGGATGAACGCGCGCTCCGCGGAGCTCGGGCTTAAGAACACGAATTTTATGAACGCCTGCGGGCACGACGCGAAGGGGCAGTATTCGACGGCCACCGACCTCGCGCGCCTGGCCGGAGAGGTGGCGAAGAAGCCTGAGTACATGAGCGCGGCGAAGCTCGAGCGCGCGACGATCCGGACGGAGGACGGCAAGCGCGTTTTCGCGTTCGACAACACGAACGCGCTGATCGGCCGGTATCCCGGCGCGATCGGGCTGAAGACCGGGACGACGCCGGGCGCGGGCACCTGCCTGGCGGCGCTCGCGGAGAAGGATGGAAAGCGCGTGCTTCTCGTGATGCTGCGCGCGCGGGACCGCTGGTGGGGCGGCGACGCCCTGCTGAACCGCGCCTTCGCGGCCGACCCGCCGTGAACGGCGAGCGGCGCCGCGCGGCCGCCGCGGCGCTCGCCGCAGCCGCGGCCCATCTCCCCTCGCTGGGCGGCGTGTTCCAGTTCGACGACTATAACGTCATCGTCAACGAGCCCGCGGTCCAATCCGGAGCCGCGCTGCTCGCGAATCTGCCCGGCGGCGCGCGGCCGCTGCTGAAGGCGAGCTACGCGCTGAACTGGGCGCTGGGGCCCGGTCCCGCGGGCTTTCTGGCGTTCAACGTCGCGATCCACGCGCTCAACGCCGCGCTGATCTACGGGATCGGGCGCCGGCTCTGCGGACGCTGGCTCGGCGAAGCGCGCGCCGCGGACGCCGCGCTGGCCGCGGCTCTGATGTTCGCGCTGCACCCGGCGCAGACCGAGGCGGTCGCCTACATCTGCGGACGCTCATCGTCGCTGATGGCGAGCTTCTATCTCGGCGCGGCTCTGCTGTACCTGCGCGGAGCGCCCGCCCTCGCCGCGGCGGCTCTGTTCGTCCTCGCGGCGGCGGTGAAGGAGACCGCGATCACTTTCCCCGCCGCCTTGCTGCTGTTCGACGGGAAGCTGACGCGCCGCCAGGCGCCCCTGTGGCTGGCCGCGGCCGCGGGACTTGTCGTGATGCTCCTGAGCGCGCGCTACCGCGATCTCCTGGGATACGGCTTCACACAGCGCGGCGTGCTCGCGAATCTTCTGACTCAGGTTAACGGCATTGTTTACCTGCTCGCCCGCCTGACGACGCTGCGCGGCTACAACATCGATCCCGGCCTGCCGGAATTGAGCGCTTGGGCGCCGGCGGCCGCCGCCCAGGCGGCGGCGCTCGCCGCGCTGTTCGCGCTAGGGCTGTCGAATCTGCGCCGCAGGCCGGAGCTCGGCTTCGGCGTGCTGTGGTTCTTCCTGCAGCTCGCCCCGACGAACTCGTTCGTGCCGCGCCTCGATCCGGCGAACGACCGCCAGCTGTACCTCGCCTGCTGGGGTCCGTTCCTGGCCTTGGCCGTGACGGCCGCGCGCTCGCTGCCGCCTTTGCGCGCGCGGGCCGCCTGCGCGGCGCTGCTGGCGGTTTTCCTCTTAGCGAGCGTATCGCGCCAGCTCGACTATGGGAGCGAGGTCCGGCTGTGGGAGGCGAGCGTGCGCGCGGCGCCGGAAAACGCGCGCGCGCATAACAACCTGGGCCTCGCCTACCAGGAAGCGAGCCGGCGCGAGGAGGCGATTGAGCAATACCGGACCGCGTTGCGCATCCGCCCCGACTATATCAGGGCAGGCGTAAATCTGCGCCTGCTCGGCTGGGAAACCGGAAAGCGCTGACTGTTCCCGGAAAGAGTAGGCGTGCAGTAAAAGGCATTCCGGAAACAGTTGGAAACGCGGCGCCGTTAGGCATACAATCATCCCTAGATGACTGCTAGCCGCCTCTCCGCCGTCGACGCGTCCGCCCCCTACGCGCTGGCCGCCGCCGTGGCCCTCGTCTACGTCTGCACGCCCTGGGCGCCCGTGTTCGGCGACGATCTGCATTACGTCGAGGGAGCGCCCTTCCTGCTCTTGCGGTTCCCCGAGTTCCTCCGCGGTCTTTGCTCGCGCGACTATCTCTACTTCACGGGCGAAGGGACCTATCAGCCGCTCGTGACCTTGTTCCACTACGCGACGCACGGCCATCCCGCCGTCTATCGCGCGTGCGGGATCGCGCTGCACGCGGTCAACGCGTGCCTCGTCTACCGCGTCGCGCAGCGGCTGAACGCGAAGCCCGTCGCGGCCTTCCTCGCGGCCCTGCTGTTCGCGCTCTTTCCGGCCCACGCGGAAACCATGATCATGTCGGCCTTCAAGGGGAACCTCTTCGCGTTCGCGTTCTCGATCGCCTCGCTTCTATGCTGGACGCGGGCGCTCGAGCGGGGCTCGAAGACCGCCGTCGCGGGCGCGTTCGCCTTCTTCGGGCTGGCGCTCGCGAGCAAGGAGACCGGTCTTCTCACGCCGGGCCTGCTCGCGGCTTATTCGCTGCTGTTCGCGCGGCGCACGCGCCCGGATCTGCAGCGCCGGGCGGGGCTCGGCTTCGCGCTCGCGTCCGCTTGCTATCTCTTCTGGCGGTTCCGGGGCCTCGACACGGGGCCGATGCCCGCGGTACCGCGCCCCCACGCCGTGCTGTTCGGGTGGTATGTGAAGACGCTCTTGTGGCCTCATCCGCTGTGCCGCGAGCGCCTCGCTCCGGAGGGCTCCAAATGGCTCGCGTTCGCGGGCCTCTTCGCGGCGGCGGCCTGGGCCGCCCGGCGCCGGCCCGAGGTCCTGTTCGGGCTCGCGCTGCTCGCGCTCGGGCTGACGCCTTTCCTCCAGAGAGCGCAGTACCACATGGACAGCCCCGTGGCCGACCGCTATCTGTATATGTCGGCGGCGGGCTTCGCGCTCTCGCTCGCCCTCGCCGCGCGCGGCCCCGCCGCGACGGCCGCGCTCGCGACCGTCGCGCTGCTGTGGGGCGGCTTAACCCTCCAGCGGAACCTCCTCTATCGCGACACGCGCGCCCTGCTCGAGCAGACTGTCGCCTGCGCGCCCGATCACTTCAAGGCCTGGGGCGTGCTGTCCCAGAGGCAGCTCGAGAGCGGCGAGCCCGAGGCCGCTCAAAGGAGCGCGCGCGAGGCGTTGCGCCTCGACCCCGAATACGAGGGCGCGCGCCGCGTGCTCGAAGCCGCGATCCGGGCCGAGCGAAAATAAGTCACGGCTCCGCAATCGCCTCTCCGCGCCGTCTCCTCTACAATCGAGCGTGCGCACAGGAGGCGGGACATGGAACCGATTCGCTACGCCGTCGTCGGGCTCGGACACATCGCGCAGGCGGCCGTGCTCCCCGCCTTCGCGCACGCGAAGAACTCCCGTCTGACGGCCTTCGTGTCGGGCGATCCCGTCAAGCTCGGCAAGCTCGCCAGAAGATACGGGGTCGAGAACAATTTCCCGTACGAGGACTACGACGACCTGCTCGCCTCGGGGATCATCGACGCGGTCTACATCGCCCTGCCCAACAGCATGCACCGCGACTACGCGCTGCGCGCGCTCGAGCGCGGCGTGCACGTGCTCTGCGAGAAGCCGCTGACGACCACCTCGCGCGACGCGGAGGAGCTCGTGCGCGCGTCGGAAGCGAGCGGCGCCATCCTGATGACCGCCTACCGGCTTCATTTCGAGCGCGCGAACCTGGAGGCGGCAGCGATCGTCCGCTCCGGACGGATCGGCGAGCCGCGGTTCTTCAACTCGAGCTTCAGCCTGCAGCTCGCGCACGGCAACATCCGCGGAGACCGCTCCCTGGGCGGGGGCCCGCTCTACGACCTTGGCGTCTACTGCATCAACGCGGCGCGCTACTTTTTCCGGGAGGAGCCCGAGGAGGTCTTCGCGTTCTCCTCGCGCGGCCATGACCGCCGGTTCGCGGAGGTCGACGAGATGACGAGCGCGATGCTGAGGTTCCCGGGCGGGCGCTTGGCGCAGTTCGCCTGCAGTTTCGGCGCCTCGCCCGTGACGTGGTGCGAGGTCGTGGGCACGAAGGGCTCGCTCTGCCTCACGAACGCCTACGAGTACGTCGAGGATATCGAGCTCGAGGTGACCCTCGAGTCCGGCAGGACGGAGTCGAAGATCTTCGTGCGCCGCGATCAGTTCGCGCCGGAGCTCGTGCACTTCTCGGAGTGCGCGCAGAAAGGCCGCAAGCCCGAGCCCGACGGCCGCGAAGGGCTGGCCGACGTGCGCGTCATCGAGGCGCTGCTCGCGTCGTCGAAGTCCGGACGGCCGCAGCGCCTGCGGCTGCCCGTGAGGACGCGCCGTCCATCGCCGCGCCAGGAAATCCGCCGGCGTCCCGTGCGCAAGCCGGGGCTCATCCGCGTACATCCCGCGTCGCGCGGCTGACTCGCCCGCGAACGGCGGACGGCTCGGATTTGGGGGTTCGCTTGCCGTGGACGCGCTTCACGCGGGGCTTCTTCTTGGCGCTCTGGTAGCCATACCAACAGGATAGCCCCTGAGCGCGCACGCGCGCCATCGGACGTTTGCAACGGTTTTGCGTCCGAGCTTACGGCTCCTCTTCGACGGGCTCGCTGCCTTCGACCGTGGTCGAGGACACCGTGGGCGCGTCTCCGGCCGCACCGTCGTTGCGGACGCCGATGCCGCCGTCGTCCTTCTTCGCCGCGGGCTTCGCGGCGCTCGAGCTGGACGGCGAGGAAGACCCTCCGCCTCCTCCGCCGGTCGTTCCGCCGCCGCCTCCGGCCGAGCTGAACGTTTGAGCGGCCGGCGTCGCGGACGCCTCTTTCTTGAGGGGGCAGTTCATCCTGACGTCCTGGCGAGGACCGCTCGCGAACTTGCCCTTGCTCGTCCAGCCCGCGCCCGAGCCGTTTCCGAAATTGGCCTCGAGCACGAGCCAGTTGGGGCTGGCGTTCGGAGCGCAGGTGTTTTGGATCATGTCCACGAGCATAACCTGCGGCGCGCCTTCGTAAGCCCTGCCCTGCCCGAAATAGTAGGCGACGACGTCGTGCGAGACGTCATTGCAGTTGCCGCGCTTGCAGTTGTAGCCCCACCGCAGGTCCTTCTTGCGCAGATTCTGGACGACGAGGTCGAGATAGCGCGAGTCGGGGCGGCATTTTCCCATCTCGTCCGGGTCGAGCTTCGCGCTCCAGGCGTCGGGATTGTCGATCGCGGTCTGCCTGACGACTGCGAGCTCGTTCGGGACGCGGACGCCCGCGCAATTGCCCGCGGCGCCGCCGAAGCCGGAGCCCGCCTCGCCCGTGCCGGCGCCCGTGCCGGCGCCCGCGCCGCCGGTCGCGTCGCCGCATTTCTTCGACTTGGAGACGTCCTCGCAGCGGTTGGGCTTGCACTTGCCGCACTCATTGCCCGCCTCGTCGGCTCCCCACCACCAGCCCGTGCCGCCGGTTCCCGCCGACGTGATCAGATCCACCGTCCCGACGCAAGGGATGAGAACCTTGTCGCCTTTGCCCGCGAGGATGGTCGTCCCCGGGTAGACGGCGTTGATTATCGGCGCCGCCTGCCGCAGACCCGCCGGCGTGTGCGGAAACGCCGCGACGATCCGGCCGACGACGTACTTAGGCGTCTGATGATCGGGATCGTTCCACTTGCAGGCGTCCCATCCGGGAAGGACCGCCGACGCGGGAGCGGCGAGGGCGGCGCAGAACGCGGCCGCCAAAAGCGAGTGCTTCGTCATGATAGCTCCATGGTAAGGGAAGGACCTAAGCAGTGTAACCCAAGCGTCCCCCCTGATCAAGGAAAGTCCCTTTTTTTGCCGAGAATTTACTCCTGGAGGACGCTGAACCGGCTCAAGCCGGCGGCCATCGGCTCTTCTTCCTGCGGGTCCTGGCCTCGCTTCTGAAGGCGCCCTCGCCGGCCCGGGTCATTCGAGCTCGCCGAGACGTTGATCTTGCCCTCGCGAGGCTGGCCGCTGGCGTTCGCCGAGACGACATAAGAGACCGTTCCGGTGTTCGTCCCCGTCGCGCCGGCCGTGATCGTGATCCACTTCTGGCGGCTCGTGACCGTCCAGGGCGCGCAGGCGGGCCCCGAAGCCTTCACGGTGAAGGTGCCGCGGCCGCCCGCCGCCGGCAGCGACGCGAACGGAGGCGACAGCGTGTAGAGGCAGGGCATGGTGTACGCGAGGGTCTCGCGCCCGAATTTGGCCGATCCGCCGACCTCCGTATACGCGATCCGGAAATATCCGTTCTCGCCCCAGGCCTTGCCCCAGCTGTTCTTCACCGTGAAGGCCTGCGCGGCGTCGTCATATCCGACGATCAAGACGGCATGTGCTCCTTCTAATGCGCCGGCCGCATACGAATAGACTCCGCCGGCATAGCTGTAGAAGTCGGTGTAGACGTCGAAGGTGGTCGGCAGCGGCCCGTAGGCCGCCAGCGCGTGCTTGATATCGTTGACCCTGGCCGGGATCGAATAGTAGCTCCCCAGCTTCGCCGCGGTCCTCTGCCAGCCTTCGAGCGCCGCCCGGCAGGACTGATCGGTGCCCGAGTAGGGGAACTTTTCCTCGCCCGCGATGCCCGACGTTTGCATGAAGATGGATGCCCGGGTAGGGTAGCCCCCGTTGCAGGTTCCGGCGCCGCTGCACGACACCAAGATCTGCTCCGCGGCGTCGGGCACGCCTCCGCCCATCATCATGATCTGCGATTCCAGGCCGGCGGCCGTCGAAAAGGCCCAGCAGCTTCCGCACGCGCCCTGATCCTTGACGGGCGTCACGACGCTGACGCCCCTGAAGTTTCTCCAATCCAGGGAGCTCCCAAAGCTCGGCCCCAGCGGCGCTTCGGCGGGAGCGACCGGGGCGACCTGCGTCTGCGGGCGCACCCCGAGCCGCATCTTGCGCTGTCCCGGAGCGAGCGTGGATATCGACGTCTCCCTGGCCGACCAGCGGGCGCGCCGTTCCTTGATCGCTTCCCTGATATCGTCTAATTCCCCCTCCTGCTGCCGAGAAGAGGCGGACGAAGCGGCGAGCGCGACCAGCATCATCCCCATCAACGCCGTTTTGATCCCCACGGGCCCCCGTGCGCCGCCGGCGCTTGAGTATAAGGCCCGCCGTCCGAAAAATCAACAGAAAGACGATAATACATGCTAAATAAAGCGCTATGAAAAGGATCCTGCTCGCGGCGTTGGCATGGGCGGTCTTCGCCGGGAGTCCGGACGCCCGGGCGAAAGAGAAGGGTTCGGAGCCGATTAAGGGCGAGATCGCCGTCGGAGAGGTCTTCGCGATCAAGCTGCCCTGCATCCCGACCACGGGCTACAACTGGGAGCTCAAGAGCATCAACCGCAGGATCGCGATCCCGACCGGGCCCGCGGAGTTCCAGAAGAATCCCGGCGCGCCCGGCAAGGTCGGCGCCGGCGGGCACTGCGTCATCGGCGTCAAGGGCGTGAAGCCCGGAAAGGCCGTCGCGATCCTGGCGTACCGGCGCTCCTGGGAGAAGGGCGAGCCGGCCAAGACGGCTACCGCCGAAATCACGGTCGTTCCCAAGAAAGCCCCCTAATCCGACGCAACTTTTCGGGGGTCTCGATCGTATGAAGGGATGGGAACCTATTGGGAGCTCGCCCTCGACATCCTGCTTCCGCGCGCCTGCGCGCATTGCCGCGAGGACCTGAGCCGGGCGTCGGGGCCGCTGTGCCGGGAGTGCGCCTGCGCGCTGCCGCCTCCGCCGGAGCCCGCGTGCGTGCGCTGCGCCGGCCGGCGGGAAGGCGCGGCGCCGTTCTGCGCGGCCTGCGCGGGCCGCCGGTTTTCCTGCCGCCTGATCCGCGCGGCGGCGGCGCATCGGGGCCCCGCGGCGTCGCTCGTGCACGCCTTCAAGTTCCGCGGCTCCAAGCCGGCCGCGAGAGCGGCCGGGCGCGCGATGGCCGCGGCGCTCAGCCTGCGTCCGGAGCTCGCGGGCTTCGACGCGCTGGTCGCCGTACCGATCCATCCGCGGCGCGAGCGCGAAAGAGGCTACAACCAGGCCGAGATCCTCGCGCGCGAGGTCGCCGCGGCGACCGGCCTGCCGCTTCTCGACGCGCTCGCGCGCCGCCGCGCGTCGGCGCCGTCTTGGCGCCTGGGCCGCGTCGAGCGGCGCGCCGAGCTCGAGGGAGCGTACGCGGTCCGCGCGGAGGCCGCGGCACACGTGGCGGGCAAGCGCGTGCTCCTCATCGACGACGTGGCCGCGACGGGCACGACGTTCGAGGAATGCGCGTCCGCGCTGCGGGGCGCGGGCGCGGCGGACGCGGCCGGCTACGCGTTCGCGCGCGCCGGGTACGCTACTTGAGGCCGAGCAGCTTCTTCCACCACGGGACCTCGATGACGACGGGCGCCTTCGTGCGCACGGCGGACGCCTCGGCCGTGGCGCCGAGGTGCACGGGCAGCGTGAACAGGAAGGTCGCGCCCTTCCCCGTATCGCTTTCGATCCACATCTTTCCCTTCTGAAGGTGGACGAGCGCCTTGGCGATCGAGAGACCGAGGCCAGTGCCGCCGATGTGCATCTCGCCCGCTGCGATCTGGACGAACTTCTCGAAGACCTTCGCCTGCTCGGCCTTGGCGATGCCGGGGCCGGTGTCGGAGACCGCGTACTCGACGAAGCCCTGGTTTCCTTCCGCGCGCTTCGCGAGCTTGACGGCGATCTTGCCGCCGGCCGGCGTGAACTTGATCGAGTTCGAGAGCAGATTGACGATGACCTGGACCGTGCGCGCCGCGTCGGCCTCGACCAGAGGGAGCCCCTCGGGCGCCGAGAACGTCAGGTCGATGCGCTTCTTCTGCGCCCACGGCTGGAGGCCTTCGACCGCGTCCTGCCCGATCTTCGCGGCGTCGGTCGCTTTCGCGTACACCGTCATCTGGCCGGATTCGATCTTGGAGAAGTCGAGGATGCTGTTGATCATGTCCGCGAGGCGATCGGAGTTCTTCAGAGCGGTGTTGAGCATGCGCGTCTCGTCCTCCTCGATCTTGCCGGAGAACTGGCCCTGGAGGATCTCGAGCGCCGCGCGGATCGACGAGAGCGGCGCGCGCAGCTCGTGCGTGACGTGGGCGACGAAGTCGCGCTGCATCCGCTGCAGCTCCTTGTGCTTCGTCTGGTCCGGCAGCGCCGAGACCATGCCGACGACCTTGCCTTCCTCGGTCTTGACGACGGCGCTCGAGGCGCGCAGCGTGCGCTGAGTCTCGGCGTCGCCCTGGTTCTTGACCTCGGTCGAGATCTCGCGGTCGCCGTGCGCCGTCAAATCGGCGGCCATCGTCACGACGAACTGCTCGCTCGGCTTGTCGCTGATCCCCTTGCCCGCGCTCTGCGCGAGCGTCTGCCCGTAGATCTGCTCGGCGGCCGGGTTCATCATCAGGATCTTGCCCTGATCGTCGACGACGACGACGCCCTCGACCATGTTGCTCAGCACGCTGTCGGTCCGCTTCGCCTCGTTCTGGAGGGTCTTTTTCTCGAGCTTGAGCGGGACCGTAACCTCTTCGACGCGCTTGGCGATGTCCGCCTCGAGCAGCTTCATCACCTGCTCGATGACCTTCTTGCGCAGGACCGGATCGGGCACGGCCTTCGCGACGAGCTCCATCATCGTCCGCTCGAGCGAGCCGCCCGCGATCGCGTCCGTGATCCCCTGGATCGCGGCCTCCGCGGCCGCCGCGCCGCCATCCCCGGCCCCGGCGCCCGCTCCGGCACCGGGCCCCTCGACGGCGGCGGCTCCGCCGCCGCCTCCGGCTTCGCCGTCGGCCCCTACGGGACCGTTCTCGCCGGCCTTGGTGTAGACGGCCTCGTTGAAGATGATGTTCGTCACCGAGCGGCCCGCGAGCCAGGCCTTGGGGTCCGCGGCCGCGGGCGAATCGGCGCGCATCGCGGCGAGCTCGCAGAACGCGATGAGCTCGTCGCTGGAGAGGCCCGTCCTGAATGAGAGGCTCGTGAGCTTGAACCGGTTGAACAGGTTGGCGAGCGACACGGGGAGCTGCGTCAGGCTCCCGACGACGCGGCCGTTGAGGATGAGCTTGTCGCGGTCGATGCCCACCGCGAGCTCGCCGTTCGCGGACAGCGCGAGCGCGGCCGCGAGGTTTTCCTGGGCGGCCGCGATGGTCGCGATCACGGCGGGATGGCCGACCTTGTAGAGCGCCATCTGGCCCAGGGCCTTTCCGATCGCCTTAAGCGCCTCGAGCGTCTGCTTCTCGAGCCCGGCGGCGGGCGACGACGACGGCGCGGGCGTATCGGCCATTAGAGCCTCTCTATGCGGCCGGTAAGGCCGGCCAGCGCGTTGCGCGCGTCGAAGATCCGCCGAGATAGGCGCACGACGCGCCGGTAGTCGATCTCGCCGTGCGCCGTCAGCACGAGCACGCAGTCCGCTCCGCGCAGCGCCGCGTCCGTGAGCGGCCGGCTTGTCCAAGACCGTCCTCCGACCGCGACGCGCGGCACGTGCGGGTCGTGGTAGAGGACCTTCGCGCCGTCCTCGGCCAGCAGATGCATGATGTCGATCGAAGGCGAGTCCCGAAAATCCCCGACCCCGGGCTTGTACGCGACGCCGAGCACGAGGACCCGGGCGCCCTTCACGGCCTTCGCGTCCTCGTTGAGGAGGCGCGCGATGCGCGTCACGGTATATCGCGGCATCTGGCCGTTGACCGTCGACGCGAGCTCGATGAAGCGGGGCTCGAAGTTGAGCGTCTTCATCTTCCAGGCGAGCAGCCGCGGGTCCTTCGGGATGCAGTGCCCGCCGATGCCGGGACCCGGCCAGAACGGCATGAAGCCGAAGGGCTTCGTCGCGGCGGCCCCCACGACCTCCCAGACGTTCAGCCCGAGCAGGTCGCAGATCTGAGCGAGCTCGTTGACGAGCGCGATGTTGACGGACCGAAAGGTGTTCTCGAGGAGCTTCACGAGCTCGGCGGCCGTCGCGCTCGACACGGGCACGACCGTCGAGATCACCGAGCTGTAGAGCTCCGTCGCGAAGGCGGTCGAGCGCGCGTCGATGCCGCCGACGACCTTCGGCGTGTTCTCGATCTTCCACTTCTTGTTGCCGGGGTCCACGCGCTCGGGCGAGAAGGCGAGCCAGAAGTCCTTGCCGGCCTTGAGCCCGGATTTTTCCAGCGCGGGGAGGACGGCCTCCTGCGTCGTGCCCGGATAGGTGGTGGACTCCAAGATCACGAGCGTCCCGCGCTTGAGGTTCTTGGCGACCGCGGCGCAGGCCGAGATGATGTTGGAGATATCCGGCTCCTTCGTCTTGCGCAGCGGCGTCTGCACGCAGATCAGGATCGCGTCCAGCTTCGAGACGGCGGACCCGTCGTCGCTGATCGTGAGCGCGCCGCGCCTGACGAGGCTCGCGAGCTCGGCGGAAGGGACGTCCTCGATGTAGGAGCGGCCTTTGCGCAGGCTCGCGGCGCGGCGAGGGTCGACCTCGATCCCGGTGACCTTGAAGCCCCGCCGCGCGAACGCGACCGCGAGGGGCAGGCCGACATAACCCAGTCCGATGACTCCGACGCGAGCGGTTTTCTCGCGGATTTTCCGGTCGAGCTCCACGGCGAGAGTATAGAGGATGAAGCGGCTCTTGTCCATGCTAACGATTTATGAAAGAATGACGCTCTTCCCTATGAAAAGCCATGACGTATGCGTCGTCGGCGCCGGCTACGTCGGCCTGGTCACGGGCTCCTGCCTGGCCGAGATCGGGCATCGCGTCGTCTGCGTCGATTCCGATCCCCGCAAGCTGAAGTCGCTGAAGGCCGGCAAGGTTCCGATCCACGAGCCCGGCCTGACGGAGCTCTTCAAGCGCGTCGTGAAATCCGGCCGGCTGTCCTTCGCCGGTTCCGTCGAGGAAGGCCTCTACCACAAGGGCCGCCGCGCGTCCGTCGTGTTCATCGCCGTCGGCACCCCGCCGCGCCAGGACGGCTCGGCGGACCTGTCCGCGATCGAGGCCGTCGCGGAGACCGTCGCCAAGCACATGTCCGGCTACACGGTGATCGTCGACAAGTCCACGGTGCCCGTCGAGACCGGCGACTGGGTCTCGAAGACGATCCAGCGCTTCAACAAGAAAGGCACGCCTTACGACGTCGTGTCGAACCCCGAATTCCTGAGCGAGGGGTCCGCCGTTCGCGACTTCATGAAGCCCGACCGCGTGGTGCTCGGCGTCTCGTCGAAGCGCGCGGAGGTCCTGATGCGCGAGATCTA
>Ga0163144_10017583_pt1 | contig 14561 bp, 27 predicted proteins | sample OliLak19BULKMAT1_FD_123175 | JGI IMG/M metagenome (GOLD analysis project Ga0163144, IMG submission 123175) | Freshwater microbial mat bacterial communities from Lake Vanda, McMurdo Dry Valleys, Antarctica - Oligotrophic Lake LV.19.BULKMAT1 | ecosystem: Environmental > Aquatic > Freshwater >... | reverse complement strand
CCCATCGGCCCGGCCTGACCTCTGACTCAATGGAGGGTCAGGTGTTCACCGGCCGTCAAGCGCTCGCCAACGGCCTCATCGATGCGCTCGAGCCCAATCAGCGCGCGGTGTTGCGCGCCCTGTGACTGTTAAGAAATAAATACTGACTCATGATCCCGTTTAACACCCCAAGCACCCCGTCGCCCGCGGTGCGTCGTTACCCTCTCGTCCTGCTGGGCTGTCTCCTGGCCGCGACGTTGTTCTACATCGTCGCCCGCGCGCACGGTGCGCAGACGCACACCGTGCAGGCCGATGATTCCCTCAACGCCGGTCGCGTGAAGATCAACAGTAACTTCGCGGCGCAGGCCACAAGCCTCTCGAATCTCACCACGAGATTCAGCGGGATGCTGTCCACGAACTACAGCACGAACGCCAGCTCATCCTGGACCAATATCCTTTTTTCCGTGCCCGTCCCGGACGGGCGAGGCGCGCACCTTCGAGTGCAGGCGATGTGCGGAGATGAAGGCACGCTGAGTTTATCCGCTTTCGATTTCAGTGCCGCGTATTATAGCGACGACGGTAATCTCACACCGCTCGGCAGCACGGTGCTCACGGTCAACGTCACAAACGGGGTGGATTACCGCCTCGATTTCTTCGGTTCCGCCACCAACTTGCTGGTGCGTGGCCGCGCCGTCTCCTCGCAAAATCAGCGATGGAGCGCCCGACTTGAATACGTGATCACCCCCGCGCCGTAGGTTCTCACTCAAGCCCGGTAGGGCGAGGCTCCTGCCAAGCCCTGATCCAACGCGGGCAATGCGGACGCGGACCACTGGAGGCTCATCGCCGCTGCCATACCGCTGAACGTGGTTGAGCGCATCTTCCATCTGTCCGGGCTTGGAGGCAGGTTGTACCACTTCGGGATGCGGTTGCCGCCCTTTGTGGTGTGGATTTCGCCTTGTCCGACGAGGTTTGTCGGTGTGATTTTCGGCAGGTTTTTGAGCCATAGACAGGTCGGCTTTCTGGCTTCGTGGCCGAACCAGAATGGTTGCACGATTTGATCCGGCTTGCGCCACAGCCTGGACATGATGCCGATGGGATTCTCGATGGCGATGCGCGGGATTGTTGAGTTTGCGAGCAGCATGAAGAAGTCGATGCCTGCCTGCTGCCGACCGTCCGCGATTTTTTTGGCGAAGTGTTTCGCGCCTGAAACACAGATGTCCGTGCAAGGAGGGCAGGCGATCATCAAGTCCCACGGTTCATCAAGAATATCGCGCACGTCTCCTTGGTAATGCTGTCCCCAGCTCTCACTCGGCAGGAGGTCGCACGACCACGCATCCCAACCCTGCGCGGCAAAAGCATCACGGACGGCTCCGCTATATTCACACGCCACCAGGACGCGCCTTAACAAATCGCTGGAGCTGGCAACCTCCCCGCTCTGTGATTTCGGCATGAGTCGAGAGTATCGAAGCGCGTTGAAGATGCGAGCGCCGCGACGAATTGATCACGGCTCGGCGGGAGCCTCGCCCTACCGGGGCTCAGACGCCCAGCGGACCAGAGACGCCATCGCTCCGTCGACCATGTATTTGTGGGGCACGTACCGCCCTGACTCCCAGCTGGCGATGGTGCCTTTGCCGAGGCCGCATATTTTATCAGCCTCGGCTTGGGTCACACTCGCTTTCGATCGAGCGGCCTTGAGGCGGTGAGGATTTTTCATAGCAATTTCAGGAAAAAATCGACGATGGGATGACCGACCCGCTGAACCCGCAGGCGACGCGCCATCGAAATACGCGCCACGAGGTCGTGATTGAGCGGCTCCCACGCGGCCTCGGGGTCGTCGCGGACCACGCCCGTGCGAGGCATTACTCGGCGGCGCGGACGACCCTCGATCAATGCATACTGGTAGCGATGGCGCGCATTGTCATTTGGGTCGCGCATCTGGAGCACGCGACCGGGTAGGGCGACCGCGAGATAATCACGGAGGTATTTTGGGCGGTTCATACCGTGGGTTGTTGGGCAAATGCGGCATTGAGATCCTTCGAAACCTGCTCATGGACGATGGCGGTGATGCTGGCGATGCGTGCAGAATCCAGCAGGGAGAGGCGCCGAGCCTCGTCGATGGTCCACTCCACGCCCAGATGGCCGCTCATGAGGTCCGCGATTTTGTTGGCATGCGCCTCGTCGATGGTCATCGAGCGGAGGGTGGCCTCCGTCTGGCCTTCGGCCGCCCAGACACCGACGAGCCGGTACGCCCGCTCTCCGTAGGTCTGCGTCTCGTAGAGACCCTCGCCCACGCGATAGATTTCGGTCCACACTCCCTTTGATTTCTTAAACAATTCGGAGGTGCCCCAGTCGATTTCGGCGGCGGTCAGGAACTCACGGTCCAGGCCATATTGGTTGCTCATCCCGGCAATGCGGGCCAGGTAGGACTTCCCCGACTTCTTGCCGGTGTATCCTTTTGCGTTGTTTATTTTGATTTCGATCGTCGTATTCATGTGAGAGACGTTACGAGCATCTCGTAATTCTGTCAATGATAAATTTACGAGTATCTCGATTTATTTTTTTTGGGGGGGGCGTCGCCCTACCGGGGGATGGATCACGGCTCGGCGGGAGCCTCGCCCTACCGGGGGATGGATCACGGCTCGGCGGGAGCCTCGCCCTACCGGGTCACGGGCTCAGGCAATTTGGCGAGAACCAGATGCGCTCTTTTTTCGCGTTCTGGTTGTCTTTATTCTTACTTCCGTAGCCGCCATTTGCTTTCCATTTCGCGCACTCCCAGTCGGCCGGCATGACGTGTTCACCTTCGTATCCGCAGAGCGCGATCCGCATGAGCGGGTCGTCGCCGTTCGCGATCGCCCATTCACGGACGCGATGCGCGACGCTTTCGGAATCTTTACGGTAGAGCCCTCTCGCGCGCTTCGCGGTGTCAGCATAGGGAGGGTCGAGAAACACAGCGGTCATGCCGTGTTTCGTGGTTACGGCTGGCCCGCAAACCCGCTCCCAATCGCCGCAACAAACCCGCACTCGGGCGAGACGTGCCGCGAGAGAGTCCATCCATGCGTGTAGACCTGCCGCTCCGCTGCCGGAGTTCACGCCCCGCCCGGCGTTGCCGAGGTGAACGATCTTGCGGTTCACGCCCCGCCCGGAGTTGCCGAGGTCAACGCGCTGGCGGTTCACGCCCCGCCCGCCGTCGCCTTTGACCAGCTTTCTTTCGTCTCCACCTCCATCGATGCGCCACGGACCTTTGCCGCTGCACCAGCCACCGCCAATCCAGCAGTTGATCCCCCAACACCACCACCCCGCGATCCTGGCATCGTAAAATTCGGGATCACAATGGAGCTTTTCCGTGAGCGATGATGCCCCGGCGACGAGCCCGAGGTGACGCGCGAACAGGTCATTCTCGTTGACCGTCCAGTCAGCGTGGCGGGCCACTTCATCCGGCGCCGCCTTTACTGAACGCCAGAAGTTCGCGATGAAGCCGTCGAGGTCGTTGACCGTCTCGCTGCCCGTCCAGCCGTCGGGCCGGTTGAGCAACACCGCGCCCGAGCCGAAGAACGGCTCAACGTAATTCCGCACGACGCCGAACCGGGACCAGACGAGGTGAGCGGCGCGCGATTTGCCGCCGAAATAAATGAATGGTGCTGTCATTGATCCTACTAAGTCGCAGTCAATGCGGACGAATTGATCACGGCTCGGCGGGAGCCTCGCCCTACCGGGTCACGGGCTCAGGATCCGCGCGATGCACGCGGCCGCCAGGCCCATGCGGTAACAGTCGAGCAGATGGTTCGGGCCGGTGCGCCGAATTTTCCGCGTCACAACCCCTAGTTTGCTGCGCGTCTCCTCGACCTGTTCCCCCTGCATGTGCCTCGAGTACTCCTTGTTCCAGTCTCCGGGTGCGACGAGCGAGGTCATACCCTGCAACATCAGTTCGCGCCGGTCGAAGCTCAGGGGGTCGATGGTGCCTTTCGCGAACAAGAACAGGCGGCAGCGTTTGCCCGCCAGGCTCACGACGTCCGGGTCGCTCGTGTGCAGGCCGATGCAAGGATCGCATTTCGTCGGCGGAAAACTGAACGGCTGCCCCAATCGTTTTTGGTTGGTCTTGTCGTTCGGGTCGCGGTTCTTGAACTCGCGGCGGGCATCGCCCATCATCGCCGTCCAACACAGCCACTGCACCCCGTGCCCGTCGATCTGTTCGTGGCCATGCCGTGTGCATTCTCGATAGACCTGCTGCGGCTCGTAACGAGCATCCACGAACACGCAGTGATCCGGCACGGACCATTCTTTTTGCTTGTCCGCCACGTCTTCCCACGTCGTGAGCCGGCCCGCCCACATGGCCATGTCCAACCCCGCCGAATTCCACGCCTGAACGAGCGCCCAGAAATGGCCGCGCTGAACGTCCACGGTCAAAAATATAAACTCCTGCAACGGCCAGTGCGGCAGCTTGCCGTCATCAATCGGCACGGTGGCCGCCGGCGCGAGCGCGTAGGAGAGATGTTTCTCGGCGTCGAACGTCTCCGCGAGTTGCTTGAGATGGAATTCGCGGATGGGCACGCGGTTGCCGACGCGCTCCTGATCCTTGGCGCGAAGGTATTTTTCCGCGAGGCCGGCCCACGATATTTCGTCGCACGCCATGGCGTTCCAATGGAAACTCCGATGCTCAATCGAGGCGTTCGCGTTCAGCACGCGGAAACGCCCGTAGTCATTGAGCTGCCTCCGCAACGACGGCGTGTCTTCCCAATGCGCCAGGCACTTCGCGCAGCGGTAGCGCACCGAGGGCTTGAGCTGGTCGAAATTCCATTTCCCCTGCGGCCTAGTCTGGTCGTTGGTTTCCCAGACTAGTCCGGCCCATTCGATCTTGCCCGATTTGTCGCGTTGCTCCGTGGCCTGATTGAGCACGAGCGGCTGATACTGCCGGCACTCGGGGCAAGGCACTTCCCATTCCTCCATCGTGCCGGCCTGGTATTCCAGATCGAGGTCACAGCCCTTCTCCCCGGCCTGGCTGATGTTCAGGATTTTCTTGCGCCACGAGAAGAAATCCGCGCGCGCGCACGCCTGCTGATACATGCCCGGGTTCCACTGCCACAGCTCTTCGTTGATGATGAACGGAACGGAATGGCTCTGGAGGTTGCCCTCATTCGCGCCCTGGACCACGAGGGTCATGTCGTGAAACAGAATCTCGACGGCGCGGACCTTGAACCGATCCCGCTTCGCCGCGTCTTCCAGACGGCGGCGCGTGGCCGAGCAATGGCGGAACAGTTTCATCGCCCGGCGGTCGGCGTAATTCTTGGCCTGTTCGTCGGTCGGGAAATTCCAATGCAGATTCCGTGGCGCATTGCAGATCGCATGGGCAATGGAGAGATCGCCAATGAGGGATTTACCCGTCTGCACCGCGGCTTGGATGGTCACCATGCGCACCGCGTCATTATGAACCGCGAGGAACGGCTCGATCAGGTATCGTGATTTTTCGACGTGGAAGGGTCCCTCGATCCCGTAGTCCGCGGGGAGCGAAATGTTTTCGGCGGCCCATTCAAAAATTGGCCTGCGATCAAAGGGCGCCCAGGCCAGCGCAAGCGCATCCGCCAGGCCCGCCCGCGCGCGTGCATCCATGCCAATGGGCCGGGAGTCAAAGGGCTGGGGTCAGAGGCCAGGGGTCATTGGGGCGGCTTGCTTCCTGCCTTCTTGCGCCTGGACCAATACGCCTCGCTCATGTGTTCGCGTCCGGTTTCGTCGCGCATAGTGCGCGATTTGAGATTGAAGCGGCCCCGCAGCTTGTCCACCTGCTGGGCGAACGCCTGCTTGGTGACTCCGTAATGCGCGGCCCATTCCGGACCCGTGCGCACCTGGGCACAGGGCAGGCCGGCCGCGAAGGCCAGGGCCACGGCCAGGCGGTCATCCTCATCGATGAGGATGGTGATCAGTTGCACGGCGGATTCGTTGCGGGCCGCGATCAGTTCGGGGTCCATCAGCTCGCGGTGTTTCGCCGCCAGAGCATCGGCCAGAGTCTGTCTTACCCCTGCGGAGAGCCCGGGCGGGAGGTCGAGCGTGTGCAGTAATTCCGCAAAGACCTCCTCGGGGAGGGAGGGGGGGAATTCCGGCTGAGTGATGGCGATGGGGATGGCCTGGCTTTCGTGCCACTCGACCGGCAGCCGCGTAAAGTTCGGGGGCAACGCCCCCCCGGCGTGGTCTTTTGAAACGGCGCGCATGAATGTCGGCGGGGAGGCCGGAGTCAATGCGAACCGCGTGCCTGATCGAGATGCGATTTCGGATTTATACCCCGCCCTCGAGGCAAACTCAATGACGACGCGTCAGCCGGCGGGAGGCTCGGCGCTCCCGGGGTTTCCCATGTTGTCACCGATCTCGTTCACGGCTTTTTCCCCAGGGTCTTGAGCTTCTCGGCATGCTCGCGCATGAGCACGGCTTTGCGGTCGTTCGCGGCCTGGTTTACCAGGCGGATGGCGGCGGCGGTCTTGCCGGCGCTCAGGGGTGGCGTCTCTTCCTCGTAGATCTGGCGATCAAGCCGCTTGAGCGTCTCGTGCGTGTCGCGCAAGAAGGCCACCACCTCGGCGGTGAGCAGGTAATTGCCTTCGCGCACGTCATTCTCGAATGCGGCTTTGCGGATCTTTTCGTCGAGCAACCTCTCCTCCTTGGCGGCTTTGCCCTCGGGGGTGTCCGCGCTGCGGGCCTCGATGTTGTGCGCGGCCATGAACGCGCGCCAGACCGGCACGCTGTGATCGCAGTTGGCACGGGTGAGCTGCGCAAGGGCTGGGTCGCCCTTGTGCTTTTTGAGCAGGCGCTGAATGGATTCGCGCCGCAGGCCGACGAGCGCCCCGAGGGCTTCGTAGCTCGACACCCATTGCGGCTCGGGCGCGGGTTTGGCGTCCTCGGGCTTCGGGGTCGCGGTTGCATCAGTCGCGGCCGGCTTCACCGTCTCCTTGGGGGAGAGGTCGGGCTTTCTAACTTTTTTTTTCACACGCGTTCCCACGGCTCCTGATACGGCAACCCGACCAGATCAAACACCTCGCGCTCGCTGCTCGCAGGCACTGCATCCCCGAAAGCATCCGTGAAGCCCGCCCCGTACGGATTCCACTTCCATCCCTTGCGCTGTGCGGCCATGGCAATGCGCCGGTTGGATTCCGCGCTGCCTGTGCGACACACAAGATAGTTCGACCAAGACTCCTCCGAGGTCGCGAAAAAATCCACGGGGATGCCGCATGGCAGATGCACCGCCAACTTGTTCTTCGCTCCCCAAGAAATGGAGCCGGTTACGGTTTTGCGCGCGGCCAGTTGCCCGCCGGCCACCAACCTTTCCAGAGTGATGTCCACCATCGGCGTGACCAGCACATCAAACAGGCCGTTCCGGACCTGCATGGTCTTTGGGATGTAGAGGAGCTCCACATCGCCGACGAACGCCTTTCTTCTTCGTAGCGAGCCTGCGACGACCAGTCGAACGCAATCATGTTCGATTTCCTTCACGATAATTCGCGCCGTGGCAATGGCGTCGGCCCGCGGAAATTTCCGCTTCGCCTCGGGCGCGGTTGGTTTGGGGGCGCTCATACGGTTTACCTTTCGGCGCGGGGCACTAGCGCGCCGGTTTGCACGTCCCAGGCCAGGCCGTGGCCGGGGCAGACCACGACGCCGCCATTCACCGGCTGCCCGTGCAGCGGCAGGCCGCGATGGGGACACCGCCCGCACTCCAGTTTCTTATTCGCGTAAGCCCGCTCCAACTTGGAGCCCCAATGAGGCGCATCCGGGAAAAGCGGGCCGTCCCGAATGCATTTGCGGCGCATCCATTCCACTCGTGGCTCCGAGCCGTCCATGATTGCGCAGGCCGCGCGAGTTAAGACCCGGGCAAATCGCCACTCTTCCGCGGGCCGCATCAGGGACGAGAGATTGGACACAAATCGAAAGTCGAAATGGTAATGGTCATGGGGGAATTCGATCAGCTCCGCGTCCTCATGCCATGGGCCGATCACAGGTTCCCACTGATACGCCGTTTTTCTAAGCCGAGCCTTTCTGGCGACGCACGGCACCAGGTAGTATCTCCCGATCACGGGGGCCGTTGGCCATTGGTCTATGCGCGGAATCATGTCGCGCTCCTCGGCCGCACTTGGGGCGCAGTGGTGTTCATGGCAGGGCGGGGGTGGCAGTAAACAAGTTTACGGTTGCGCGCCGGGGTTTAGGTGCTGGCGCTCTCTGCCTGGAGCCGGTTCAGCGCATCTCGCTCGATGTTGAACTGGTGCCAGAGCATGGCGCCTTTGGTTTTCCGCACCGTGATTTTGGCATCGATGCGCGACCGCGCATCAATCAGCGCCGCCTCAACGGCCGCTTGGTGCAAGGGGTCATCGAGGTTCAATCGATCCCTCTGCTTTAGGTGCCAGACCCAATGCTTTTTGAAATCGTATTCGCCTACGAAGAGCAGAATCTCCGCGGCGATTTCTCCTGGCCTCCCCGCGGACGGGGCGGACGACGTTAACGTTTTAGACGTACTACGTTGTACGTCTAAAACGTTTACGTAACGTATGGGGACGTGCCCGTATTTCGGGCGCGGCTTTTCATTGGGGTTTTGCGAGGCCCGTATTTCGGGCGGCAGGTTGCCGGAGGGCTGCCCGAATTCCGGGCGGCCCGCCGGGGGAAGTTCGACGGCCGCGTGGACTGCGGCCCATCCGCTCTCCTGCGCCGGCCAGGACATCCGCCCCGGACCGGTCTCCACGGTGTCCCTCTCCCGCGCTTCGGGGAGAGGGTGGTGTGACTCAATGACGGCATCCGCCATCAATGCGACGAGGGACGGCTGTTCCGTCACCAGATCGAGTTTACGCGGGCGGCAGAGGTTCTCCGCGGCGATGCGCTCATCGAGGCGGATGCGCTGATCGCGGCTCTGAATGAGCGGCGCGCGCCAGATCCGCACATCGGGCTGCACCGCGTAGGCCCGGCGCTCATTGCGATCGCCCAACTCGACGGGCAGCAGCATGCGGTATGGCTCAACCAGCCGGCCGATGGGCACATTCAGATCCTTGCGGCCAAGCCCCGTGTAGGCGCGGATGTCCGCATGGGTCATGGCGATGGCACTGCGGTCCCATGCGATGGTGCAGTTGAGCAAGGCCACGAAGATTTTCAGCTCGCTCTCGGAGAGGTCAATCTCGTCCATCGCGTCGCGGATTATTTGGTAGAGTTTCATTCAGAACCTGGTCGTTCATCGCCGCGGCGCTACAGCCCCAGAGAACGCTGGCGCATTACGTCGGAACATTCCTCGGCAGCGGCGCGGTGCAATGCCGCGGCTCTACTGCCGCGGTGAACGCTGACGAGGTCATTCCAGCGGGCGCGAGGCTTTGACTGCGCCTTGGGAATTTGGGACGGGGTGAGGGAAGGCTTTGGGTTTTTCACGGTCGGTAGCAATGGCGGAACAGGTAGTTTAGGCCGACACTCAGGAGTAGGCTGGCGACCAGGAACAGCGCGCCGGTGAAGAACGCGCGGGTGACGATGACGGAGGCCGCGACCGCGACCGTGCCCAGGCAGAGATTAACCACCCCCGCGCCGAGGTCGGTGAGGCGACGTGTTTTGATGGATTTACGATTCATGAAATCGGAGCGGATTTTGCTCGTTTCTCGGCGGTCGTGATCCAGCCGCGCTGCCGCCACATACGATCGGCCCGCGCGCTGCGCTCCTCGTGAGCCGCTGCCATCGCCGTGGGTGAGAGTTTCACCCATACCCTTCCATTGGGGTTGTTGGTCTCGGACGCGACGCGCCCGTGGTCGATGAGGGCTTCGGATTTCCAGCGATCCATGATCTGGCGATCCTCTGCGTTCAATGACTCAGAATGGTATATGCCTGCGACGTCCACGGCGGCGCACTCAAGGAACAAGAGTAGCGAGCGTTCGGTTTTTGTGAGCTGGTTTATTATCATAGGATTTGCGATTTGCGACGGGAGGTGGCTGGATCCGCCAGGGGGATCGTCCGGTTGTTCAGGGGGTGGGATGTGGGCGCCGCAGGCAGCGGCGCAATCCGGACCGGATCCAGCCAAATTGGTTTGTTCATTTTTCATCGGCCTCGTCAATCAGGCCGTGGGATCGTAAACGGTCGCGCAAGGCAGTGTTCTCCAAGAGTAGGTCCACATTGGTGAACAGGGCGCGGTCGCGGTCTTGCCTCAGGGCGTGCAGTTCGGCGATGAGCACGGCGGTATCGCGCGCGTTTTGCCGCTGGAACCAGAACATCACCATCCAAAGAAATGACAGGCATACGATTCCCATGCAGGTGGTCGCGAGGGTTCAGGTTGCGCCCCGGCGGGCGGCGTTGCGCTGGACGTGCGCGTGAAGGCCGGCGATGTCCTCGGCCACGATCTGCAACATTTCGCATTGCTCGTCGTCATGCAGGATCACGAAGTCGAACCAGTCGGGCGGCGTGATAGGTCTGCCCTCCCGCCCTCGAAACGAGGCCTCGATCCGGTTGCGGTCCTCGATGAGGTTGAGCAGAACCGCGTGGCGCTGGCCGGGGGGCATGGATTGCCAGGCATGGGATTGTTCGGCGTTAGTTTCGGTCATGTGGGGGATGAGGGGGACGAGGGTAAATGGGCGGTGGCCACGGAGAGTTCTTCGCACACCATGAGCGCACAAGTAAGACACTGCATCAACTTTTGGAACGCGTCATCGTACGTGCCGGGGCAGTCATTGTCGTGGGCCTGGTAATGGATCTCGATGGCGTCATGCCTCAAGGAGTGCGCGCGTTGGCGGAGTTTAGCGCGGAGTCCATCGCGGAGTAGGTCACCTGGGGTTAGAGGTAAAAGGGCGGCATCATAGAGGAGTTCCATGTTCGACTTCTGCGCATAAAAATAACACACCATCAACAGTAGGAACGCTGCCTCCAACTCGTCGGTGTCGCCATTTTCGAGGGCATCGCAATGCGCATCGACGGCCTTACTCATCAAGCCGTTAGAGTGGTGGATGAGTTGAGAGCGGAGTTCAGTGCGGGTCATGGATGGTGGCGGGGTTGAGGGGATCGGCGAGATCGGCGCTCAAATGAATCTTGGCGCTGGCGGGGGGCATGGATTGCCATGCATGGGATTGTTCGGCGTTAGTTTCGGCCATGCGGGATAGGGCGGTGGAGATCTCGTCGCTCATCACCTGCACGTAATTATGAAACTCCATCAACCTTAGGAGCGTTGCCAAGATCTCGGCGTGGTTGTCATTTTCGACGGCCTGGAAATGGTCATGGACGGCCTTACACCACCGGGTTTCAGCGCTGATCATGGATGGTGGTAAACTTGGCGAGATCGTCGATCAACATCTGCGCGAAAAAATGAATCTTGAACAAGGTTTCGCGCGTTGCCGAGATCTCGGCGGAGTTGTCATTTTCGATGGACTGGTAATGGGCCTGGATGGCTTCACGCCACTCGGTGGACGTGCGTGTGATGAGTTCAGTGCGGGTCATGGATGGTGTCGGGGTTGGTCGGGTTGAGGCCGGGATGCGTAAGCAGTCGGCGGGGGTTTCGGGTTTTTGCAAAGCGACGCAGCTCAATCCGGGCGAGTCTGCGCAGCTCGGGGTCAGGGCAGTAGCTTTGCGCCCGCAGCTCGCGGAGGGCGTGCGCGAAGCAGCTTAGGCAGACGGGGCTTTGGGCCAGCTTGGACGCGCCGCATTTGCATTGGTGTTGGTTCATTTGGGGGTTGGCGGCGGGAGGTTCGCGAGGGCGGCGAACTCGGCGGAGCACCGGTAAAATTGTTGCAGCCGCCCGCGGTGCATGGTTCTCCCCGTATCGCGGAGGCTCACGACGAGGATGTCGAGGGTCGCGCGGCGGCCAGTGAGCCACGAGCTGACGATGGGTCTAGTGATGGAGGGGTCGGACGTGTGCGCGGCGACCCACAGTTGATGGAACGAGAACTCCTCGGGCAGGCTGAGGGCGACGGTCATCAACGCGCGGGCGGTGGTGGGTTTGCGCGGGCGGCGCTGCTTTGGGCGCTCAGGGGCGGGGGCGGGGAACTTGATCCAGCCTCGGGCGAGGGCGTTGCGGAAGACTTTGGAGGCAACGGTTTCGATGCACGTTTTCTCGCGGCCTCCGACGATGGAGGGGTCGGACGTGTGCGCGGCGACCCTCAGTTGGTTGGTCGAGGATTCCTCGGGCTGGTTGAGTGCGACGGTCGACAACGCTTGGGAGGTGACGGGGAACTTGATCCATCCTCGGGCGAGGGCATGGCGGAAGACTGGGGGGGCAACGGTTTCCAGATGCGATTTCACGCGGCACCTCCTTCTGTCTCCTGCCCGCTGTCCTCTGCTTGGTGGAGGCGGATGACGCGGACCACTCGGTCCTGCACCAGCTTGCCAAGCACGGCGGCGCTAATGTCGGTGAGTTGGCGGTCGAGTGGGATGCGGGCGTCGCGGCGGGCGCTCTTGGCGGGTTCCGAGTTCTTCGCAATCCATTCGGCTACCGCGCTCTCGGTGACGGAGCGGCATCGCTGCCCCGGCACGTTCACGGTGCTCATCGAGCGCATCCAATGGCGGGCGGAGTCCGGGGTGATGTCGTAGTAGCGCGCCAGATCCCCGGCGCTGTAGAGCGGGGGCAGGGCTGCGGATGGGGGCAGGGCTGGCATGGCGAGATCGAAGCTTTTGGGGATGGCGCTCATGCGGTGGTGAGGGGTGTGGCGAGTTGGGCTTGGCGCTGGTCGAATGCCTCTTCCCTGGCCCGCTTCTGCGCGTTGGATTCGATCCCGAAATGGACGCCTAATTTCTCGGCCCATAGCCGGGCGTCGTTGGCTTTTTCGCGGGCGTAATTGAGCCATCGACCATCGGGCGACCCTCTGCGCAGGCTGTCTAAGTAGTGGCGGATCATTTCGCGGCAGGCGCATAGATACGCTCGATGGATGTAGCGGGCTTCGATGCGGTCGCAGGTGAAATTCCAGCCAGGGAGGGCATGGCGGTGGGCGGGGGCATTCTTCATGGGGTGGCAGGGGTGAGGGGTGGTAGGGGCGGCTACGCGGCTTGTTTGGGTGTGGTATCGCGCCGGATCAATGCGCGGAGGTATTGAGCCATGGTCAAATCAAGGGAGCGGGCGCGTTGCTTCACCTTCTTTTTCAGATCGCCGGGCATCTCCAGTAGGAGGGACTCTGTGTCGCTGGTTTTGTTTTGCGTGCTTGCCATATACCCACCCAGTAGCACACAGGTATAGTGAGGGTCAAGATTTTTCTTGCGAAATGTTTTCGGGGGATCCATGGTCTGAGGCAGATGATTCCCAAACGAAAACGCAAACTAGCGGACAAGGAGCCGGATTCACCCGGCAAGGCGGAAGCTCGAGATCGTCAATCCGAAATCGCAAAGCCTGAACTGAGAAAGTGAAGTCGAGCCATGAAATTATTGAACCGCGGAGCGTCCAGAAAGCAAATTTCCTATCAGTTCGAGAACAAACGTGAATCGTTTGGCGAGATTCAGGGCATCGTCCACGCCTTCTTCAAGGAAACGGAAAAGCCATACCTGAAGGTCCGGGAATTGAGCACGAAGCAGCTCGTCAATTGCTACTTCCCCCCCGCGATGTACCGGCACGCCGTCAAGGTCCTGGAGGATCAGGAAGCTGTCGTCTTCGTCGAGGGCTGGGTCAAGGAAGACCCCGAAACCGGCTTCGTTACGGAAATAGCCGTTACCGATTTTCGGCCGGCTCCCGAATTCTCGATCCAGGCTTTCCGCGATGCGATAGGCAGCATCCCGGACTACACCGGCACCCTCAGCACGATTCAGGCCCTCGACAAGCTAAGGCTCAGTAACACAGACATCTAGTGGAGGAATTGGATATATGAGCAATCCCCAAATGAAAGGAAAATACATGGCAAATGAAAGATGCTCGAAACGCCTGATCCTAGAATTTCTGCTGGGAAACATCGGACTCCTGATCGGATTGCTCGGGGTGCTCGCGGCGCAATCGGTCAGCGCGGCCGAGGAACCTTGGGCGGCGAATCCCTGGCGGGTGGTCGAGGGGAAGAGGTGTCACTTGCAGCCGCTTTACGATTTCCTGAACCGGGGCGGGGACCGCTCTGCGCTGGAGAAAAACCCGATGCCGGCGTGGTCGGTGTTCGAGCGCGCGGTCGTGGTCCAGGTGACGGCGGAGGGTTTGTTGCTGGACCGCGGGGTGTGGTTCACGGAGCGGGGCGGGCGGATGGTGATGATCAAGAATTTCCCGGTCGACGGTCTCGTGGATGGGCAGAGGGTGTCGTTCGTGGCGCGACCGGCGGGAACGTGGTCGGGGTTGGATACATCCGGGGCGCGGCGGACGTTGCCGGCGTTTGATTACGGAATCCCGGTGGCGGCGCCAAAGGCGAGGCGTTGAACCCGCATCATCTGACGAGGCTGATCCGCAATCCGGTCGGCGGACGCGATGGATGGGAATACCGATGGGAGGACGGCGGGGGCCGGCATCGGGTGTTCCGCCGGGCGAAAACGGAAGCGGCGGCGCATCGGCGGGAGGCGATTCAACATCTCACGGCGGGCGAGTATCTGGATGGTGCGGTGTGGGTGAAGGATTCTCTCAGCGCGTTGATCGCGGAGCTGGACCTGCTCACGGTCGGCACGGGGTTGTCGGTGCAGCAATTGACGGAGATGGGCCGGCTGGCCTG